>ERZ1292630.5726-Hain-H41-02um-R3-5726-length-10067-cov-6_pt1 | contig 10067 bp, 13 predicted proteins | sample MGYA00564408_ERZ1292630 | MGnify/ENA primary metagenome ERZ1292630 (study PRJEB36523, sample SAMEA6512641) | groundwater metagenome | collected 2019-01-08 | study: AquaDiva: Metagenomics assemblies of 32 groundwater samples
GTTGATGCGGTTGGTGGCCATGACCGGGATAGAGACTGCGGACTTGATGCGCGCGGTGGCATCGCGCCAGGCTGCGCGCGGCACCATGTAGCCGATGGTGGGCACGCGCGCCTCGTGCCAGCCGATGCCGGTGTCGAGCACGTCCACTCCTGCGGCTTCCAGGGCGCGCGCCTGCTGCAGGGTTTCTTCGGCATTCAAGCCGCCCTCCACCAGGTCCAGCGCCGACATGCGGAACAAAATCAGGAAGCCGGGACCGACGCGCGCGCGCGTCGCCCGCACCACTTCGAGCGGGAAGCGCAGCCGGTTTTCCAGGGAGCCGCCGTATTGGTCGCTGCGGTTGTTGGTGCGCGTCGCCGTAAATTGGGTGATGAGATAGCCTTCGGAGCCCATGATCTCGACGCCGTCGTAGCCCGCTTCCCGGGCGAGCGCGGCACAGGCGGCGAAGCTCTCTATCGTCTGCTCCACTTCGGCGGTGCTGAGCGCGTGCGGTTTGCGGCGGTTGATGGGCGAGGGGATGTCGGAGGAGCCGACCAGTCCGTCGTGCTTGGCATAGCGCCCGGCGTGCAGGATCTGCAGGCAGATCAGGCTGCCCGCAGCATGCACCGCGTCGGTGACCACGCGATGCAGGGCGAGTTTGTCCGGGTGATCGAGCGCGCCCGAATCGGCTTCGAGCAGCCCGGCCGCATCGGGCGAGTAACCGCCGGTGATGATCAGCGCCACGCCGCCTCGGGCGCGTTCGGCATAGAAGGCGGCGGCGCGCGCGCTGCCATCGGGCTCGGACTCCAGGCGGGTGCGCATCGAGCCCATGACAATGCGGTTTTTCAGCGTGACCGGACCGGCTTGCAGCGGCTGAAACAGGCGGGGATAAGAAGGCATGATGGTCTATTCCGGATGATTGGGTCGCGCCATTATGCGCGAGAGCGCGCAGGCTCACAATCGCCTTGCTTCCCGTTTCAAATACCGTCGCATGTCAGGAGCGGACTTGCGCGCTGCGCGCGCCAGCCGCGTTTTTGGTACGGATAAAGGCAAAGACAGCTTGGGGTTGCTTTTATACAAGATCGTCGATTGCGTGCGGACGGGTTTTCGTCCGTGCGCAATCGGCGATCCGCGCGGACGGCTGCCGTCCGCGCAAGTTCGAGCGCCACAGTTCGAAGTATCGTCCGACGTCTGCCGATGTCGGCGAGCGGCCATTGCGCGCTGCGCGCGCCAACCGTGTATTTGGTACGGATTAAAAACTCATCCGTACCAAATACACGGTTATGGACAAAACCTAGGACGGCCTTGGGTTGCTTTTATACAAGATCGCCGATTACGCGCGGACGGGTTTACGTCCGCGCAACCGTGCGCTAATGCCGCTACCCAAGCGCGCGCGCCGGCGGTATCATGCTGCGCGAGCATGAACGACGAACCCCTGCGCATCGACAAATGGCTCTGGGCCGCGCGGTTTTTCAAGACCCGCAGCCTGGCGGCCAAGGCCGTGGACGGCGGCAGGGTGCGGCTGAACGGCGAGGGCGCAAAACCCTCGCGCGGGCTCAAAGTCGGGGACGAGCTGGCGATTCGCGTGGGTGAGCTGGAGTGGGTGGTCGGGGTCAAGGCGCTGTCGCGGCAGCGCGGCCCCGCGGCACAGGCGGCGCTGCTCTACGCCGAGCGCGAGGACAGCCGCGCGCGCCGCGAAGCGGCGATGGCGCAGCGCAAGGTTCAGCCGCACCCGGCCGCGCTCGTGAAAGGACGCCCGACGAAGAAGGACCGCAGGTTGATCCACCGTTTCACCGGGACTTGAATTAGGCTGAATTATGCAGGGCGAAGGGCCCGCTTTCCGGTAGAATCCCGCCTCTTTCAGCCACACCCCAGAAACGGAAACACCTTGATCGTCACCTCCGGCATCACCGTCCAGTTCGGCGCCAAGCCCTTGTTCGAGAACATCTCGGTCAAGTTCGGCGAGGGCAACCGCTACGGCCTCATCGGCGCCAACGGCTGCGGCAAGTCCACTTTCATGAAAATCCTCGGCCGCGACTTCGATTCGAGCGCAGGCAGCGTCGCGGTCGACCGCAACGAGCGCGTGGGCAAGCTGCGCCAGGACCAGTTCGCCTACGAAGACCGGCGCGCGCTCGACGTGGTGCTGATGGGGCACGAAGAGATGTGGCAGGCGATGATGGATCGCGACGCCATCTACGCCAATCCGGACGCGAGCGAAGAGGACTACATGCACGCGGCCAACCTGGAGGCGAGGTACGCCGAATTCGGCGGCTACACCGCCGAGGCGCGCGCCGGCGAACTGCTGCATGGCGTCGGCATCCCGATCGAGCAGCACAACGGCCCCATGAGCGCGATCGCGCCGGGCTGGAAGCTGCGCGTGCTGCTGGCGCAGGTGCTGTTCGCGGATCCGGACATCATGCTGCTGGACGAGCCCACCAACAACCTGGACATCAACTCGATCCGCTGGCTCGAGGACGTGCTGAACGAGCGCAGCTCGACCATGATCATCATTTCCCACGACCGGCACTTCCTCAACAGCGTGTGCACCCACATGGCCGACATGGACTACGGCGCGCTGCGCGTTTATCCGGGCAACTATGACGACTACATGCTCGCCTCGACCCTGGTGCGCGAGCAACTGCTCGCGGCCAACACCAAGGCGAAGGAGAAAGTGGCCGAATTGCAGGACTTCGTGCGCCGCTTCTCCGCCAACAAATCCAAGGCGCGCCAGGCGACTTCGCGCGCGCGCCAGATCGAAAAAATCAAGCTCGAGGACGTCAAGCCCTCCAGCCGCCAGTATCCCTACATCCGCTTCGAGGTCGACGAGCGCGAAAAGCTGCACCGCCTCGCGGTGGAAGTGAAGGGCCTGTCCAAGAGCTACGACAAGCCCCTGATCAAGGGGCTGGATCTCGCCATCGAAGCCGGCGAGAAGGTCGCCATCATCGGCCCCAACGGCATCGGCAAGACTACGCTGCTGCGCTGCCTGTGGGGCGATTTGAAACCCGACTACGGCATGGTGAAATGGGCGGAAAAGGCGCGCCCTGGGTATTGCGCCCAGGACCATGCCGCCGATTTCGCCGGGGACACGACGCTGTTCGACTGGATCGGGCAGTGGCGGCTCGAGGGCGACGACGACCAGAGGGTCCGCGCCACCCTGGGGCGGCTGCTGTTCTCCGGCGACGACGGAAAAAAATCGCTCAGGGTGATCTCCGGCGGCGAGGGCCAGCGCATGGCGTTCGGCAAGCTGATCCTGCAACAGCCCAACGTGCTGCTGCTGGACGAGCCGACCAACCACCTCGACATGGAATCGATCGAATCGCTGAACGGCGCGCTCGACCGCTACAAGGGCACGCTCGTTTTCGTCTCCCACGACCGCGAGTTCGTATCTTCGATCGCCACGCGCATCATCGAGATGAAGCCGGGCGAGGGCAAGCAAGTCGGCGCGGCGATCGTCGATTTCCGCGGCAGCTACGAGGAATACCTGCAGCAGCAGGGGCTGGCCTGAGCTGACGGAAATCTATTTCTTTTTCGGCTTCTTGCTGTTCTGGCGTATCCAGGCGGCGAAGTCCGGTTCGCTCAACTCTCCGGCTGCGACGGCGAGCATCGCCTTGGTCGCTTCGATCTGGCTGGCGCAAAGCCGGTAGCCGTTCAGCGCGAGAAACAGGCCGACTGCCAGGAATGCGGCCCGCTTGTTGCCGTCGACGAAGGGATGGTTTTTCGCCAGACCCACGCCATAGGCCGCCGCCAGCGCTGCGATGTCGGGGTTCTCGTACGCTGTGAGATTTTCCGGCCGCGCCAACGCCGATTCGAACAGGCCTTGGTCGCGCATCCCGGCAGCACCCCCATGCTCGGCCAGACTTTCGTCGTGCAGCAGCACCAGCGCCGTCTTATCGACCCAGCGCCACTTGCGGCTCATTTCGCAAGTGCGCGCAGAGTGTCGCGATACTCGTGCATGATCTCGCGGCCGAGCTTGAGTTGTTCCTCGATTGCGGGGTCATAGGGCGTGAGCTTGAAGCCGCCCGGCGTTTCGGTAAGGAAAACGGTATCGCCCTTATCGATCTTCAGTTGCGCCAGCGCTTCCTTGGGCAGCACGACGCCGACGGAATTGCCAATCTGGGTCAGTTTGAGGGTGAACATGGTTCGCTCCGGGGTTATTACAGACGTAATAATATAGGCGTGCGACGCTGTTGGCAAGGACGTCCAACACTTTGATGATTCACTGGGCTTGGCGGTGACCGCGCGCCTCTCTTGAGCTTTCCCGGATGCCTATTGCCGGGTTTTCGTGGCAATTCGCATGTCAGTCAGTTTTGCTGATCCGATTTTGGAGTGGTATCATTGGCAATACCGACATGAAGATCGTAATTGACACCAATATTGTCGTTTCCGCCTTTCGCTCGCGTTTGGGGGCGGCTTTCCGGGTGGTCGAACTGTGGGGCGACAAGCGGGTCCAGCCGATCGTTTCCGTGCCGCTTGTACTCGAGTATGAGTCGGTACTGCTACGGCATGCCGCCGAGTTTGGCTTGACCGCCCGCGACGTCGGCGACGTGTTGGATTACCTGTGCGCGATTGCCAGGCACCAGGCTATCTATTACCTTTGGCGCCCGGTGTTGCGCGACCCCGGCGACGATCTGGTGCTCGAAGTCGCGGTGGCCGGGGGCGCGAACTGCATTGTCACGCACAACCTGAAAGACTTTGGAAAAGCCGCGGATTTCGGAATTCGCGCGCTCGCGCCGGCGGAATTTCTGAGGATGATAGGAGAAAAACATGAGCACGATTAGCCTGCGCTTGCCGGAATCCCTGCACGAGAAAGCGCGTGAGTTGGCCAAGCAGGAGAACGTTTCAATCAACCAGTTCGTCGCCACCGCGTTGGCCGAAAAACTGTCGGCGCTGATGACCGAAGAGTACCTGCAAGTACGCGCGAAACGAGGAAGCCGCAAGAAATTCGAGGCGGTGCTGCGGAAAGTCCGATAAAAAAGACGGCAGATCGAGGCCGGAGCGCCACTTGCAAGACACCGTTCGCACCGGCCGGCGCGTCATCAGACAATAGGGTAGGAGTAAATTTATCCGGTGGGACGAATGTGGTCAGAGAAAAGTTACTCTGAACATTATTCTTCCCTTTCAGGCATGTCGGATTGAGCGAATCCGCCAGCCCAAGGCGCCAGTCTGCCGCGTCCTGACAATCGGCGAGGACGTCGCTTCTGCGCGGATCCAGTGTGAGCTATCGCACAGACCTGCTGCCCACCAAAGGCTATGCTTACCCGTTAATCGCAAAATGATTTGTGGATTCTTAACCTGGAGACCTGGTATGAAACCCATTGCCCTGAAGATGAAATGTGCGTTGGCGCTTGTTATCGGTGGAATCCTGGCGGCCGGTCCGGTGATGGCCGACAAGCCCACCTGGGCTGGCGCCGGCAAGAGCGGCAAGGACGAGCGCATGGACCGGCGCGACGAGCAAAGAGGCGAGCGGCGCAATGACGGCGAGAAATCGCGGCGCGACAGCCCCTCCGCCGGAAAACGCAGTCATTTCGAGGACCAGCACCGCGTGATGGTGCGTGAATACTACGTCGAGCAATTTCGCGGCGGCCGCTGCCCGCCAGGATTGGCGAAGAAGCATAACGGATGCATGCCCCCGGGCCAGGCGAAGAAATGGGAGCTTGGGCGGCAGTTGCCACGCGATGTGATCTATTACGCAGTGCCGCAGCCGCTGGTGGTACAGATCGGGCTGCCGCCCACCGGGTATCGCTACGTGCGCGTGGCGAGCGACATTCTGCTGATTGCGATCGGGACCGGAATGGTCGTCGACGCAATCCAGGATCTGGGTCGGTAGCAGGAACAGCTGTTACAGCGCGGCAGGGCAACGGGTCCTACCGCGCGCTACGCGCGTCGCATTACAAACAATAAGCCATCAGCCTCATAGTGGCGCTGACGACCGGGAAAGAAACGCCCGGCGTAGCGGCCAAACCGGCTGGAGAATGGCTCTGCGCCTGGCTTTCGGGCACGCCGCCCTACGATTGTCTTCTGGCTCTGTGCCAGCGCTGAATGATGATGCGCTTGCCGTTATCCGGTAGTTGATTATGTGCCTGATCCCATCCTCCGAAGCTATTGAGGGCTCGCAGGGAGGCTGAGGCGCCTGTGGATTTGTGCCACTGTACAATTAGCGCTTTCTGGTTGCTTGACGGTTACCAATGAAACTGCCATTCGCGCATCGGTTGCGTGTCGATGAATCGAAAATTATCGGATACCTGTTGAGCCACTCGAGTGGACAGGGTAAAGCGGCCTTCTTCCTTAGTTTCGGTTTCCAGTCGGAGAAATGGGTAACGCTTGCGGATGCGCTGACGGCGCAGGCGCGGCGCAATCCTGTCGTGGCGGAGGTTGATTCGCCTTACGGCACGCGCTACAGTGTCGACGGTGAGTTGGAAACGCCCAGTGGAAGGCGTCCAAGAGTACGGACTGTTTGGATTCTCGAACGTGATTCCGATGAGCATCGGCTAATTACGGCTCATCCTGTATAGGAGGCACTATGATCACCGAACATGCATCAGTTGTTTTGACTGTGGACATCCCTACGGCAGGCCTGGAGGCGGGCGATGTGGGCGTAGTCGTGCACGCGCACCGCAGCGGTGAAGCCTACGAAGTCGAATTTATGACCTTGGACGGCGGTACGCTGACAATTCAAACGTTGGAAGCCCGGCAGATTCGAGAAGCCGGGAATTTGGATATTCCACACGTTCGAGAGCGGGTCGCCGCTTAGAAATTTACTCCCTGCCCGAGATTCGCCACCCGCCATCCGGGGCGTTGTGATCGGATTCTCTCCACGTTTTGAGCTGGTAAAGGTCGTCCGCGATGATCTTGCGTTCGCGCAGCCGATCAAACAAATGGTCGCGGAGCGCGGGAGGCAGTCCGGTCCACTGGGTCCTGGGCATTACTCACCAAAGGTCATGCGGGCCAACTCTTCCTTGAGACGTTTCTGATCTTCCGCATCGCGGGAATGCGCCAGGCGGTCGGCCAACTCGAAGAAGCGTTTCCTTTCCTGCTCCCGGGCTTCGATACCGGACTCGATGAGATCAACAATGATGCGGTTGGCGCTCGTGTTGCCGGTCTTCGCCAGCGATTTCACTTGGCGGGCGACGCGCGCGGGGAGGCTTACGCTCTGACGGACCAGCTTTTCGGCGATCGACATCGGGTCAGAATACACCATCTTGCACCAGAATGCACCAGAAACGAACACCGTATTGACAAATGCGAAGTGATGGTATGCAATGATGGTATGGCTACCATGATACACCGAACTACCTTCGCCCTCGACAGCGACACTGTGCGCAGGCTGAAAAAGCTTGCCTTGCGCTGGCAGGTCTCACAGGCTGAGGTGGTGCGACGCGCCCTAACGCAGGTTGAAAGTCTTCCCGATACGCAGCGGCCCGACGTGCTCGCCAGGCTGAAAAGCTATCACGCCGCATCCACGCTGGATGCTTCCGAGGCAGATGCCTACCTTGCCCAGGCCCGCGCAGACCGTAAGCGGTGGCGCCGTCCATGATTTGTCTGGACACCAGTTATCTGGTGCGTGGGCTGATTGCCGCAACGCCGGAAGCGGCAAGCTTGATCAAATGGATTAAGAAAGGCGAGTTGTTGTGCGCCTCATCCATCGCCTGGTACGAGTTTGCTTGCGGCCCCGTCGATTCCGAAGGATTGAAACTGGGGCAGTCTTTGCTGGCCGGTGGCATATTGCCGTTTGATGAAATACAGGCGGCTCAGGCAGCGCGGCTCTTCAATGCGGCGGGGCGTTTGCGCCGGTTACGTGTGGATGCAATTGTCGCGGCTACTGCGATGGTCGCCGGCGCAAGCCTGGCCACGGGCAACAAGCGCGACTTTCTGCCTTTTGTCGAGCATGGTCTGAAGTTGATTTGAGATTTGAGGTCGCAACCTGAGGTCAAATGGCTCTGCGCCTGGCTTGCAGGCATGCCGTATTGGGCGATTCCGGCAGCCCAAAGCGCCTCCTTTGGCGGCTTGGTCGCGATCTCGGCCCGGCGGTTCCGGCTGCCGGCAAGGCGCTCGAGAATGGCTCGATCGGGCAGGTGGAAAAACTGCTCACCGACGCAATACGCAACGGTGTGCATAAGCATTTTGACGCCGCTCTGGGCCACCGCAAATAAATCTGTTACGCTTCTCGCCGCAAGCCCTGCGCGCGGCAACCCCGTTCGCGTGGCGGCACTCTCCGGACGGCGCGGGCTACCCGCTTGGCGTCGAGCCGGCCCCAGCGACCAGGCGCGAGACACGATCGAGCGCGGGAGTAACGCGATGAGCCATTTGCCGAGCCGCCTCAAGAATGGCGAGCGCCCCCTCGGGGGGCAGGCGCAGCACGCGCCGTGGGAGTTGTCATGACCCAGCACGAACCTCTTCGTCTGCATGTGCCGGAGCCCACGGGGCGCCCCGGCCGCCGCACCGACTTTTCCTACCTGCACCTGTCGCCCGCCGGCGAAGTGCGGCGCCCGCCGGTGGACACCCAGCCCGTCGACACCAACGACCTCGCCTACGTCCTGGTGCGTGTGCTCGACGACGATGGCCGCGCCGTCGGGCCCTGGGCGATCGAGACCGATCCGCAGTTGCTGCGCCGCGGCCTGCGCGCGATGATGAAGACGCGCATCTTCGACGCCCGCATGCTGATCGCGCAGCGGCAAAAGAAGATGTCGTTCTATATGCAGTGCCTGGGCGAAGAGGCGATTGCCATCGCGCATGCGCTGGCGCTAGCCCCCGGCGACATGTGCTTTCCGACCTACCGCCAGCAGGGCCTGCTGCTCGCGCGCGACGACGTGGACATGGTCGAGATGATCTGCCAGTTGCTGTCCAATGAGCGCGACCCGATGAAGGGCCGGCAACTGCCGGTGATGTATTCGTACAAGCGCGCCGGCTTCTTCAGCATCAGCGGCAACCTGGCCACGCAGTTCATCCAGGCGGTGGGCTGGGGCATGGCCTCGGCGATCAAGGGCGACAGCAGAATCGCGTCGGGCTGGATCGGCGACGGCGCCACCGCCGAGGCCGACTTCCACACCGCGCTGACCTTCGCCCATGTGTACCGCGCGCCGGTCATCCTCAACGTGGTCAACAACCAGTGGGCCATCTCGACGTTCCAGGCCATTGCCGGCGGCGAGGCCACCACCTTCGCGGCGCGCGGCGTGGGCTGCGGCATCGCGTCGCTGCGCGTCGACGGCAACGACTTTCTCGCGGTCTATGCGGCGTCGCAGTGGGCCGCCGAGCGCGCGCGCAGCAACCTCGGGCCGACGCTGATCGAATGGGTGACCTACCGCGCCGGGCCGCACTCCACCTCGGACGATCCATCCAAGTACCGCCCGGCCGGCGACTGGGCGCACTTTCCGCTCGGCGACCCCATCGCGCGGCTGAAGCAACATCTGATCGCGATTGGCGCGTGGTCCGAGCAGGAACACGAGGACGCGCAGAAGGAGCTCGAGGCGCAGGTGGCCGCGGCGCAGAAGGAAGCCGAGCGCTACGGCACGCTGGCCGACGGCCACCTGCGCAGCGCCGCCGAGATGTTCGAGGACGTCTACAAGGACATGCCCGAGCATCTGCGCCGCCAGCGTCAACAGCTCGGAGTCTGAGCGTGGACATCAAAACCGGAACCAACGAGACGACCCTGAGCGCGCGCAAGACACCGATGACGATGATCCAGGCGCTGCGCTCGGCGATGGACGTGATGCTCGAACGCGACCCCAACGTCGTCGTGTACGGCCAGGACGTAGGCTACTTCGGCGGCGTGTTCCGCTGCACCGAAGGCCTGCAGGCGAAGTACGGCAAATCGCGCGTATTCGACGCACCGATCTCCGAAGGCGGCATCGTCGGCACGGCCGTCGGCATGGGCGCCTACGGCCTGCGCGCGGTCGTCGAAATCCAGTTCGCCGACTACTTTTATCCTGCGTCCGACCAGATCGTGTCCGAGGCGGCGCGCTTGCGCTACCGCTCGGCGGGCGACTTCACGGCGCCGATCACCATCCGCATGCCCTGCGGCGGCGGCATCTACGGCGGGCAGACGCACAGCCAGAGCCCGGAGGCGCTGTTCACGCATGTCTGCGGGCTGCGCA
>ERZ1292630.5729-Hain-H41-02um-R3-5729-length-10062-cov-6_pt1 | contig 10062 bp, 3 predicted proteins | sample MGYA00564408_ERZ1292630 | MGnify/ENA primary metagenome ERZ1292630 (study PRJEB36523, sample SAMEA6512641) | groundwater metagenome | collected 2019-01-08 | study: AquaDiva: Metagenomics assemblies of 32 groundwater samples
GCGCGGCTCACACGCCCCGTCGTCAGCACGAGTCCGTGGCCGTCGGCGCCGATGCGAACGTCCGTAGAGGCCGCTCGCGCCGTCACGACGACGGGTCGCTCGTGAACGCGCGGAGTCGGTTGGCTGTGCCGTAGCGCCGCGTAGATCTGCTGGCTGCCGGGCTTCGTCACCTTGTCGTACCCCTCCAGCGACGCCATGCTGAGGCGGGGAACGCACTGCTGGGTGGCGATGCCCGTGCTTTCGTAGAGCGCCTCACGCTTGCGGCGTTCAGCTCTCCTGGCCTTCTCGGCGCTGCGCTGCCGTACCTCCTCTTGCTTGTTCAGCCTCTCTGCGTAGACCCCCGCGCGCCTCATGGTGGCCTCGGGCGGCGGCTTCACGCACCGCAGCGCCTCGGGAACGACGACGACCGCCGTGCTGCCTTTTTCACGAGCGTCCTTTATTCGGCCATTCCCCGCCGTCGCGCGGGAGCGGAGCGGGGAGGGCGACGATGATCCTCCACCCCCGGGGGAGGAGCCGCCGCCTTCGTCGGGAAACGACGACCGCAGCGATGGATTACCACTCGACCCGCCGCCGCTACGACACGCCGCGATTTGAAGCAGACGCGACGCGTGCCGCAGCCGTATGATCGCCGCCGCCACGGAGGGTGGCAGCTCGCTGACCGCGGCCCAGACGTCCTCTTTTCGGGCCGTCCAGCCCTCCACGTGCTTAATCGCCACGAGCGACGCCGGGTGCGTCTCGGCCGTACTGAAAATGTTACCCAGCACGAGGGGGGGCACGTGCTGCACGAATCCCGACGCGGTGCTCTCCTGTAATTTTCCACTCTCCAACCACACGATGCTGTCGATGGGGTCGCCAGCCGTAAAGAGGCGGTCGCCCGCCATCGCGACGAGCGGCGACGCCACCGAAAGGATCGCGCGGCTGAGCTGCACCGTCGCGTCGCCGTGGCGGCCACCGCCACCGTCGCCACAGGACGCCACCGTCGTCGTCCCTATCGGCAAGAGCGATGCGGAGAGCGACACGCGCCGCGCAGAAGAAGGCCGCGACGCACGAGGTGTAGAAATAGGCGGCGGCGCTGCACCCCCCACGTTGCCATTCGCATCGAATGTGTCTTTTGGAAGGTGCAGAGCGACGTGGTCGCATAGAACGTCGATGGCTTCGGCGTCGTCTCGGTACTCTCGCAGCTGCTGGCGACGCTGCTCTAACGCCGCCTTTGCGAAGAGCCGGCGCGTCATTGGGCTGAGTGCAGACTGAAGCGCAGCGCGTGGCAGAACCCAAGCGTCCACGGGCGTCGCGCAGCGGTACGACAGCGAGCTCAGGCTGGACGCCGCCCCATCCGCGGTGGGGGCGGCCATCGACGCGCCCATCCCTCCCGCACCTGCCGCAAGGCCGCTACCACCCCCCCCGGCGGCGGCCGACGATCCGCCAGCGTTGGCGATGCAGTTGAACGCGCCGAGGGCCGCAGGAGGGGTGATCACCGGAGCGGCGCGGCGGTTGCGGATGTACGTCTCGAGCCGCCCACGCACAAGGATGAATAACGGCGAGTGCGACAACATGTCCGTGACGAGCGGGTGAAAGGGCGACAGTAACATGGCGTTGGTGGCGTTCACGGTGGCGAGGAGAAACGAGGTCGACCGGCGTCGCAGGGCCCTCGCGCCGGTCGGTGCGCTGCCGCTTTCCCCCGCGCCGTTGCCCCCGCTTCCGATGTGATGAGCAAACGACGACATTGGCGGGCCACCTGCAGCCGCGAGGACCCACTCGCCCGCGTTGAAAGAGACGGGAATCAACTTCGAAAGTAGCGGCGTGAGCTCGCCTTCGTCCCACTCTCGGAACAGCGGGAGCTGCGCGAGGTGCCTCGCCGTGAGCATGGCCGCCGCGTGCATGGTCTGCAACCGGCAGTCGTGAATGTACCGCCGGAGGGCGACGCTCGCCTGCGCGGCGGCGCCGAGTCCGCCGGGCCCCGCGATGGTGCAGGTGTCCGCCACGCAGGCCACGACGACGCGCCAGTCCCATTCCACGACCAATACCGGATGGTGCGCGCTGGGCTTCACGAGAAAGCCTTGGCACTGGGCGGACGCCGCCACAAAACGCAACTCCCCACACACAGCCCCGGAAGAGTACTCTGGCGACTTTGACGTCAGGGGGGCACCTTCCTGCGCGTCGCGAAGCCCGACCTCGACGACACCGCTGCCATTGAGGATCATGAAACAGGTCAAACAGTTGCTAGGGCTCAACAGGCCGCCATGGCGCGCGGCGTGGTGCGCCTTAATCGGCATCGTCACCCACTGCCCCGGTCGATACACTCGCCGGACGCCGGTTCGCTGAAGGCGCTCGAGCGCGGCCGCGGACAGCAGGGCGAACAGCGGGCTCGCCGCCCGGAGATTCATTACGCTCACTTCCTCGTAGGCGCCCTGCTGCGCGAGCTGCTCCGCGATCGACTTGGCGACGAGGCGACTCGCGTGCCGTTTGGCAAGGGGAGACAGCAGCCGCACCAACTTGTTCCGAGCGTAGGCGCAAATTTGGGTGCGAATTTCGACCGGAAAATGCGCCATTCGCCAGCCGGGCGGCAGCACACAGTCGGTCATGCTTTCGTAGTACGAGGCACTCAACGCCACATTCGCGACGGGGAGCGTCAGCAGCGGCGTTGATCCCGGTGGGAGAGCAGGGGCGGGTGAAACCATTGCCTCGTCGCTGTGGTTGGCTCTGGTGGTGGAGAGCGGCGCGGCTTCTTGGTTGACTCCGTCGCGTCCCCCATTATTGCCCTCACCGGCCGCTGCCGCGAGGAGGTAGCCTTTGACCAAGCGGCCCGTGTCCGCCACGCCGTGGGAGCCCCAGCGAGCGTCCTCGGAGAGGCGCAACAGGACACGGGTGAACCACGCGGCCAGGAACACGCTCGCAAGACGCCTCGGTGCCTTCCGACGGCGGAAGCTTCCACTGCTGCTGGTCAACAAGGACGACGACGACGACGGAATGGCGGTCGTCGCTCCGCGACTCCGATGCACCTTGGCGTCTGCCTTGACGCTCAATGCGAAGGCGACAGACTTTGCCACGGCGCTTTCTCGCCTTGGGGGACTCGCGGCGGCCGCGACTTTTTTCGGCTGTAGGGCCGCCATATATCGCTGACCTCTCTCTCTCTCTCTCTTTGTCGTTGGGGTTCTGCAACTCATGCAACAGGGGTTGGAAACAGATCAGAGGCCATTGCCGGATCGCACAGCGGCCGCCACCTCAACGTCATCGTCCAGCAGATTGTGTGTCTCCTTCATATGGCCGCCGTCCAATACACAAACGCAGCGGCAGAGAGCGATCAATGGTTGGTCAATACAATCAAGAAAAAAGAAACCGAAAGAAAGGAGCTCCTCTCTCTCCCGTGCCGTGTTGCCTGCTTGACGTGGCGTTGAGGGGAAGCCGTGCGAACTAGTCCTGCCACTGAAGCTGCGCGTCCAGATCCGCGTCGTCGTCGTCGCCGTCGCCGCCGCCGGTCGAAGGGGCAGCGGTACTCCCACCGACCTCATGGGTCGTCTCGGGCGGCGCCACGTACTTGCCGTCGACGCCGAAGAGCTCTAAGATCTGCTCCTCCGTGAGCATCTCCGCCGGGCGGAACGCCTGAGGCAGCTGAATGGCACCCACCGTGATGTCCCCGGTGCCGGTGGGCTCCAAGCCCGCCGGCGATAGGACAAGCGCCCGACGTTGCCGACCCCCGTCGACGAGCTTAAGGGCGGCGTTGCCACCGGCGGCCGACGAGGAGGTTGCCGTCGTGGATCGCAGCGCGTCGAGAATGTTGAGAAAGCGATTGGGTTCGGGGTCCAGTTTGTTCCGCACCAACCGAAGCCGCCGCATCAACGCGGCGATGTCGGTGGGGGCCGCCTCCACGGGGGCTGCCCCAGGCTCGGCCGCTGAAGCGCTTCCAGCCCCCCTTGCCGCGGCGTCCGAAGACGAGGAGGAGGTTCGTTGCGTGGCCGCCGCCGCTGTATACTGCTGACTGTCGCTGCCGTAACGCGAGATGTAAATGCACTGCGGGCAGTCCGCGACGGAGGCGGCGGTCGACGACGAGCCGCAGCAGTCGGAGTGGAAGATGTGGCCGCAGCGCATGAGGCGCACCGTGGCAAATTCGTCCGCGGCAACGGAGATGTGCCGCCGGCAGATGAAGCACGTGTCGCTGACGGGCGCGATGCCAACGCTCATGGTGGCGCGCAGGCCCTCGTGCAGCTTGAGCACGTCGGCGTTGGTGCACTTGAGGCACAGCGCGGTGGCCATGACGTCGAACTGCAGCGATTCCAGAATACTGACGATGATCGGCTTGAACACGCCAAATCGGTCGCGTTCATTGTCGCGCACGATTTTTTCGACAACGGTGGGGAGATCGAGCGCGCGCACCATGTGCGCCAGGACGTAGGAGACGTATTTGGCATAGAGCGCTTGCATTTCCAAATGATAGGTGTGGCCGGCGAGCGACAAGGGCTTCGTGAGGAGCAGCATCGCCGGGGCGACGGGGCTGCGCAGACTGGGGTCCATGTTCACCACCAACTCGTCGGCAAAATCCGTCGGCTCGTCGACTTTCGTGTCGTCGAGGCCGGTGACGTCCGCCGTGTCGTCCAGCGATACCGTGGGGCGGGAGATGCGTCGCAAGTCTTGCGATCGCGTGAGGCGGTCCGCGACGATACGCTTCGGCATCGCGAAGAGGTCCAGCAGCGAAAACCACGCGGCGCGCAGCTCCTTCGCGTCCAGTTTGGACCCGTACCGCGTGCACAGCTGGATGCCGACGTCGACCATGCGGACAAGGCGCGCTTCGGAGTCGCTCACGGGAACTAACGCATCGACACCGCTGCCCGCCGCCACTGTCACTGCCGCGTGGGGCGGCCGGGACGGCGACGCATGGCGACTCGCGCCGGGAGACGACAATTCGGCCGTCTTGGCGCCGGCGACGAAGGACAGCTGCATGAGGGAGTGCAGCGACATGTTGAGGGACGAGTGGAGGCCGCCGGCGCCGCCGATCGAGTCGTTGGCCCGCGATCGATAGGTTTCCAGCTTCTCCTTGATGGCGACGACGACCTCCTCGCGGATGACGGAGAGCAAGTCGTTGATGGACTCCGTGAGCAGCTGCATGGCCCTCTCAATTTGAAAGGTCTTTTCGAGCAGAAAAATGCACGCGTCGGTTACGTGGCACGCCTCGCAGACTGTGAGCGTGGCGTCAAGATCGTAGCTGATCTGTCCATCGTGATCAACGAGGTACGGATAGACCTTCGTGGGCTCGCGATCACAGAGAAGCGCGATGTATCGGGTCTGGAGGTCCTGGTCGGTGTCCACCGAGCTGCCGCACTGAGCGAGCATCTCGCGCAGGTAGAGGTACTGAAACTCCGCGGAACCCTGCAGACATTGCAGCACGCCGAGGAAGTCCCCTGGCAGGTTCTCGTGGACGAAGCGAGCCAGGTCCGACGGATTGACGGCCACGAGGGCGCTGAGGTTATCCTTGACGGTCTTGCGCACCCGGTTGCGAAGCTCCTCGGTAGGGGCCGCTCGGACTAAGTCGTCGAGAAAGACGAACACCTCCGTATGGATGACCGGGTCGATGTCTTCGGCCGACAGCGCGCCGCCCGCCGCCACACCGCCGCCTCGCGCAAAGGAGACGCAGTGATCCAAGTATTGGCGCAGCGCGTCCTGATACTTGTCCATCGTGACGAAGAGGGCCGCGACCGCGCGGGACATGCGCCGCTGCTCCAGCTCCATCCGCACCTCCCCTTGGGCGGCGAGGAGCCCCTTGGGAAATGCCCCCGAGCTACGGAAAAGCCTCGCGAGCGACAGCTGGAAGCGTCGTCGATCTGCCCACGACGTTGACGGATCGCCGTGCACCTGCCCCATGGCGAACACCGCGCGCTGCAACGTCAAGACGACATCACGCTCCGCGCTGAACTGCAGCTGCCCGTTGGCCCATTGCATCGCGAACAAGCAGTAAAATTCCGCAATGACGGCGACTGGCACGATCCCGCCGCGCGGCGCCGCTGCCTTAGCGGCGGCCACCCAAGGTCGCTTGCTATCGGACGCGTCATCGGGGACCAGCATTCGCCGGAGCGCGTCGAAGAAGGCCTGCTTGCTTACGGCGTCCTTCGGGCTAGCGCTTCCTGGCATGGTTGAAAGCCAGGGCGAACCACGCTCTCCGGCCACTTTCTGGCACACCGCGTGCAGGCCGTCGAAGAGGTCAGTGCGAAACTCTGCGAACAGCTTCACGGTGGCAGCCGGCATTTTCAGCAACCCGGACAGAATCAACGCTTGCGATCTCGCGATGACGTCGGGGCCATCAGACGTCGGCTCGCCGAACACTGTCCGCTCTCGCAGGACGCCGTTTACGAAATGCACGAGGACTTTGTCCGCTAGGCCGCTCAGCTCCACAAAGGCCGCATCGGGCTGCCCACGTCGCTGCCACACGGCGCAGACTAGCCGCCAGAGGTCGTGCTCCTTGGCGATGGCGAGGAGGTCCTCCTCTTGCCCCGCGATGCGGAGCAGCATATTCTCCAGCCGCTCCAGGTTGGCGCCCTTGCCCGGACCATCGGCGGACAGCAGCGTCACGAGGCGCGAGAGGAAGTCAACCGGGAGCGTGTTGAGCACCCCGTCGACGAGGATCGCCCGCTCGACCGCCTGCACGAGCAGCAGTTCCTGACTGAGATTGAGAAAAAAGGTCGTTGCGGTCGTAAACAGGTCCGGGAGGGGGGCGGCAGCCGTGCCCGTTGACCGACCGATGCTGCCCGTGCTCCCATTGAAGGACGACGCCGCAGAGCTGCCGCCCCCCACGACGGCCGCGATGCGGCTGCAGTACTCGATCGTACTCCGCATCAGCTCCAGCACTTCCGCCTCCGACGGGCGGCGCCGCATCGTGTCGGCGATCATGGACGTGACGAGCTGATTGAGGTACTCAACCACCGCGCGCGTGCGAAGCTCGGGCGATTCTGGAAGGCCCACGACGGCGGTCGCGGTGTTTGCCAGGAAGCCTTGCGCCAGCTCCATCGCCGTCTTCCAGTCCTTCGCCATCACGAGCGTGTCGAGCCGCTGCTCCCACGTGACGACGCTACAGGAAAGCAGTTTCGCCTTGCCAAGGAGGAACGTCTTGCCGCCCTCCTGCCGGACGTTTGCGATGGAATTGTGACAGCGCATGCCGCAGCTGCGGTGGCTGTAGATGACCACGTCGAAGGCGAAGAGCGTCATCGACTCGACAATCTGTTGAACGCCGATGTCGAGCAGGTGAACGGCGTCCGCCTCGTCGAGAACGAGCAGCGTTTCCTGGTCCAGCGCCGACATCGCGCGGACCGCCGCCGGCAGTGCGGGCATGACCGACGTGGCAATGACGGCTGGGCCGTCCGCCAAGACGACCGCGCTGAAGAAGTGGACGACGCTGCCCCAGGCGACACACAGTACCTGGTTACTACTGCGCTGCGGCATCCACACGAGGGATGCATTGGAGCCGTGCACCGACGCGGGCCCTGGCTGCCGAAACACCTCGCGGTCGACGACCTGCAGCGGCGAAATCGTTGCGTGCCGCACGACGACTTCGTCGGTCGTCGCCGCCGCGATGAAGTGATGAAGGGTTGTCTCGTGACGCTCTTTGTTCACGACGGGAATCACGGCATGGCCGATATCGCAGAGCGGCGACGAGATGTCGAAGGACACGCTGGCCGTGCGGTACACGAGCTTGGAGACAATCTTGCCAAAAAGGTACACCTTGGCGCCGCCGCTAGTGGGGTCGGCGGCGATGACTTTGAGCGGGTCGATGAACCGGACGCAGTGCACCGGATCTTTGAAGTCGCCGGAGATGGCCTTCAGCGGTTCGAGACTCGCGACGTCCCAGAGCACCACCTGACCTCGTTCATAGCCGACGGCCAGCGTCAGCAAGTCGTCGGACAAGGCGACGGATGCCACACCGCCGCGCGCCTCCGCGCTGGCGCTGAGGGACCCGCAGACGCCGAGCAGTTTGTCATTGCGAAAAAGGACGACAAGCCCAACGGCGGTGCCGACGGCAATCAGCGGCATCCGTCGGCCGCCTCCGCTTTGCTGGGAGTCGTCCATGACCGCGAGGCACTGCGGCTGGCCGATGCTCCCTTTCGCCTTCGCGAGCTCCTGCGACACGGAAAAGGACTCGTGCACGGCGAGCACGTTCTGTCCGGCGTGGCAACTCGACTTGCCAAGCGCGGAAAGACGGCGCGCGTGCTCTAAGGCGCGCTCAACGTCCGCCATGTCGGGCACGCCGTCCACGTGATCGGTCTCGGACTCGGATAAGGCGCTGATGATGGCCTTCAGCGTGCGCTCTTCGCTCGATAGGCCGAACGGGCCGTCGTCGGCCCCACCAACAAGGGCGTCGCGGATGGCGGCTGCGGACGACGCCGATGAGGCAGACGGCGGCCCCCCTCCGGGCTGTTTGGCTCCGTCGCCGGCCGTTAGGGATGCCTTGCTCCCAGACGGCCTACTGAAGTCGAAGGACGCGTTGGCACTCGACGTGGAGCCCTCGGGCGCTCCTGCGGCGGCCGTGCCGCCCCCGCCGCCGGATGGATCCCTTCCCCGCCGTAACAGCTGCTGCAGTAGCGCCTCGTCGTCGTCCTCCCCCGCCGCAGCCCCGCCGCCTCCGTCCCTCTCACCGCCACCGCTGCTGCCACTGGCGACTCGCTGGTGGTCGTCCGCTGCCGGTGGGGTCGTCGGCGCGGCAACGGCTGGAAGGGGCGCGGCTGGGACGGGTCGCGCAGGTGCCAAGGGAGGCTTGGCCGCCGGTGGCTGCGCTGCGGCTGGTGCTGCGGGCATCGGTGGGGTCGCGACAGCCGGTGGTGGTGGCTGCGCTGTAGCGACCGCATGGGCAACAACCGGGTTCGCGGCCGCCGAAGGTGGTGGTGCTGCTGCTGCGACAGTGGGTACGGGTGGCTGCGCTGCGGCTGCCGCGGGGGCAACACCCGGGTTCGCGGTCGCCGAAGGTGGTCGCTGTGTTGCTGCGACGCTGGCCGCTGGCGCAGGTACGGGTGGCTGCGCTGCGGCTGCCGGTGGCTGCGCTGCGACGGCCGCGGGGGCAACAACCGGGTTCGCGGTCGCGGGAGGTGGCGGTGCTGCTGCTGCGACAGTGTGTACGGGTGGCTGCGCTGCGACGGCCGCGGGGGCAACAACCGGGTTCGCGGCCGCCGGAGGTGGTCGCTGTGTTGCTGCGACGCTGGCCACTGGCGCAGGTACAGGTGGCTGCGCTGCGACGGCCGCGGGGGCAACAACCCGGTTCGCGGTCGCCGGAGGTGGTGGTGCTGTTGCTGCGACAGTGGCCACTAGCGTAGGTACGGGTGGCTGCGGTGCTGCGGCTGCCGGAGCGACGACTGGGGTCACGCCAGCCGGAGGTCCTGCTGGTTGGACGGAGACTGGCGGAGCGGTTGAAGCATGGGGAAGGGTGCTGGTGAGAGGTCGAGGAAGGGCGAGCGTCGCCGTCGAAGCCGCCAGTGCCGGTGCACGTTGCGTGACGGCTTCTTGCGGCGGCGGGGTGCCCTTGCGGTTGCGCGTCAGAATGTTGTTGAGCATCGCCTCGACGGTGGGGGAGCTGGGGTCGTCCGTTCCCAATGCAGCGGCATGCGAGGAGGAGGATGCCTTCGGAGGGGAGACGGGGCGGGCGGTGTCGAGGGAGACCGGGCGCGTGGCAGCCTGCGGGGCGTCGCCGCCGCCGCGGCGCTGTAGCACCTGCTGGAGAAGGGGGTCGTCATCGAGATCGTCATCGAACGCGATACCGACGCTTCTCGCCGCGGCGGGTGGCGCCGCCGTCGCGGCCGGTGCACTACGGGCAACGGCGGTTGAGGGCGTTGCCTCGACCTTGGCCCGGCTTTTGAGTAGTTGTTGCAGAATGAGCTCATCCAGGTCGTCTTCATCGGACACAGTGGCTGCCATTTTTTTACACAGAAGCAGGAACGGTACAGTGGGAAAGGGAGGGAGAGAAGAAGTTACTCCTCCTGATGGCCTGTGGATTCGCGCCGCTATTTTTCATCGTTCAACACAAATCGCTTTTCGCTTTGCATCGATACAGTTACCGTACGTCACGTCGGAAGGGCGATCGCTTTGTTCCCC
>ERZ1292630.5730-Hain-H41-02um-R3-5730-length-10058-cov-19_pt1 | contig 10058 bp, 7 predicted proteins | sample MGYA00564408_ERZ1292630 | MGnify/ENA primary metagenome ERZ1292630 (study PRJEB36523, sample SAMEA6512641) | groundwater metagenome | collected 2019-01-08 | study: AquaDiva: Metagenomics assemblies of 32 groundwater samples
GACACTCCACATTACACATTCAAAATTCAACATTCGGCCTCAGTCCACCGGGAGTACCTGATCGATCGCGGCGCGTTGAGCCCGTCCATGCTCCACCCATAGGCGAATGGCGTCACCCATCATGTGCAGCCGCGACGTCACTGATTCTACCCGCGTGGCAGCCAGAAGCACTCGACGTTGCGTTACCATGGTCAGCAATACATGAAGACCGGTGAAAAACATCATGGCTGAACCGGCATTTGCCTGCTGCGCCTCTGCGCGCAGCCGCGCGACGTTTTGCAGAGAGGCTTCGAGGGCTGCCATATGTGCGGAGGGCTCTCCTCCGGCCATCATGAGTAGGCGCATCTTCTTCATAATTTCAGGCACCTGCTCATCAATCGCTTTCAGAAACGACTCTTCAGCTTCGGACATCCGCGCAAGATATCCTTGAACGATCGCGGGGTCGATACGTTTGACACCGGCCTGAATCTGCCCTTCCGTCTGTTCGATCAGGCTCCGAATCACGTTGCACCAGGACCCTGCATCGGCGGGCTGTTTATTTTGGAGGTCCTGAAGCGTTTGCAGAAACTCACTGGGGGAGAGACCGGCATCAACTGTCTCAATCTCAGCCTCCGCATCGCTCCCATCGTTGTCGAAAGAGATGCCCGTCGCGTGTGTCAACGCCGTATGGATCTGTCCCAGCTGTTTACAGAGCGAAAGAAAATCCTGAACGGTGCCCGCCCTCAGTGGATCCTGAAGGGCTTCGATAAATGGAAGCGCCGCGAAGCTGGCCTGCGTGACACCTGGAAGACCGATCGTGGCGGCAGACCCTCCAAGACTCGTCACCCCTGCCGATATTGTATGAATCAGCTTGGCATGCCGCTCCGGCGCCGGGCCTTGTTGCAGCTCGTCAAGAGCGACATGAATGCTCTGAAGCCATTCCTGCGCTTCCTGAATGAAGAGAACGATCAGCTCTTTCTGAAAATCGTCTGTGTTGTCTGCAGCCATGATGTCAATTCGTTACAATAGTGGGAATCCACGGAAAAGAATCGTACAGGATCAAGGCCGTCGTTTTCCGCTTCCCAATTGGGAAGCCAATCCCGCGATCTCACCAAGCTTTCTCGCCATTTCTTCAAACCGTTTTGTGGCTAGCTCGGCCTCTTGTTCAGTTTCAGTCATGCGCTTCGCCAGCAGACTATTTTGCTCCCGTTCCATCTGAAGTAATGCTTCAAACTCATGGATTTTCCGCAAAGCTGGCTCGGTCTCTGAAGTGCGCGTGGCAAGAACCTTGGTTTTTTCCCGTTCAGCTACGAGCGCTTGCTCTAAGGTGCCTGCTCGCACAGCAATCTGTTCACTCTCGGCCACACGATGCGTCAGCTCTCTCGAACGTTCCTGCTCCTCTACTAGCTGTTGCGACACTTGTTGGAATCGAGTTGCCGCCTCTTCCATCTCTATCATCTGTTCAACCAGTTGCTTAGCGGCCTGGCGCTCGGCCTGCAAGGCTGCCTCCAGCTCCCTCACACGCCCGCTCAGGCTCTCCGCCAGAGATGCCTGCATCTTGGCCTCAGCAGTCTGCTCTCGTTCAACCTTGAGCAACGATTCAAGTTCTTGCATCTGAATGGCGATATTATCAACCTCTGCAAGTTGCTTCTTCAATTGGGCACTTTGCTCTCGCTCACTTGCCAGCAACGATTCAAGTTCCTTGACCCTGCCCAACTGTTCTTTGAGTTCCATCACTCGCTGCGTGCTGTACATCACTCGGTCTCGTTCGATCCGAAGCTCTTCTTCTAGTGATGTCACTCGTGTCACTGCTTGCCGGTGGGCCTCTAATTCGTTCCCGATTACACCCAAGTCTTGAATTGGCTCGATAGGTTCAATCACCGTCTCAATCGTCTTTGCCACTGGCGTAGCTATGTTCTGCCGCTTGGCCAACAGCTCGAGCACACGGTCCTTGAGAGAGGTGCCTTGAAATGGCTTTTTCAACACCCCATCGGCATGACAGGATTCTGCCTGCTTCGTCACCTCATCGTTCACGATGCCTGAGATCAAGAGTACCGGCGTGTTCGCCAAGGCCCTCTGCGCGCGCACGAAGGTACAGACCTCGTAGCCGCTTCTATCCGGCATAATCACATCTGACACGACCACGTCAGGAGTTTCTTTGGCCAAATAGGCCAATGCCTCCTCGCCGTTCGCAGCAAGAGTCACTCCAAACCCGGCCTCAGTCAGCAACCGTTCGGCAACTTTCCTCACCGCAATACTGTCGTCGGCAATCAATATTTTTGTCATAGCAGCTGCCTTTCCTTCAGAACTCTTACCGCGTGACGGTATCCTGTATCGCCCTTCCTAGTCTCTGCAATGCCACAATTGGCACATCGTTTTCGCCAATCGTGACTGAACCCAGTGATTCGACATTCTCTCTGCCATTCGGTCGAACCTCCGCCGAATCCACAGTCTCAAGAGACGGCACAGCGGAATCGATGCAGATAGCCATCGGCCCGTCAAGGTGACGAGCCACCAACCGCCTGCTCTTCACGAGCGGCCCTAATGCCCTCGATTCCATTAATGCATAGCAGCCTCTCTTCCGATTAAGCGCTCAACTTCCTGGATCAGGGCTCCTTCTTCTACCGGCTTGATAATATAGGAGCTTGCTCCGATCTCACGGGCCATTTCCCGATCCTTCTCACCAGCCCTCGACGACATGCCGATGATGGGAGTCTGCTGCGTGTGCGGTTGGCTGCGCAACTTTTGTATGACTTCATAGCCATTAAGCTTCGGCATCTCAAGATCGGTAATGATGACGCGATAGTCTTGCGCAGACGCCTTGCGAAGACCTTCTTCTCCATCCACCGCCGTCTCAACTTTATACCCAGCTGACTCTAACATCCTGCCCACAAACTTTCGTATGCTCAAGGAGTCGTCGATCAAGAGAAGCAACCGCTCTGCTATTTTTGGCTCTAGGGTTTTGACGTATGGAGCCCGCGAGTCCGCCGTCGCGTCCCGCGACACCGAAGAGACTGGAGTGGCATGCGTCTGCCGCACCAATAATCGCGCAGGGTCCAGCACGAGAATCACGCGCCCTTCCGGGTCGATCGTCGCGCCGCCGAAGCAGGACCGTTCCAAAGACTTAAGCGATCCTAACGGCTTAATGACGATTTCCTGACGTCCAAGCAATTCATCGACCAGCAGGCCGATCATCCCATTGGCCGTCCGCACAATGACAACCGGCTTCCCGATTTCTACCGGCATCCTGCGTCGATTAAGAATCTGCTGGAGAGACTGCACTTCGATCGCCTCGTCTCCGATATGCAAGATCGATCGTTCTCCCGTCCGTTGATGTACGCTGTTGGTCAACATCGTGACTTCGCGCACCGCCGGCAGAGGGATCGCGTAGCGCTCACCCCCTGCTTGCACCATCAAAGCCGTGGCAATCAATAATGTGAGTGGGAGACTCAGGGTAAACTTCGTCCCTACATCTCGAACAGATTCGACATCGATGCGGCCGTTCATGCTTTCAACGGCGCGCTTGACCACATCCATGCCGACTCCTCGCCCTGCCTGATTGCCGATCTTGTCAGCCGTTGAGAATCCCGGCACAAAAATAAACTTGATGACTTCGGATTCTGACATCGAACGGGCCGCCTCTGAGCTGATCAGTCCTCGGTCTATCGCCTTGGCCCTTATTTTCTCGACGTCGAGCCCAACCCCATCGTCTTCGATTTCGATCGACACCGCATTTCCGCGATGTACCGCATGGAGATAAATCGTGCCGGCTACTGGTTTTCCCTTCGAGACACGAATGGCCGCTGGTTCGATCCCATGATAAACCGCGTTGCGCACGAGATGAATCAACGGATCGACCAGCCGTTCCACAACAGCCGTATCGACTTCCGTCTGGTCACCAGACGTAACTAACCTCGCTTCTTTCCCTGTCGCGCGAGCCATCTCGCGCGTGGCCCGGTGGAATCGGGTAAAAGGAGTGCCAATCGGCACCATACGGGCCCGAGCGATTTCATCCCGCATGCCGAGGGTTAGCTGGGCCAAGTGACTCATGTCTTCATGAGAGCGGCTGATCGAACTGTTCAACTGTGTCATCGACTCTGAAATATCTGATGTGATCTCCTTGAGGTGGCGCGCCAATATACTAAAATCGTCGTACCTGTCGAACTCAAAGCTGCCAGAGCCGCCCAGCCGGGTAACACCTTGGGACAGATCGGGCGCTGGACAGGCGGCGGCGGTCAGATGGGTAAAGGCATGTTTCTCCTCAAACGTATGGACTGACTCGACCAGCTGACCCTTATAAGCCAGTACTTGTTGTCCGAGTTGCTCCAATGTGCACAACCGCTGCTCAAGCCGCCCTCGACCAATGACCAACTCACCGACTAGATTCATCAACCGTTCCAACCGATCGCGGCTTACGCGGATGACTTCCCGATCTTCAACGGATTTACCGTCCGCTGTTTTACCTTCCAGCGAATTGGCAGGCTCGACTTCATCTTGATCATGAGGCTCTTGGTCCACCCGCGCATCGACGCAGTGGACTGTTGAACCAGACTCCACCACTTGAACCTCCACCGGCTGATTCAGTTGCTTAAGCTCTTGCATCACGACGGCAAATTGCCGACGCAGTAGATCAAGAGATTTGGACTCCCGCCGCATCAACAAACGCACCACATCCACTGATCGCAACAGCACGTCCGTATGCCCGGGAAGAATCTTGACGCGCCCCTCGCGGACCGACCCTATGAAGTCTTCGACATAGTGTGTCAGATCGCCGATCGACTGGAACCCCACCGTATAAGCTGAGCCTTTAAGCGTATGCGCCGTCCTGAAAAGTTGGTCGATCACCTCCGGATTGTCTTGTCCATTTTCGAGGCAAAGCAATTGGGATTCAAGCGCTTCCAAATATTCCTGCGCTTCCGGAACAAAATAGGACAGCACTTCCGCATCGAGAGCCGGTACGAGATAGTCCGAAGCAAGCAACGCCGTTTCAGGCGGTACCACGATAGGCAGAATCGGGAACAATCCGGACACTTCATCTTTCCATCGTGCGCTGATCGAGGGGTCTTCAACGCCCCCGGCCGCGACGACTTTCAACTGAGACTCGAAGGAATTCACCATCCCGCGTATGATCTCCAACGCCTTCGGCCAATGAGACTCCTCTAACGACTGCGCCTCTTCCAGGGTTGATTCAAGCAACGTCGCCAACAGAGCCAGCCCCTCGTAGCCGTATAGCACTGACGCTCTTCGGATCTTATGCGCCCACACATACTGCTCTTGCAGCTGTATTGGAATTGGCATTGTCCCATCGAGCGGATGGAGCACCTTCGTCAGCGCATCCATGGCTTCCGATGCATCGGTAACGAAAATGCCAATGAGGCCCTGTCGGTCAAATTCGGAACTCATCCCGATCCTTTATTACCCCGCACACCCGCAGGATGTTGCTAGACTTTAAACTGGGCGACCGACGACGTCAGCCCTTCAGCCAGTTTCGCCATGTCTTCGACGGTCATGCGTGCCAAGTCCGTTGCCTTTTGTGTCTCAAGCGCACCGCCGGCGAAGTCCTTAATCGAGCGACCCACTTTGTCCGTCGAGACTGTTTGGTTTACCGCGGCGCTGGCGATGGTCTGTGCCAGTTCCGACGAACGCTGAGCAATCCCTGAAATTTCCTTAAACACTTCATCCGTACGTAGCGCGGATGACGATCCGGCTTCTACCGCCTGAGTCTCCTGATCCATAGCGACAACGGCATCGTGCGTTTCTGTCTGCATCACCTTCACGAGGTCCGCAATTTCTCTGGTAGCTTGCATCGAGCTTTCAGCGAGTTTTCTGACCTGGTCGGCGACGACAGCAAATCGGACACCTGCTTCGCCTGCGCCTGCCGCCTCAATCGCCGCATTTAACGCAAGCAGGTTTGTCTGATTGGCAATGTCTCGGATCGTCGACACAATCTGTGAAATTTCCACAGAACGGTCGCCAAGCGCCTTCACCTGCTTAGACATCCGTACCACCGATGACCGAATGCCCTGTATGTCCTGTACGGTTGCTTGCACGGCCACATGTCCACGCTTGGTCGCCTGCAAGACCTGCTTAGCTGAGTCTGAAGACGCGCAGGCGGTTTCCGCCACTTGTCGCATTTGGAGTGAAAGCTGCTCGACCTCGTCCAATGTCTTGACCGATTTGTCGGCTTGTTGCTTCGCCGTAGTGGTCATCTGATTGGCATTGTCTCGGAGCACACCGGCCGAATGATTGACGCGCACAGCCGCCTCACGGACTTGTTTCATCAACTGTGCAAACCGCTGAATCATTAGGTTGAACCCGTCGGCCATGTTCCCGAACATGTCGGCTGTCACCTCACCCCGCTTCGTCAGGTCTCCCTTACCGACATCCGACACCAAAACAAGGAAGCCCATCAACCGCTTTTGCATTTCGTCACGCTCAGACTCCGATGTCATCAGGGTCGTATTGCGATCCAACATGGCATTGAAAGAAGCGGCTATTTGTCCGATTTCGTCTTTCGACATAATTTTAGCGCGGGCTTGAAAATTGCCGGCGGCTGCCGACTGCGCGACCTGTGCAATATGAGTCAGGTTCTTTGAAAAGAATTGGGCCATCCCATACCCGATACCGAGTCCAAATATCACCGCGATGGCGCCACCGACGGTTAAAATGGTTGTAGCGTTGGAAACTATGACCTGAGCTTCTTCGTTGAGACCCTTCACGGCAACGCGCATATCCACTACCTGTTCACGCTGGCGTGCGATGACGTGATCGAATGGACGCTGTAAATTTACTTTCAAGGCCAAGACTCCAAGTTCTCGTATATTCTCAGCCTGTGCAGGCGTCAGGTTTTTCCCGAAACTATCGACCAAGGCACTCAGCCCTCCTTCGGCATCCGTGAAGTATTGTTCGACGGCCGCTTTCAAAGTCGCCAGGTCTTTCGTCTGATTGCGACCCGATTGAGATTGGCGAAGGACAGTCGCTGCATAATCGGTGATCACTCGATTCACCTTCTCACGATAGGGCGCTAACCGCTTGGACTCGGCTACAATATCCGGCAGATTCGTGATGCTCGTCATGTTCGTTAAGATCTGATGGTGAGATGTTAATGCCCCACCCATTTCAGCGAAGTCGGACAGCGGAACCGTATAATCTGTGTACACCGTTTGTGACACGGCATTTAATTGCTGGAGCGTCAGCAGCGCGACGGCTGCCATTACGACGACGATGGAGCTGATAAAACCAAAGCTCACAAGCAGCTTTGTCCGTGTTTTAAGATTGTGTACTGGATTGCTGCGACCATTCCTAGGCTTCGCGCTTCCCTGCTCCTGATCGCGCTTGAGATTGCTTACCAGCTCTGCTTGGTGTGCCCGCATCAACTTGTCCTCTCGAAATGTGAAAGCAGCACAGATGTTTCCAACACACCTCGAAGACGGTCCTCCAACTTCACCACGATCGACACGAATGGAACCGCCACTTCCCACCTGCCGACGGGAGCCGGAAGAAACTGATCTTTTGCAATGGTATGAATTTCCGGCGTCCTATCGACCAAGATGCCAATTTGCTGTTTCCCGTGCTTCACCACCACGGCATACTGCAAGGCCCTGTCGGCATTGAGGCCGAACATCGGTCTGAGGTCCAGCAGCGGAATCACGGTGCCCCGGAGATTCGTGACTCCCACCAAGCCTGAGGGCATCCCGGGAACCGGGGTGATGGATTCCACGACAAAAACTACTCGCACACTTTTCAGATCGATCGCAAAGATCTCTCCACTCAGGGAAATGATGACGGCGCGTACGTCTGAAGATTCGGCCAGCTGGCTCTGACCAGAGCCTGGCGATGAGGGTCCCTGCGCAATTAACGCATTCTCTGCAGCTTGAATATCCATGTACGATGGGTATGGGATCATTCTCGTTATTTCAATGGAAGAACCAAACTGATCGCTCCGGCAAAGTCCCCTTCCTTCCATCCTTCCTTCTTCATGCCCGCGATGTCCCACTCCCCCTTGGGCTCACCGTGGCAGCTGAGGCAGGAGGCAACTGCATATTCTGGATCCAGCATGCGCAGCACCGATCGTCCATCGTGCATTGTATTGCGGGCATAGACTCGCTCCTTCGGATGGCGCGGATCGCTGAACATCCGAAGCACTTCCTGCTCGAAATCGTCCGGTTTGTTGTTCGGATTTCGATAGTCGATCCTGGTCAGTTTCATACGAATCCCGGTTTTTTTATAGAACTGTTCTCCGACGCGACGTGCGAACACCGCATGAAGGAAACCCTTGAAACCGACTCCTTGTCGATTGATAACCGGCTGTGCCTCCTCAACCACTTCTCTCTCCGCTTCCACCAAGGCGAGATAGACACCGGCTTGAGGCGCCGCATTGGGAATACGGAGATCGATCTTGGTCTTTTCCTTGAACTGATCCATCACTTGGGCAGCCACAAAGTCGCCCGTAAAGCCCTTCTCCGCTTTCGTCGCATCATTAATGGTGGCTTGATGCTCCGATATCACACCGCGGCCGATTTTTATCAATTCGATCAAATGCTCCGCCACTTCCACTTCATTTCCAGCTTTCGCAGGAGCAACCCACAGCAACGAGATCGCCGTCACTCCCACCGCCGCCATCAGGGGAAATAGCCTAGGCATCGCCATTCATCCTTGAGGCGGATTAGTCAGTGAACGCTCATGGGCACTGTTCAGTTGAAATATTGCCACGTGAACCTGAGTGTAGCCGGTCGCTCTCAATTGGCAAGCAAATCAACAATTTCGGCAACTCTCTCGCACATTTCTCCAATGGCTATTCACCCGCATTATTTATAATAGGTTCGTCGAAAAATCGTGGATACGCGAAGCGCGAGTGGAGTGACAGGCAAAGCAGTTCTAAGTTCTGAGTTAGAAATGGAGTAGGAGAGGCGGGCGAGTCAGACGGACAACGGTCCGACGTTCAAGGTTCCCGGGACCTCGAACGTCGAAATTCAGATCGAATTTTATGAGCCCTGCGGGTTCCGTTCCCACAAAAATTCCTGTTCGTTCTGCTCCTTAGCCATCCAACGGGCCAGGACAAACAATGTATCGCTGAGGCGGTTCAGGAACCGCACGAGAGCCTGATCCAGAGACTCCTCCCTCCCCAACCGCACACACAGGCGCTCAGCCCGCCGACAGATCGTTCTGGCTTGGTGTAACAGGCTGGAAACCTTTCCGCCTCTGGAGAATGCGCTCCCCGGAGCTTGCTGCAGGGAACTTCATCGACCTTCACATACAGAATAAACCGTGTCCATATTCACATACTTATCTAGGTGGTCAGCCCAGCGATCCAGTTCAGCGCCCAATTGTGTTGTAACAAGCTCAGATTCACGCGGCGAAATGGGTGAAAGCCCTTTCCGGCCACGCACACGGTTCAGCCAGCCTCTGCGAAACCCTGCCTGATCGAATAGGCCATGGATGCTGGTGCCCCAGACACGACCATTTTCACTTGCAGAGCCTTCATCACTCGTCGCGTCGCCTTCCCAGATTTCAGATGCTTCAATGTGAAAACAGGGGTTGGCAGTTCCACGGCTGGTTCGTCCCATGTGGATTTCATAACCATAGACTGGCATGTGCTGTTCCACGTCATGAAGCAACGACGTGGCCTGAACTTGTCGGCAGATCTTTGGCGCATCGAGCTCCGTCGTCACATCGAGAAAACCTAATCCTTTTGACATCCCTCCTCCCTCCAAACCCTTGGGGTCGGAGATCTCGTGCCCAAGCATCTGGTATCCCCCGCAAATTCCAATCAGCTCGCCCCCCAATTGCACATGCGAATCTACGGCAGCCGGAAATCCTGAGGTCACAAGATAGTCGAGATCTTCCAGTGTATTCTTGCTCCCAGGAAGAATCACCACGTCGGCTCCTCTGAGATCCTCCGGGGAAGCGGCAAACCTGAGCGCCACATCCTTCTCAGCTGCCAGCACATTGAAGTCCGTGAAGTTGCTCATACGAGGAAACAAGACCACTGCCACGTTTGTAAGACCCGGCTTAAACTGAACCAATCGTGAATGAGCGAGATCCAGGCTATCCTCTTGATCTAACCGAAGGTCACGCAG
>ERZ1292630.5731-Hain-H41-02um-R3-5731-length-10058-cov-4_pt1 | contig 10058 bp, 8 predicted proteins | sample MGYA00564408_ERZ1292630 | MGnify/ENA primary metagenome ERZ1292630 (study PRJEB36523, sample SAMEA6512641) | groundwater metagenome | collected 2019-01-08 | study: AquaDiva: Metagenomics assemblies of 32 groundwater samples
GTTTTTATAATGCCTAAAAAAAGCGGTTTTTGTGATTTGGGTTTTGCTAAAGTGGATCTTGATAGGGAAAAAAGGCGGGGGTTTGCCGAAGACATATATTGCCCGGGAAAAACTAATGAAACCATAAGTAAGATATCCCTCCAGTTGCTCAAAAAAAATCAAGATTTATTGCTGACTAAACTGGAAAAAGACGTATTTGAATACCTTAAACGAAAAGTAAAGGGACTAAAATATAATTCTCTGGCTAAAATAGGTTATTTTTCAAGGAAAGCCAAAGTCGTAAAAGATGGCTTGATTGTAGTGGCTTCAGCCGGCACATCCGATATTCCGGTTGCCGAAGAAGCGGCAATTACCGCGGAGATTATGGGTAATCGAGTGGTCAGGCTTTATGATATCGGCGTCGCGGGAGTGCATCGCGCTCTGGGGCATAGCGAACTTTTGAAAAAAGCTAAAGTAATTATTGTAGTTGCCGGCATGGAAGGAGCGTTAGTTAGTTTAGTGAGCGGATTGTGCCGCGCTCCGGTAATCGCTGTTCCGACCAGCTGCGGTTATGGCGCGAACTTCGGCGGATTATCAGCTTTACTAACCATGCTCAATAGCTGTTCGCCGGGAATTGTAACGGTAAATATAAATAACGGTTTTGGGGCGGGATATTTCGCCAGCATCATAAATCAATAGAGGTCAATTTTGGAAAAAATAGAAGCAGCAATTAAATTTCATGGGCATTTAGGGCCGTATCTTATTCTGGGGATTCTGGCCGGAGAGTTTGCGCTTAAAAAAATTAAAGCTAAAAAACATTTTGGTTTAGAGGTTAGGGTCTTTGGCGCGAATCAAAGGCCTAAATCCTGCCTGATTGACGGGTTGCAACTATCTACCGGCGCAACTTTCGGTAAAGGGAATATTTATAAATTAGCCGGCAAAAGGATAAAGATCTTAATACGTAACTTAAAAAACGATAGAAAATTAGAGATTTCTTTCCAGCCTCAATTAGTGAAAATATTAGATGCTTTGAAATGGCACGAAGATTCGGAAAATTTCGCCCGCAAGTTATTGAAGATGAATTCCAAAGATTTATTTCAAATTAAGGAGCAATAATATGGCTTTATCAGGTTTAGATATTTATAAATTATTGCCTAAGACTAATTGCCGGGAGTGCGGCTTTGCAACTTGCCTGGCGTTTGCCATGCAATTAGCCAAAAAATCGGTTAATATTGAAAAGTGTCCGTATTTAAGTAAAGAATCCAAGGACGCGCTTGATGCGGCCTCGCGCCCACCGATAAAATTAGTTACTTTAGGCCAAGGAGAGGATAAGCTGGAGATAGGTAATGAAAGCGTAATGTTTCGTCACGAAGAAAAGTTTCATCGTCCTTGCGGAATCGGATTTATTATCGATGATAACTTGTCTGATTCAGAAATAAAAGAAAAAATTTTAAAGATTAATAAGCTTGAGTTTGAACGCGTGGGCCAGAAGATTAAAGTAAATCTGGTAGCGATAAGACAAAATAGGGATCTTAAGAGGTTTTTAGAAGTTGTAAGATTAGCCGCTGATAACACTACGCTGGCTTTGGTTTTAATGAGCAATGACCTGGAAGGATTAAAATTCGCATTAGATATGGTAGGTGAAAGAAAGCCGCTGGTTTATCACGCGACTAAACAAAATTTAAAAGAAATAGCGTCATTAGTTAAAAAATATAATGTTCCACTAGTAACTTTTGCTAAAGACCTGGGGGCGATTTCAGAATTAACCGTAGAATTAGGTAATTTAGGTATAGCTGAATTGATTCTGGAGCCCGGGAGCAGATCTATTGCCGATAAAATATGGGATTTAACCGAGATTCGCAGGTTAGCACTTAAAAAAAATAACCGTAGCCTGGGATATCCGAGCCTGGTAGTAGTTGAAAAAGAAGATCCATTTGAAGAAGCTCAAGAGGCGGCAAGTTATATTGCTAAATATGCCGGAATAGTTTTAGTTAAAGGGGTTGAGTCTTTTGAAATTTTATCACTCCTAACTTTAAGGCAAAATATTTACACCGATCCCCAGAAACCTTTGCAGATCGAACCTAAACTTTATTCTGTGGGACAGGTCAGCGATAAATCTCCGGTATTAGTTACTACTAATTTTTCGCTTTCTTATTTTACGGTTTTAGGAGAGGTTGAAGCGAGTAAAATTCCTGCGTATATTGTGAGTGTCGATACTGAAGGAATGTCGGTTTTAACTGCTTGGGCCGCGGAAAAATTTACTCCCCACAGAATTTCCGATTCTTTGAATAAATTCGGAGTAAAAGGAGTAATATCGCACAAACGCCTGATTATTCCCGGATATGTCGCGGTAATCAGCGGAGAATTGCAGGATGAGTCCGGCTTTGAGATTATTGTCGGGCCTAAAGAAGCAGCCGGAATACCGTCGTTTCTTAAAAATCTTTACAAATAAAACTTAAAATGCAGAAGTTCAAAGTAAGTTTCTATCCGGATAACAAATCTATTGAAGTAGTTAAAGATACTACTATTCTTTCCGCAGCTATCTCTTGCGGGATTAATATAAATTCTGTCTGTGGTGGCGACGGAGTTTGCGGTAAATGTAAAGTTGTAGTTAAGAGTGAGAAAAATACTGTATCTTTAGCCTGCCTTACTATGATACAGAGCGATCTGGAGGTAGAGATTCCTTCCGAGTCGAGAATTAATTTAGATACTAGTTTAAAAAATATTTATGCGAATAGTGAAGAGGTAGAATCTAAAGACGCGGTTTTAGCGAATAAAGAATTTAAGCATTCACCATTAACTATTAAACTATATCTGGAATTACCTAAACCTGATTTAAATGACAGCTTAAGTGATTTAGACCGCCTATACCGAGCAATTAATAAGGCCCAGGATTTACCCCGCACCACAGAAAGCCACGGCGCTAAATCCGTGGTGCGGGGTTTACCGCTTATTCAGACGGGAATTACTAATATCCGGCAATTAGGAGAGTTATTGCGTGATTCTGATTGGAAAGTAACCGTGGTATTGGGAAAAAGGGACAATGGGGCCGAGCTTTTATTTGTTGAGCCGGGAGATACTTCCCTTAAAAATTTCGGGCTGGCTTTTGATATTGGAACAACTACTATATCCGGGCAATTGGTAAATTTAAATAACAGCAGGGTGTTAGGAACAAGGGCCACTTACAATAAACAATCTTCATTCGGAGCAGATGTTATTACCAGAATAATCTATGCCAAAGAAAAAGATGGCTTAGAAAAATTACATGATGCTGCTTCAGAAACTATCAACCAGATGATTAAAGAGCTGGCCCTGGAACATAGTGTAAACTTAAATGATATTACTTGCATCGTTTGCACCGGTAACACTACTATGATTCATCTCTTGCTTAGGGTGGATCCGTCTTATATTCGGCGTGAGCCTTATATACCGACGGTAAATTTCCCCCCGGTATTAAGGGCGACAGAAGCCGGAATAAGCATAAATCCCCGGGGGCTGCTTTATTGCGTGCCCTCGGTCGCTAGTTATGTCGGAGGAGATACCACCTCCGGAGTATTGTCTAGCGGGCTTTACAAAGAAAAAGATTTAAGTATTCTTATCGATATCGGAACTAACGGCGAAATCACTCTGGGAAATCAGGATTTTTTAATTGCTGCCGCAGCATCTGCCGGACCGGCTTTTGAGGGGAGCGGCGTGGCTTGTGGAATGCGCGCTTCGTCGGGGGCAATACAAAGTGTCCGGATAAATCCTAAAGACTTAACGGTTAGTTTTAATACAATCGGAAATACCAAGCCGGTTGGCATCTGCGGCTCGGGCTATATCAGCATAATCTCTGAAATGTTATCCGGAAAAATAATCGATAAAAGCGGTAAGATTAAGATTGAAAATAATAAACGCATAAAAACTGCTGATTCAGGCAAAGAATTTATCGTGGCTTTTAAAGAAGAATCAGATGCAAGCGCGGATATTGTTATTACCGAAGCGGACATAGAAAATTTAAAGCGCGCTAAAGCCGCGATTTATGCCGCTACGGCAATTCTGATTAAGCATATGAATTTCGAAGTTTCGGATATAAAAAAAGTTTTCATTGCCGGTGGCTTTGGTACTTCTTTAGATATCGAGAGCGCGATCAAAATTGGGCTCTTGCCGGATTTAGAGAGAAATAGGTTTAATTTTATAGGAAATAGCGCGCTCTCCGGAGCGAAAGAAATGCTCTTGTCTTATCAGGCAGATAAAGAATCCACCGCCATTGCGCGCAAAATTACTTATTTTGACCTTTCTCTTGATGCAAAATATATGGATGAATATATGGCGGCGTTATTTTTTCCGCATACGAATTTACAACGATTCCCAAGTTTAAAGCTATAGTTATCCACAGTGTAGGGGAGGTTTACCTACCTGCCGGTAGGCATGAACCTCCCCTACAAAAAAGATTAGTCTTTTGCGAATTTATTGGTAGAATTAGTTAGGGAGAAAAGATGAGTAAGATTTCCACAATAACTATCGGAGCGACAAAAGCCGAAGGGGGCACCCGCTCTTATAATATTAAAATCGGCGGGGAAGAAGCTCTGCCTGGCCTATTTAAAGAGGGCGCTTTGCCGAATAAGCCCCGAATTGCTTTTGAAGTTTGGGATACTTTGCCTCTTGATTGGCCGGCAGGATTATCCGCGGAATACGGCAAAGCCTTGAATGATCCACTTCTCTGGGCGGAAAAATGCGCTAAAAAATTTAAAGCAGATAGCATTTGCTTAAGGTTACAAGGTACGCATCCGGATTATGCAAATAAGAGCCTCGAAGAAGCAGCAGGATTGATTAAAGAAATGCTTAAGAAAATAAGTTTACCGTTAATTATTGTAGGCAGCGGTGACGACGAAAAAGACGCGTCACTTCTTCCAGCTTGCGCTGAAACAACTAAAGGAGAACGATGCCTTATCGGAAGCGCTACGCAGGAGAACTATAAGACTATAGCCCTAAGCACTTTGGCTAACGGACATAGCCTTATCGCTGAATCGCCAATCGATGTTAATATCGCTAAACAGTTAAATATTCTTATTTCAGATACGGGGATGCCTCTGGATAAGATTGCTATTAACCCGACGATTGGAGCTTTAGGTTATGGATTAGAATATGCTTATTCCATAATGGAACGCGCTCGTTTAGCGGCATTATCCGGAGATAAAACTTTAGCCAGCCCTTTTGTTTGCTTTGTGGGACAGGAGGCCTGGAGGGCAAAGGAAGCAAAAGTGGAAGATTCGAATCAAGGAATTATGTGGGAGGTGCTTACTGCTACAGCTTTGATTCAGGCCGGAGCGGATTTGTTAATCATGCGCCACCCTAAAGCAATTGAAAAAGTCAGTAAATATATAGATAATTTATATAACGGAGAATAAATTATGTTCGTAGTCGGAGAGTTAATCAACGGAATGTATCCTTATATAGGCAAAGCCATTAAGGAAAAGGATAAAGCGACAATCCAAAAATATGCTCTTGAACAGATTAAAGCAGGGGCGGACGCATTAGACGTGAATTGTGGGCCAGTCTCTAAAGAGCCGATTTCAGATATTGTCTGGTTAATTGAATCGATTCAAGAAGTAACCGATAAAACCTTGTGCATTGATTCCAGCAAGCCGCAAGTTATCGCATCCGGGCTTAAGGTAGCCAAAAACCCGGTGATTATAAATTCCACCACCGCGGATCCGGAGAAATTAGATATACTCGTCCCTTTAGCTAAAGAATATAAAGCCAAGCTTATCGGCCTAACTATCAGCGCAAAAGGTATCCCTCAAAACAAAGATCAGCGTTTGGAACTAGCTGCAGTAATTCTGGCGCATTGTTTGGATGCAGAATTTCCAATTGAGAATTTATACCTTGATCCTATTGCTATGCCAATAAATGTAGCTCAAGCTCAAGAATTAGATATTTTAGAATCTATCCGCGAATTTAGAATAATCTCCGATCCATCTCCTAAAACAATTATAGGTTTGAGTAATGTTTCTCAAGGGCTTTCAGCCAGGTCATTAATCAACCGGACTTTTTTAGTTATGGCCCAAGGGTTTGGGTTGGATGCGGCAATTCTTGATCCGCTGGATAGTGAATTAATGGACGCGGCAATAACCTCGGATTTAATATTGAATAAGAATATATATTGTGATAAATATTTAGAAGCTTATAAAAAAAGGTAAGATGATAAGAAATAAGGTTTTTAGAGATATCTTAAAATTGACCGGTTTCCGGGAGAGTTTCAAGAACGCCGGAAGAGGCATTGTTTATCTTTTTTTATACCATAGAAATATGCGAATTATCTTTATGATGGGAGCAATCGCGCTCCTTTTAGGTTTTTATTTTAATTTGAAGGGGATTGAATTAATCGCGCTTTGCATTACCGTTACCTTGGTATTTATGGCAGAAATATTTAATACTGCGGTTGAGTTATTGCTAAATACCATAACCGAAAAATACCATACTAAAATTAAGCTGGTTAAAGATATCGCGGCGGGGATTGTGGTTATCACTTGTTTAAATGCCGCGGTTATCGGATACGTATTATTTATCAGAAAATTATTTAAGTGATTTATTGACGGCGTAGCTCAGCCTGGTAGAGCAAGCGGCTCATACCCGCTCGGTCAGTGGTCCGAATCCACTCGCCGTCACTAATTAATCTCCCGCTAAAAAGAGCGGGATTTCGCTAAATGCCTGCTTCTGGCAGGCTAGATTGTGCTCAATTTAATCTTTAAGGAATTTTAAAGTAGCAAGAAGTATGCCCGCCTCAATAATTACTGCAGAGATTGCGGCCCCCAGATAGGAAAGATAAAGTATAGATAGGAATATAAGCGGCAATCCGACTATTGCCGCGGCAATGTGAATTTTTGAATATACCTTCGATTTACCGCTTACCAAAAGGAATTGAACCCTAAAAGCATTTATGGCTACAAAAAATACTCCCACAAATAATATTCTCAAAACTAGCACAACTTCTAAATATTTAAATCCGCAGACAATTCTCACAATTAAAGGCGCGGCAATAATTGCCAGTGGCATGGCGATGATAAAAATCAGGGTAGTAGAATCCTGTATTTTATTCATTAAATTAAACGCGCGTCTTTTATTTTTAGAGAAGATGTGGCTTAAGCGGGGATACATCGCCTGGGAGAGTGAATCCAGGGGAAAAGTCTGGAAGGCATTGGCTATTTTTTCAGCGATGGCATAATATCCGGTTAGAATATTATTAGTTAATAAACCCACCGCGAAAATCCGGGTAGTGGTGTAGGCATTAATCGAGACCACCGAGATAAACATATGCCAGCTCGCTCTTAGCTCTTTGGTTATATTCGCGTAATCTTGTAATATAAACTCCAGATCGAATTTCTTAAAAGCAATATAGAGGCCGGCTATGCCCGTGATCAAATAGAATGTGGAACTTAAGACCGGAGCTAGCAGATAATCACCCGGTTGTTTAATAAATACAAATATAGCTATAGCGTAAATCATCCCCGCAACAATATTAATTACCGAGATAAATCTCATCTTTTCTTGCCCCTGAAAGAGCCAGACCGGAAATAGGGTATTTCCGATTACCGCTCCGAAACTTAGAATATAAATCAACCAATCTTCTCTGAATTTAGGAATAAAACGCACTAACGCGAGCAGGATAAGAAAGCTCACCGCGGCCAGAATCAATTTGATGGTCATTACGGTCGAAAAAATCGCGCTAACCCTGTTTTTGTTATGCCGGCATAAAGATATCTCTCTAGTAGCAGTTAAGCTAAAACCGTAATCGGTTAGTATCATAAAATACTGGATAAGAGACTGCGCGAAAGCGATCAAGCCGAATTTCTCAAGTCCGATAACCCGGACAAGATACGGAAGGACTAAAATCGGCAGAACGTAGTTAATACTCTGGAGAGTGGAGAGGGAGATAAAATTATCTAAGACAGTTTTTCTTTCTTTATGGGTTATATGTTTATGCAGCATTTTATTAATTTACTATTTAAGCCGGTAAAAGTCAATGGTATTATGCGTTAAGTTATGTTAAAATCATAAAATGATGACGATAAGAGAAAAAGCCAAAGATTATATCGAAAAATACAGTTTGATTAATAAAAACGACCGGATAGTTGTTGGTGTATCCGGCGGAGCGGACTCGGTATGCCTTTTGTTCCTTTTGCATAGCCTTCAGAAAGAACTTAAATTCAGCTTACACGTTGCCCATCTTGATCATATGTTGCGCAAAGAATCAGGGAAAGACGCGCAGTTTGTTGAAGAATTGAGCCAAAGGCTTAAAATTCCTTTTTCCATAGGAAAAATTAAAGTTAAAGATTTAGCTAAAAATATCTCTCTTGAAGAAGCCGCCAGAAACGCGCGCTTGGCTTTTTTATCCAAAGTCGCATCTAAAATAAAGGCCAAAAAGGTCGCTCTCGCCCATAATTTCGATGATCAGGTTGAAACCGTACTGATGCGTATTTTAAGAGGCACAGGTTTATCCGGCTTATCCGGAATTTCTCCCAAAAGGAAGATGGATAATGTTGAAATTATCCGGCCGCTTTTGGAAGTTAAACGTAAAGATATCGAAAACTTTCTTAAATTAAAACGGATTAGTTTCCGTATTGATAGATCCAATAAGGATGAAATTTTCTTCCGCAATAAAATACGCCATAAGCTTCTGCCTTTGCTGGAGAAAGAATATAATAATAATATAAGGGAGGTGCTTTTTAATCTCGCCCAGAATGCCGGTAGCGATTATGATTATCTTAAGGTTTCGGCAGCGCGTTTTTTCAAGAAGAATAAGACAAAGTTAAATTTAAGCAGATTGATTAAACTTCATCCTTCGATAATACGTTTAAAATTAAGGACTGCTATATCTTGTATTCAGGGTAATACCCGCAGAATTACTTTTAAGCACATCCAAGAGCTAGAAGACCTTATTTCTAACCGTCCACAGGATTCTATAGTTCATCTTCCTAAGGGAATTTTTGTGGTAAAGAAGCAAAATTCGCTTAATTTTTTCTTAAGTTAACTCCATAAAATACTTGATTTTACGATAATTCCAATATATAATTATTCCTCTGTCCACTTAATTTAAACAATAGAAAGGTAAAAAATGACTAAGAAAAATAATATCCTCAAACGATCTCCTTTAGGCTGGATTGTGATGATAGTTCTCGTTTTTATTATCTTAAATTCAATTAATATTCCTATAAACGGGGCCCCTAAGGATATGACTTATGGGCAGTTCTACACTGTCTTAAAAAATAATCCTGCCAGCATCAAAACCGTAACCAAGACAGAATTAGTTCTTCATGGTGAGTTTACGGATAAATCAACGTTTACAGTAAATATTCCTGACAATGATACCGAGCTACTTAATCTTATGCGCCAGAATCTTAAGAGTTTTGACGTTAAGCCGCCGCGAACAGCCTGGATAAATCTACTCTTTAATTTTGGCCCGATTATTTTGTTGTTATTCTTTTGGTGGATGATGGCCGCGCGAGGAGAACAATTAGGCGGAAAGATTATGGGTTTTGGCAAGATGACCCCTAAAATTCATACCGGAACGGAAAAAGTTAATTTTAACGACGTCGCCGGAGTAGATGAGGCTAAAGAAGAGTTAAAAGAAGTAATAGAGTTTTTGAAAGATCCTAAAAGATTCCAGAAATTAGGCGGTAAAATTCCTAAAGGAGTTTTATTAGTTGGCCCTCCGGGATGCGGGAAAACACTTATCGCTAAAGCGGTAGCCGGTGAAGCCGTAGTGCCTTTCTTCTCAATAAGCGGTTCTGACTTTGTAGAGATGTTTGTCGGAGTTGGCGCCAGCCGGGTGCGCGATTTATTTGATCAGGGAAGAAAAGCCGGTAAATTATCGGGAAAAGGGGCAATTATTTTTATCGATGAAATTGATGCGGTTGGCCGTTTACGTTTTTCCGGAATTGGCGGCGGGCATGATGAACGCGAACAGACTTTAAACGCTCTATTGGTCGAGATGGACGGATTTGACACGCAGCAGGGTTTAATTCTTATTGCCGCGACCAACCGTCCGGATACTCTTGACCCGGCATTACTTCGCCCAGGAAGATTTGACCGTACGA
>ERZ1292630.1626-Hain-H41-02um-R3-1626-length-21786-cov-10_pt2 | contig 10057 bp, 6 predicted proteins | sample MGYA00564408_ERZ1292630 | MGnify/ENA primary metagenome ERZ1292630 (study PRJEB36523, sample SAMEA6512641) | groundwater metagenome | collected 2019-01-08 | study: AquaDiva: Metagenomics assemblies of 32 groundwater samples
ACCGCCGGGGGATCCCGGACTCGTTCACCCGCTACCTGCAGAACAAGATCCGCGACCGCTTCGGCTTCGAGGGGTCGCCCGTCCGCGTCGTCTACCGGGAGCGATGATCCGCCGGGCGTCGAGGGCGTTCCGGCCCGTCACGGAGGGAGCGGCGATCTTCTTCCGGAACCACGGTCCGGTGTACAGCGCCTCCATCGCGTTCAACATACTGCTCTCTTCGATCCCGATCCTGTTCCTGGTCTTCGCGGCCACCGGCTGGATCATCGGGAAGAGCGACCTTCCGTTCGCGCAGCTCACGGAGATCCTGCGCAACACGTTCCCGTACGGAGCGCGGGTGCTCGTGCCGAACCTTCGGCGCCTGGTGGAGGCGGGAAGCGCCTTCGGGATCCTCGGAACGGTGCTGCTCCTCTTCTCCTCCTTTTCCGCGACGGACGCGGTCCACACGTCGCTCTCCGTGATGCTGATGCGCAAGCGCCAGAAGCGGATCCGGCGCTCCCTCGGCTTCCACGTCGTCTTCGTGGTCGTCCTCATCGTGCTGACCGCGGCGGCGATCGTCGTGCCGCCCCTTTGGGAGGGGCTCTTCTACCTCACGAAGGGGATGTCCTCGCAGATTGACCACGCGTTCCGGAGCCTGCTTCATCTGATCGCGGATGTGATCCTGGTGGGGATCATGCTGCTGGGGAGCGTGCTGAGCTATCGGTATCTATCGCCGGGAAAGGTGCGGCTGCGCAACGCGTTCGCCGGGACCGTGATCTTCCTCGCGCTGCTGCAGGGCATCAAGTTCGGCTTCATCTTTTACATCAGGAAATTCAGCAAGTTGAATGTTCTTTACGGTTCCTTGTTCAGCATCATTTGTTTTATACTCGTTGCCTACCTCTTCGCGGCGGCGTATCTGTACGGGGCCAGCGTCATCGGGGTTCTGGAGCGTACGGGCGGGGAGAGGTCCACTCCGGAGAGGGAGGAAGGCGAACCGGTTGCGTCGACTGGCGGCGATTGACGTCGGGACGAACACGATCCGGATGCTCGTCGCGGAACGCGGCGGGAGGCGGACCGTCCCCGTCGCCCGGCGGCGGTCGATCGTCGGACTGGGAAGGGACCTGCGGGAAACCGGCCGGATGGGGGAGGCGGAGTTCACGGCGGGGCTCCGGGTCCTTCGGGAATTTCGCCGGGAGATGGGTCGCGGGGGGGTCGCGGCGTACCGGGCGTGCGGGACCGCCTGCCTGCGGGAGGCCGAAAACCGCGCCGACTTCCTCGAGGCGGCCGCGGGCGAGGGGATCGACATCGAGGTGATCGGCCCGGCCGAGGAGGCTCGCCTCACCTGGGAGGGGATCCGGTGGGCGGTCGCCGGAAGGCCGGGAGACGTGGCGATGGACATCGGCGGGGGAAGCACGGAGTTTGTCTTCGGGCCCCGGGAAGGCGAGTCGGTTTCCCTTTCGACGGGGGTGGTCGTCCTGTCCACCCTGCTGCCGCTGTCGGACCCGCCCGATCCGTGGGAGCTTCGCGCCGTATCGTATTACGCCGGGCGGCGGATCGAGGACGGGACGCGGCCGTTCGGGCGCAGGAGATTTCGCCGGTTGATCGGCACGGCGGGAACGTTCACGACGCTGGCCGCGATGGAACGGGGGATGACCCGCTACGACCCGGACCGGATCAACGGGGCGAGGCTTTCCGGGGCGGTTGTCCGGCGGTGGGCCGACCGGCTGGGGCGGATGACGGACGCGCAGCGGCTGCGCGTGCCGGGTATGGAGAGGGGACGGGAACGGTACATCGTTCCCGGGGCGCTGCTGATCGCTGCGGCGATGGAGCGTTTCCGTTTGAACGGGGTGACGGTGAGCGACGCCGGGCTCCTCGAGGGGATCCTCGCCGGAGTCGGACGAAACGGGGGAGAGGACGGATGAAAAAGGAAACGGGGAGTTCGTCGGCGGGGGGAATGGTGGAAGGGTTGACGTTCGACGACGTGCTGCTGATCCCGGCGGAGTCCGCCGTGATCCCGAAGGATGTCGACGTGGCCGTCAACCTCACGCCCGACATCCGGCTGAACATCCCGCTCGTGTCCGCCGCGATGGACACGGTCACGGAGGCGGACACCGCCATCGCGATGGCCCGCGAGGGGGGGATCGGGATCATCCACCGGAACAACACCCCGGACGAGCAGGCGACCGAGGTGGGCCGGGTGAAGAAATCCGAGAGCGGCATGATTTCCGACCCGATCACGGTCGACCCCGACCAGAGGGTCGTCGAGGCCCTCGAGGTGATGAAGAAGTACCGGATCTCGGGGCTGCCGGTGACCCGGGACGGAAAGCTCGTCGGAATCCTCACCAACCGCGACCTGCGGTTCGAGACGAATTTCGAGCAGCCGATCCGCAGCGTGATGACGAAGGACGACCTGGTCACCGTGCCTGTGGGGACGACGCTCGATCAGGCCCGTGAGATCCTCCACCGGAACCGGATCGAGAAGCTCCTCGTGGTGGACGGGCGGAACAACCTCAAGGGGCTCATCACGATCAAGGACATCCTGAAGATCACGAAGTATCCCAACGCCTGCAAGGACCCCCTCGGAAGGCTGCGCGTCGGCGCGGCGGTCAGCGTGTCCGGGTGGGAGGAACGGGTCCAGAAGCTCATCAAGGTGGGCGTGGACATCGTCTGCGTCGACACGGCGCACGGGCATTCGCGGGACGTCCTGCGGGTCGTCAAGGCGATCCGCACGACCTTCCGCGGGGTACGGATGATCGCCGGGAACGTCGCCACGGGCGAGGGGACCGAGGCGCTGATCAAGGCCGGGGTCGACGCCGTCAAGGTGGGCGTCGGTCCGGGGTCGATCTGCACGACCCGCGTCGTGGCGGGCGTCGGGGTTCCGCAGTTCACGGCGATCATGCGGTGCGCGAAGGCGGCGAAGAGGAAAGGTGTCACCGTCATGGCGGACGGCGGGATAAAATATTCCGGGGACATCACGAAGGCGATGGCGGCGGGCGCCTCTTCCGTGATGATCGGCTCCCTCTTCGCGGGTACGGAGGAGAGCCCGGGCGAGATGATCCTGTACCAGGGCCGCTCCTACAAGGTGTACCGCGGGATGGGGTCGGTGGAGGCGATGAAGAAGGGGAGCAAGGACCGGTATTTCCAGTCCCACGTCGAGACGGAGAGCAAGCTCGTCCCCGAGGGGATCGAGGGGTGGGTTCCCAACCGGGGGGCCCTGGCGGCCGTCGGCTTCCAGCTCGTGGGCGGGTTGAAGGCGGGGATGGGGTACGTGGGGGCGCGGGACATCGCGGAGCTCCAGAAGCGGGCGATTTTCCTGAAGATCACCCCGGCCGGGCTGCGCGAGAGCCACGTCCACGACGTGATCATCACCAAGGAAGCCCCGAACTATCGGGTGGAGTAGCGCATTGGACGGTAAGGTCCTCATCCTCGACTTCGGGTCGCAAACCACGATGCTCATCGCGCGGCGCGTGCGGGAGCAGCGCGTCTACAGCGAGATCCACCCCTTCAACGTGGGGACGGAGTTCGTGCGCGACTTCGCGCCGGCCGGGATCATCCTCTCCGGCGGGCCGTCCAGCGTCTACGACGTCGACGCGCCGCGGATCCCCGGGGAGGTGCTTGAACTGGGCATCCCCGTGCTGGGGATCTGCTACGGGATGCAGCTGATCGCGGACCTGCTGGGCGGCAAGGTCGGCCGGTCGGAGGACCGGGAGTACGGGGTGGCCAGCATCCGGGGGCAATGGGGGAGCCCCCTTTTCCTGGGAATCGAGGAGTTCCGCCACGACATGGAGATCCCGGTCTGGATGAGCCACGGGGACCGGATCGACGAGCTGCCGAAGGGGTTCTCTTCCATCGCGCGGTCGGGGAGCTCGCCGGTGGCCGCGATGTCGAACCACGAGGGGACGATCTTCGGCGTGCAGTTCCACCCCGAGGTGGTGCACACCCCGCGGGGGAAGGAGATCCTCTCCAACTTCCTGTTCCGCGTCTGCGGGCTTTCCCCCGACTGGACGATGCACTCCTTCGTCGAGAACAGCATGAGGAAGATCCGGGAGAAGACGGGGTCGGAGGGGGTCGTTCTCGGGCTCTCCGGGGGGGTCGACTCGTCCGTCGCGGCGGTGCTCCTGCACAAGGCGATCGGCGACCGGCTCACCTGCATCTTCGTCGACAACGGGCTGCTGCGCGGCGGGGAGGCGGAGGAGGTCGTCCGGACATTCCGCGACGCGATCGGGCTCCGACTCGATTTCGTCGAAGCCTCCGCGCGCTTCCTGGAGGCGCTCGCCGGCGTGGAGGACCCGGAACGGAAACGGAAGATCATCGGGGAGCTCTTCGTGCGCATCTTCGAGGAGGAAGCCCGGAAGATCCCGGGCGTCGGTTTCCTCGCGCAGGGGACCCTCTATCCGGATGTGATCGAGAGCGTGTCGTTCAAGGGTCCCTCCGCCGTCATCAAGTCCCACCACAACGTGGGGGGGCTGCCGGAAAGAATGCATCTGAAGCTCGTCGAGCCGCTGCGCGAACTGTTCAAGGACGAGGTGCGCGAGCTGGGGAGGGAGCTCGGGGTGCCTTCCCGCGTGCTCGAGCGGCAGCCGTTCCCCGGGCCGGGTCTCGCGGTCCGCATCATCGGGCCGGTCACCGAAGATCGGCTGCGCATCCTGCGCGAGGCCGACGCGATCGTCGATGCGGAGATCCGGGCGGCGGGGCTCTACGAGTCGATCTGGCAGTCGTTCGCCGTCCTTCTCCCGATCAAGACGGTCGGCGTGATGGGAGATTTCCGGACCTATGAAAACGTCGCCGCCGTCCGCGCCGTCCACAGCCAGGACGGGATGACCGCCGACTGGGTCCGGCTCCCGTACGACGTGCTGCAGCGGATCTCCACCCGGATCATCAACGAGGTGAAGGGGATCAACCGCGTCGCGTACGACATCTCCTCGAAGCCCCCGGGCACCATCGAGTGGGAATGAAGAGCTTCGTCCACCTCCACCTCCATTCGGAATACAGCCTCCTCGACGGGACGATCCAGTTCAAGCCGCTGATCGAGCGCGCGAGGAAGCTGAAAATGCCCGCCGTCGCCGTCACCGATCACGGCGGGATGATGGGGACGATCGGATTCTACGAGGAGGCGCTGAAGGGCGGCGTGAAGCCGATCCTCGGGACGGAGATCTACGTCGCCCCGGGATCCCGCGCGGAGCGGAAAGTCGCCCCCACCGGCGAATACGCCTACCACCTGATCCTGCTGGCGGAAAACGAGACCGGGTACGGGAACCTCCTGCGGCTCTCCTCCCTCGCCCACACGGAAGGGTTCTACTACAAGCCGAGGGTCGACAAGGAACTGCTGCGGAGATACTCGGAGGGGCTCATCGCCACGTCGGCGTGCCTGCAGGGCGAGGTCCCGTTCGCGATGGGGACCGAGGGCGAGGCGAAGGCGCTCGAGGTGCTGGAAGAGTACAAGTCGATCTTCACCGACGGGCGCTTCTACCTCGAGATCCAGGACAACGGCCTTCCCGACCAGGCGAAGATGAACCCGCTCCTCATCGCGCTGGCGCGCCGGACCGGGACACCGCTGGTCGCGACGAACGACTGCCACTACCTCAATCCCGGGGACGACAAGCTCCAGGAGATCCTTCTCTGCCTGCAGACGGGGAAGACGATCTCGGATCCGACCCGGATGCGGTTCGGCTCGGACCAGTTCTACGTGAAGACCGCCGAAGAGTTCGAGCGTGCGTTCGGACACGCCGCCCCCGACGCCCTGGCGAACACGCTGGCGATCGCGGAGCGGTGCAGCGTGAAGATCGAGCTCGGGGTGGGCAAGATCCCCGAGATCGCCTTGCCCCCCGGGGTCACCGCGGACGGGAAGCTCCGGGAGATGGCGACCGCGGGGCTCGAGCGCCGGCTCGAGGAACGGTTGAAACGGGAGGGGCCGCTGCCGCAGGCGCTCGTCGAGGAGTATCGACGACGCCTCGCGTATGAGCTCTCCGTCATCGAGAAGACCGGGTTCGCCAGCTATTTCCTGATCGTCGCCGACTTCATCGGCTGGGCGAAGGACGAAAGGATCCCGGTGGGACCGGGCCGCGGGAGCGCGGCGGGAAGCCTGGTCGCGTTCTGCGTCCGGATCACCGAGGTCGATTCGATCCGGTACAAGCTCCTCTTCGAACGGTTCCTGAACCCCGAGCGGGTGAGTCTCCCCGACATCGACTGCGACTTCTGCAAGAACCGGCGCGAGGAAGTGATCGCCTACGTCCAGCGCAAGTACGGGGGGGAGAACGTCGCCCAGCTCATCACGTTCGGGACGTGGAAGCCCCGGGGCGCCGTCCGCGACGTCGGAAGGGTCCTCGAGATGCCGTACGCCGAGGTCGACCGGATCGCCAAGATGATCCCGGCCGACCTCAAGATGACGGTGGAAGACGCGCTGAAGGCGGAACCGCGCTTCCGGGAAATGATCGACGCGAACCCGAAGATCGCCGACCTCTTCCGCTTCGCGGGGGAGATCGAGGGGCGCAATCGGCACGCCGGGACCCACGCTTCGGCGGTGGTGATCGCCAACCGGCCGATCACCGACTATTGCCCACTTTACCGGCAGGCCACCGGCGAGATCACGACGCAGTACGGGATGGAGCCGATCGAGCGCGTGGGGCTCGTCAAGTTCGACTTCCTCGGCTTGCGCACGCTGACCGCCATCGACGACACGCTGAAGCTTCTCAAGGAGCTCCGGGGGGTCGAGATCGACCCGAACGCCCTGGAGCTCACCGACGCGGAAACGTACGAGGCGCTGGGGCGCGGCGACACGGTGGGGGTCTTCCAGGCGGAGAGCGCGGGGTTCACCCAGCTCGTCAAGAACCTCAAGCCCGACCAGTTCAGCCACCTGATCGACATGGTCGCCCTGCACCGCCCCGGCCCCCTCCAGAGCGGCATGGCGGACGATTTCGTGGAGCGGCGCCACGGCAGGCGAAAGGCCGAGTTCCTCCTTCCCCGGTTGAAGGAGATCCTCGGGGACACGTACGGCGTCATCGTCTACCAGGAGCAGGTGATGGAGATCGCCAAGGCGCTGGCCGGGTTCACGCTGGGCGAGGCCGACGTCCTCCGGAAGGCGATGGGGAAAAAGGACGACGCCCTGATGGAACGTCAGAAGGCCCACTTCCTGGAGGGAGCGAAGGGGAACGGAATCCCCGAGGCGAAGGCGGCCGCGATCTTCGACCTGATGGCGCAGTTCGGCGGGTACGGATTCAACAAGTCCCACAGCGCGGCGTACGCCCTGCTGGCGTACCAGACCGCATACCTCAAGACGCATTACCCCGTGGAATATTTCAGCGCCCTGATGACCTCCGAGTCCGGGGACACCGATAAAATCATCAGATACATCGCGTTCTGCCGGGAGAAGGGGATCCCGATCCTCCCGCCGGACGTGAACGAATCGCGGTACGCCTTCTTTCCCTCCGACCGGGCGATCCGCTTCGGCCTTTCCGCGATCAAGGGACTCGGTGCTTCGGCGATCGACGCCATCCTCGAGGCGCGCACGGAGAGCCCCTTCCGATCCGTCCGCGACCTCCTCTCCCGGGTCGACCTGCGGAAGGTGAACAAGCGGGCGGTGGAGAGCCTGATCAAGTCCGGTGCCCTCGACTCCCTCGACCCGGATCGCGGCAAGGTGTTCGGGGAGCTCCCCGCCCTCCTCGAGGAGGCGCAGGCGGAGGTCCGGAGGCGCGAGTCCGGCCAGTTCGCGCTCTTCGGGGAAACCTCCGGGGGAAAGCCACGGAAGCGGGAACGGAAGGGGGAGGGCGCGGCGCCTTCGTGGTCCCGCCGGGAGCGGCTCACCTTCGAGAAGGAGACGCTGGGCTTCTACATCACCGGGCACCCGATGGACTCGTTCGCCGGGGAGATCGCGCTGTACGCCAACACGACCACCGGCAAGCTCCCCGCGCTGAAGCATGACGCCGAGGTCCGGATCGGCGGTCTCGTCACCGGGCTGAAGGAAAAGGTGACCCGGCGGGGGGAGAAGATGGCGACCTGGACGCTGGAGGACCTCGAGGGGACGGTGGACGTCATCGTCTTCGCCAGACAGCTCCCGGAATGCCGCGAGACGTTGGGAAGCCCGGAGCCCGTCTTCCTCGTCGGCAGGCTCAGCATCGAGGACCAGGGGGTGAAGATCCGGACGGAGGAAGTCTTCCGGATGGAGAACGTCCGGGAGCGGCTCGCGAAATCGGTGCACTTCCATCTCCTGCTGGACCGGATGAATCCCGGGGACATCGCCGAACTGCGGCGGACGATCCTTCGCAACGCCGGGGAGAAGAAGGGGTTCCTCCACGCGATCCGTCCGGGGGAGTTCGACGCGGTGATCGCCCTGCCCGACGGCTGCGGCGTGGCGCCATCCCTGGAGCTGGCGCGGGACCTTCGCGCCCGCTTCGGCTACGACGTCCTGCGCCTCCACGGATGATCCCGGAATCGCGCAGGGAGCGCGCACTCCTCGTTTACGCCCACCGGAAGCGGGCCCGCGGACCGGCGGCGGCGCTCCACGTCGCCGAGGTGATGGATGAGCTGAAGGATCTCGTCCGCGCGGCGGGTGCGGAAGTGGTGGCGTCCCACGTGCAAAGCGTCGACTCCGAGAACCCGTCCACGATCGTCGGGAAGGGGACCCTCGTCCGCCTGAAGGAGGAGATCGAACGGCTGGGGACGAACCTGGTGGTCTTCCAGAACCTGCTCAAGCCGAAGCAGCAAGCGCTTCTCGAAGAGGAACTCGACGTGAAGACCCTCGACCGCCGCGAGGTCATCCTCGACATCTTCGCCCGGCGCGCGCGCACCCGGGAGGGGAAGCTCCAGGTGGAACTCGCCCAGCTGTCGTTCCGGCTCGGGCGGCTCGCGGGGGGGCGGAAGGAGCTGTCGCGGCTCGGCGGCGGGATCGGCACCCGGGGACCGGGGGAGAAGAAGCTCGAGGAGGATCGTCGCCGCATCCGCGCGCAGATCCGGCAGCTCGAGCGGGAGCTGACCACGGTGCGCAGGACGCGTTCGCTCCATTATCAGCGGCGCCGGGAAGTCGGGTTTCCGGTGGTCGCGCTCGTCGGGTACACCAACGCCGGGAAATCGACCCTCTTCAACCGGCTGACGGGGGCCGACGTCTTCGTGGCGGACCAGCTCTTCGCCACGCTCGATCCCACTGCCCGGAAGTTCCGGCTTTCCGGCGGGAGGGAGGCGATCCTCGTCGACACGGTGGGGTTCATCCACGACCTTCCGGCCGAACTGCGGCAGGCGTTCCTCGCGACCCTCGAGGGGATCGGGGAGGCGGACCTTCTCCTCCACGTCGCCGACGGAAGCTCCGACACGATGGAGAGCAACGTCGCGGCGGTGAACGCGATCCTCGGGGAATTGTCGTTTCGCGAGAAGCCGATCGTCCTCCTGATGAACAAGCACGACCGTTGCCTCCCCGGGACGCCCCCGCAGGAGGGGGCGCTGTGGGTTTCCGCGAAGTCGGGGGAGGGGATCCCGGAGTTACTGACGCTGATCGAAAGGGAACTATGGTTCCACCGTCCGCAAGAGAACGCTTCGACGCCGCCCGCCTGATCAACATCGCCAACGGGTTGACGGCGGCGCGCGTCCTCCTGGTCCCGTACTTCGCCTACCTTCTGATCTCCGGCAGGGGGAAGGCGGCGCTGCTGGTGTTCGCCGTCAGCGGGGCGACGGACGCGCTCGACGGCCTGCTGGCCCGCTGGCTGCGGCAGCGGACGCTGGTCGGGGCGCTCCTCGACCCGATCGCCGACAAGCTGCTGATGGCGACCGCCTTCGTCGTCCTCTCCTACGTCCACATCGTCCCCCTGCGGCTCGCCGTCATGGTGATCAGCAGGGACATCTTCATCCTCGTGGGGAGCTTCCTCTACCTCCTCCTGCTCGATTCGAGCGACATCCGGCCGACGGGGCTCAGCAAGGCGAACACGGCGGTCCAGATCCTGACGGTCATCTACTTCCTTGCGATCGCGGCCTTTCCCGCGGAGGCGAAGGCGCTGGGAACGGGAACGAAGAGCCTTCCCGACCGGGTCGTCACGATGATCTGCGCGGTCACGACGGTGACCTCCGGGCTCCAGTACCTGTACCTCGGCATCCGGAA
>ERZ1292630.5733-Hain-H41-02um-R3-5733-length-10052-cov-5_pt1 | contig 10052 bp, 5 predicted proteins | sample MGYA00564408_ERZ1292630 | MGnify/ENA primary metagenome ERZ1292630 (study PRJEB36523, sample SAMEA6512641) | groundwater metagenome | collected 2019-01-08 | study: AquaDiva: Metagenomics assemblies of 32 groundwater samples
CCGCCGCGCCGTCCGCGCGGTCGGCCTTCGGCCCCGACGCCTCGGCCGGGGCATTCGTGCGCACCGCGCTCGCCTCGCTCGTGGCCAATGGTCACGAGCGCGACGGCGCCGGTGTTTCTATCACGTCGGCCGAAGCCCTGGGCGCGCTACCCGCGCTGATCACCGCGCCAGCCGATCCTTCGCGCGTGGCGCTGGCCAACCGCGCGCTCGAACGCTCGCGCATTCCGTGGCGCTTCGGCGAGCGCCGCAGCGGCCCCGTGCGCTCGCGCGGCGACGGTTTGGATGGCGCCACGGTGCAGCGCTTCTACGCGCTGCAGAGGCAGGGTGCAGAGGGTCAAGGCGACACGCTGGTGCGCGCCGGTGTCGAGCCGCTGGTGGTTGCCGGCGACGGCTGGGTGCTGATGGCGGTGGCGCTCGATCCGGCCGACACGGATGTCCCGTTGCGCGCCGCGTTCCTGCCGTGGCTCGACCGGACGATCGCGCGCCGGCTGGCCACCGACGCCGGACCCGTGATTGATGTTGCGCCGTCGGCGGAATGGGTGCGCCCGTCGTGGGCCACGGGGCTCGAGGGGCCGAACGGCGAGGTACAGGCCATCAACGGAGCGCGGGTGCGAGCAAGCGACAAGACGGGCGTCTACTTTCTGCGTCGCGGAACCGAGCGCGCAGGGGCCGTGGTCGTTGCCCCCGACAGCAGCGAGTCGGTGCTCGATCGCGCCACCGCCTCCGCCATCGCCGCGCGGTTCGCGGGGAGCGGTGCGGCCGGCGTCGCCGAGCCGCGGCGCCTCGCCGACCGCGCCTGGTCGGACACCTCGCCACGTCCGCTCATTGCCGGGCTGCTGGTCGGCGCGCTCCTGCTCATGGCGGCCGAGACGTGGGTATCGCGTCGCGACCTCGCCGACGCGTCCTGATCGATGGCCCTGCCGCTCCTGCTCGAGCGCTTCTGCGCACTTCCCCAGTTCCAGGCGTTCCGCGGCCGCGCGCCGCGCGCGGGCGAAACGCGGCTGGTGGCCGGCCTCGCCGGCTCGGGTGACGCGTTGCTCGTCGCCGCGCTGACCACCGAGGCTCCCAATCGCCTGCACGTCGTCGTGGCCGACCAGGTTGGCGAGGCGGAGCGATGGCTCGCCGACCTCGAAGCCATACTGGGCGAGGGCTTCGTGGCGCTGTATCCCCCGCGCGAGGGGTTTGGCGAAGTGGAGCCGCACGCCGAGGTGGCCGGCGAGCGCGTGGAGACGCTCGAACGGCTGAGCCGCGGCGATGTGCGCGTGCTGGTGACCACGGCGCGCGCGGTGCAGGAGCGCACGCGCCTGCCGCGCGCGCTCGCCGAGGCACGGCTGGAGCTCGCGCGCGGCGCCACGTGGCGGCTCGAGGCGCTGGCCGATCACCTGGTGCGCGTCGGCTTCGAACGGGTGCAGATGGTGGAGGACGTCGCACAGTTCTCGGTGCGTGGCGGCATCGTGGACGTCTACAGCTTCGGCATGCTGGCCCCGGTGCGCCTGGAGTTCTGGGGTGATGAACTGGTCGAACTGCGCGAGTTCGACCTGTCGAGCCAACGCACCACGCGCCCCGTCGAGCGGGCGATCGTGCTGCCCGTCGACGTCGTGTCGGTGCCGGACGAGTCGTCGGCGGTCACCGCGGCCGATCGCACGTCGTTGGCCGCGCTCTGGCCGCCCGACTCGCTCGTCGTCCTTCCCGAAGGTGTGCATCTGCTGCCGGAGTTTCGGCGCACGTGGGACGAAGCCGATCATCACCTGGAACTCGCGCGCCGCCGCGGCGAGGACGTGTCATCACGCCTCGAGCTGCTGCAGCCCCCCGAGCTGGCGACGCGATCGCTGAAGGCGTATGCGACAGTCGAGATCGCCCCGGCGGTGGAGGGGGACGCGGGCGTGCTCTTCCCGCTGCGCGCTCCCGAGGCGATCGACCGCGACATGGCGCGCCTGCGCGCGGTGGTGAGCGACGGGACGCCGACGGTGATCCTGTGCGACAACAGCGGCCAGGCCGAGCGCCTCGAGGAGCTGCTCACGGCCACCGGACGCGTGACCCTTCCGGCGCTGGCCATCGGCGTGCTCGGCGGCGGCTTCGTCATGCCGCCGCGCGGCGCGCCCGGCGGCCTGCGTGTCCTCACCGACCACGAGATCTTCCGGCGCGACCGGCGCATCCGGCGCGTGCGCAAGTACGCGACGGGCACCGCGCTGGAGGTGGTGGGGGCGCTCAAGCCGGGCGACTTCGTGGTGCACCTCGAACACGGCGTGGGCGTCTATCGCGGCATGGAGGCGATCTTCGTCGGCGAGGCCACGATCGAGGTGATCGTCATCGAGTACGAGGGGGGCGACCGGCTGAACGTCCCGCTGTACCGCATCGATCAGGTGGAACGCTTCCGCCATTCGGCCGACGTGTCGGACGACGCGCCGCCGCCGCGGCTGCACCGGCTCGGCGGAAAGAAATGGGCGCAGCAGCGCGACAAGACACGCGCCGCCATCCAGGAGATGACGCACGAGCTGCTCGACCTGTATGCGCGGCGGCACATCGCCCACCGCCCGGCGCACGACCCGGACGGCGCGTGGCAGAAGCAGCTCGAGAGCTCGTTCCTGTTCGAGGACACCCCCGACCAGCTGCGCGCCACGCAGGACGTGAAGAGCGACATGGAGGGTCCGCGTCCCATGGATCGCCTGCTCGTCGGCGACGTGGGCTACGGCAAGACCGAGATCGCGGTGCGCGCCGCCTTCAAGGCGGTGCAGAGCGGCCGGCAGGTGGCGGTGCTCGTGCCGACGACCATCCTCGCCGAGCAGCACGCCCGGACCTTCGGCGACCGCTTTGCCGATTTCCCGGTGAAGATCAGTGTGCTCTCGCGCTTCCAGACGGCCAAGGAGCAGCACGCGACGCTCGTGGAGCTGAAGGCGGGCACGGTGGACGTGGTCATCGGCACCCACCGCCTGCTGTCGCCGGACGTCGAGTTCAAGCAGCTCGGCCTGATCATCGTCGACGAGGAGCACCGCTTCGGCGTGAAGCACAAGGAACGGCTCAAGCAGCTGAAGCTCGAGACCGACGTGCTGACGCTCACGGCGACGCCGATCCCGCGCACGCTGCACCAGGCGCTCGCCGGATTGCGCGACCTCACGCTCATGCAGACGGCGCCCCGCGACCGGTCGCCGGTGCTGACCTTCGTGGAGCCCTGGGACGACGGGCTGTTGGAGGAGGGCATTGCCCGCGAACTCGACCGCGGCGGACAGGTGTTCGTGGTGCACAACCGCGTCGAGACGATCGAGGCGGTGGCCGACCATGTGCGCCGCCTGGTGCCGCGCGCCCGGGTGGAGGTCGGACACGGGCAGTTGCACGAGCGCTCCCTCGAGAAAGTGATGGCGAAATTCGTGCACGGCGAGGTGGACGTGCTGGTGAGCACGCTCATCGTGGAGAGCGGACTCGACGTGCCCAACGCCAACACGATGTTCGTGAGCCGCGCCGACCGGTTGGGCCTGGCGCAGCTGTACCAGCTGCGCGGCCGGGTGGGGCGCTCGCACCGCCGTGCCTATTGCTACCTGCTCGTACCCGACCAGCAGGTGGACCTCGACGCCGAGCGTCGCCTGAAGGTGCTGGAGCATCACACCGAATTGGGCGCCGGCTATCACGTGGCGCTCAAGGACCTCGAACTGCGCGGCGCCGGCAACCTCCTCGGACCCGAACAGTCGGGATTCGTGCACGCCGTGGGCTTCGACCTCTACCTGCGCATGCTGGAAGAGACCGTAAGGCGCGTGCAGCGAGGCGGGGACGCGCCGCTACCGTCGCCGGCGGACGTCACGCTCGACGTGCCCGCGTTCCTCCCCGACGACTTCATTGTCTCGGCCGACGCCAAGCTCGACCTGTACCGTCGACTGGCCGCCTGCGCCTCGGTGGAGGCCGTCGACGTCATTCGGGAGGAGGTGCGCGACCGGTTCGGGACGCTGCCGGCGAGCGCCGAGGCCTACCTGGCGGCCGCCAAGCTGCGCCAGACCGGGGGGCAACTCGGCATCGAGGGCATCCTGGTGCGCGGGGACGAGGCCCGTGTTAACTTCAGGGCCGATGCGCTGCCGCGCATGAAGCCCCTGGCCTCCGCCTTCCGGGACGTCCAGTTCCAGGTTGATGTCCGGCGGGTGCAGCCCCTGTCGCTCAAGCTCACGCGACTGGGCGTTGCCTCGATCCTTGAAGGGCTCGTGCGAGCGCTGCGAACAATTGGACCCGAGCCGAAGTAACACATCATTTACGGGACTGTCGGCCTCTGGCGAATTCGCCGGGTGGCCGGGCAATGCCCGCCTTCCCACACCCCGATGAAGCGTAACGTCATTCTCGCCACCACCCTGGCCGCCACCCTTGGCATCGCCGCTTGCGACAGCTTCAAGGAGGCGCTCACCGCCCACGTCGACGTGGTGGCCCGTGCCGGCACACAGGAACTGTCGGCCAACCACCTCGCCGACCTCATTGGCAACTCCAAGGTGCCGTTGCGCCGGGATGTCGCCAACGCGGTGGCGCAGATCTGGGTGACCTACCAGCTGCTCGCCTACGCCGGCGCGCACGACGACACCCTGCGCGATCCGGCGGTTGCCGACGCGTCCATGTGGTCGGCGGTCGCGCAGGAGAAGTCCAAGGCCTTCTACGAGCGCGTCTCCAAGGGCTGGACCAAGGTCGACTCCGCGATCCTGCCGCAGAAGTATGCCGCGGGCGACATGCTGGCGGCGCGCCACATCCTGCTGATGTCGCCGCGAGACGGCATGAGTGCGGCGTCGCGCGACTCGGTGCGCAAGGAACTTGAGAAGATTCGCCGGACGGTGACGGCGGCGAACTTCGCCGATGTGGCCACGAAGAAGTCACAGGACGGTTCCAAGCAGAACGGCGGCAGCCTGGGCGTCTTTGCGCCCGGCGCCATGGTGCCCGAATTCGAGGCGGCGGTGCGCGCCATCAAGCCCGGCGAGGTGTCTGGGGTCTTCGAGACGCAGTTCGGCTTCCACATCGTCAAGCGGCAGTCGTACGACGAAGTGGCCAAGGAATTCGCGCAGGCGTACGGGCAGATTGCCGCGCAGAAGGCCGAGAGCACCTTCCTGACCGGCCTCGAGACCGGGGCCAACGTGCAGGTGAAGTCGGGCGCGCCCAAGCTGGTGAAGGCGATCGTCGAGGATGTCGACGCTCACCGCGACGACAAGACGACGCTCGCCACCTGGCGCTCGGGGAGCCTGACCGCCGCCCGGCTGGTACAGTGGATGGGCGCCATGCCTCCGCAGTCCCGCATCCGTGAAGGGCTGGCGCAGGCACCCGACTCGGCCATCCCCCACTTCCTGAAGCAGATTGCCCGCAACGAGCTGGTGCTGAAAGCCGCCGACAGCATGAAGGTGGTGCTGGACACGGCGGCCCTGGCGAACATCCGCAACGCGTTCTACACGCAGGTGATCGGCGCGATGAGCGAACTCAAGGTGGCGCCGTTCTTCCTCAAGGACTCGGCCAAGACGAAGGCCGAACGCGAACGCCTCGGGGCGTCGCGCGTCGACGCGTACTTCGACCTGCTGTTGAACGAGAAGGCGGCGTTCGTGAACGTGCCCGAGGCCGTGTCCACGGCGCTGCGCGAGAAGTACGAGTCGCGCGTCGTTGCCGCCGGCATCGAGCGCGCACTGGAGCGTGCCACCAAGATCCGTCAGGTGGCCGATTCCACCCGCGCCTCGTCAGTGCCGCCGTCGGCGGTGCCGATGCCGGGTGCTGCACCGGCCCAGGCTGCGCCGCCGGCGCCGGCGCCCAAGCCGGCCGAACCCGTCAAGAAGCCGTAAGTGACCTTTCGCAAGAATTTCCTTCTCGCGCTGCTCTGTGGCGTCGTCACCCTGCCGGCGTTCGGCCAGGACGTGGCGACGCCGGCGACGCGTGAGCTGCCGGTGGACAGGATCATTGCCGTGGTTGGCACCAAGCCCATCATGTGGAGCGAGGTGCAGGAGTACATCAACTTCCAGCGGCAGCAGGGGGCCACGATTCCCGAGGACTCGGCCGCGTTCGTCACGTACGCGCGCGCGGTGATCAGCGACCTGGTGGACCAGGAAGTGCTGATCGCCACCGCCAAGCACTACAAGATCGACGTCACCGATGCGGAAGTGCTGCAGTCGGTGGAAAGCGAGATGAAGCGCATCCGCGACCAGTTCAAGACGGAGCAGGAGTACCGCGACGCACTGAAGACCGAGGGCTTCGGCACGGTGGAGGAGCTGCGGAAGATCCGCGTGGATCGCGCCAAGCGCGACCTGTTCCAGCAGCGGGCCATCGACTCGCTGAAAGCCAAGGGGCGCATGCCCTCGGTGGCGGTGTCGGAACCCGAACTGAACGAGGCGTTCCTCAGGGCCAAGGACCGCCTTCCGCGTCGCCCGGCCACGGTGACGTTTCGCCAGATCATCATTGCACCCAAGCCGAGCGCCGAGAGCCGCAAGGCGACGCTCGCCAAGATCGACTCGCTGCGCACCGAGATCGTGAAGGGTGCGGAGTTTGAGGCGGTGGCCAAGCGCGAGTCGATGGATCCGGGCTCCAAGGAGTTGGGGGGCGACCTGGGGTGGTCGCGCCGCGGCATGATGGTGCCGGCGTTCGACCAGATGCTGTTCGCGCTCACCCCGAACGCGCTCAGTCCCGTGGTGCAGACGGTCTACGGCGCACACATCATCCGCGTGGACCGCGTCAGGCCGGCCGAGGTGAAGGCGCGGCACATCCTGCTGAAGTGGAAGCTCGATTCCGCCGATGTCGTGCGTGCGCGCGCCGAAGCCGACACGACGCTGGCGCAGTGGCAGAAGGGCGTGTCCTACGACTCGCTGGTGGCCAGGCACCACGACGAGGCCGAACTGCGCCTGATGGCCGACCCGGTGCCGCGCGACTCGCTGCCGGCCGCGTATCGCGCAGCCATCGAGGGAAAGAAGGCCGGCGAGTTCGCCGGACCGTTCGAGATCCCCAACCCGCAGACGGGGTTCGTGAAGGTCGTCGTCATGCAGCTTTCGACGTCCGAGGAGGGCGGCGAGATGAAGTTGTCCGACATACGCGAGCGCATCCGGTCGCAGCTGGCGCAGGAGAAGACGGCGCGCCGCATCCTCGACCAGCTGCGCAAGGAAACCTACGTCTCCATCCGGATGTGACGACCCCGCGGCTGGCAATCACGCTTGGTGATCCGCGCGGGATCGGCGCGGAGATCGTACGCAAGGCGCTCGCCGACCCTCGGGTGGCGGGCGCTTGTCGCTGGGTGGTGGTGGGACCCTCGGGACTCGAGTGCGCGGCCGACGAGGTGATCGGCGAGTGGCACCCGCGGCAGAGTGCGGCCAATGCCGGGCGCCTGGCCGGCAAGGCCATCGAGCGTGCGGTGGCGATGGCCCGCTCGGGTGACGTCGCCGGCATCGTAACGGCGCCCATCGACAAGCACGCGCTGCTGGCGGGAGGGTACGACTACCCCGGGCACACCGAGATGCTCGCCGCGCTGACCGGGTGCGACGTGGCCATGATGCTCTCGAGCGATCGCCTGCGCGTGGTGCTGGCCACGACGCACGTGGCACTGCGCGACGTGCCGGCGCTGCTCACGGGCGAGCTGATTGCGCGGGTGGCGCGCGTGACGCGCGACGGGCTGCGCGCGGCGTTCGGCATTGCCGAGCCGCGGATCGCGCTGTGCGCGCTCAACCCGCACGCGGGTGACGGCGGACGCTTCGGGCGCGAGGACGAGGCGGTGCTGGCGCCGGCCGCGCGGGCCAGCGGCCTGCTTGGGCCGTTTCCGGCGGACACCGTGTTCGTGCGCGCGATGCGTGGCGAGTTCGACGCGGTCATTGCGCCGTATCACGACGTCGGCATGACCGCGATCAAGGTGGCGAGCTTCGGCTCGGCGGTGAACGTCACGCTCGGGCTGCCGTTCCCGCGCACGTCGCCCGATCATGGCACCGCGCTCGACATTGCGGGGCAGGGGAAGGCCGACGCCGGGTCGATGATCGAGGCGATCCTGCTGGCGGCGCGATTGGCGGGGCGATCGGGCGGGTAACTGCGCACCACGGATACACGGAGTACACGAAGGGGGCACGGCGAAACGCCTGGGGGAACCGCAACGAACGTGCAGCTCGCCCATTTGGTTGTCCTCCGTGAATCTCCGTGTCCTTCGTGCCTCCGTGGTGTGCCGTAGTACCCAGCAGGACACGGAACTCAGTCCCGCTTCATCTCCAGTTGCGCGATGCGCCGCCCATCCATCTCGCGCACCGTCCACGTCGCTCCGCCGCCGCTCACGCGGTCGCCCACCTGCGGCAGGCGCCCCAGCGCGCCGAACACGAAGCCGCCAACCGTGGTGTAGTCGTCGTCGCTCAGGTGCAGGCCGTGCTGCACGTTGACGTCGCCGATCTCCGCCAGGCCCGGCACGAGCGCCTCGCCCTGCGCCGTGCGCTGCACGATGGCCGCCCCGTCGTCGTACTCGTCGAGGATCTCGCCCACCAGCTCCTCGAGCAGGTCTTCCATGGTCACCAGCCCCGCCGTGCCGCCGTACTCGTCGAGCACGATGGCCATGTGCTCCTTCAGGCGCTTGAAGTCGGCGAGCACTTCCTCGACTTCGCGCGAACCGGGCACGGCGTGCACATCGCGCATGACGCTCGATATCGAGAATTCCTCCGGGCGGTGGCGCAGCACCGGCAGCAGGTCCTTGGCGTGCACCATGCCGACGATGTCGTCGAGTGTGCCTTCGAATACGGGATAGCGCGAGAATCCGGCTTCCTCCACCGTGGCCAGCACCTCGTCGAGCGTCGCGTCGGCGGCCATGGCCACGATGGAGGTGCGCGGCGTCATCACCTCGCGCGCGTTCTTCTCGGAGAACTCGAAGACCGCCCCGATCAGGTCGGCATCCTGCTGCTCGATCTCGCCGTCGCGCTGGCTCTGCTCGACGATGATTCTCAGCTCGTCGGGCGAGTGCACCGACTCGTGGCCGGCGTCGAGCTTCAACCCGAACAGGCGCAGTACGCCGTTCGCCGAGGCGTTCAGGAGGGCCGTGAACGGCCGGGCCAGCCACGCGAACCCCAGGAGCGGCGGCGCCAGCCATTTGGCCCAGGTCTCGGGGTGCTGCAGGGCCGCCGCGCGCGGTACCAGCTCACCAAAGACGACATGGAGATACGTGACCGCCATCAGCGCCACGGCGGCACCCAGGCTCAGGCGCAGGCCGGCTTCGATGGCGAACGGCAACAGAGCGAACCACTGCTCGAACAGATGCCCAACCGATTCTTCGGCAACCCAGCCCAGCCCCAGCGAGGCGACGGTGATTCCCAACTGGCTGGCCGAGAGCACACGCACCAGATTGTCGGTGGCGCGCAGGGCAAACCGGGCGATCGGGTCGCCGGCCCGAACCATGGCCTGCAGGCGCGTGCGGCGCGCGCGCACGAGGGCAAACTCCACCGCGACGAAATACCCGTTCAGGAGAAGCAGCAGGACGATGAGGCCGAGTCGCGAGAGCACGGGTGAAACGTACAGAAGTGGCGCCGCGCGACGCCAGCGCAGGTCGCGCGCGTGAGCGCCCCGAACGTGCGCAACGCTCCGGCCGGGCAGGGTGACTGTGCGCCGCTGGCCAATGAACGCGCGGCCGGCGCGTCCCGCGCCCACTCGGGCGACGGGCACGATCACTTCCACCAGCACACGGCGGCGACCGCGGGGCTGAAACTCGCGCTCTGGCTGACGCTGGCGTTCTTCTTTGCCGAGGTCGTCGGCGGCTGGATGGCCAACTCGCTGGCCCTGCTGGCCGACGCCGGGCATATGTTCACCGACGTCGGGGCGCTCGGGCTGTCGCTGTTCGTGGCCTGGTTCAGCCGCCAGCCCGGCACCGCGAGCAAGACCTATGGCTACCTGCGCTGGGAGATCCTGGCCGCCTTCCTCAACGGGTCGGCGCTCCTGCTGGTCAGCGCCGGCATCGTGTGGGAGGCGATCGGGCGCCTGCGAAACCCCGAGCCGCTCTCGAGCGGCCTGATGCTGGTGGTTGCCAGCGGCGGCCTGGTGGTGAACATCATTGCCGCGCGCCTCCTGCACGCCGGCGCGTCGCACTCGCTCAACATGCGCGGCGCCTACCT
>ERZ1292630.5735-Hain-H41-02um-R3-5735-length-10050-cov-25_pt1 | contig 10050 bp, 10 predicted proteins | sample MGYA00564408_ERZ1292630 | MGnify/ENA primary metagenome ERZ1292630 (study PRJEB36523, sample SAMEA6512641) | groundwater metagenome | collected 2019-01-08 | study: AquaDiva: Metagenomics assemblies of 32 groundwater samples
GATGTAGAGCCTTCTCCCTGCTGAAACTCCTGGAATATCCTCTCCATGTCCTCCGGCTTTATTCCTATCCCTGTATCCGTTACTGAAAGCACAAAACAGCTATCCTTGAACTCCGCACCTATGGTAATGGTCCCGCCTTCCGGTGTAAATTTTATGGCATTCCCCACCAGATTCAGTAACAGTTGCTTTATCTTTCCTGGATCTGCATAGATATCAGGGAGTCCCTCTGCCATCTCAATCTTTAATACCTGCTTTTTATTTTTTATCAAGGGGGCCATCGTTTTGTTAATGAATGATATGATCACTCCCAGATCGAAGACCTCAGGGTGCAGTTCCATCTTCCCTGCCTCTATCTTTGAGAGGTCTAATATGTCGTTAATCAGCTTAAGGAGGTGATGCCCGCTGGTGAGTATGTTTTCCACACTACCGTTCTGCTCCTCGTTCATCTCCCCCATCGCCCCGTCTACTAAAAGCTCAGAGAACCCTATAATCGCAGTAAGAGGAGTTCTGAGCTCGTGGGACATATTGGCAAGGAACTCGGATTTTAGCCGGTCTATCTCTCTCAGTTTGAGGTTGGCACTGCCAAGGTCATCATTTCTCTTGCTCAGCTCCACCCTGCTCTCCTTAAGTTCCTCATTTGCCTCTTCCAGCTCACCTGTCCGCCTCACCACCTCTTCTTTAAGCTCCTCATTCCAGCTCTGAAGCTTATCCTGTGATTCGCTGAGCTTTTCCGCCATGACATTGAACTCATGGGCAAGCCCTTCAAGCTCATCCCCTGTCTTTATGTCGAGTCTGTGATCCAGACGACCTTGACCTATCTGGTGCGCCGTCTCGCTTAGTTGGGATATAGGCGTAAGAATCATTTTTCTTGAGATATTAAACCCTAGAAGAGTCAGAAGAATAACTGTTAGTGACCAAGGGCCGGTGGAAAACCACATGAGGGACTCTAAAGGGGCGTCTATCTCCGCCATTTCCTGAGTAAGGACAACATGCCAATCCTTTGCCTTAACAGGGGCAAAGGCTATTGCCGACCTCACATCATGCTCATCAGTTGATATAGTCCATCCCATATCTTCCTGATATATTGTCTTTAGAACTGATTTGGGAAAAGAGGCATTCTCAACACCAAGCGCCTCTGCAAACACAAGGCCTGATGAGTCAAGAACCTGTAAGTGTCCGGTTTTACCATACCGGAAGTTTTTCAATGGGGCGAGGATCTTGGCCACCTGGAACTCCACTTTCAACACGCCAAGAGGCTCTTTGCCTTCGGAGTCCATTATTGGCACGCCAAAAATCAAGTTGTAATTTCCTCTCCCCGCGGAACACATATGGGGGCTCCCCAAATACGGTCTTCCCGCCATTGTCTCTTTCCACCAAGCCTCTTCTGAAAAAGAGAAGTTGGGGACAGGATGTGAGGCTGCTATAAGACCTCCTTTTGAATCAATAACTGTAAAGTGGCAAAAGGTATCAGGCTCTTTGTCAACTCGCCCTCTAAGCATAAAGGAAGCCTCATTTTCAAGGGTAGCCTTGAGAAGGGCAGGGTCTGCGGATTTCCAGAGTGCCTCAAGCTCTTCCAGTATCTTATTTTCATTCTTCGAATTATACCTGTCTTTATTCTTCCTGATAAGATCCAGAAGCTCTTTCTTTTTACCGAGCTCGCCGGCCTCCCTGAGACGAAGGTGCAAAATTGTATCAACCTCAGATGCCGCCTTCTCCGCAGTCCCTACCAACCCGGGTCCTATAGACTGCAGCATGAGCTTTTCACCTACAAAAGATACAAAGACTATACCAACGATCCCGGGAAGGATACCTACCACCAGCATCAGAATAAACATCTTTCTCTGAAGGCCGCCCTTTTTTAGTTCCTTTAACAGATGGTTTCTCCTTGCGGCTTACGACTCAAGGCTAACGGCATTTATGCCCTTGCCCGCCTGCCGACAGTCTTTACCGGACGCCTATTCGACTTCTTCTTGACTTCCTTCTTCTTGACTTCCTTCTTCTTCAGCAATGCTACTTTCAGTATTTCATCTATATGGTCGGCAAAAATGAAGTTTATCTTCTTCCGCAGCTCCTTTGGAATATCCTCAAGGTCCTTTTTATTCCTGCTGGGGATTATTACGGTCTTTATCCCCGCCATCAGGGCCGCCAGGGCCTTTTCCTTCAGCCCCCCGATCGGCAACACCCTCCCCCTGAGAGTAATCTCTCCTGTCATTGCCACGTCCTTGCTGACAGGTATCTTAGTCAATGCGGAAATAAGAGATGTGGCCATTGTGACCCCGGCCGATGGCCCGTCTTTTGGAATGGCGCCGGCAGGGACGTGTATATGGATGTCGTTCTTTTCATAAAAGTCTTCCGGGATGTCGAAATCCATGGCCTTCGACCTGGCATAACTGAGTGCAGCCTGGGCCGATTCCTTCATTACATCACCCAGGTGACCTGTAAGGATGAGGTTCCCCTTTCCCTTGAGTATAGAGGTTTCTATATAGAGTATTTCGCCTCCAGCCTCTGTCCATGCAAGACCTGTGGCAACTCCGACTACGCTCTTCTCCTGCTCTGACTCAGGCAGTATCTTAGGCACCCCAAGAAAGCGGTGTATATTGGCAGCAGTGATTTTGGTAACGTCTTTTTGTCCCTCGGCTATCCTCCTTGCCACCTTGCGGCATACGCCGGCAATCTCTCTTTCGAGGTTCCTGAGTCCTGCCTCCCTTGTATATTGGGAAATGATCATCCTGAGCCCTTCGTCTGTAATGTCTATATTCTCAGCCTTCAGCCCGTTTTCCTCCACCTGTCTCGGAATGAGGTACTTTTTTGCTATCTTTACCTTCTCCTCCTCGGTATAACCGGAAAGGGATATTACCTCCATTCTGTCCCTAAGAGCAGGAGGGACAGGATCCAACAAGTTTGCGGTTGTAATAAACATCACATTGGAGAGGTCAAACGGCAGGTTAAGATAGTGGTCGCTAAAGGTGTTGTTCTGTTCCGGATCCAGCACCTCCAGAAGGGCTGATGAGGGGTCTCCCCTCCAGTCAGTCCCTACCTTGTCTATCTCATCGAGCATGAAGATAGGATTGTTGGTGCCTGCCTGCTTTATCCCCTGGATTATCCTTCCGGGAAGGGCCCCTACATATGTCCTTCTGTGTCCCCTTATCTCCGCCTCGTCCCTCATGCCGCCAAGGGATATCCTTATAAATTTCCTTCCAAGCGCCCTTGCAATAGATTTTCCCAAAGACGTCTTCCCGACACCTGGAGGACCCACAAAGCAGAGGATCGGCCCCTTCATCTTTTCCTTAAGTTTTCTGACTCCAAGGTATTCGACTATCCTTTCCTTTACCTTCTCCAGGTCATAGTGGTCCTCGTCCAGCACCGTTTGGGCAGCCTTTAGATCAAGGTTGTCCTGGGTCGCTACGCTCCACGGGAGCTCCGCAAGCCATTCTATATATGTCCTTATCACACCAGATTCAGCGGCATCAGGATGCATCTGCTCAAGCCTCTTTAGCTGCTTGTTAGACTCCTTCTCGACCTCTTCAGGCATCTTTGCAGCCTTTATCTTTTCCTTGAGGTCAGTGATCTCCTCGGCCTTTTCATCAATCTCGCCCAGTTCAGACTGGATGGCCCTTAGCTGCTCCCTGAGATAATATTCCCTCTGGGTCTTAGTCATTTCCTCTCTTGCCTGGGACTGGATCTTGACCTGCATAGTCAGGAGCTGGACCTCCCGGTTCAGGAACTCGTTTACCTTGTTAAGGCGTTCGAGTGGATCGGCTATCTCAAGGATCTGCTGGGATTCCTCTATCTTAAGGCCGAGGTTTGAGGCAACCAGATCAGCCAATCTGCCTGGGTCGTTTATTGTGTCCAGGATAAGGATGACGTCAGGGGAAAGAATCTTGCCCATAGATATTATCTTCCCAACCTGTTCCTTGACCGCCCTCATCAGGGCCTCGGTCTCAAGGGATATCTCAGGGACCGGCGGTTCTTTCATCTTGGTCAGCTTTACAAGATATGTGGGGGTCAACTGGACATATTCATCTATTGCGGCCTTGGTCAGCCCTTGCACCAGGATCTTTACCCTTCCGTCGGGAAGCTTCAGCATCCTCATTATCATTGCCACGGTCCCGACCTTATGGATCCCTTCCGGCTTAGGGTCCTCGTCACTTATATCCTTCTGGGCAACAAGGAGTATCAGCCTGTCCTTTGCCAGTGCCTCATCTACCGCCTTTATGGACATCTCCCTTCCTATGAACAGAGGGAGTATCATGTACGGGAATACCACTATATCCCTGACGGGAAGAAGCGGCAGCGTGTCAGGTATCTTTAACTCTTCAGCTTCTGTATCCTTTTCTTCCACTATCTACCTCCAGATTTTTTGTATTTTTACTCTATCTCGATCTTCCTTTTATTCTTTCTCTGTTCTTTAACCTTTGGGATCGTAACGAGAAGTATCCCTTCCTTATATCTAGCCCTTATCTTGCTTGTATCAGCAGCCTTGGGTATGTCTACCGTCCTGCAAAACTTTCCAAAGCTCCTCTCTATACATATATAGTTCACCTTACCGCTCTCATCCCTGTCTCCAGTCTTCTCTCCCTCAATAACCAGTTTCCCTTCAGCCACACTTATCCCCACCATCTCCCTGTCTACACCAGGGAGTTCAGCCTCTATAAAGATGTGATCTGAGTTTTCAAAGATATCTATTGCAGGGAAACCTTCTTCCTTGACAGACTCAAAGCCAAATACGGCATAAAATGGCTCAGAGAGCTCATCTATCTCACTTTCAATCTTTGTTGTCTGCTCTTTCCCTTTCTTTGGTGAACCCATAACTTCTCCATGATAGGTGATTAGTGTAAGTGATTAGTATAAGGAGCAAACACTGACACTGACACTGTTCTCTAAAGTTTAAGCCCCTTGAGAAATTCAATAAACTCTTCTTTCAAATCATCCCTTTTCAGGGCTAGAGAGACTGTAGCCTTTAAAAAACCCAGCTTATCCCCTGCATCGTACCTGTCCCCCTCAAACTCCAGGGCGTATATGGGATGCCTGCATGCCATGGCCTTTAAAGCATCTGTCAGTTGAATCTCCCCGTTTTTCCCAGGCCTGGTATTTTCCAGATACTCAAAGACATCTGGTGTAAGGATATATCTCCCTATGACTGCCAGGTCAGACGGGGCATCTTCGGGCCTCGGTTTTTCAACCAGGTCTGTTACCTCAAAGAGGCGGTCACCAGCTGCCGTCCCTTTAATCACCCCGTAACTCGATAGACTCTCCCTTGGAACCCTCTGTACTGCCAGGACGGAGTGCCTGTATTTTTTATACACCTCAGTCATCTGTTTCATGGCAGGGACCTTGGAATCTATGATATCATCTCCCAGAAATACTGCAAAGGGCTCATCTCCCACCAGGTCTTTTGCGCAGAGGATTGCGTGTCCAAGTCCCAGGGCCTCCTTCTGTCTTGTGTAGGAAAACCTGACAAGATTTGATATGTCCCTGACCATCTTCAAAAGGTCTGTCTTCCCCTTCTCCTGCAACAACACCTCAAGCTCTTTTGAGGTATCGAAATGGTCTTCTATGGCCGTCTTGCCGCGTCCTGTGATTATTATTACATCCTCTATCCCCGAAGCGATGGCCTCCTCCACGCAGTATTGTATCAATGGTTTGTCAACAAGGGGGAGCATCTCCTTTGGAATGGCCTTGGTTACGGGAAGGAATCTTGTACCAAGCCCGGCTGCCGGGAATACAGCCTTTCTTATTTTCATATCTGATTGCTCCTTTCCAGTAGTAGATGGAATTGAAAGTCGCAAGTTAGCACCAGTGCCTCAGAAAGTCAAGAGATAACAGCCGTTTAAACCTTGACACTGCCTGACTTTGTTAATATAATCCGGTCGCAATGAAGAAGGAACTTTTTAGAAAGCTGCCATCGGTTGATTCCCTCCTTAAGGATGGCAAGACAGCCTTATTGCTAAAAGAGAAGTCGCGCCCGATAGTTATTGAAGCCATAAGGACCGTTCTTGATAAGGAAAGGGAGTTGATAAAGGATAGCGATGCAACGGCTTACAGGTTTAATATCGGCGAATTCCGCAAAAAGGTGGAGACTGAGATAGAAAAAAGCGGGAGGCCCAGCCTTGCGAGGGTTGTAAATGCCACTGGTGTGATTCTCCATACCAATCTTGGAAGGGCGCCCCTGGCAGCATCTGCATTAAATAATCTGATTAATACTTCAACCGGGTATACCAACCTCGAACTTGATATGGAAAAGGGGGAAAGGGGTGAAAGGTATTCACATCTGGAGCCTCTTCTTTGCAGGCTTACAGGGTCAGAGGCAGCTTTGGTTGTCAACAATAATGCCGCTGCTGTTCTGCTCGTCCTCAACACCCTGGCGGAGGGGAAGGAGGTCATAGTCTCACGCGGAGAACTGGTTGAGATAGGGGGTTCATTCAGAATACCTGATGTGATGAGAAAGAGCGGGACAAGGCTTATAGAGGTCGGGACAACCAACAGGACACACCTAAAGGATTACGAGGCGGCCTTAACCCCTGAAACGGCCTTGATTATGAAGGTACACAGGAGCAACTTCGACATGGTCGGTTTCACAGCGGATGTCCCTATCCAGGGTTTAGTCAAGCTCGGCAAGGAGAATAATATCTCTGTGATGAACGACCTCGGCAGCGGGAGTCTTATTGACCTTTCCGGGTATGGGATAATAAGAGAGCCAACGGTCCAGGATTCCGTAGCAGCAGGGATAGATGTTATTACATTCAGCGGAGACAAGCTGCTTGGAGGCCCTCAGGCCGGGATTATCATCGGAAAGAAGGAAGTCGTAGAAGCCATTAAGAATAACCCTCTTACAAGGGCACTGAGGATTGATAAGCTCACAGTTGCCGCACTGGAGAGCACCTTAAAGATATACATAGATGAATTGAAGGCGATCCATGAGATTCCGGTCTTAAGGATGCTGACCCTCCAGGTTGCGGATCTGGCAAAGACGGCCAGGAGGTTGCAGAAAGGACTCAGAGGCATCCCAGGCGGAAGGTTTGAGGTAAGCATAAAAGACGGCTTCTCACAGGTTGGAGGAGGCGCAATGCCCCTTCAGGAGATACCTACAAAGCTTGTGGTTATTAAGGCAAAAGGGATATCCCCAAACAGGCTGGAAAAGAAGCTGAGAACGAACTCCAACGCAATTGTAGCAAGGATAGAGCGGGACGAGGTTGTTTTTGATATGAGGACATTAATTGAAGGAGATATAGAGATAATTACCGGGTTTTTCAAAGGAGTATCGATTGGATAATCAGAGGGAAAATCCCCGTTTGCCGATAAAGATCAATGTGGATTTTACCAGCAATGACTCAGTGCAGAGCGTATTTTCCCTGAATATAAGCGCCGGAGGCATCTATTTGCCTTCACACAAACCACTTCCTCCAGGGAGCATGGTGGTTCTCCATCTTAACCTTCCTACTCTGCACAGCGCCGTAGAGGTGCTGGGGGAGGTGGTCTGGAACAACATAAATCCTGAGACGAATAACGGGCTTCCTAAAGGCATGGGTATAAGGTTTCTGAACCAAAGCTCCCTGGCTCTGGAGCATCTCGGTCTGTTCCAGACAGGCAGGATTGGGAATTCGTAACAAAATGGAAAACAGGCTGAAGGGCAAATAGGCGAAAAGGTTTAACCTTTGCCTTTTATCCTCCAATAAGCTTAAAACAATTTAGTGACTTTTTCTTAATAAAAGCTATAATATAATGCAAAGGTTTAAACATAACAAAAGGAGGATAAACAAATGAGCAAAGGCCAGGACGCAAAGAAAGAAACTAAAAAGAAACCACTGTTATCAGCTAAGGACAAAAAGATCAAGAAACAAGAGAAGAAAAAATAGAAAAGGTTGACGCATCCGCACAAGTGCGCACAAGAGGCGTTGGACATCGACATGCCACCGCCCCAAGTCCGACCTTGGCGCTTAGCGCCCCCAAGTCGCTCTCTGTGGGCATGTTTTATTTATAAAAGGGCATTGACCCTGTTGTCGTTTGTTATTATAGGGGGTACTCTATCTTATCTTCAACTCTGACCCTGACTCCTTAACTTTGCTACTCCTGAGGTTTCGGATACATCCATACAGTCAGGGAATCTACTCTATTCCACATCTCTATAAATACGTCATAGCCCATCACAACCCTTTCCTTGCGGCCGGAATGAGCAAAAATCTTTTTATTCATATCGTCATACCCCCAGACAACCATGTAGTGTGTCCTGTCTGTATCCTCTCGTTCCCTGATTGACACTATCAGGGGAAACATCGCCCTTACCTTTTGTTTCAGGTCATCAAGGCCTCCGTTATAGATCTCCGCCTCAAATCCCTTACTGATAGGATACAGGACAAGCTCCATAGACAAGCTCCCCTTAAGCTCGGGCGAATATATCTCATTTGCGATATCTTCCTGTGTAACTTTTACGCCATAAAAGTTCATGACCATTGCAAGGGATGCGGGGCCGCAGAAGTCATCCTTCTGCTCTACAAAAGGGACGTAAGGTATCTGAAAACATTGGTCTATATTGCACCTGTCAAGAGAATAACGGCTTGAGGCACAGCCGGAGGTGAAGAGAGCGAGCATAATAAAAAGAAACCCACTGCCTATCCTGGTATAAAAGAGCACTCCACTTCCTTCTTGTAATTGCTATATTTGTCGCCCAGATGCCTTTCCAGCAGCCCTTCTTCAAGCCTTGCCTTATACGCCAGCAGAATCGTTCCGAAGACAGCTATCAGCAGCACAAAGCCAAAAGGCTCAAGAAGAAGGCACCCCCATAACATCATTATTACGCCTGTATATATAGGATGCCTGACAATGGAATATGGGCCGTCTTTGACAATAGGTTGGCCTTCTATAAAGGCCACAGAGCCTGACCAGAAGCGGCCAAGTGTAATCCTGGCCCAGATAGCCAAAAGAAGACCAGCCAGAATCAAGACAACGCCGAGTATGTCTGAGAGATAATCGAAAGGGAAGATAAAGTTAAGTTTTTTTGTAAGATGTTTAGCGAGCAAATACTCGACAGTGGTAGTTACGAAAACTATTGTTGCTAAAAATAGATACCATCTCTTGTGTCGCTTTTTCGTTTTATAGGGCTTGAAGATAAATATCCCGGTAACCCAGAAACTGAGGAATGTGAACCAGATAAAGCAGATTGTGAATAGTCTCCATGTCATATTGGCCGACAAGCCTCATGAGTCTTATGTTTCGCGATAAAGCTGTAAATGGAAGCCTCCTCAAAGATGGTTTTTCAAGTAATAATCGGCGCCAGCCATTTATTGATGCACTCGTAAAAAGTCCAAAATGCAGAAAATCACCCTTGTAACTATGCGAAATCATTAATGCCTAAAATCTGTTTTTGCCCTTTTTCAGACTTTTTACGAGGCCATCATTTATTGACATTGCTGAAATTTGCCTGGAGATTATTAAAGGCCGCAGGCATTAATGACTGCATTGTTGGCTGAAGCACAATCAGCAGTGCCGGAAATGCTGTCACAGGCGTATGTCTGTCCTGTCGATGTTTCAAACCAGACCTTATTGCCCTCAGTGCAGTTCCTCACCTTGCATGTAGTAGAGAATGTTACCCAATTCGAACAAGCTGCGGATGGTGCAGTTGGAGAGTCACTGCCTTTCTTGCAGGCTGTAAGCATCAGCAAAACAATGATTGCTAAAACATAGATTTTTTTCATATTACCCTCTTTGTATGAAGTTTTTATGAGCCTTTTGCGTTGCTACTCATCAATGCCAAAATCATATATCCTGTATGATGAAGATGGGTTCCAAGTACCGGCACCGCTGCCTGACCCAGGAGCAATGAAGCCATAATCGCCCTTTGCTAAAGGGGCTTTGAGTGTGATTTTGTACAGTCCGTCAGGTTCTTTTTTAGAATCAAAGTCTATATTTGTCTGGGCTGGGCCTGCCGCCTGACCGCCAGTCTGCCACATATCTCCGACTCGTAAGACATACCTCACAGGTTTTTTGTTGTAGGTATCGGAGCCTGTTGCACAAACATTTTCGCTCGTTAAAGCACTCTGCAAAAAATCCTGC
>ERZ1292630.5737-Hain-H41-02um-R3-5737-length-10048-cov-7_pt1 | contig 10048 bp, 8 predicted proteins | sample MGYA00564408_ERZ1292630 | MGnify/ENA primary metagenome ERZ1292630 (study PRJEB36523, sample SAMEA6512641) | groundwater metagenome | collected 2019-01-08 | study: AquaDiva: Metagenomics assemblies of 32 groundwater samples
GCGCTCCACCAGTTTGGCGCGGCTGGGGGCGTCGGGCAGGACAGGGTGCTTGACCCCCCTTGCCGATTTCGATCATTTCGGTGACGTCAACAAAATGATCCTCGATGCGGTGCCCACTGTTAAAACAAGACAACTTGGCCTTCTCAATTACCCCCTCGAAATTGCGGTAATCGCCATAGCCCAGCACTTCGGCAAAGTCGCGGCTCGACCAATACTCCACCCCAGCATCGCTCGCACGTTTGATCCGCTCGAAGGGCGAAATATGACCTCCGGTGGTATTTTCGATTTCCTTCGCCATTAGTTACCTTCCCTGCTATCAACCGCGAATGAACGCAAATAGACGCTAATAATTTCGAGAAGTGCCCGGTCATACATAGACGGCCTCCCGTTCGACGCGGGCTTTCAGGCGGGGATTGCTCAATCCCCGCAACTGCACCACATCCACTTCACGGCCCAGCCACTCGACCAAGTCCTGCCGCATGCTGGACGTGCGGAACAGGTTGGGCGCGTCGGTCTCGAACACGATGTCCACGTCACTCTCCGCCGTGGCTTCGTTACGGGCGTAGGAGCCGAAGTAGCCCAGGGCCAGCAGGTGATATTCCGCCCCGCGCTGTTCCTTAAACTCGCGCAACCGGGCCCGCAGGCGTTCCGGCGTCAGGGTAGCTTCGTTCATACCTTCACCTCCACGATGGTCATGGTGTCGTTGCCGAAGATGTCCACCACCTTCACCGCCAGCTTGCGCCGCCCCGGAGGGCATTCGTGAAAAACGCTGGTCAGTTCCAGCGAGCGGTCTTTTTTGGTGCGGAAGGATTGCCACTCGTTTTCAAAGATGAAATCCCCGGTCCAGCGCTCTTCCCATTCGCCGCTGTCTTCGTTCTTCACGCGGACGATTTCGCACTTGTTCTCGAAGTTGAAATCCACCGCCCAGTAATCAATCCAGTCGGTCCACTTTTTTGTGAGCACCTCGCGGCTGACGATGCCCTTCGCGTCCTTGCTCACCTTCACGATCTGGCCTTTTTCCACCACGATCTTGCTGGCTTTGTCCTTAAGCGTTGGTTACACCCTTCACGCGACAGATCACCGTGGGGTATGCGGGTATGACGCCCAACGTCATGCTGTGCGGCGGGCCCGCACGATGGCGAAACATGGTACGTCGCTTCCCGCCCGTCCGCACCAGCTAGGGTTATACCTGTCATCACCACTGCCATGTACGTCTCCGCAGAGCACATCCATCATTCTCTCGTCGGGAAGTCATGGTTTGGCAATATAGCTCTCGCCTTCATGGGGCAAGAGGTCCCAGAAGATCGGGTCCTGATCGATTAAAGACTCAACGGAAAATGCCTGCAAGGCTGACAGATCCGAACGGAAGTGAACGTCACTGATCCCCGCCGGCAACGGTCCGCGTATCGCTGGCACATCATGCAAGCTAAAGAAACGCAGCGATGAATCAGCGAGCTTCACATCAAATGACATGGTCAAGGCGTCGTTCAGGCTCGCGCCTAGCGTTGCGGCGACAACCTCATGCAACTTGAACACAAGGTCGATGTGCGCGGCGGCCCTTGACTCAATCTCGTCGATGAGGAACCGCAGCACGATTCCGCCGGGAGCGCGCTCGACAAAAAGAGACGCCACAATGGCGATCGTGTTGAGCGGCGGATTGCATTGCTCGTAAGAGAACGTATGAGTACGGACCCTTCCGCCGGTTGCCTTCACATCAAGCCGGACATCGCCGTCAGAAAAATCAAAACGTGCTGTCTCATCCATCCGCCAGGCGGTAAGCGCCCTGACCAGATTACCGCTACGCCAGATCAGGTACAGCTCCCCGAACAGACCGTTGACGGGCCTTACCGGTGGCTTCTGCAGTTTCTGAAAGATGGTTGCGAGACGATGGACGGCCGAAGCGACGGTGCGCTGCGCCGGCTTGTCACCGACCATCCGCAGGACCGTTTCGCAGACAGACAGAAAGTAACGGATGGTCTCCCGATCGAGAGACCGGCACCGGATGACGGTGAACGTGCCTTCGCGCTCTGGCTCCCGGTCCTTTCGTAGCTGACAGCGCAACTCAAACTGGACGTCCAGGCTTTCAAGCCGGATCGGCGGCTGGTGCCTTCCCGCGCGATCGGCCGTAGCCACCAGAAGGCAGGCATGGGACTCGCGGTCCTTGCCAACAAAGTAACTCTCATAGTCGGGTACCGGCATGACCGCATAAAGCGGCTTGTCGGGATTGTCTCCCGGCGGCGGGGCGATGGCCTCGAAAATGGCGTCAAGACCTGCGTCCATCATCCGGCCTGGGCTGGCTGATTCTGATTGATCCAGCCGCGCGCCAGCCGGGCCGGGACCCAGACCGCGGCAACGGGAACATTCTCCACGACCACGGCATCGTTGCGCGTCAGGTCAAGCGTGTGGATCTGGATCGTGACGGTATCGTTATCGCGGATCGCGAGGTCGCCCGGATAGACCTCGCCGCGCCGCTCCCGCGGATAAACGGGCGCTTTGCCCTGGAAGAGGTTGGTGACTTCACCATTCTCATCAACGCCGCGCCGCCGTCTTGCGGTGGGGCTCATTGTGTAGACAGTGCAGACCTCATCCGGATCGTCGTCCAGCGCTTTGCTGAGTTGTAGAAGCAGCCCCGTATTGCGCTGCGAGTCTGTCGTGCCCGTGATCCGGATTTGGACGAGAAGCTTCTCGATCACGGCGTGCAAAGAAATATCGCGGCAGACATGGTGTCGCTGGATATCGGTACGGTTCGGATGTCCGTCGTTGTCAACAAAAGCAAGGCCCCGAACGAACCCCTTCACCGCCACACGATTGGCCTGGAGAACCGTGTCGGATGCGAGAACCACACGCGGGGTCACCCACTCGTCGGAGAATCGCCCGCGCATGTAATCGAATTCAAGAACGTTATGGCGGCACGGCCGCAGGGCCGTGTCGAGTACAAACGCCCTTTTCCATTCGTTCAGAGGTCGGGCGTTGTCCTGGAACTGCACCAGTTGTGCGCGGATATCCTCTTCGTGCTCAACGTAACTCTGAAAGGCGTTAAGTGTTCCCTGCTCAAGATAGACGCGGCAGTAGCCGAGATAACGTCGTTTGTAGCCGAAGAAACGGGCACGCTGCTGGACGGTGTCGGCATTGCCGACACCGATGCCGCGCGGCATGTAGGTGACGGTGAGTCCTTCGATTGTGAAGCCTCGGTCCATCGCCTGGCCGCCGACAAGTATCCAGCCATAGGCGCTGCGCCAATCCACAGGAGGTGTGCGGCCGCCGCGGGCGTTGACCTCCAGAACGCGGGTATTGCGGAACGCGAAGCGCAAGGACGGCACAAGCTCGTCGAAGGCGGGTAAGGCCTGGCCGACGGTCTCGGCCAAATCGTTGTAAGCCTCGCGGAAATCCTCGATCAGTTCCTGCTTGTCGGGTTCGACACCTGGCAGATTCAGGATGCGCTTCCATTCCTCAAAGATATCCCGGACCCAGTTATAAAACTCCAGGTGTTGGACCGTGAGGTGCGAAGGATGCACGAGCATCGAGCGGTTGCCGGTGTTGCGACCTTCGTGGATTCCGGCGGTCACTCCCACCATGAAGACGCGCAGGGCTTCCAGCAGGGAGTCGGGCGGCTCGCTTAGGGGATTGGCATTGGTCGGTACATCCTGAGGCGGGATTACGCGGACGTAAGCGTCGGCGAAAAACTCGCGGCCCCCGACATACTCCTCGCCCGGATCAAGGACCTCAACGAAGTTCGGCGACAGGGAGTCGATGATGCTCACCAGCAGCGGCGCCTGTGGCGTCGCTGTGTATTGCAAATAGGTGTGGCTCGGCAGGGCGTGCCGAAGGGCCATAAGGCAGCGGTATGTCGTGCTCTCCTGTCCTTGGGCGATTTCCGTATTCAGGCTGGCCTGGTCTGCCTCGTCGTCGATGATGAGCACCGGCACGCCCTGTACGCCGACGGCACAGACAACATCGGCCAGGTTCTGCAGTCGCCGGTGGTGCTTGAGCACCGTAATCAGTACCGTCTTCTTATATTCCTCGGGCGTGCCGGAATCGCGCCAATCGTCCAGTACATCGCGGATAGCTTGCACGGTGGCATCGTCGCCATTGGGATTCTGAAATTGTATCCATCGCCGCGCGCGTTCCGGTTCGTCAAGCCTCAAGTCCCGGCGTAGCCGTCCCGTCGATTGCTCAAGCAGCGGGTTAGCGGTGCCGGCGACGACGATCACAATCTGGATAGCGTTGTCGCGGGCCAGAGCGGCGACGGTCTCGAACGACATCGTCTTGCCGCTCTGCACGTAACCGATCACAAGGCCTGTCTCTTGTCCGGCCTCGGCCGTGGCGGGAACGCCCTTGGCGAGAATAGAGACGGCGGCATCCCGGACGCTCTCGCGGCTCCCTTCAGGCACGACGATGCGCAGGAAGTCGAGCGCCTCCGGTCCAACCACAGGAGCCCAGTTGCCTGCAGAGGCACCCTCTGGGATGGGCTCAACCAAAATGGGGCTGTCGTCAGTCATCTCTAGCAGTCGCTATGTCTTACGGTTCTGAAAGTACGTCCTTGAGAATGTCGTTTACATTGCGCCGCACCGTGCCGGCCTTGCGCACGCCGGAATCTCGGGCCAGCACTTCAGCCAGGGCAAGTGCAGCGGCTACCCGGAGCAGAGCCTCGACATCCTCGGTATCCGTCTGAGCGAAGCGAATCATAAAAGGGTGTGCCAACGACACCCGGATATCCAGCCGGCGGGGCTCCTTGCGGGTTTCGGCCGTGTCGCTAACGACGAGCCACTGGCTTTCAGCCGGGTCATTGGTAAGCTCGACATTGATGGACCACGCTTTGTTGCGGAACCTTACATCGAAGCGCCGGTTGGCTAGGGTGGACTTGTGAGGGGCTTCTTTCGCAGGCGTATCAACGGGCTCCCCATCGGCCATGGCGGGAAGGACCTCAGGCAGCCGCGTCTGCATCGCCTGCGCCGTGTTGGTCACGGCCTGCCGGGCAGCCGTCGTCAGTTGAGCGTGCGGTACTCGCACCCTGTAGCCTTCGGCCTGCTTGAGCAACGGTAGTTCCTCGCTGTCGAGGTGCTCGCGTAGCAACTCTAGGAAGGGTTGCTCGTTCTCGTCCCAGCGGAAACCGTCCTTCGTGTGGCTGACCTCAAAGCCGTCAAGGTGAATCTCTCCAAAGAGCCGCTGATAGCGGTAGCTGTTTGAACTGCCGAAAATATACGAAGGACGATATCCTTCATCACCGCTGCCCTGGATCACACGCCCGCGGCGGAAAAGTGAGAAACCTGCCTTCGCCGTGTTGCCGGTCTCGCGGAGGGCGGCAAAGCCGTGCACGGAAAGCCCATCGCCGAAGTCGAACTCGATCGTTTTGCGCCACACTCTCTGCGGGCTGTTCTTCTCCTTGAAAAAGGGAACCTTCAGTACCTTCGGCTCCTTGTAGACCAACACGTCACCGTTGAAGCGCAACTCCAGCAGGCCGTCGCGAATGAACGCGCGGTAGATATCGGTGAGGTGCTCCTTCAGCTTGCCGAGTGTGCGCCCGACGGGAACGTGAAAGATGTCCTCGAGGACAACCTCAGTGAAATGACTTCCCGGCTTCTCTTTCGTCTCCCGGATCGTGAGCTCTTGAATGTCGTCGTTGACGATGTTGGCGATGTCGAATTGGACCATGCGCGCTATCGGCTCGCCAAGCGCGGAAGTCCTCACGCTCCATCGCGGGGCGAACCAACACGCCGCGCTCTTCATGCCCATGCCGAACTCCGCCAGTCCCGTACGGTCTGGCGGAATGGCGGCGGGGCGAAACGCCCGTCCATATTCCGACTCGAAGATGCCTGCGGCATTGTCGTGGATGGAAATGCGCGCCGGCGATGCCGTGTCAATGTTGACGTCCACGCGCAGCTTTCCACTCCCGCCGTTGAGTTCCTCGAGTTCGCGGCGGTGCTTGGTAAAACTCTCGACCGCGTTATCGACAAACTCGCCCATCGCGTACCAAGGCCGGTAACTTAGATGCCGTAAGACAGCCAGCATGCTGACGCCCGGTCGTATGTCTACCTTGTTTGTAGCCAATGGTCTTAGTCCTTTCCCTATCTGCCCCGGCCTTCAAGCAAGCTGCACCGGCGCCTCTGCTTGGTCGATCTCCTTGTGCCGCCGACCCGTGTGCGGTCGCGTAACCAGTGTGGGGGCCTCTGCGTCAAATGCCAAAAGATGCCGAGCGATCTCCCTCACGACATCCGCATTAACCGCGTTGCCGAGAGCTTTGAAGGCGGCGGTTTGCGTCGGCGGCAAGTGAGGCAGGTTCCCCATGCTCTGAAGTCGGCTACATTCTCGGATCGTCATATAGCGGCGCGCCCATGCAATAACGGGAACTTGACTTGTTGTCATCGCAACAAGGGACGGCGCGGTCGTTGGCCGCTTGACGCGGATGCCGGACGCGCGGAACTGTATGACAAAGCTCCAGATATCACGCGCCTCACCCTTGCAGTTCCATTCGAACTTCTGGAAACTCGGCGCAAAGTCCAGGATCGAGGGAAGCCATTCGTCAATCCATTTCTTGTGGCGCTTGTACAAATCGCGATTCTGACGAATGAAGTCGATTTTCCATTTCGGAAAGGATTTTGCGGGATTCCGCGCATAGGCCGGCAGCGCCGAGAGAACCTCCCGCCTAGGAGTGCCACGCAGAGACCGGCCGAAGCTTCCCTTGAAAGAACTGATTCTTGTCAGCCCCACGCCGGTAGGCGACTTCTCTGCGTACGGATAAGTCGCGCCGAACTCCATCGCCCAGATCGGAAAGGACGGAAGTTCCTCGCCCTTTGGAAAGCAATTCAGGAATCCCTGCCACGCCTCAAGGTATGTTATGAAGCGTGCCGGCAGCAGTTTCGCGCCGTCGGGTTTCTCATCTAGCACCGAGCCAATCGAAAGCAACCGCTCGTCCAGGGGCTCCGGCCAGGAGAATCCGGCAAGGCCGCCGCGGCGGCCGACGATAAAGGCGCGCTCGCGGATTTGCGGCACGCCAAGATGGTGCGGGGAAACTAGCTTGTCCCTGACGCTGTAGCCTGCCAAGCGCAAGCGGTGTTCGATCGTCCGCCAAGTCTCGCCCTGCCTATGTCGAACCAGGTTGGGGACGTTCTCAATGATGAAATAGCGGGACCTGCGGGTCCGTAAAATGTCGATCACGTAGTCGATCAGATCGCCCCATTGCGGACATTCCAAGCCTTGCTGGTAGCCAGCCTTTGAGAACGGCTGACAGGGAAAGCCCGCGCACAGGATGTCATGGTCGGGAACGGACGCGATATCGAGCGTCCTGATGTCGGCGTGCGGGCGCAGGCCGAAATTCTTCTCGTAGAGGGCCGCTAGGTCTTTATCGATCTCGCACGCAAAGACGCATTTGTGGCCCAGCGCCTTAAGCGCTAAGTGGAAGCCCCCCAGGCCGGCAAACAAGTCAATGAAACGAAGCGGCTTTCCCACTTTGATCTCCAAGGTATAACGAGAAGTCCGCCCCCTAAAAGGGCGTTATCAAACCCCAAAAACGGGGCCGAGTCGGCTCAGAATATCCTCAATCCCTTGATTGCTCAACAACAGCGTCAACCGGGATAGACACGTTTACGATCATCTTGTACAGGCACCACCGGTGGATGTAGTGCCGTCACCGTGCTTGCTCGACCAGGCATTCTCGTCACCGGATGCCGGATACGGCTGGAGCGGTTGCGTGGCTAAGCTGCGATAGCATGCGGTTGTTGCAAGTGCTGAATCGCGGGAGTCCAGCGGCACGCAATCAGCGGAGGGGGCCGGGATGGGTGATTGGCGGCGCACATCCGCGGGAATAATGGTTCGGTGCTCAGGGTTCGTCATTCGCCGCGTGCGCTCCAGGCATGGAATCTCTAGCCGTGGCGATACGGCCGCGCGGCGCTGAACGCCTTCGACGACGACCTTCCCGCCGACGACAGTACCGGTGGTAATTTCGCCTCACCCATGCTGTGACTTCAAGACAACCTCAGGCCGCGTTTATCGTGGCTAGTTCATCGATGCCAAGCAAGCGCGCCAACTCGCGGCACAGTTTGTCCATCGACGCCGATCGCCTGCGTGCTAGCCGCCAGTCAAACCTCGCGGCAAAAGCTGGTTGATCGACCGTTTCACTGTATACCCCTTGCCCTTCCATATTCCTGCGAAGCCAGCCCTTGGCATCCCGTATATCCTCGGGGTTCACGGGCGCCGATAGGCCGTCGGGGATCCGGCGGAATCCATGCAGCGATTCCACTCCCGCGATAAACCAGGACTCGAATTCGCTCTTCGCAAATACCAGCCCGCAATCTGTCGCGCCGGCAAGGCGTGTGACGTCGGCCTGGTATCGTGCAACCAATTCAGCGACACAATCGTCATCCGCATCAAGCAGTACCAGTATGCAACCGTCCGGCCCGGCTCGACCGGCGGCAAAAGCAAGCATCCGAGACATCTCCTCTGGGCGGTTGAGAAAGCGGTCGCGCGGACTGCGCAGCGGCCGTTCAATCACCACATCGAAGCGCTGATATTCGTCTTTGATGCGACGCAACAGCACCGGCAATGCCTCGACGTCGCCATCTCCCTCGACAATACATACCAGCTTAACCATGCGTTGTACCGAACAAGTCCGACTGCGGACTGACGCTGTCGAACAACTGGGGATCAGGAACCAATTGCCCTTGCCGCAACAACTCTCCCGCCGTAAACAGGTGGTCCCTCAGGGCGCCGAGGGCGATTTGATCCACCGCTCCAATCCGCGTCACGCCTTGATGGCTTTCGACAGCGAGAAGGTTGTCCGCTTTGATCTCCTTCCGGTCCAATAGATCGGCGCTATGACTGGTAAGCAGAATCTGCACATACCCAGAGGACTCGATAAGCGAATCGAGCAGTACGCCCGCCGCCGCTGGGTGCAGTGCGGTTTCCGGCTCTTCTATTGCCACAAGCGATACTTTGGCCTCCTTGTCGCGCTGAAAAACCGCCGTCAAAACACCCAGCGCCCGGAGCGTGCCATCCGACATGTTCGAAGCCCAGAACCGCCACGGCTGCGTCTGTCCCTCGACGTCCTGGCGAAAGCGCATCGTGTGCTTGGGGCCAATGGCCTCGAATTGGACTCCGTGGACGCTCGGGGCGACGCGCTTCAGGTATTCCGAAATGCGCTGCATGCGACCGTCGTCAGAGCGTTCCAGCCGCGCCATCACGCTGGCAAGATTAGCGCCGTACTTTTCCAGCAGAATTCCCTCATCCGGTTCCTGCAAATCCCGAAGCAGCTTCGGATTCAAATTGTAGAAGCCCATCATCGACAAACTGTCGTACAGTGGACGAAACTGCGGCAACCCGGACGCATTGACAAGGTAAAGCCTGTCCTTGACCGCCGCCGGAAATGTGCGCTCGCTACATGACGTGACCTGACCGCCTTCCACGTTGAATTCATGGACAGTACCCCCCTCTCGAAGGACGCATTGCTCGCGCTTCACTTGGTAGCCTGCATTGGGCAGTGCCTTTATTTCAAACGCGTAATGCCCGCTCGACTCGCCCATCGATAGGTCGAGCCGGATACCGATATCAGTCGGATGTCCGCCGGACCGACGCCGGACTTCGCCAATCCCGCTGCGATCGCGGAAAGCGAAGTCGAGCGATTCGCGCAATGCGTCGCGCACGAAACACAGGGCATCGACGAAATTGCTTTTCCCCGCGCAATTGGCGCCGACGAGAATCGTCAACGGTCCGAGCCGGACATCACAGTGTTTAATGCTCTTGTACTGCTTGAGCACCACCCGTTGGATAAACACGCTATTCATTTTTCGTCCTCAGTATTTCGCGTCCAGCCGCGTCACCTCGTTGCCGCGCGGATAAATAGGGTCAGTGTAACTTTTCCATCAGCCGGACTGCAAAGCCTGCGCCCGGCTTGCGCCGCTACGCGATGTCTTGCGCGATTGCTCCCGGTAAGGCCGCGTTGCGCTGATCTTTACTCTTTGCGCCATGTCATCGGGCAGCCGGACTCGATGCAGGCGATGAGCCCAGCGGATCAGACTTGCTTGAAGGCCCGTAATGACGCTGCGGAACGGTCGAA
>ERZ1292630.5738-Hain-H41-02um-R3-5738-length-10047-cov-87_pt1 | contig 10047 bp, 12 predicted proteins | sample MGYA00564408_ERZ1292630 | MGnify/ENA primary metagenome ERZ1292630 (study PRJEB36523, sample SAMEA6512641) | groundwater metagenome | collected 2019-01-08 | study: AquaDiva: Metagenomics assemblies of 32 groundwater samples
CAGAAGCGTATGCTCTCCTCCTCTGGAGGATGTTTTGGGAAAACGTCGACATTCCACAAAAGTTTTTCTCAAGGCAGTTATTGCTCATCCGAGGCGAGGCAGTTCTTGCCTCAGATCGGATACCATCGGGACTCCCTGAAGAAGCTGCTATCAGAATATTTGGGATGGAATGCCTGCGAACGTTTCGGCGATGCCTGGAACTAGGCGCCTCAATGCAGCACAGGGATCACATAACATTTCCATTGTATCGCCTGCACAATGACCGTGGCTTGGAATGGATATTGAAAATAAAGAGTACCGGCACTACGCAAGGACTTCATTGGTGGTGGCCCAAGCGGTGGGAAGAAACCTGTTCCTTTCCAAAACACAAATTCGGACGATCTCATGAATCATTGCTGAAGATCGCATGCTAAGCAGAACAATCAAATCATACGCTGAATGTGGTGTTGCGGGTAAGAGAGATGGGTTCGTATGATCCCCGGGCTTGTTCATTTGATCCTTTGACAAAGAATTGCAGAAGAATCACAATCGACCATATTCGTCCATGACGGTGAGTGATAAGAACGTAGATCTACATTGATAATTTTGACTATGGGTCAGTGTCACAATTTTTACTTCAGAAATGTAATAAGAATTCCTTCTTCGGACAATCAGGACGCCTGAGAAGTATTTCCTCAAGTGGAAGGAAGATGAAGAGGACAACCGCCGCTTCAAGCTGGACAAATATCTACTGAAGATGTGTGCGAAGGACCGGCTGATCGAATTGATCCACGACTTTGTGCTCTTTGACGGCGGCGTGAAGAAACTGCCGCGGGTGCATCAGTATTTCGGCATCAAGGCCGCGCAGGACTCCGTGCGCCGGCGCAAGGGCGGGATCATTTGGCACACCCAAGGCAGCGGGAAAAGCATCGTCATGGTGCTGCTGGCCAAGTGGATTCTGGAGAACAACCCTCATGCCCGCGTCGCCATTGTCACCGACCGCGACGAACTGGACAAGCAGATCGAGCGGGTCTTTGCCGACGTCGGCGAGCCGATCACACGGACCAGTAGCGGCCGTGACTTGATGAGCCGACTCGGCCAGGCGACCCCGCGCCTCATGTGCTCGCTCGTCCACAAGTTCGGCGGGCAAGATGTGGACGACTTCGAAGCCTTCATCAAGGAACTGGAGGCCCAGCCCAGCCAGACCGTGGGCGAGGTCTTTGTGTTCGTGGATGAGTGCCACCGGACGCAGAGCGGCAAGTTGCATCGGGTTATGAAAGCCCTCATGCCGAATGCCGTCTTCATTGGCTTCACCGGGACGCCATTGCTCGCGAAAGATCGAGCCACAAGTTTCGAAGTGTTCGGCGGCTACATCCACACCTACAAGTTCAGCGAAGGGGTGGAGGATGGAGTGGTGCTTGATTTGGTCTATGAGGCCCGGGATATCGACCAGCATCTGGGCTCGCAAGAGAAAATCGACGCTTGGTTCGAGGCCAAGACCAAGGGGCTGAACGATTGGCAGAAAGATGAGCTCAAGAAGCAATGGGGGACGATGCAGCAGGTGCTGAGCTCCAAGTCCCGCATGGATCGGGTGGTCAGCGATATCATCTTCGACTTCAGTGTGAAGCCGCGTCTGTCCAGCGAACGAGGGAACGCCATCCTCGTGGCATCAAGCATCTACGAGGCGACCAAGTATTTCGGGCTCTTCCAAAAGACACCCTTCAAGGGCGCGTGCGCGGTGGTGACTTCCTATAATCCGCAGGCGCAGGATGTGACGAAGGAAGAAGTCGGCGCGAACACGGAAACGGACAAACAGTTCATCTACAACACCTACACCGAGTTGCTGAAGGAGATCGACGCGAAGCCGGGCATGACCAAAACCGAAACCTACGAGGAGCGGGCGAAGGCCCTGTTCACCAGGGAACCGGCGAACATGAAGCTGCTGGTCGTAGTGGACAAACTGCTCACCGGCTTTGACGCGCCGCCCTGCACGTATCTTTACATCGACAAGTCCATGCAGGACCACGGCCTGTTCCAAGCTATCTGCCGGACCAATCGGCTCGACGGCGAGGACAAGGACTACGGCTACATCGTGGACTACAAGGATCTGTTCAAGAAGCTGGTCAATGAAAAGGGCACCGGCGCGCTCCAAGTCTATAGCTCCGAACTGGATCACAGTGCCGGGGGCGTTGCCCCTGAGGTGCTGCTTCATGACCGGCTGAAGAAGGGCAAGGAACGGCTCGACCAGGCCCTGGAGACTCTCGATCTCCTCTGCGAGCCGGTCGAGCCTCCGAAAGGGGAGCTGGCGCATATTCACTATTTCTGTGGCAATACGGAGATTCCGGCGGACCTCCAAGAACGGGAGCCGCAACGGGCTGCCCTCTATAAGGGAACCGTCGCACTGGTGCGTGCGTACGCCAACATCGCCGATGAGTTGGAGCCGGCCGGCTATGGTGCGGCCGACATCCACCGGATAAAGCAGCAGATGGACCACTATCTGAATGTCCGCGAGATTATTCGCAAGGCGAGCGGCGAGAGTCTTGATCTCAAGGCCTACGAAGCGGATATGCGCCACCTTATCGATACCTACATTGAAGCTGACGAACCAAGAAAGATTTCGCCCTTCGATGAGATGCCGTTACTGGATCTGATGGTGAAGACCGGGATCGGGAATGCCATCGCGGCCCAACTCGGCGGCTTGAAAGGCAACAAGGATGCGATTGCAGAAACCATCGAGAACAACGTCCGTCGCACGATCATCAAGGAGCATCTGAACGATCCCGCCTATTACGAGACCATGTCGGCACTGTTGGACGAGATCATCGCCGCGCGCAAGGCGAAAGCGATTGAGTATGAGCAGTATCTGAAACGCATTGCCGAACTGGCGAAGCAGGTGGACGCCGGGCAGGCCGAGGACACACCGGAGCCGCTTAAGAAGAGCCCGGCGCTACGAGCCTTATATAACAACCTCAAGAAGACGCACGCACCGGCTCCGACGACGGATCGAGCTGCGGAAACGCAGGCGGGTTACCAGACCGCCCATGATCCGACATTGCGGTTAGCGCTGAACATCGATGAAGCCGTTCGAAATGTGCGGCCTGATGGCTGGCGCGGAATTCAGGCCCGCGAGCAAGTGATTAAGCAGGCATTGTATGACGTGCTGCGGGACGAGGCTGAAGTGGAGCGCATCTTTCTCATCGTCAAAGCGCAGAGAGAATACTGATGCTGGCGCAGGTTCAGTTAGGTAACATCGCCGTGGATGTGGTGCTGAAGGACATTAAAAACGTCCATCTCAGTGTCTATCCTCCGAACGGGCGCGTGCGCATTGCCGCGCCGGCGCGCATGAGTCTCGATACAATCCGCGTCTTCGCCATTTCCAAGCTGGGGTGGATCAAGCAGCAGCAAAACAAGTTGCGCGAGCAGGAACGGGAAGCCCCGCGCGAGTACCTGAATCGAGAAAGCCATTATCTTTGGGGACGGCGCTACTTGCTCACTGTGCGGGAAGGGGATGAAGCCCCGTCTATTGAACTGCGGCCTCGCCGCATTGTGCTGCGCATGCGCCCTGGAACGAGCGACGAGAAAAGCCAGGCGCTGTTTGAGGAATGGTATCGGGAGCAGCTCAAGGCGGCCGTGTGTCCACTCCTTGCCAAATGGCAACCGTTGATGGGCGTGACGGTCAAGCGTGTTTTTGTGCAACGGATGAAAACGAAGTGGGGAAGCTGCAATCCCATGGCGCGGCATATTCGCCTGAATACGGAGTTGGCGAAGAAGCCACTGGAATTTCTTGAATACATCGTCATACATGAGTTGGCGCATCTCATTGAACCGACGCACACCCGCCGATTCATTGCCTTGATGGATCGCTTCATGCCGAAGTGGCAGTATTACCGCGAGGCGCTCAATCGATTGCCGGTACGGCATGAGGAATGGGGCTATTAGGCAAGGTAATGGGGCAGAGTCTTTGTCTCCGTGCGCCTCGGCAGACTGCTTCATCCCACGTTATTTCTTCTGTAGCACCGGATATCCGAAGGAATAGATCCACTTGTCCGAATCGACCGTGTGTTTCGGTGCAAGGTCCCGGGCAGGTGTATGGCAGGGGATGCAATCCGTCTTATAGTTTTTTGAGACGGTATGCTTGGGGTCGTCCGCATTAAACAGTGACCAGGCCCAGCCGTCTCCCCACAGGCTCGATTCTTTGTACCGGCCTTGGGTGTCCCTCACCAATACAAACCAGCCTTTGATGGTCGTGGCATGGCCCACGGCGAGTCCCGTGGTCATTGACATGGTTTCAGCATTGAGGAGTTCTTTCACCAGCACCGCTCCGTCGGGAAACTGACCGTGCGTTCGATAGTACGCGATCGTTTCTGGCTGGGTGTAGACGACATGATACTCATGCAATCCAGGGCCGATCTTTTCTTGTTGTTCGCCGGTGTTCGCGTGCGCCCATGTGCCGAGGGTGGGCCACTGGGTGTAATTCTCGGGAACATGGAGGGCCCCTGTGGCCAGGTCAACATTGGGCGCAAAGGGTGTCTCACTACCGCCGCGAGCTGTCCCGAAACTCGCTAGAGCCAAAATCAGCATGACCACTGCAATGTGTTTTTGTTTCACGAAACTTCCCCTTCCGTTCTCGTTGTTATGTGAAAAGAGAGAAGGCCCGTCGCTCTGGAGCGACGGGCCGTAGTCGTTCAGGCTAGAGATCCGATGGCTTCTTATCCTTGATCGTTGCCCAGTTCGCATCTCCTTTTTTGATGTAGCCGGGAACATCCTTTTCCCATTTCTCCTGGATGCCCTTGTCCAGATTCAGATAGAGGATTCCGTTGACGATCCTCCAGACTTCCGGATCCGCCACAAATTTCTTGCCGACGCCCAGCCCGTAGGCGCAGTATCCGCCATAGGCCGGCAGGTATTTGTTCGGGGTTGTTTCGAACAGTTTCTTGTGCTCGGCGTTGGCGAAGGCATAGGTCACGCCGTCATGCACGGCCACGTGATAGCCCGATCCCCGGACCGGTTTGCCGTCGGTGAAGTAGGCGACGGGATCGTATCCGCTGAGTCCCGGTGTGCTGTGGGTTACGTCTTCCGCGAAGACCGGAACGGCGATCATGCTGACCGCCAGGGCCAATCCGCCGAGTAAGAGTTGCTTGAAGCCTGTCATGGGTACCCTCCTTGAAGAATGATGGTGGCCAGTCTCAAACCTGCGCTCAATGTGTCTCTATCGCTCGAGAGCGATAAGTCTTACAGCAGGGAAGAAAGATTCAGAGCAGGCAGGGTGGTGAAGGAAGGAATGAAGAAAGGTCGGCCGGCCGGATGGACCAGCTAGGGGCGACGGGAGTCGAGCGCCTGTTGAATGCGCGCTTTGGCTTCAGGCGTGAGGCCGGGAGGAGTGGGGCGATTTTCGTCGTTGAGTGTTGCGCTGTTTTTGCGGAGGACGGCTCGGATGAGGGTCAATTGTTGTTCGTAGCGCCGGCAGAGGGCGCAGATGCGTAGATGCCCGCGCATGCGCAGGCGCACGTGCCAGGGGAGCGACTGATCCATGGCGTCGGAGAGCAATCGCGACATGTCCTGGCAGGTGAAGAGCGATCGGGTCATCCAGCTCATGAGCGCAGACCTTCCTGTGGCTGACCGAAGTAGCGGATGGACAAACAATCCCGCAGTTGTTTCCTGGCGCGATGCAGGATGACGCCGAAGTTGGTCGGTGTGAGCTGCAGCAGCTCGCAGATGTGCTCTGTCTCAAGTTCATCGAGTTCCCGCATGGTAAAGACTTGAGCGGCCCGGGGCGGCAGCCGTTCCATGCACCCGGCGAGTGCGTCCCAGAACTGGCGGCGGTCGATGAGTCCGTCCGGCTGTTCCGGCCATTGGTGCAGTGCCGCCGCGTCGGGGTTCCAATGGCCGTCGTCCAGAAAGGCCTCGTGTATGTCGGGGCCGTCCGTCGGATCGGCTTGTTGGAGCGGCTCTTTGGCGATTCGCCGGAAGTAGTCGACGATCTTGTGCTTCATGATGCCGATCATCCAGCGACGCTCGGCGCTCTGGCCGCTTTCCCGATAGGTGCCCTGGAGCGCCGCCAGAAATGTTTCCTGGACCAAGTCCTCGGCCACATCCTGATTGCGCACGCGCACGAGGGCGAACCGATAGAGAAAGTCTCCATGGTGGTCGATGAGCGACTGGGAGTCAGTCAGAGGCCTGTCCGTCAAGTGTCGGTTCCTTTTCCTCCGGTACCAATCACGCCTGCTAGTGGGAGCGGGATGGTCTGCCGTAAGTGTCTGTCGTCGATCCGCGCACATTCTTACAGCAGCCCTGGGGAAGATGGGAGTATAGGGCGATCTCGAAGCCCGGCGCTACTGTCAGCGCGGAATGTTTTCATGTGGTGTATTGAATCAACCAGCGTGAAGCCACGGGGGCCTGCTGATTGTTTTAGTGCGTCAGCTTCGCCAGCCGCTTCTTGTGCGTGACCGAAGCGATCAATCGTCAGCTAGGAGCCATTACTAGGAAGATTTGAAGAGGGCTAGACATTGCCTGTTCACGGGAATACCATGAAGCAATGAAGCCCGGTGATGTGAGATGGGTATGAGTGAACTGATCTTTGTTGTTGAAGAAGCGCCCGAGGGCGGGTATAGCGCGCGTGCGCTCGGGGTGTCGATCTTTACCGAAGCGGACACGCTGGCGGAGTTGCCCGCAAAAGTCAGAGATGCAGTTCGTTGCCATTTTGAGGAGGGCAAGGCCCCGAAGGTTGTTCGCCTCCACCATGTTCGGGAAGAAGTTATCGCTGTATGAGGCTTCCCCGCGATCTGTCGGGAACTGATCTCGCTCACGTCCTTCGCAAGCTCGGGTATTCCATCACTCGTCAAACCGGTAGTCACCTTCGCCTCACTACTCACGAGCACGGTGAGCACCATCTCACAATTCCGCAACATACTCCGCTCCGCATCGGGACGCTCTCGGCCATCCTTGCCGAGGTGGCTGCGCATTTCGAGATAAGCCGTGATCAGCTACTTGACCGGCTTTTTGGGTAACGGAAAACATCTGTCGTCACTGGGCGAAAGACCAGGGATGTTCGGCGTTATTCTAGTGGCTCGGTGTCCGAGGAAGTAAGAATTCCACCTCAATAGCCTCGCAAGTTATTGTTATTACAGCCTGTCTCCGATCATGAAAACAATTCACCGGCATACATCTCGGAGGCTAAATATTCTGACAAAGGAGCGGTCAGAACAAAATCTCATGACAGAGATGCGGCACCTCTGTAGTGCTCCCCTGAAATCAAGCCACCTGGGTTGCTTGTTGCGCGCGGTATTGGACCGGACTCCGATACCCGAGGGCGCTATGGGGCCGTTCCTCGTTATACCAGTGGACCCAGTCCCGAATGATCCGCCGCGCCTCCTCAAACGTCTGGAACGTGTGTTGCCAGACACACTCGTCTTTCAAACTCCGAAAGAACCGCTCAATCATCCCATTCTGTTCGGGCGTATACGGCGTGATGAACTCCTGCTGCAGCCGATAGTCTCGACAGGCCTGGCGAAACCGGCGACTCTGGAAAATCAGCCCGTTATCGCTGCGTAAGACCGGCGCGTGCGCAGGCCGGAGGGTCCCGAAGCGCTGGAGGCAAGCCGCTTCGACGGCGCGCTCGGCTTCCTTCGCCCGACTCCGTAACGCGAACTCGTAGCCCACGATTTCCCGATCATGGCAATCAATCACGGCGGCAAGATGGGCCCAGCCGTCCTGCCCACACGGAATATGCGTCACGTCCATCGCCCACCGTTCATTACTGCGGCTGGCTCGGCTGATCCAGCCCTGCACGCGTGGCCGCGGGGTACACGACCGCTGATGCACCAACCACCGTTTCTGCCGGAGTACCCGATACACGGCCTTCTTGTTCACGCGATGGGGCGTTTGGCCACGTAGCACGGCCCAGAGATGCCGATAGCCGAACGTGGGGTACTGCTGAATCAACTGCCGGAGCGGCTCGACCCACGGCGGGTCCACGGCCACAGGACGTCGACGACCCGCTGTGGCGCGATGCAGCCTGGCCCGTCCGACGGCTAACACGCGGCAACTCCGCCGTTCCGAGACACCCGACAGCGTGGCTCTCACGCGTCGGATGTCTTCCGGTCTAAAGGGTACGGTTTCAAGGCCTCCCGTAAAATGTCGTTATCGAGGACGAGATCCCCAATCTTCTGTTTCAGCTTCTTGATCTGCTCGTCCTTCACGGCCTCTTCATCCCTCGGGCGACTCCGCAGGGCGTTCTCGGCCCCCAGCAGAAACTTCTCCCGCCAGTCCTCCACCTCCGCGACGGTCAGCCCGTGGGTCCGAGCTGCTTCGGCGACGGACGTCTCGCCCTTCAAGATACTCACCACCAGCGCCACGCGCCGTTTGGCCGTCCACCGTTCAATTGGCTCTGCCGATTCCGATGCCATAACCACCTCCTCGGTCCACACAGGACCATGTCGTAGGGGTGGTCTCAATTTCAAGGGGAGCAGGATACCTCTTAGATAGCTTTTCAGGCTCTTTTCCTCTCAATATATAAATATCAACGTACGTGAGACTCCTTGGGAATCATAACCGGTTCGTCAGACGCTCAGGAAAGTCGTGCCCAGGAACTGTTGACATGAAGAGGCAGTGGCGAGATAGTCTTCCGATGGGAAAGATGCAGAACAAAACCACAAGAAAACATCAACATGAGGTCATTGTGTTATCCGAACGTGATCGTGCTGTGTTTGTCACTGCGCTTGTGAATCCGTCTGCTCCCAATAAGCGTCTTGTTAAAGCGTCCCAAGCGTACTGGGCTGCTGCCGATTTAGTTGACACCCACCTACGCTAATTCTGCCTGCCGTTCGAACTCCATTGGACTCAGATAGCCCAACGTCGAGTGTCGCCGCCTAAGATTATAGAAGCGCTCGATGTAATCAAACACGTCCGCTTTGGCCTGGTCGCGCGTGCGGTACGTTTTCGCCGCGGTGCGTTCGGTCTTGAGCGAGGAGAAGAAGCTCTCCATCGCGGCATTGTCCCAGCAGTTGCCGGATCGACTCATGCTACAGGTCACGCCGTGGTCGGCCAGGAACCGCTGGAAGGGCTCACTGGTGTACTGGCTCCCCCGATCGGAGTGATGCAACACGGCCTCAGGTTTACCGCGCCGCCAGATCGCCATCACAAGGGCATCGGTGACGAGTTGCGTGGTCATCGTCGCCTGCATGGACCAGCCGACGACCCGGCGCGAGAACAGATCCACCACCGCCGCGACGTAGAGCCAGCCTTCGGCGGTCCAGAGATAGGTGAAGTCGGCGACCCATTTGCGGTTGGCCGACGTGGCCGTGAACGTGCGATCGAGCACATTCGGCGCGACGGCATTTGTCGACCGGATCCCGGTATCCGACGGCATCTGCCGACGCCTGGGGCGAGCGCGCAACGCCGCGTGTCGCATCAGCCGCTCGATCCGATGTCGACCGCAGGAGACCCCGTCGGCCAGGAGATCGTGCCAGACACGCCGCGCGCCATAGGTGCGGTCGCTGGCCAGGAAGCTGGCTCGCACCCTCGTCAGCAGCTGGTCATTGGCCCTCGCCCGGGCACTCGGTGATCGGGTCCGCCAGGCATAGAAGCCGGCCCGCGAGACCCCGAGCGCCTCGCATAACCATTCCGTCGGCCAGATTCCTCGGTGTGTCGCGATAAAGGCGAATTTCACAGCGCCTCTTTCGCGAAGTAGGCCGCGGCTTTTTTTAAAATATCGCGCTCCGCCTTTAACTTGAGGACTTCACGGCGGAGCCGGGCGAGTTCCGCCTGCTCAGGCTTCATCTGCCCCTGGCCCGGAAAGGCCTGCGCCGCGTCGGCGGCAGACTCCTGCACCCATCGGCGCAACACCGTCCCATGCACGCCCAAATCCCGCGCGGCTTGCGCCACCGTCACCCCGCGCTCCTGGATTAACTTCACCGCCTCAATTTTGAACTCTCGCGTAAACTTCCGTCGCTCCATGACCTACCTCCGGGTTCCTTCATACACCTAACTCGGTGTCTTTGAAACCGGCAGCAGCCCAAACCATCCATCTGCAGCTGAAACACCCTATGTCCCATGGACTCTTGGCCTAGA
>ERZ1292630.5748-Hain-H41-02um-R3-5748-length-10036-cov-3_pt1 | contig 10036 bp, 7 predicted proteins | sample MGYA00564408_ERZ1292630 | MGnify/ENA primary metagenome ERZ1292630 (study PRJEB36523, sample SAMEA6512641) | groundwater metagenome | collected 2019-01-08 | study: AquaDiva: Metagenomics assemblies of 32 groundwater samples
CGGGCCATTCACGAGCGCCTGTTTGTCGATCGCTTGGGTGAGCGCTTTTCGCATATTGACGTCCTTCAAGAACGGGGCATGCACCTCGTTTAAGAAGAGAGCGGTGTATTGCGGAAGGGAAGGGCGGACTAATTGAATATCACGATCGTTTAAAAATTGACTTTCCACTTCCCCGGGCAAAAAGCTGACCCCCTCGACGTTTTGTTTTTCAAGCGCATCGGCGGCGTTTAACGCATCGGGGTAGAAACGGAAGGTAAGGCGGCTGATTTTGGCTGGCTCACCGTAGTAATCAGGATTGCGCGTCAGGGTGTAACTGCGAATATTGCCAAACTTGTCTTTGCTGAACTTATCGAAGGCGTAGGGGCCTGAGCCGATCGGGCGCAAGTTAACTTCGGCGAGGAGGGCGTTCCGCGGGGCCACCAGATCCCAAATTTGACCTGGCAAAATGCCGACTGTAAGCGTTGATAAGAACGGAGCAAACGGTTCCTTCAACGTAAACTGCACCGTGCGTTCATCGACTTCTGAGACGCTCACGTCTTTAAAACTGACCGACAATGGGCTCTTGTATTCTGGATTTTGCAAAATGGAAAAGGTCGCGACCACGTCACCAACCGTAAGATCATTACCATCATGCCACTTCACTCCAGGGCGAAGCACGAAGGTGTAGGTTTTGCCATCATCAGAAATGTCATAGGACTCGGCGAGGTCAGTGACGAGACCTTGAGCCGGATCGTATTTCATGAGTCCCGAAAAAACAAGCTTAGTAAGATCGGCGTCGACGTCACTTACCGAGGCGTAGAGGGGATTAACAAATTGAGGAGTGCCGATCAGCCCTTCGGTATATTCGCCTCCCACAGCCGCGACCACGGATTGGTGTACAAACACATAGTGGCCAGCAAGAAAGAGGACTGCCGCACACATGACCCCAATTGCCGTGGTCGCGATTTTGCGCTCACTGGTGCTCAACACCCGCGGCAAATGTTTCCATTGCTTCCAACTCGGAATGGCACGCCGTTTGACCACCGACAGAACCTGTTTTTTGGTGAGGTCCTGGGTGGTGGGGCCTTTACGGCGTTTCTCTAGCGTTTTTTTCGCGCGTTGAAAGAAGGACATGGGGGAGCTCATGGCCCGGTGCCAAGAGCTTAATAAATAACGTTCGCGAGCGACACGCCGATAAACAAAATAGCGAAGATAATCGTGAGTTGAAAGAGGCGTTTCTCAACGCCACGCTTAGTGCGATAGACGTTACCTTCGCCACCAAAGGTGGCCGAAAGGCCGCTGCCGCGTGCTTGGAGCAAAATCGAAACCGCAAGAAGAATCGCGAACGCCACTTGGAGAATATTGAGGATCGACTGGATCATAAGATTCTGTAAGAAATAGATCTAAAACAGCGAGGAAATAGTACCAAATTAACGCGATTTCGTCAATCGTGCGGCGAGTTTCTTGGTACCCACGCCAGAGACCTTCATGTTCGGATGCTTTTTCTTTTGACGCCGGGCGATGCGTTGTTCGGCTTGTTTCACTTCGTGATGCATACACCGAATTTCACACTATCTATGCTATACTATTCTTGCACTTATGTCGCGTCGCTCTGTTTTTTCCATGCTGTTTGTCGTCGTTTTGTTAGGAGCTGGGTTCTTCGCCTGGAACGTCTTTTCTTACTACAACCAAATTGTTCACGGGACACTTTCGCTCGAAGACATTCCGTCCTATTCTTTTGCCGACAAATTAACTACCAGTCGCCTTGCTCGAGCTATGGCCACGGAGGCGCCAACGACCGCGAACGTGGTGACGACGGATGACCCATCGATTGGCTCCATGAATGCTCCGCTCACCATTGTCGAGTTTGCCGATTTTGAATGTCCGTACTCGGAAGAGGTGAGTTATGTGGTGCGCCGGGCCGCGGAGCAGTTTCCCAATTTGGTAAGGATCATCTATCGCGACTACCCGCTCGTCGACATCCATCCAAGCGCGGAACTGGCTGCTGAAGCTGGCGGCTGCGCCAACGAACAAGGAAAGTTTTGGGAATTTCACGACAAGCTCTTTGCTAATCAAGCCGACTTGTCGCGTGAAGCGATGATTGGGTATGCCGAATCGCTCGGCATGAGTAGGCAAAAGTTTGAGTCGTGTCTTAATTCCGGTAAGTACGAAGAGGAAGTTGCCGAAGATATGCTTGATGGGACCGCTGCTGGTGTTTATGGCACCCCTACCTTTTTCTTTAACGGCCATCGGATTGAAGGCGCCATCCCAGAAGCAACCTTCGAAAAAATCATTTCGGCGTTTTCAAAATAAGTATGCGTATACCTCTTCTTATTCTTTCCGCACTGCTCCTATTCGGAACACCAATCGCACCTGTCGCAGCGGAGGAGACATCGTGCAGTTGTTACTGCGGACGCGATGGAGTGGGAGCTAAGTCGATGGGTGCGGTAGGTGATTTTAATGAGTGTCGCGATGTGTGTGAAGCTGAAAAGCTCACGCAATACGTTGGTTGCGCGACCACCGAAGCGGGTCGGCCCGAGCAAAACGCTATGTGCTGGACTAAGGAAGAATGTGAAGGATTAACCGTCGATGTGTACGATCCGGTCTCGAATTCAACCAAACCAGAGGCATCCATTTGGGGCGACACCAAGCCGGCCCAATGCGTTTCTCCTTACGATTACTGTTACTCACCCCCCAAGAAGACCTTGTTGAATGTAAAGATTGGCAACACCGCGACCACACTGGATATCGGTGCCTACCTTAATGTTTTGTATACCTACGCGCTCGGAATCGCGGGAGTGATTGCGGTGGTGATGATTATGGTTGGTGGCGTGCAATATATTTTGGGGTCAGCGAGTGGGAGCGAGTCGATCAGCAAAGGCAAAGAACGGATTCGCAACGCCATCGTTGGATTGGTTCTTCTTCTTGCCGCCTATCTCGTTTTGGCCACTGTGAATCCGAATTTAGTTGAATTCAAAACCCTTCGTCTTCCTAAACCCAAGCCGTCGCTGTTCCTTGGGGCCAGTTGCGAGGTGTATGAAGAGGAATTGCAGTTTGAAGTCGAGCGGGTGGATGACAGCAAGCCTGCAGAATGCGGAGCGATCGGTACGCTCACCCATGATTCCGATGGGAATAAAATTTTGGAGGAGACCACCTGTACGTACGAATTATGCACGGGGACCGATGATCGCTGCGTGCATGTTGCGGCTGGCTATGAATGCATGAGTTGTGCCGACTACCCCGATGACTTCCAACCTTCGGCTTCGGCTTGCGGAGCGCTCTCACCGCTCGGGAATAGTGTTGGTGACCGACGTCGCTGCGTCTTCCAAGAGCCGACCACTGCCGGAACACTGATCGGCAATGATGGATATTGTGCGATCGTTGATCCGCATTGTGGCTCCATCGACTCCTGTGAGGATTATGGCACGTACACGTTTATTGAGATCAGGGGAGTTTCTGCTGTCAACTTAAACGCCAGCACTACCATCGGATATATTTCTGACGAGACGTTCACTGACGTTTGCACCAATAATCCTTGCTGTGTTTTTGCAAACGGGAACGGGTGTGTGTACAGCGAGGCGAGCGGCACGGGTGGATGTGTAGCCGCCCCTTAGAGGAATTATTTTGGCAGGGACGCTGGAGCCCTTGCCAGGCCAAACATTCGGTGCTATGATGCGGGGCACTTTATGCCTCGCACATCCAAATCCACATCTGGAACAGGAAAATCGGTTTTGAAAATCCGTGGTGCCCGGGTGCACAACTTAAAAAATATTTCCCTGGATATCCCGAAGGATGCCTTCGTGGTCATGACCGGTTTATCTGGGTCGGGAAAATCGTCTTTGGCGTTCGACACCATTCACGCCGAAGGGCAGCGTCGCTATATGGGCTCGTTGTCGAGCTACGCGGCGCAATTTTTAGATCTGCAAGATAAGCCTGACGTCGATAGCATCGAGGGGTTGTCGCCGACCATCGCTATTGACCAAAAGTCCTCGTCGCACAATCCGCGTTCAACGGTTGGAACCATGACCGAGATTTACGATATCTTGCGGGTGCTCTTTGCGCGCGCTGGCGTGCCGCATTGTCCACGTTGTGGATCAAAAGTTGCCGAGCAGACCGTTGAAGAGATGGCCACGAAAGTGTTGGAACTTGTCCAGACCTCGGGGCTCCAGCTGTTTGCTCCGGTGATTCAAGATCAAAAAGGGGAGCACAAGCACGCCCTCTTGTCCGCAGAAGATAGCGGCTATAAGCAGATTCGCTACGACAGCCTGCTTATGGATATTGATGAAGCGATCGCCATGCGCAAAGACAAGACCAAGAATCACTCCATTGATGTGTTGATCGCTGAGTTTGCTCCCGGCGACAAGGTCGAAAAGACCTTCGTGGTCGAGCGGCTCAAAAAAGCATTGGATCTGGGAAACGGCCTGGTGTTGATTATCCGCGAAGATACGGGCGATGAGCTCTTGCTTTCGCAAAGCTTCAGCTGTGCCACCTGCCGGATCAACCTGCCAAAACCAGACCCGCGTTTGTTTAGCTTCAACTCTCCAGCAGGTGCGTGCAGTGAATGTACGGGTCTTGGCTTGAAGCTCGTGCTCGAGCCAGAATTGGTGATCCCGAACCCGCGCCTCACCTTTGCCGAAGGGGCCGTGAAGCCGTGGACACGTATTGCTGGCAATCAATCGAGCTACTTGAAACTGCTCGAAGCGGTCGGCAAGCGCCACAAGATTTCGATGCATGTACCAGTGGAAAAAATTGCTGAAGACAAAATGGACAAAGTCCTCTACGGCACGGGCGAGGAAGTCTATTTAATTGATGGGTTTGAAATGATTTACCCGGGCTTGTTGTCGCAACTTGAACAAAAGTACCGGGAGACGGATTCGGATTATGTGCGCAAAGAACTCGAAACCTACATGCGCACACTCACCTGTCCAGCGTGTAACGGCAAGCGTCTGAAACCCGAAATGCTCGCTGTGACCATTGCGGGGAAGTCGATTGCCGACGTGGTCGAAACACCGATCGAAGAAGTTACTGCCTTCTTTACTAAACTTGGAGCGGACAAAGAGCTCACGGCTGATCAAAAGTTGGTGATTGAACGGGTGCGCAAAGAAGCCAATACGCGCGTGGGGTATTTGCTCGACGTGGGGCTTGGGTATTTGACCCTTGATCGCACTTCCATGACCTTGTCTGGTGGGGAAGCGCAGCGCGTGCGTTTGGCCACACAGCTTGGAAGCCAGCTTTCAGGCGTCATTTATATTTTGGATGAGCCATCGATTGGTTTGCATCCTCGTGACAACGATAAGTTGATAACTACCGTGAAATCACTGCGCGACCTCGGCAACACCGCTATTGTGGTTGAACACGACAAAGCCATGATGCTTGCTGCTGATCATATTATTGACGTCGGTCCTGGCGCTGGAGTTTATGGGGGAGAAATTGTGGCCGAAGGCACGCCAGCGGAGATCATGAAAAACAAAGCCTCGCTGACCGGCCAGTACTTAGCGGACAAAAAGATTATTGCTACACCAAAGTCGTATCGCAAAGGCTCGGGCAAGAAGTTGAGTATCATTGGCGCTGAGGCGTTCAACTTGAAAAAGATTGATGTTGATATTCCGCTCGGTCGCTTGGTCTGTGTGACCGGTGTGTCTGGTTCAGGAAAGTCGACATTGGTGCTCGACATTTTAGGCAAGGCGCTCATGAAGCATTACTATCGCGCCAAGGCTTACCCAGGCGAGCACAAATCGATCAAAGGCATGGAGCACATCGACAAAGTCGTGGCCATTGACCAGTCGCCAATCGGGCGCACGCCGCGATCCAATCCAGCAACCTACACGGGAGTGTTCACTGCCATTCGCGACTTGTACACCGAAACACCTGAAGCCAAGATGCGCGCCTTCGATGCTGGTAAATTCAGCTTTAACGTGAAAGGCGGCGGTCGCTGTGAGGCGTGTGCTGGAGAAGGCCAGCGCCGGATTGAAATGCAATTCTTGCCTGACGTATACGTTGATTGCTCTGAATGTCATGGCAAGCGCTACAATCAAGAGGCGCTCGAAGTGCACTGGAAAGGCAAGAACATTGCCGACGTGCTCATTATGACGATTGAAGAAGCGCGTCGTTTCTTCCGCGATCAGCCACTCATTGCCGAGAAACTCAATGTGTTGTTTGAAGTCGGTCTTGGTTATCTCCAACTTGGGCAGTCGGCAACCACGCTCTCGGGTGGTGAAGCCCAGCGTGTGAAACTCGCGGCTGAATTGTCTCGCCGTGCGACTGGCAAGACGCTCTATATTCTCGACGAGCCAACGACGGGTCTGCATTTTGAAGATATTAATCGTCTGCTCGGCGTGCTCCATGCGCTTGTCGACAAAGGCAACACAGTTCTCATCATCGAACACAATTTAGATGTGATCAAAGGCGCGGATTGGGTGATCGATATGGGTCCAGGCGGAGGAGCCAAAGGCGGTGAAGTGGTTGCTGAAGGGACGCCCAAAGAGATTTTGAAAAACAAGAAGTCCGTGACTGCGCCGTATTTGAAAGAAGTTTTATAAGTCGTATTTAAAGGGTTTTTCGGCCTTTTCTTTCTCCAACCATTGACAAAATGGCCATTTTCTGGTATTCTCTCGAGTTCCAAATTAAGCTATAACTAAGCCCTAAAAAGCTGCATCATATGTTCAAACGCCAAAGTCTTATCTTGGCGTCCCTCGCGGTCTTCATTGCCCCATTTGTGCCGGGTTTTGCCGCCGGGGATGCCGCGTCGTGGTCCGAACTTCCTACGGTTAAAACCTGGGAATATGGTGATTATCGTGTCGATCGCCTTAATACCATGTCAAACGTGGTCTTGAAGTTTAATGACACGCTCGTTCGCGTCGATCGCGCTGATTCCTGCAAAGGTTCTTGCGATCTTCGCGATTTGTACATCCTCCAAAATGGGGGAGCGATTAAGGTGACCGATGTGCCAACGTCAGCTATTGATGAACAGCAAGTGTTGAAAAACGATGGCCGCTTGGTTTATTCAGAGTTTTCTGACGATGCCAAAACTCACGTGAACGTGATTGAAGTTGATCTTGCGACCGGCGTGAAGTCTATTCTTCTCGATGATGTTTTTTTGACCAACGTTGAGTCTATCACCATTACGGTTGATGACGACATGGTTTACGCCGAGACGACCTTTGACCACTCGCTTGCCAACGAGATGTTCCCACAGTCTTCGATTTACGTGTACAACCCACGCTATCGCCGCTTTGAACAGCTCTATCATCAATGGCAGTTGCAGCTCGAAGAGCTTATGGATGTGCAAGACGGTCAGGCTATTGTGAAAATGACCTTCCCAGGCGGTGAAGAGCAGCTTTGGGTTTACGATTACGTCGAATTTGGTGAGCAGTCGGCAACGGCCGTGGCTGACACCTGGACGCCAGATGTCGAAGACATTGTCGGCGCCCACTTCACCCAAACCGGTTCGATTGAGTTCTTCAAGATGTACGCCCGTAACATGACGGACAAAACGTTCGAGACCACCACGGCGTATGCCGAGTACTTGAACTGGTTCCGTTCGTACAACACCGAAGACTTGCGTAATATCGTGCAAGTGGTTGACCACAACATGGTTTGGCTTACCCCAGAAAACGAGCTCTTCTTGTCGACGGGTAATGTGCAATATGATTTGGGAGCTATTGGTGGCGATGGCACCTTCTTGCTCCGCGAAGACAAGATTCTCTTTGGAAGCGGTACGGCCGGGATGGTCAAAAATCTCTCGGGCGCGACCGTGGTTGAACTCGACTTCACCCCAACCGACATCCTTGGTGATGTGATTGTTGGCGAAAACGCGAGCGGACAAGTGGTCTATCGCAATACCACCAGTGGTAAACAAATGGTCTTGGGTGCAGGCACCAATGCCCGCGTCTCGGATGATCGTCATGTGTACTGGAAGGGCAGTGACGGTCGCTTGTATCAAGCGACGATGTACTTGACTGCCGCCATGGATACCGCCGATGGCGTGCCAGTGAAGATCGCCACCTCGCCCCGCGTCTACGTGCAAAACGGCGACACCATTGCCTACATTCCAAACGAGGATGTTTATCACAGCTGGTATGAATCGTTTGCGAACGTCGTGACCATCAGTGAATCGCAGATGGCCGGCTACACCCCGATTGCCGACATTGGCTTCAAGCCAGGCGCCCTCGTGCGTGTGGATGGTGGATCGAAGATTTACGTGGTGGGTTCAGACAATGAATTGCACTGGCTCGTGAGTTCAGAAGTGGCCAACGATTTGTTCGGCCGCAACTGGCCAAACACGGTGCTCATGGTCAGTTCGGGAGATGTGTTGAATTATCCCTACGGCGCATCAATTACCACTGCGAACGACATGGCCAAAACGGTCATGGCCGCGACGACCAAGTAAATAACAAAAACAAACACCGGCCTTCGCTAAAGCTATGGCCGGTGTTTGTTTTCCAAAAGTTTATTTCATCCAAACCTCTTTCAGCTTGCGGCGGAAGCCACGGAGGAAGGACAAGTTGCCACGGCGAGTCTTGGCCACTTTGACCACTTCAATCTTGGCAATGTTTGGTGAGGCGAGCGGGAAGATTTTTTCCACTCCGACGGTACCCGACATTTTGCGCACGGTCATCGATCGTGAGTCGCCAGCGCCGCGGACGTTCAGGACCATACCCTCAAAAACCTGAATACGTTCCCGCTTTTCACCTTTTGGCGAAATGTCGCTGATCTTTTCGTGAAGGCGAATAGTCATGCCTGAAGTGATGTCCTTGTGAGGAATCACTTTGACCTCAGCATCGGCTGGGGGAGCTTCCTCAATGGGAGCTTCTGGAGCCACTGGTTCAACCACGGGTTCCATGGCGGCCTCGGTGATTGGCTCAACAGGAGTGGCCTCAACTGGGGTTGCTTCGTCTTTTTTTACTTCGTCGTTCATAGGTAATGCGTTAATCCAAGTGCGAGGATCTTAGCGAAATCCTTGTATTTGGTCAAGTCTTGGGGGCCTTTTGAAGGATTTGTTCGAATATTTGTTCGGGAGAGAGGTGGGTGGTGTCGATAACCATGTCGTAGTTGTGTGGATCAAGAAAATCCACCCCGTAGTATTTTTGATAGCGCCGTTGGTCAGAGGCATTTCGTTCCTGCAAAGCTGTTTTCAGTTCCTCGGCCGAATGGTAAGTCTGTTCGTCTTCGCGCCCCTCTTTGGAAGCAGAAAAGACTCGGCGTGCTCCTTCGTCTGGATCAACAGTTAAGAAAATCTTAAAGGCGTGAGGAATGCAGTGCCACGACATACGCCCATCGATGATAAACGACGCGCCTGATGCGCCAAGTTTCGTCTGGTAGTCATCGACTTCTGTATCAGTGAACGCTTCCTGTTCGCCGAGCGCATTCAACTGTTCAATGGTCATCCCTCGCTCCAGAGCCATTTTGCCACGGAGCGCTCCGACAGAATACTGTGGCAGACTAAAATGATCAGCCAGTTTTTTTACAATGGTCGATTTGCCCGAGCCGGCAAGTCCGGAGACAGCAATGATCATAGGTTAGGTGCGAGCAAGAGTTGGTAAAAAGTTGACCAGCTCTTCGGGCATGGGAGCTTCAAATGTTTTTGTTTCACCGGATGGCATCGTGAGTGTGAGTTTGGCGGCGTGGAGAAAGACGCGATCAGCAAGTTCTTTGGATTTGATGCGTTTGATTTTGTACAAAGGATCACCAACAAGGGGATGGCCCAGGGCGTGCATGTGCACGCGAATTTGGTGGGTGCGGCCTGTTTCAATTTGCACCCGAAGTAAATCGTAGTTCTTAAACGTATCCGTCACTTCGTAATGAGTCACCGCGTCGCGACCTTCTTGGCCTTCGGGTCGCGCGACCATTCGCGCCTTTTCGCGCGAGCGGGCGATTTTCAATTTGATGGTATCGACCGGGCGGGGCATGTGACCGTGCACGAGAGCGATATATTCTTTCTTCATCCGCCGTTCTTTGAACTGCGCCTTCATGAAGTCGAACGCTTCTTGGGTTCGGGCAACAACCATCACGCCCGAAACAAATTTGTCGAGGCGATGAATAATCCCTGGGCGCTCGG
>ERZ1292630.5749-Hain-H41-02um-R3-5749-length-10035-cov-7_pt1 | contig 10035 bp, 5 predicted proteins | sample MGYA00564408_ERZ1292630 | MGnify/ENA primary metagenome ERZ1292630 (study PRJEB36523, sample SAMEA6512641) | groundwater metagenome | collected 2019-01-08 | study: AquaDiva: Metagenomics assemblies of 32 groundwater samples
AGGGCTGCCCGAGAGAGGTTGGCGCGCAACAAGAGCGGAGTCTGAGTTGCTTGCGAGAAGACGGTGAAAACTGAGTAATTAACGCGTGTAAAACGCGACGAGTGTGCTCTTCATTCACGTTTGCCATAATTGAAATGTCTGCCGCACGTCGTACGTTAACGTCACCCCCAATGAGGGTTCGGTGGGCGTTTTACGACGACACTGACGATCCATTCCACACATGCGTAAACCACAACACACGTAGGGTCATGGGTCCGAGGGAGGTCACGCGCGGGGCCCCTACACCCACGTCCGTTGACACCTCAACAGCTGATGATCCGTACCGTGTGCAGCCGACCGGTCGTGTCGCCGACGAGGAGCGTCCCCAACTGGAGATCGAGGACGACGCTCGCTGGCCTCGCATTAGCCGCTGCGCATGTCGACGACGAAGATGATGGTGGCGACAAGGCGATTACGGCCACGGGTTCCACCGACCACGACGACGATTTCTGGACGACAACAGGAGGGCATTGTTGTTGCCGTTGTGAGGATTGCGGGAGTGAGGCCACTCCGCCCTCGCTCAGATACGGCTCGCTGCTGTGGTTGTCACTTCGTCGCGGCCGCCGGAGCGCCCCAGCGCCACGGAGTTGCGTTAGCCGCAGCAACGTCACGTGCCACTGATCGTCGACCGTCGCGATGACCCAGGACTGCACTCTCACCTGGACGGAAACGTCTTCGCGCGACGTCGGGGGTCTCACCATTGCCGCGACATCCCCCCCTCCGTCAGCCTCCACCACCGAAGTCGGCACCGCAGCGGACGAAAAGAAGGCGGCGCCGCCGTCGTCCACAGCGCACGCCATGATGGTGGGTCGACGAGGGCTACTACGAGTGGCACTGCTTCCGGCCGCTCTCTGGCCATCGGTGGTGGGCGCCTCCCCCTGACGAAGCTCACCCCCTTTTCCCTCTGAGCCATCCCCGTCGATTCCTTCGTATGGCATCCGGAGCTCCACCAACGTCGCGCCTGTCCACAGTGCCCCGCCGACGACGGTCACGTGGACCATCGGCGGTGCAGAGGGCGCGCTATCGGTGCCAGCGACGACACCGCCGTGGTGCGGCCGATCCGAGGAGGAGGACCGTTCGATGGCGATGCGGACGTTGTAGAACTGATGCGACGGCTGTTGAGCGGCTGCGGCGGCGCGGCAACCCATCACGACTACTGCTGTTCCTGCCGACACATCCTCTTCATGTCTTCCGTTAACGCAGCCGTCGTCGGTCGTCGTCGTCGTCGCGAGGTTGAGCCACTCAACGCCTTCGCTGTCCGCCACGCCTCCCAGGGTCCCCCACGGACACGGTGGGCCCGGCGCCCCGTCGGGTCGATGCCATTCCGCGCCGCGGCTCAGCGGAGGGGATAGGTCCCTCCATCTTAGCTTCGGAGGGCGACTCCCGTGGGAGTCGTTTTTCGCTCGCCGTCTGCCATGACGCTCGATGGCAGAACGGTCATCGTCGTCCATCATCAGGACCACTTCGGCGGCGGGCCATGAGTTCCCTGGAGCAATAGGGGCCACGACGACGGCCTCCCCGACGCATCGTGCTGCGGACGATCGAGGTTCGGCATGGACGGCCAGAGAGGAGGACTCGTCCGCCACGGCGAATAGTGCAGTGGTTGCGGCGACGCCGCGCTTCAGCGGTCCGCCTTCGTCGTGATGATGGCCAGGAAGCAGGCCAGCAGGTGCTCCACCAAATACCAAGAGATGTTGGGCGCTCCCAACCGACGCGGCTGCCCCCTGCCACTGCGGATGGTAATGGTTTTGGCGATCCCTTCTGATGTCGTCGTCGCCGATGCCGCCGGGGAGCCACAACACATCCGACGCACCCTGCTGACTGACGACGGCAGCACCCACCAACTCCACCGGCGATAGGGGCCACACGATGGCGGCCTTGATCATCGGCACGTGGTTCGACGGGTGCGGCCCTCCGAGGGACCGATGAATGACACACGTTAACACCCTTGTTGTTACCGCCCCCCCTCGGCTCGTCGCATGTCGCACCCGGAGCACCGCTTCGACCTTCGTTTGCGTCGTCGTTCGCCAGCCGCATCCGGGGGAGGCGCCTCCTTCTTGCATTTCCGCATCCTCTTCCTCGTCCCGGCCGTCCTCGGCGGTCGTCGAGGCCGCGAGGGGTAGCATCCTACCCGTGAGGAGACTAATTCGGGCCGTGGCGGCCCCACAGCGGTGAAACAACACCAACGTGGCGCTCGATGCGATGAGCGGCTGGTGACCACTGCGACGACTGCTCATCGCACAAACGACATTCTCAATTCGATTTTCCATCGTAGGGACGAGCGCGCCATCCAGAGCCCCGACAGGAGACATCGCCACCACAGCGGCGGTCGGCGGAACGGCAGCGACGGTGGGGACCGACGTAATGGCGGCCATCGCGCGCGTTAGCTCCTTGGCACGATCGACGTCGTAGAGGTCTTTGCATGTGAAACTCTTCGCTACCCTTCCAGCGCTCCTCGTTGGGCCAGCGGCGGTAGCACCACGGTCCACGGTAGCCGCCTCGGTTGACAGCCCCTTCTGACGATCACCGCTTTTTCCTTCACCCGCCGGATGCGGTTCCCCCCCACCGGCGTCGTCGCCGTCATGGCCCAGGTCGATGAGGTGCAACCCGCCATTCGCGTCGCATACCGCCGCGACGAGGATCCACTCCTTCGCGGTGTCTCGGAGGATGTACGTCACGTCCGCCACCGGCACGGGCGTCAGCACGATGCCGGTCACCGCGGCGGCTGAGGAGCTACATCGACAACTGCCAAGGTACGCCAGCTGCGTGAATTGGGACGACCATGGCAAGGCCCACGCCTCGATGGCCGCGTCGAGACTCCCTATTCCTCCTCCCACTCCGGGTTGAGCTTCTGCCGGGTTCAGGAGCAGCCGCTCCCGGCGCCGTTCTTCATTGTCAACTCGCGGTTCATGCGCCCTTCCGTCGGACAGCGTCGTTGTCGCGGTCGTTTCCATCCTCAGGGAACCAACGTTGACGACGGCCTCCGCCAAAGAGGTACTCGTAAGGCTGCCGTTGCTGCTCTCGTCGGCAGTGCCCGTTCGTACCGCGAGAGGCTTCAAGAGTTGACGGAATGCGCGCTGGATGGCGTCGGACAACCGCACCGAGTCCGCCGTCTTGATGTGTTCCTCCTCCCCCTCCTCCTTGTCGTCGTCGTCGTCACCTTGGTCGGCTTGACGGCGGCGACGGTTCTGCGAGCGGTCGCTGTCGCCGCGTGGTGGCGGCTGGCGGCAAGCTCGCGGCTGTTCTCCTCCCCGACGCTCCTCAAGAATAACGTCACCGAGCGGACGTGTGGCAGCGGCGGCGTCGCGGCTAGACTTGTCGTCAAGGGCGAAGGCAGCGGCCATCTTTTTCGCCACAGCGTCCATTAACAGCTGGTCGCGGACGGACGCCGCCCCCCCAAGAGAAGAGGACGATCTGGGCGTCGCCACCTTGTCGGTGACGTTGTCAGTCGCAGCACACTCGTCGTCGTCGTCGTCGTCGTCCACGAGGAGCACAACGGCATCGCCCGCGGCAGGAAGGGATGTGCTGCTGCTGCCGTGGCTGCTGATGCTGGGGGGAGGCGGAACTCGCCGCGGTCCCAATTCAGTCATTGACGATGTTGACGACGACACGTCAATGTGACGGCTCGTTGGGGCGAGCGGGTGGTGGTGGAGATGGTGGAGATGGTCGTCCATATCCGACGGTGCGTCCTCTGCTATCGTCGGCACGAGCACGCGGAGATCTCGGTAATCAATGCGGTCGGCGGGCGTAGAGGCACACCGTCGAGGGGGATGAGGTGAGCCGAAGAGCTGAAGGGGGACGCTGCCAAACTCCTTTAGCCGCACTTCGAGGGCCGCCTCCTCTTCCGCCGATACCGCGTCGACCACCACCTGCAATGCGGCTCCTCCTCCTCGGCTGCGGCTGCCTCGCCGAGGGCGATGGAGCGGCACCACGGCCGCGGCCGTAGAAGGACCCGCGTCGTCGGCGGCCGTTGCCATGGAATAACCCCCACCGCGATAGGACGCCGGATGGAAGACATTGTCGGCGCGCCAAGCGGCCTCGCCGTTCTGTGCGACGCCGAAAATGAGGTCGATCCAGTGGTGCAGTTCGGCGCTGACGATCGGGCCCTCGAGCGCGTCGCGCATCGTACGCACAAAGCCGCGCGCGGTGTCGGCTGCCGATGGCCTATCCCGCGTCGTGGCGTCACCACAACCCGTTTCCTTTCTCCTCATCGACGCGGACCGGCTTGCCGCGTCCGCGATCGCCCGCTCACTCGCCCACGTGGGTAGCAGGACGTCGGGTCGCACCACGACCCCCTCTTGCTTCGCGCCCAAAGCGAGAGACTCATTGGCAAGCAAAAAGGAGCCGTCCCCGACGTAAAACTGCGGGATCAGCTCCTTGACGTCGGCGGGACCACTTGAAGCTGAGCGCCAGGCGTCCTCCACGTTGTCAAAGATGCGGCTACCTTGGTCCAACTTGCCGCCTTGAAGCACCAACATGTACTCGGGGTGCTCGCGGACCAGGAAATACGTGACGTACGCCGGATTAGAATAGTTTGTGGAATAGAGATAGGCCGCCGTCGAATGGGCTGCGCTGCGGGCACCGGCGGCCGTCGTCGCGAGTCGGCGACTGTTCACCGTGGTCGTGGCGACCCCTTCGGTCGTGCCGCCTCTTTCCGCTTCCCGCCGATCACTGCCCAATGATGCGGCCACCGCTCCACGGTGGCGTTGAAGAGAGCGCTCATCCGCCGCCGCCTCGTCCGCCATGAAGGCCATTAAATCGGCCGCGCGTTGACGGAACATTTGCAGTCGGCGCTCATCGAGCGCTCCCATCGGCTTCCGCAAGTTACGGTATACGGCTCGGTTGTTGAGGTTGAAGGGGGGTATCGTTGACACGAGTCGGAGGGTGGGCGCGCCCGCGGAGAACGGAGACGAAGCACTGTATTCGCTCAGCACCCACGGCAAGATAGGGTACTGCGAGAGGTCGTTCATGGACCGCCCCGCCGCGAAGTTCAACGCCATCAAGTAGTCGAAGTTGGACAGCCGACCGTCGGACCACGCCTCCCGCAGGAACGTCAAGGACGCGCTGGGCTTGAGGGACAGTCGAGGAGGCGGCGGCATGAGCGGGGGCTCTCGTCCTCTTCCAGGCGGTGCGGCTGATGCGGTGGCGGCGTACTGAGATAGCATTTGCTTTGCCAAATGCGATCGAAATAGATTTCGGAGGTGGTCGCTGCCGAAAGCAAAGAGCAGTTCCATGCGACAGGACGGAGGGGAAGGTGATGGCGCCACCGGAGGGGCGTTCTTGGCTGTCGTCGTCGTCGTCGTCTTGCAAGGTGTTGCCTCGGTGCTCCACAAGAAGCAAAGCTCCAAGGCCCGGTCACGGACGCCGTAAAAACGAGGCTGCAGCCACAGCAGCTTCGACAAAGGCAGCCGGAACACATTTCCGCCACTGCGTGTGATCTTCCAGCCGACGCCATGTTCCTCATCGTCCCCGACAGCGCGCATCAAACCGAGGAGCGAGGTCGTCGCGGAGCCCGTCGACGATGAAGGGTCGTGGTTGGGGTGGGAATGATGCTGCTCTCCGGCGTCATCGTCGTCGTCGTGATCTCCACGGGATGGATCAGCCGGCCTACCCGCCGAGGAGAGGTCCGACGTTCGCCTGCCTCGGCCGACGAACAATCTCTCGGAGTGCTCTTCTTGTGCTTCTCCACGACGGTGTGCCGCAGCTGCTGCCGGCGTCGGCTGAGACCCTCCAGCCGACAACTCAAAAAAGGTCTCGATGTAGAAATGGCGCGTTGTGATGACCAGCCGGCACCGCTCCGTGACCATTGGCAACACCCGAACGCAATCCGAGGCCTCAAAAACGATCGATTCCTCCACTGGATCGGCGAGATACGTGACCGAGAACGGGTGCTCCGAGTCATGGGCGGCGTGCAGCGTCGCCCACGCCGTCGTGCGAAGCTGCGTGGCGTTGGCTACCGAAACACCAGACGATGGGTTCACGGTGTCGCGCTCCACGGAGATCAGCGTGTTGAGCTGGCTCACGAGACGCCTCGGCGCTCGAACGAATAGCACGCGGAAGCAGTGCCAGGCGGGACCGCACGGGTAGAGAGGTGCCGCGGCGACGGTCACCCAAGGATGGGCGATCCCCGCGGTCACCTGGCAGATGGCGAACGGACATATGAAGGCGATGGTATCGGCCGTCGCCGCAACTGCCGCCGTCGCCGCGGCGGTGATCGAGAGAGAGTCGTGGACTCCCGAGCCGTCGAAGCCCACGCCGTCAAGAGGGGCTGCCGCTCGGTCATCCCGCGGCTCGAACGCAGAGGAGGAAGGCTGGCTAGCCGCGCGGCCAGCGGCGGTGTTCCGCTGGGGCGACATCGCCGCACGTATCGGCGCGCCACTATTACTGTTGGCCGCTGTGGTGGTGCGCGAGTTACCGCTGCTGAGGCGCGGAGGGGGCGGAGCTGCTGTACTGCCCGTCGACGTGCGGGTCGCTTTCCTGGCGGCCGAGGTCGACGTCGCGACGCCGAAGGGAGTGAAGTCGTTGTCGTCTCCGCCACCCCCACCCCCTCCACCGTCGCCGCTGGAATCGGACGCAAAACTGTTGCACGACGACGATGAGGTGTGACTGAGTGGCTCCGTCGTCGCTCCCCCTCCAGTGGTGGCCGTTGAGGGTGCCGGCGGAGGATCCGCGATCAACGTGCTGTTGGTCCGGGATCCGAAAAAGGACGATGATGACGCCGTCGTGGAAGAGTTGGTCGTCACCGCTTTGGCCGTGGCGATCTTTTTGCTCACCCATGCCGAGAATGTCGAGAAGGGATTGGTCGTCGCCTTTGCGCCGCCGTCAGCGGCTGCCCCAACACCCGGAGTGGACGGCGCAGCGTTGACGTTGTTTTGATTATTATTACTGTTTCCACCTACACCTACTCCTGCTGCTCGCTGCGACATGAAGGTGGACGCTGCCTTTTCCGTGTTTGCTGGAAGGGGCGGCGGCGTCGTCGTCAATCCACGACTGCGATCGCCATCGGCAGACCAGATCGACACCGCCGCACCGCCGCCTCCGACCAGTCCACCTCCCTCGGTCGGAGGGGATGTCAAAGGGGAAGAGGAGCCGTCCTGGTTCCTCACGGCACTGCTGCTGCCACCTCCTTTCCCTCCTCTCGGCTCTGCTGCCACGCCTGCGGTATTGTCCCCCGCTTCGCCGGCGATACTCTTCATGGCGTCATCCCGGATTCGATTCGCCAACGACGAAAGGGACATCAGCGTTAAGGGCTCCGCGGCAGGATTGCTCGCTGTGATCCACCGATAGCGAAAGCACAATATGGGGGCGTCGACGGCATCGGGCTCGAAATACACCGCCCGGCCGCATAGCCGCAAACGGCCCCGCACCACCACCCCAGGCAAAGGGGGCACGACGTTCGCCGCGTGGTGGTGCGGATGGTTAGGGTGGCGGCCGCCCGTCGATGAACCTGCGATGGCGGCGGACGCAGCTGTGATAGACGTGAAGGCCGACGAGGAGGACGACAACGTGGAGGGTGAAGGCGGCGGCGGTGGACAAAAGTACTCGGCGATGGTATCCCCGAAGTATGCATCGCCGTCCTCGAGACAGTAAAGCGAGAAGCGGCTCATACAGTGTCCCTTTCGACGGCGACCAATGCAGTGTCGATTGATAGATCGGCGAATTGCAAATTTGAAAACAAACTAAATGTGTTTGTTGTTGGTGTGTGATATGTGTGAGGCGCTTGGTGAGAATAGACATATCGGCGCAGGGGTAACCAAAAGCCAACGAACTGGGGTGGTCAGCGCAATAGCAATTAGCCACTACTGGCGAACAACATCAATCACCACCTTTCGTCCAAATAACTGGATCTCTTCCCTTTTTCATTGGCGGGTGTCACATTTGCTCCAGCTCGACGAGCACGCCGCCGCAGTCTTTCGGGTGCAAGAAGACGACTGGCTTGCCGTGGGCGCCAATCTTCGCCTTCCCGTCGCCGATGACGCGGATGTTGGACTCCTTGACACGGCCGATCGCGGTGGCAATGTCTTCGACCTCGAAGCAGACGTGGTGCATGCCGCCGTCTTTATTCTTGTCCAGAAAGGCTTGAATCGGGCTTTTATCCCCTAATGGGTGGAGCAACTCGAGTTTCGTGTTAGGGAGCTCCACGAACACCGTCGTCACGCCGTGCTCCGGCAGGTCCTGCGGTGGGCTGATCTTCGCGCCGATGATCCCGCGGTACGGCTTCGCGGCGTCGTCGAGCGTGCGGGATTTGGGCACTGCGATGGCCACGTGGTTGAGCCGGCCCAAACCGGGAATGGGTGGCACCATCCGACGAGAACAGGTACGTCGCAGCATTGGTGGTATGCGGCGCGGGCCACTGCCGTTACTCTCGTTGACGAGGGGCAAATGCTTTTAACTCTATCTTTGCTTCGGGGGAAGGGGGCACTTCCTTTCTCGAGGTGATTCCCCCACCGCCTCCGCAACCACCCCACACTATTGCATCGCTGTGTCGACATTGAGTGTGTGTCACTGTCGTCGCCGTCTGTTGGCCTTTCGAGTTTCCAGTGCTCTCATTCGATTCGATCCAGGCGGTCGCTGCCGGCTGAGCGTCCCCTCCACTTATCAGCCGTGAACCGTAGCCACTCGGCGAGAAACGCTGGCTCGCCACCATCGCCGCGATGACGTCGTCTGCTGCCGAAACCGCAAAGGTGACATACGAATTGAGCTTGGCGACGGCCTGCGATCGGCGTTGCTAGCGCACCATGGGCAGCCGAGCCTCGCTTGAAGTATAACCGGAGCACTTGAAGTATACTGTACTCGGAGCCAGGTGCGTCAAAGCCACGGAGGGCACTCAGTGCTGGGCGCAGGGCGCATCGATGTGTGTGTGCAGCTGGCAGGAAAAAGACAAGCTGCCCGGATTCGCCATGGTGGGCGCTACCCCGCAAGCCAACAACGGCAAAGCGCTGATGGGGGCCCAACCATGCTTCGCGGCGTCCACGTCGCAATCGTTGTCGAGTGCGCTCATCGGCCACCACTTCTCCCCCCCTCGACGAATACGAGGTCACGCACGTCAGCCGTCGAGTCAAATCACATGGCGGGGGGACGATTTGACCTCCTCGACTATGTTCAGCCGCAAAATATGGGGCAGTTCTGCCAATGACATCCGCCGCGTCTTCGAGCGGTGATCGCAACAGAGCACGGCTGCTGATCGCCAGAGACGTGGAGCGACGGGGCCAAGCCATCGCTGCTGGAGAGGCGCAGTCGAGTATATCCGCCGGGAGGATGACGGCCCCTAGAGTCATCGCATATTGACGGCGAAGTTGACAGCTGTAATGCTCCCCGCGGTCCCAACGTTGTTATTGAGAGGTGTCGGTCTGCGTCGCAGGTGGCCAAGTGATCCGTTGCAGCAGCATCGGGGACGATGGAAGGCGGCACGGTGGGGCGGAACAGATGACGACGCTTCGATGGCCACTTGGCATTGCAAGGCGGAGAAACAGCACTTCGAGTGGACAAACATGTGCACCGCAAAAAGAAACAGGACCGTTGCTCAATCCGTGCTAGTTCAACCTTTCTGGATGAGCGTACGGCAAGAAGAGAAAACCAAACAGTGTAGGGAGACACGCACCCGCTGGGGAGAGAGGTGTGTAGGGCGGTAGCACAAAAACTATTGAAACCACAACGCAACATTCACGAAAAATAGTCTTCTGAAGTGCAAGTTACTTCCGATTGCGTGTCGTCGTGAAGTGTATCACGTCGTAGATGTGGATGTTTGTGTGTGTGGGACCGGTCCCGGGGTTTGTACGCCGGTTGCCGTCGGCTGTGGGACATACAGTACGTTCCACTGACCACTAGACGGCACGAAGTAAGGCTCAAGTCGAACCGTTTTCGACGATCGCAGAAGCAATTGAAAGCCAGCGGGCAGGAGATTGGGGCAAAAATATTGCTTTTTCGAGAAAAAGATATTTTTTTGACAGAAAATCACATTTTCCTGGAGGAAAGTTGGTAAAAAGGTCAGAAAGT
>ERZ1292630.5750-Hain-H41-02um-R3-5750-length-10035-cov-5_pt1 | contig 10035 bp, 11 predicted proteins | sample MGYA00564408_ERZ1292630 | MGnify/ENA primary metagenome ERZ1292630 (study PRJEB36523, sample SAMEA6512641) | groundwater metagenome | collected 2019-01-08 | study: AquaDiva: Metagenomics assemblies of 32 groundwater samples
GTAGAGCGGACGTTTCATAAGCGTCATGTCGGAAGTTCGATCCTTCCCGGCGCCACGTGTTGCGCGACGCCCAAGCGTTGATCTAAATCAATGTTTGGGCGTGTCTTTTGTGTTTAACTGAGGTTGCTTCGCGGGCCCTTGAGGCCGCGCGAGGGGAGGATTGGAGAATGGCCGAGGCACTCGTCGTCGCCAGCAAGGTGAAGAAAATCGTCAAGGATGCCGGTTTCCGAACAGGCGGCGACTACTTAGACGCGCTGTCGGCCAAAATCGACGCCACCGTCCGGGCGTCCATCCAGAAGGTTCAGACCGAGGGCAAGAAAAAAACTCTCGGCGCCGAAGATCTCGCTTAAGGCTGGCTCATGCGCTCGTTCCGGGACTTTATGGAGTCCGCTCTCTATGATGCTGAACGAGGCTATTATTGCGTTCGCGAAAAAACCGCGGATTTCTACACGGCTCCCGAACTCCATCGCGCCTTCGGTTGCGTTCTTGCCGATCGGCTGGCGCGTTTTTTAGAGCAAGTGGCGGCGGAGGATCTCTCGGCTCCGCTGTCCCTTGTCGAAGCGGGGTGCGGGGACGGGACTTTGGCCTGCCAGGTGGCCCGACGCTTGCAGGAACATCACGCGAGCGTGACTTCGCGCGTGCGTTTTGTTCTCGTCGAACGCGGGCGCAAGGATCTGACCACCGCCATTAGCCGCTTGACGGCGTTCGGACTCCCGGTGGAGGGATACACGGACATCTCTCAAGTGCCCGCCTTCAAGGGCGTTCTCTACTCCAACGAGCTGCTGGACTCACTGGCCGTGCATCTGCTGCAAAAGCATCATGGCAAGGTCTTGGAGGTTTTCATCGACAACGCCGGCCGGGAGGTCTGCGCTGAGCTCTCCCTCCCTGAGCTGCGCGCGCCTGCCGCCGCCCTTGAAAACACGCTGCAAGAGGGCGAGCGCCATGCCGTCAACCTGGCCGCCCCGCGTTGGATACACTCGGCGGCCGGCGTGCTGAAAGCGGGGTATGTCGTGTCGGTCGATTACGGCAAGCGCTTCGCCCCAGGCGACGTCAACCCTCCGCGGGCCTTTCGCAGCCACAGCGCAAGCTCCTATGTGACGCGCGAGCCGGGCTCGCAAGATTTGACGGCATCGGTGGATTTCGAGGCGATCATCGCCGCGGGATATGAAGCTCAGCTCACCGTGGATTCTTACGGAACTCTCTCCAAATTCCTTATAGATGGGGGCATAGGGGCCTGGATCGAGCACGCGGAAGGTCCGGGCCCTTCCGACTACCGTGAACGCGCTCAAATCAAAACTTTGATCCACCCAGAAGGGATGGGGGAGATTTTCAAGGTTCTGGTTCAAAGGAAGGCTCGATGATCAGCGCCTATGCCGTCGTGTACGCCTTTGCGATCGTCGCCATCGCCTTCGCGGGGGTGACGCTGATCGCGGCGAAGATTCTTCGCCCCAGCGTGCCTTATGCCCGAAAGGAAAGCACCTACGAGTGCGGCATCCCGGCCGTCGGCTCGACGGAGATCAAGCTCAATATCCGCTTTCACGTCTTCGCCCTGCTTTTTGTCCTCTTCGACGTCGAAATCCTTTACGTTTACCCGTGGGCCGTCACCGCCCGGGAGTTGGGCAATCTCGCCCTGCTGGAGATGGGCGCATTCATCGCGATTCTGCTGCTGGGCTTGGCGTTCGCCTGGCGCAAGGGCGCGCTGACCTGGGAGTAAGCGAATATATGGGGATGGTGCTCGAGAAGCTGCCGGGGTTGACCAAAGGTTTGCCGGGGGGAGACCTCGTGTTGACCTCGGCGGACTATTTGATCGATTTAGGCCGCCGACAATCCTTATGGCCGATGACCTTCGGTTTGGCCTGCTGTGCGATCGAGATGATGGCCTCCTACGCGTCCCGGCTCGATTTCGACCGATTCGGCGTGATACCCCGCGCCAGCCCCCGTCAGGCCGACGTGATGATCGTCTCGGGCACCGTGTGCAAGAAGATGGCCGAGCCCATTCTGGAAATTTATCATCAGATGCCCGAACCGCGTTTCGTCATTTCCATGGGGTCGTGCGCGAACTGCGGCGGTCCGTACTACGACTCCTATTCCGTGGTCAAGGGTATCGATCGCATCGTCCCGGTGGACGTCTATATCGCGGGCTGCCCGCCGCGCCCCGAGTCGCTCCAGTACGCGGTCGTCAAGCTGCAGGAAAAAATCGCCAAGATGTCCCTAAAAAAAGGTCTCGCCACTCCTCAGCAGGAGAAGGGAAGCCGAGACATCAACGTCTAATGTTATGACCAACGACGATCTATTCGCGAAAATTCAAGCTCGGTGGCCCGCCGTCTTGAAGGCGTCGATTCCCGTCAAGGACTACTTGACGGTGCGCATCGCCTCCCCCGACGAGCTTGTGCCTCTGGCTTCCTTCTTAAGGGACGAGGGCTTTGACATGCTCGACATGCTCACCGCCACCGATCATCTCGGCCCGGTGAACATGTCGGGCTTTATCCGTCAACCCAACTTCAATCCGTTTCTCCCCGAAGGCGCGACGCCGGAAATCGAATCGGCCGCCAGCGCCGGCTACCCGTATCGCCCCGCGATGGATTTATTGTGGTCTTTCGTGTCCGTCGCGAACAAGAATCGAGTGATCGTGCGTCTGGAGATCGCCCGCCAGGGCGTTCGCGTGCCCAGCCTGACGGGACTCTTCAAAAGCGCCGACTGGCAGGAGCGCGAAAACTTTGATTTGTTGGGAATCCAATACGACGGGCATCCCAACTTGACGAAAATTCTCACGCCGGATTTCCTGCAGGGACATCCCTTGCGCAAAGACTACGTCCACATCAAGGACCGTTTCGATGAGTAACCAGGTGACCAACGCCCCGTCCAACTCTCCCGTCAAGACCGACCAACTTTTCATCAACCTCGGCCCCCAGCACCCGTCCACCCACGGGGTTTTGCGCATCGGCCTGACCATCGAAGGCGAGATTATCATCAAGGCCGTGCCCGACGTGGGCTATCTCCATCGCGGCACCGAAAAGCTCGCGGAGGTTCGGGGATATCACCACTGCGTGGTGCTGTCGGACCGTTGGGATTACGTCAGCGCGATGCCCAACAACCTCGTTTTCTGTCTGGCCGCCGAAAAACTCCTGGGCGTCAAGCCTCCGCCCCGGGCGGACGCGCTGCGCGTGGTCATGTGCGAAACTAATCGCATCGCCTCCCACCTGCTGTTCTTGGGCACCTACGGCATCGACCTGGGGGCGTTCACTCCCTTTCTTTACGCGTTTCGCGAGCGAGAAATGATCCTTGATCTTTTCGAGATGCTCTGCGGCGCCCGCCTGACCTATAACTACATCCGTTTGGGCGGCGTCATGGTCGACGTCAGTCCCGAGTGGACGGCGCGGCTCAAGGAATTCGTCGAGTATTTCAAGCCGCGTCTCGACGAATACGACACCCTGCTGACCTACAACCCGATTTTCATGTCCCGGACCAAGGGCGTCGGCCTCATTTCCGCCAAGGAAGCCGTCGATTGGGCCCTCTCGGGTCCCAATCTCCGGGGCTCGGGAGTCAATTATGACGTGCGCAAGCACGAGCCGTACTGTGGTTATGAGCAGTATGACTTCGACGTGCCCTTAGGCGAGACCGGCTCATGCTGGGACAGGTATTTCTGCCGCGCCCAGGAGATGCGCCAATCCTTGCGCATCATCGAACAGGCCCTGGCCAAACTTCCCGAAGGCCCGTTCATGGCCACCGGCGTAGCCAAGATTCCCAAACCCGCGGCCGGCGAAGCCTACGCCCACGTGGAGGCTTCCCGCGGAGATCTCGGGATTTATCTCGCTTCGGACGGGGGCATCTCTCCTTTTAGAATGCACGTGCGAGCGCCTTCCTTCGCCAACTTGGCGATCCTTCAGGAAAAACTCACGGGCATGAAAATCTCGGATGTCATCGCGCTGCTCGGCTCGACCGATATCGTGCTCGGCGAGGTGGACCGATAAAATGACCGCGCCAACTCCCGACGAGAAAGTCGCCGCCCCCAAGCCCCCTACGCCCAAGTTCGTCATGCCCGTTCCCGTCCTCAACCGCAGCAACGGCCGCCTCATCGAGGACCGCTTCTCCACCTGGCCGCAAAGGATTTTCGACTCGAAGTGGTCTTTGCCCAGCTATCGCTTCGGCGCGGCGATGCTTGTCGCCATCGCGGCGGCCCTGTACGCGACGGGCTGGCTTGTCGGGGAGCTTTCAACCCGAGGAGAGCAGGCCTATTCCCTCATCTTTCATTATGGAGCGAGCTATGGTCTTAGCCCTCTGAGCGTTGGGGTCATCTGGATCGCGCTGAAAGTCATCGCCGTGCTTCTCGTCATTTTGGTCAACGGTCTTTGGTCGATCTGGTGGGAACGGAAAATTTCCGCCCATATCCAGTCGCGCGTGGGCCCCACCTTTGCAGGAAGCCCCAAAGGACGGAATTTCCACGGTTGGGCCCAAACCCCCATCGACGGCCTCAAGCTGCTGCTGAAGGAAGACATCACCCCGGCCGCGGCCGACCGCTGGGTCCATGCCCTGGCTCCGGCGATCGTCATCGCCCCCTGTATCATCGCCTTCGCCCCGGTGTCCTTCGGCTCGCAGCTCGCAGCAGCCAACCTCGACATCGGCACCCTCTACATCTTCGCTTTCGCCGGCATCTCCGTCATCGGCGTGGTCATGGCCGGCTGGGCCTCGGGAAACAAATACTCCTTGCTCGGAGGCTTGCGCGCCGCCGCGCAAATCGTCAGCTATGAATTGCCTCGGGGATTCTCCATCGTGCCGGTGCTGATGTTCGCCGGCTCCCTGAACCTCTCCGTCATCGCCGACGCCCAAACGGGATTTTGGTGGGGTGTGGTTCCCAAATGGTTCGTGTTCTACCCCGTCGTCGGACAAATCGCCTTCGCCATCTTTCTGATCGCCTCGGTGGCCGAAACCAACCGCACGCCTTTCGACATTCCGGAAGCCGAGTCGGAACTCGTCAGCGGGTTTCACACCGAATACTCGGGGATGAAGTGGTCCATTTTCTTCCTCACGGAATACGCCTACGTGCTTCTCGGCTCATTCCTTCTGGCGACCTTCTTCCTGGGCGGGGGAGGAGCTCCGCTGCCCTACGCGCCCTTCTTGCTCGTGCCCAGCTGGCTGTGGATGCTGGCTAAAGCCCTGCTGATGATGTTTGTCTTTCTATGGATTCGCTGGACGCTTCCCCGGCTGCGAGCGGATCAGTTGATGGATTTCACCTGGAAGTTCCTGCTTCCCTGGTGCTTCGCCAATATCGCGCTTGCCGGACTCTACCTCGCGTTCTGGTTAAAACCATGATTGGGTATTTCTCGACCATCGCCCGCAATTCGAAGGCCGTCTTGCAGGGCCACTGGATCACCTTGAAATACATGTTCAAGCCGTCGGTGACGATCCATTATCCCGATGAAAAACTGGTGCCCTTCGAGCGCTACCGGGGCGCCCTTCTATTCGACGCGGCCACCTGCATCTCCTGCAACTTATGCGTCAAAGCCTGCCCCTCCAATTGCATCGCTCTGGAGAACGCGAAAAACGAAACGGGCAAGAAAATTGCCAAGGTCGAGTGGTACTCCATCGACTTCGGCAAGTGCAACTTCTGCCGCCTCTGCGAGGAAGCCTGCCCGACCAAGCCGAAATCCGTCTGGCATTCGCTCGATTATGAGGTGATTTTCGTCAAGCGCGACGAAATGGTGCGCTGCTGGAAAAAAGACTTCCCTTTCGTCGGCAAATATTTCGACCGCCTGGCCCAGACGTTCAACGACCCCCAGGGCCAGGTCAACATTCACGAGGTTCAACCGCGCCGGAATTGACATGATAGAACAGATCATCTTCTACTCGCTGTCTTTGGTCGCCGTAGGCTCCGCGCTCGGGGTCGTCTTGCATCGAAACGCGGTGCACTCCTCCCTGTTCCTGGGCCTGTCGCTGGCCGCGGTCGCCGGGCTTTACGCGCTGCTGGGCGCCGATTTTCTTTTCGGCGCCCAGATCATGGTCTACGTCAGCGGCATCGCGGTCCTGGTCATGTTCGTGGTCATGCTCCTGGGCCGAGCGTCCGACCTTCATCTGCGCCAGGTCAACGAGCGCTGGCCCTGGGCGCTGCTGGTGTGCGCCGTCGCCGCCGTGGGAATGCTGAAAATCGTGGGCCTGTTCGCCGCCAAAACTGCGCAGACCTCCGGGTATCCGGCCACCCACGCCATCGGACGACTGATGCTCGGCGAGTGGCTTCTGCCTTTTGAAATGATATCCCTCGTTTTGCTGGCGGCTTTGTTCGGCGCGGTCTTTTTCACGCGCGCGGAGAACGCCCAATGACCCTGGCTCATTACATGGGCGTGGCCGCAGCTCTTTTCCTGATCGGGATCTTCGGCGCCTTGACGCGCCGCAATATCATCGGCATTCTCATGTCCATCGAACTCATGTTCAACGCGGCCAACATCAATCTCGCCGCTTTCAACCGCTTCCTGCATCCCGTCGGCGTGACCGGGCAGACGCTGGCTCTTTTCGTCATCACGGTCGCGGCCGCCGAGATCGTCGTGGGACTTGCGCTGCTGCTGGCCATATACCGCGGCACGAACACCGTTTATGCCGAGGATTACAACCTGCTGAAAGGCTGACACCATGATCGAATACGCGTACCTTGTCGCGCTCATCCCCTTCGCCGCGTCGTTGATCATGCTGTTCGCGGCCAAGGAAGACCCCCACTCGCCAGCGCCCTGGATCGGCATCGTGGCCATGGCGGTCTGCCTGGGCCTATCTCTGTCGATTCTCTCGGCGGTGGCTTCCGGCAGCGTCGACCTGCCCGTGGAAAAGAACTGGGATTGGTTCTCGTTCGCCGCGTCCGTCGATGGGAAGCCCTTCTTTCACGGCATGAAAGTCGGCACCCTGATCGACGGCCCAGCGGCGCTGCTGATGGTCGTCGTGACTCTGGTCAGCTTGATGGTGCAAATCTATTCGATCGCCTACATGCACGGCGATAAGCGCTTCAAGCGCTATTTCGCCTTCGTCTCGTTCTTTACCGCCTCGATGCTCGGGCTGGTGATTTCAAGCAACCTGCTCGTGGCCTTCATGAGTTGGGAGCTCATGGGGTTGGCGTCCTACCTTCTGATCGGATTCTGGTTCGAAAAGGACGGTCCCTGCGAGGCGCAGAAAAAGGCGTTCATGACGACCAAGCTCGGCGACAGCGGACTGTACCTGGCCTTGTTGTTTATTTTCGCCAAAGTCGGCTCGTTCCAACTGAGCCAGATCAAGCAATTCTACGCCATGGGCTACATGCCCGCGGGCGCGGCCGTCGTCATCGCGATCGGATTGCTCTTTGGCGCCATGGGAAAATCCGCGCAAGCGCCGCTGTTCGTCTGGCTGCCCGACGCCATGGAAGGCCCGACCCCGGGCTCAGCACTCATCCACGCCGCCACCATGGTCGCAGCTGGCATCTTCCTTGTCGCCCGCACCTTTTTCGTTTTCCAGGCGGCGCCCGTCGTCATGGATGCGGCCGCCTGGATCGGCTGCGCGACCGCTTTTTTGGCCGCGTCCATGGCCCTTGTCAGCTACGACATCAAGCGCGTGCTGGCATTTTCCACCATCTCTCAATTGGGCTTTATGATGTGCGCCTTGGGAGTGGGCGGCTACACGGCCGGACTTTTCCATCTTACGACCCACGCGTTTTTCAAGGCCTTGCTGTTCCTGGCCGCGGGCTCGGTGATTCACTCCGTCCACACCAATGACATGCGTTTAATGGGGGGGCTTTCGCGGAAAATGCCGGTCACTTTCGTGACGATGTTCTTGGCCACGTGCGCGATCGCCGGCGTGCCCTATCTGTCGGGCGCCTACTCAAAGGACATGATTCTAGCCAACGTGTGGACCCGCAATCCCGCCATGTTTTGGATCATGCTCACGACCGCCTGCATGACCGCTTTCTACATGTTCCGCCTGGTTTTTCTGACCTTCACCGGCGCCGATCGCGACCACGAGAAGCATCATCACGCTCACGAATCCCCTTTCCTGATGACCGGCCCTCTCGTGCTGCTCGCCTTTCTTTCGCTCGTCTCCGGGTACGTGCTCAGCCGCAACGGTCTCATTCATGCGCTCCTGCCCAAACCCGCTCTGAGCGCCGTCACGGCGACGCCCTCGACGAGCCACGCGGAGCATGCCGCGGCCGCACCGGCGGCGGCTCACCCGGAGCATCAGGCGGCGGCCGCCGCGCCCTCGCACGAAATCGCTTCGGCCTCCCGACACCATGGAGAGTCCCACGACGGTCATTTGCCCGGGTGGCTGCATTACCTCTTGATGGCCGCCATCGCCGGTTCGATTCTTTTGTCCTACATGTTTTACAAAGGCCCCGACTACGCCCTCGCCCTCGCTTTTAAATCAAACCTGTCGCCGCTTTTCACGCTGCTGGACCGACGTTGGTTTTTTGACGACGCCTTCGACGCCTTGGTCAAATTCTGCGACCGCGTCGCGGCCCTGGCTTTCTGGATCGACTCCAACGTCGTCGACCGGATTTTCGTCGATGGGTGGGGGCTGTTGATGCGCATCGTTTCGGAAATCAGCAACGTCCTCGACGCGCTGCTCGTCGACCGCACCGTCGATCGCTTCGGCGGAGTGACCGTCGGTTCCGGCGTGCTGCTGCGCTCGCTGGTCGAAGACGGGCAAATCCAGGAGTATCTGCTCTACGTCGCCATCGCCTTTAGCCTGGCGGCGACCTTGATCTTGATTTATTAAAACCCTTTAGGAGAACGCAATGAACATGTTGAGTCTAGTCACCTTCGCGCCGCTCGTGGGCGCGCTGATTATTCTGATGATCCCCAAGGACAACACTCGAGCCATTCATGTCACGGCCTTCGCGGCCGCGGGACTCTCCCTGCTCCTCTCTCTCCTGATGCTCCCCGGTTTCGACCAGGGCACCCCTGCCATGCAATTTGTCGAACGCATCTCCTGGATTCCCTCTTTCGGCGTTCAGTACCTTATGGGAGTCGACGGCCTCTCCTACCCCTTGGTCCTCTTGACGACCTTCATGTGCGTCATCGCCCTCATCGGGTCGCTTGGGATAAAGGACCGGGTCAAGGAGTACTTCTTTTGGTTCCTTTTGCTCGAAGTCGGCATGCTGGGCGTCTTCATGGCTCTCGACCTCGTGCTCTTCTACGTGTTTTGGGAACTGACTTTGGTCCCCATGTATTTTCTCATCGGCGTCTGGGGCGGACCGCGAAAGGAATTCGCCGCCATCAAGTTTTTCCTCTACACCCTGACCGGGTCCGTGTTCATGCTGCTGGCGATTTTGGCGATGTATTTCAAGAGCCCCGCTCCGCACACCTTCGACATGCTCGAGCTGGCCAAGGTCACGGTCAGCTGGGACGCGCGGTTTCAGATTCTCGTATTTATCGGTTTGTACTTCGGCATGGCGATCAAAATCCCCGCGTTTCCCTTCCACACATGGCTGCCCCTGGCGCACGTCGAAGCTCCGACGGCCATCTCGGTCATCCTTGCCGCGGTCCTGCTGAAGATGGGCGTCTACGGCCTTTTGCGCATATCCTTTAGCCTGACGCCCTTGGGATTCCAGTGGTTTTTGCCTTACCTGATCGTTATCGCCGTCATCAATATCGTTTACGGCGCCCTCTGCGCGATGGCCCAGACCGATATGAAAAAAATGGTCGCCTACTCCTCGGTCAACCACATGGGCTACTGCCTCCTCGGGATCGCGGGCATGACCACGGCGGGGATGACCGGCGCGGTGTTCCAAATGCTGTCGCACGGAATCATCACCGGCGCGCTGTTCCTCCTTGTGGGCGTCATCTACGACCGGGCCCACACGCGCGATATTTCGGCTTTCGGCGGCTTGGCGGTGAAGCTTCCAGTTTACGCCGGACTGATGGCGATGACTTGCTTTGCCTCCCTCGGCCTGCCCGGCCTCGCGGGCTTTATCGGCGAATTCCTCTGCTTCCTCGGCGCCTTCCAGACATGGAAGCTGTACGCGGCGATCTCCGTGCTCGGAATCATCGCCACGGCCGCGTTCTTCCTGCGCATGATGCAAAAGGTGTT
>ERZ1292630.1874-Hain-H41-02um-R3-1874-length-20027-cov-7_pt2 | contig 10034 bp, 7 predicted proteins | sample MGYA00564408_ERZ1292630 | MGnify/ENA primary metagenome ERZ1292630 (study PRJEB36523, sample SAMEA6512641) | groundwater metagenome | collected 2019-01-08 | study: AquaDiva: Metagenomics assemblies of 32 groundwater samples
ACCCACATCGCGCCGAGCGAGATCGAGAGAGAGAGGAAACGCCCCACACCACATTTATACATTTTCCATCTCGAGACGACATCACCCCCAGCTTCTAGACTGTGACGACGAGCGGCGAGGGGGCGATGACGCGAATCCTACGGGGCGGGGCGCTGCCGCACGATCCTGCTGCTGGCAAACGGCACGGTCGTCGGTCCGGCTTCCCCGCTGCTGCTTCCTCCTCCTCCGAGGGTACCGTCGCCGTAGAGGGATCCTGCCGGTACAAGGCGGCAAACACTCGCGGCTGAAACAGCGGCGGAAGGAGCTCACTGTCGCCGTCGGACGCCGTCCCTCGTGAGCCATCACGAGCCGGTGATGCCGGTGGTGCATTGCCCGCGGCCGGGTCTTGGCTTCCGCTCGATTCCAGCTGCTGAATGAGCGCCTTCAGCCGCGCGATGTCGCCCCGAAGCTGCTGAGCTCGCACGGCCGCGTCCTCCTTGGACGCGTGGCTACCCGACATTTCGTTTCTCGCGGAGGGGGTCACCGGGAGGGCATCGCCCACACGGCATGAGCTGGAGAATATGACATCGTCCGCGTCGACGCCGTCTTCCACCCCTTCGCCGTCACTGTTCTCGTCGTCGTCGTCATCGCTGTCGCCCTGGCCTTTGCCGCCGCCCCTATGCACCGCGGCAGGTGAACGGGTGGCCGCTTGCCGCTTGTTGTAACGCATACTACCGGCACGCTCGACGGACTCGTCGGGAGGCTCCATGTCGGTAGCCCTGAGCGGCACATTTTTCGTCATGTGCCACTTGTGGCGCCGCTGCGCGTCCGCCGCTCGAGCCTCGGCGTCCTGCCGGTCAAGCTCCGTCTGCTCCAGTTGCCAATCGAGCCACGTCCGCTCCCGACGGAGCAGTTCAGCGAACAAGTCGCAATCATTGGCGGCGGCGTGGACGATGCCATCCAGGAGGAGCGAGGAACTCTTGCCATCGTCGTCCAGGCGACCTCCCATTCCCTCCGACGCCACCGGCTCGCCAGGGCCGGTAGTTACCTTGGCGAGGATGTTGAGATACGGACCCAGTGGAATCGGATCGAATGACACCACGCGACGCACCTGCGTGGGATGGTCCGCCTCTTCCGCGCCAAAGACATCGAGCAACACCTGAGCCCGCAGCGCGGCCCTCATGTCCTGGTACGCGGACTCCTCTTGCGACCGCTTGGCATCCTCGATCTCGCGCAGCATGGTCAACCGCGCCGCGGCCTCCCGCGCGTGGACCGTGCCACCAACGAAACGAGCGCCCTCCCCTCGCTCGCTGCCGCGGTGCTGTGGCACGGCCTCGCCATCGGCGGCGGCGTCCCCCTCCCCCTCTCCGTCGCTAGCACGGCGCAGCGCCTTGCTACCTCCGTGCTGTCGTAGGCGCAAGGACCCGTGCATCGTCGCCGCGCGCCTCAGGAACGCCTCCCTGCGGTCGATGAGCTCCACGCCGTGTAAAAGGAGCCCGTCGCCTGACGCCGCGCCGCCGCTGCCGTGCGATGATGCCTTGAAGGCGTCCTCGAAGAGCAAGTCGTTCAGTTCTCGCTCGGCCGCCTGCAGCTCTTTCAGAAGATAATTTGCGCGCGGTACTCGCGGCACGTCGTAGTAGGAGTATCCGGCGGCGACGGCGCTCGAGCCGCCGATACCGCCGTTGGACAAGCGCCGCTCGAGCGTGGCTTTGGACGCGCCGAAGTGAGCGGACTTCTTCATTTTTGTCCCGGACAACGCTCGACGCAGCGACGAGTGGGTGAACGACGCCGCCTCGGTGGTGGCGGATACTTGACGCTGTGCATTGAGCCTGGCGTCGCTTTCTGCAGGCGACTCGGTCGCTTCCTTCAGAATACGGCGTTGCTCCCGAGCGATGGCGAGTTGCTCATCGACGTAAGCGCGGTCCTCTGCTTCTGCTCTTTCCTTCGCCTCAGTGGTTTCTTCTTCGGCGGCAAGCCACTGCGTCTGCCGTCGACGGCGCTGCGCAAACGTGTGCAGTCCCGCGGATCGCACGGCGCCGCCCAAAGGTGGCAACGGAGGAGCCGACGACGAGCTGCGCCGGGAGATGTCTTCTTCACCGACGGTGACGTCGCCGGCCCCGCTCGTCGCCGCCATGATGCTCGCGAGACGCCTGCGACGCGCCGCTCTACCTCCCGCACCTGGCGCTGCGCGCTCTGCCATTTCTTGCTGAGCCGCCCGTTCCTCTCTTTCTAGAAGGTCCAATTCCCGTCTCAAGTCGGCCGACATGTTGTCTACTTCTGCGGAGTGGGACGCAAGTCTGTTTTGATGACGGTCAGGAAAAAAACCCACCCCGACAGAACGTGTTCACATTCATCAAGGTGGATCATTTACACCGCAACCCCCTCCGCCGCCGCCAACGACTCCGCTCCGGAAACGATTCGAGAATCCTCCGACGGTTAAAGGGACGTACAAATGACATGGGGGGTGGGGGCTGCGGCCTTTCCCCTGTCGTTTCATGAGCGACGTGTGTGCACTGTGAGGATCCTGGCTCAGGAGGCAACATACCTCGCTGACGGCCGTTGATATTCCTCGCAACAGAGCTGCGCCCCCCCGTCGTGAATTTTAGCGACGTCGCGTTGGACTGCTGCTGCTGCCGTTTCCCGTTACGATGATCACGCTGCTGCCCGCCGCAGTGTTGCTCGGTCGCACGGACGCCAAGTGGCCTCTCCCATAGTCGCCCGCACCGGCGTAAGCGGATGGTTCAGGCAGAATGACGGAGGACGCGGCGTCGTCTCGCTGACCTCCGCCCCCACCACCGGCAGCACTTCCGGATCTCACCGTCGACGATTCCAACGGGTATTGAATCGATGAAGACGACGGCTGTACGATCGTGACCGGTTTGGAAGCATTGAGTGACGCAAGAAGGGTCACGCTGCAGTCCATTTGCGTTTTCAGCGCCTCCAGCTGACCAATGATTTCACGAAACCGGAGAATCTTGTTCTCCCTCAACTGCGTGAGGTACCGTAGCGGGGGCACGAAGATATCGCCGTAGCGTTTGACCGACTCCGTGACGTGGTGCACGTCTTCGTTGATCACGCGAATGTCCGACTCGATGGCGCAGCAAGCCGCCTCCAGCGTGCTGACAATGGAGAAGACTTTATCGTCCCCGCCCTGGGCGACTGAGACACGCGCCATCATACGGTGAATACGGTGTGGTGCGCGTGAGCTGGGGAGGCGGCGTCAAACTGTGAACTAGGCATGTGTGAGAGATGAAGGTGGGTCACGTGGCGCAATTTTCTCGCATCGCCAATCGGGGTGGGCACTATGCGGCGTGTGTGCGGCGCGATCGAAAAGACAGCCGCGAGGTACACACCAACTGAGCGAAGAACCCCCACCAAACCCCAAATCATACGCCCCAGAGGGGAGGGACCCTCTCGAAGGCGCGACAGGGGCCCCCCTTTCTGTGCATCACACATCCTCCGGGGAGAGCAGTGCGACGGATACGCCACGCGACAGAAGGACGCCGAACTGGCAGCCACTGATGCCCACTGCCTCGCCGCGGCTTCGGGGCAGGAGGGAGGTCGCCTGCGTCGCCCCGGTGCTGGTCCCCGCGATGGGCTGATAGCGCTGGGCATCTCGCAATGAAATGACGGGCACGCCGTTGATGAGAAAGCTGAGGATGAGGCTGCCTTGCGGCGGCGGCGGGGGTGCCGGCGGCCGAGGCGAGGCACCTCCGCCCGACGTCACGACGACCGTATCCGGCACTGGCGGCCGCGCGATAGGGGCGGCGGCGGCGGGAACGGTGCACGTGAGCTCTGCGGTGATCACATCGCCAGCTTTGATGAGCAGCTGCGGAAACGTCGACACGGCTTGCACGTGGGGATTGCCGAAGACCGAGACCGCCGCCAGCGTCGGCGCGTGGGGGACGGACATGCCCACGCTCCATTGCAGACACGCCCAGTTCGCGGTGGCCGCCCAGTTAGCGGCGATACCATGTTGTCGTAGGAGCACGTCGCGGCTACAAAGTCCGAAAAGACAATGAGGGGTTGAATCGTCGGGTGATGTGCTTGGCGTCTCGAGCACACGAATCGAGCAACGGTGCGTGCCCGATGGCGCGAGCGCGTAGCGAACGAGGGCGACCGCGCGACGGCAGTGAGCGGGGCACGCGGCCGTCGCGCATCGCCGCGTGACGTCGATGACTGGCTTCCCCCCACCGGCTGTGCATTGAAACACCACGTCCTTCCACCCTAGCTGCGCAGCGCTCGGCGCCTCGTCTGACAGCGTCGTGGTTGTCACGCCATGGCCCGCACCACCAACGTGATCCGTACCGAGGCGGTCGTTGTTGCTGCCATCGCTCTCCTTGGCGGGCTGCTTCCCTTTCTCAAGCAAACTCGTGGCCGTTGACTTAACGGCGGCGGCAACCGGGGACGGTGGCTCCCATTGCGCGTACAGTCTAGTGTTTTGGCACATCACACGGTACAAGGCCGCCACGAGGGCGTCGTCGAAAGTCGATGCGGGGTCCGCGTCGGGCAGGCACAGGGCGGATCGGATGATCGCCAGCTGCTTCATGGATGTGTCGGACAGGGCAACGAAGGCCTTGTTTTCCCGCACGAGGGCGACGGGATCTCGGGCGAGCATAGTTTGGTATGGTATACGTTTGGGTAGTATTCCAACAGTCCCCTGGAAACAGCAAGTGAAACGAACAAGGACCCTCCCCAACCCCCCCACAACCACGACACAACTTGGTGTGTGACGCCGGAAGAAACCCGGAAGAAACCGTAACCAACCCACAACAAGAAAAAAAGAGATAATGCAACGAAAAAACCTGCCCTCTGCACACGTTGATGCGTCGTCGTAGTAGGAGTGTGATGACGTTCTGTTTTCAGGACTCAAGACATGCAAAAACAAACGGGGAGTGGGTCGTCCACCCTAAGTCCCCGTCGGCTTGGACCCCCCCCCCTCACCAGCAGCAGCCTGGTCGTCAAAAAAACGTGCAATCGCATCTCCAATCAATCGTGCGATTTTCGCCCCACCTTGCGCGGACGGCTCGACTCTCGCAACGTAGTCTTCGGTCGTCTTTCCATTCATGGCGTGGGACAGCTGCAGCGGCAGGACGGTAGTACCCGGAAGCCTGATTTGCGACACCGCGGCCGTGAATGTGCGATCAATCACGGCTTGAACATGGGATGGGTTCTTGTTGTACCCTATCAACTTCAGCACGGGACTCGCCCACGACGCAGCCGCGGGATTTTCATCTGGGTAGTAAAGCATGCACGGAATCACCAGCCGCGGTCGCGTTTTGGAGGTGAGGTTGTCAAGGTAGCGCTGCAGATCCCGCCCCATCAGGGCCTCAAGTTGCCAGAGGCCCCAGGCCTTCCCGCTGCGCACGCTCTCGGTGCTGCTGAAAAAGGAGAGCCAGCCCATCGCACAAACGGTCGACGCGGTGGGCCGAAGCGCGATGTCGTTCCCCCCTACGGACACGACGAGCACATCGTCCTTCGTGAGGTGGTCGCGAATGAACTCGTCCTGCGGGAGGAGCACGTCGTCGTCGCGCAACCCGACCGTGGACTCTTCCACTGCGCCATTCACGCAACAAAAGTGCGTCGGGCCGCTGCTGTCACCGCCGCCCCCGTCGGCAACGGATGCACTGCTGCTCGTCGCTGAGGCGGCGGCCGTCGCGGCGATGCCACCACCATTTGGTGCGACGAGCCGTCGTCCACCCCCCGCGACGCGGCTCCATCTTTCCGCGAAATATTTGTTGAGCTGGTGGGCAATGTCTGGCACACTGCGAGGGGGGCTCAATATCGCTTCGTATCCGTTCACCGCGGGCTCCGATTGTTTCAGGATCCAGAATTTGTTGTCGAAGCTAGAATCCCCGGCGAGGTACACCATGCTCGTTCTCGGCGTCGACTGAATGCGTGGAAGATGTCTCGCCACGATGCCCAGGTGCTCGATGAGGTGCCCGTGGTAATTTCCGTAGTAGTCGCGAGCGGATAGCATCTTATTCGTTCAAAGGGAGCGATATTTAACCTTGCCCTTGCATTGCCCTCGTGTCGGATGGCGTTAACATTTACAATGTGTGCCGAAAACACGTCAATAATTGGCCGTCCAGCACCGAGCATTCCCCTTCCACAAGTGGAACTCACAACACAACATGGTAACTACCGCCATTTGCTTTTTTGTGGCTTTCGGCTCGGATCAGCTTCACAGGTGATCTTCCTTTTCACTTGCACCCGGCTGCGACAGCGTTCAACTGTTGACCCCGGACGACGCGCTGGACGAAACTACCGATGCGCGCCGCGACGGCGGCTGGGTCGTCCAGCATGAGGTAGTGGCCCACATGGGGTCCCACAATGTCGAGTTGGAACCGTCCTTGCATCTGCGCGATGGTCATGCCTTTGTCGAGTCGGTCGCTGCTCGCAAGCAGCAACAATTTGGGGATGCCTGTCGAGGCCAGAAAGCGTTGATTGAGGTCGTGGAACCACGAGGCGGCCTAGAACGGCTCGGTGGACGGCAAGTCCGTCCGCCAGCGATACATCGTCGGCGGGATGGGCCCAGCCGCGGAGGACGGTGAGGGCTCCAGGGCAGTCGGCCGGCGCCACGGCGCGACGGTTGCGGGTGGCGACGAATGGTTCGCGGAGGCATCCTCCTCGGTGGGATCCAGTCGCGTTCGCGGTGGTATCGCTGCTGCATTGGCAGGAGGTACCTGAACGGGCCGCCCAAGGAGGCGAGGCGCAGGGGGAAGCATCCTGTTGGCAACGTCCGTGCTACCGGCACTGGGTGCTCCCGACACGGCGACCGAGCCACCGTCGTCCTGGGGTGTGACCGTGGGGAAGGCGACCAGAAGAGACGGCACACACCGCCTCGCGGAGTCCGGGTTCCGCATGCCGCCTTCGCGCACGAACCACTCGACCGCGGCACCGGGGTGAGAGAATGCCAGTGGTCGCCGCGCGAGGAGTCCCCGCATGCCCGAAATGGCCGTCTTCGCGGTTTCCTCCACAATGTCGAGGACGACGAGTCCGCCGATGAAGGGCTTGACTCTCGGGTCCGCCGCCACTGAGCTTACAATCGACCCGCCCAATGAGTGGCCCACGAGCACCACCGAACCGAGAAGAGGGACCGCCTCCGGGGCGACAGGGGACGACCCGTTGCTCACGGCGGCCACCACGTCTTTATCCGTGGGCGAGGAGATGATGGCTCGTCGATGCGAGGCGGCGTTCACACCAGTGCGCAGAAACGATATAACGGTGACGACATCGTCCACAAAATGTTCGACCGGAGCGGCGGCATCGGCGCCATCAGGAGGTCCGGAGATAAGGCCATCGTTGGCCGTGAGGCACAATTGCGCGGCTGACCAGGGAACCGTCACCGCCGTTTGGGAGCACATCCGGGACGACCCCAGCGTGGCCGTGGTGGCGGCAGCATCGTCGGCGGATTCAGCCGCCTCTCGGTGCGAGCCTCCATGGCCCCGAAGGTCCACCGCACACAGATCGCAGGCGGACAGCGACTTACTCGACAGGATGTCGCAGGTCGGCCTCCAGCAGTCCAACGACATGCCCGCACCATGCACAAAGAGGACGAGCAAGGGAATCGCCGGTGGCGGCGGTGGCGGCGCAGAAGAAGAAGGAGGCACGACGATCGCGTCGTCCTGGTGAGGCAAAGGGGGCGGGGCGGCAGGCCACAGGGCACAGCGCAACCGGCGGGATGGCTGCCCAGCGTGTTTGATGTAGAACTCGGAGTACATATTACGGATATATCCCCGATTTTGCCCCCCCTCCCTCGCTTGGGTCCTTCCGCGCACGGGCAGTGTTCCGCTAGGCTCACTGAAGCGGGAGCTGTCGCGACGATGCCACACTGTCAACTCGACCGGTTGTGGCCATCCCGACACGTATCGAGGAAATGGGCAGCACAAGGGTTGGGCCACACCAAATTTTGGTCAAAAAAAGCTCAAACTCAAAAAAAAAGGTCACAGCCCGAATGCGGTTTTCAACGGAGGAAAATCCTCCCAGATGTTCGCGAGCGCCCTTACCTTCCCCGTGAGTGAGCGACCTTCTGCCGCTTTGCTCGATATGCGGAAGTACACGGCGTAGCGGACGTTGGGAGAAGTGTTCGGCGCGATGGAGTGGGGGAGCGCGTAGTGCGCGATCACGACGTCCCCGGCCTGAACACACACAGGATGCGGCTTGGATGCTAGCTTGATGTCTGCGCCGTGCCTGAAGCCTTGCCGCAAGATCATTTCCTCAGGAGATGACGCAGCCGACGACGGCGTCGACAGGTATCCCGCGTGCAATGAGTCCCAAGACGTGACACCGACTTCGGTTTTCGCAGCCGTAATCGTCGTCAACCGACGCGTGAAGTGGTCGCTCACTTCGCGGTGGCCTGTTGGGAAGACCACCAAGTTTCCACACTGCTCATGCGGCAGGTCGTTCAGATACACGCCGATGAGACACGAAAACGAATCAAGTTTGTTGGGTTTATCGAAGCCGTCGATATGCCACGAACTCGCAACACCCGGAACAGCGATAAATTCGGGTTCTTCGCTCGCAAGGTCAACATCAATGCACAGACATCCTGGGAACCGGATGGCCAGCTGCCCGCCCCAGCATGGAGCGGTCGGGCCGGTCAGTGCCTGTGCCGTTGCCAACGCAGGGGTGTGCGTCAGCAATCGCAGAATAGGGGCGCTGACTTCCGCGGTGGGCCTCCGGAAGTCCATGAGCTCTTTCTTTTGGAACCCTTCTCCGAGCACGACGTTGATCACCCGCAGGGCGGCGTCTCGGAACTCCTGCGCCACCACTTGCCGGAGGACGATGTAACCGAAGTGGACGAAGTTCCACATGGTGTCGCGATCCAACGTCAGTCCGCGAAACTGTGGCAGAGGGCTGACGACAGCTTCGAGCTCGGCGTGAATGGCGGCCCGGGCGGTGGATGCCTGGGCGTGGATGGAGGAATGCGCGTTGTGGCGAAGCGCCTCCGCGCGGTGCATCAGGTCATGCTGGATCGCCTGGATCTCAGCTTGCAAGGTCGCCTGCCACTCGCGGTGCTTTGCTTGCAGCTCCGTCGACAGGCGTTGAGCGTCCCGCTGCTGCAGCGCCGTTTGGGCATGGCTGGCCGCGTCCGCTAGCAGCTGGTAGTCCGATTCCATGGCGGCAGTCACCGCAGCGGTGCGTTCCGTGATTCGCAGTCGCGCGGAGCGATGCAACTCCTCCGCGTCTGTCGTCGCGCGAGACTGCACATTCACCGCGTGGGTCGCGACGCTGCCTGCCACGCGACCGTGAATGCGCTGACCGAGGCGCTCGATTCTGTTCTGCAGGGCTCGATGTTGGTCCTCGGCGGGTGCGCCTCCGTCATTTCCCACAAGGGTGCCCTGCATGGAACGATCAGGAGGTTTGTGCGTGCTAACTAACTACTGCGCAGCGAGCAACAACTTACGATTTGCCTGACGCTCGCGTAGGACCGGCCACGTCCCTGCGATTACAGCACTAACGAGACAGGAGAAAAATGTCGGACATTCTAGGGAACAAGCAAGCGTGACCTCAGCAGGCCGGACAAAGCTCAACGCAGGTGATGGACAGAAGGGTGCGCAGTGCCTTTTGGCTTTACTTCTCACTGAGTCGTACGATATGCCCAGCGCGTGCGGCTAACGAGAGAGCTGCCGTGACCTTCCATTTCTCATATGGCAGACATGACTAGCTGTTACAGCTAAGGGGGAGGAAACGGGTGAGTGACAGAGAGTGTCGCGACACATACTTTGCGGTTTGCAAAACAGGCGTCGAACTTTCGTTTGTCTCATCGCTCCAGCTTTTCATCCTTCACCTTCGCTTCCACAAGGCCAAGTGTCCCGTCCCTTGATCTTCCAATCCCATTCTCAGGGTGGCGCCGCTACTTGGGGGGGGAGAAAATATCGTTACACCTTGTTTTCGCGGATGTACCCCTCAAACTCAACTTAAATTGATAATCTTTTCTTCTTTGATAATCTTTGATTCGGAAAGAGAGCGAAAAAAGCCCGTTCAACTCCATGTCGTTTCATCGAAATCGGGCACACGGCACTATCACATCCGTCAAAACAACGTTTTGG
>ERZ1292630.5752-Hain-H41-02um-R3-5752-length-10030-cov-8_pt1 | contig 10030 bp, 7 predicted proteins | sample MGYA00564408_ERZ1292630 | MGnify/ENA primary metagenome ERZ1292630 (study PRJEB36523, sample SAMEA6512641) | groundwater metagenome | collected 2019-01-08 | study: AquaDiva: Metagenomics assemblies of 32 groundwater samples
CGCGCGGTATAGACCACCACCTGCTCCGCATGGGCGGCAGGGGCGCCGAGCAGCGTGGCACAGCACAGCATTGCGGCAAGATAACGGCCAAAGCGAGGTGTCAGCATTTGCATTTACTCCAGAGTGAATCAACAACGAAATCAACGGCGCAAGCCCTGATTTGATTATATACGAATGATAATAGTTATCAATAAGAATCTGGGCTGGCAGTCCCAGCCATTGCATGTGCCTGGGGAATTCCAGGGTGTCAGCACCGCCTGTGCTACGATGCGCATGACAATAACCATGAACTGAATATGCAAGCAGAATTGAAGGCAAGCTGAACCAAAACACGCGGGTCAAATAATTATTTTCGATCCGCTGGGCTAGTTCATAGTCATTGTCATTTTGGGCGATAATTTCGCTTTGTAACCTGTTGGAAATACAGAAATGAAGAGTGAGCCCGTCGCCGGAGTGCGGCCAGAGGTTATGCGTTGGGCAAGACAGTCTATCGGGCTGTCGGTGTCTGATGTCGCCCTTCGTTTGAAAAGACCCGTTGAAGAAATTGAAGCCTGGGAGGCAGACGGGCCATACCCAAGCTATCCCCAACTGGAAAAACTGGCGTATCAAATTTACAAACGCCCATTGGCAGTTTTCTTTTTGCCGACCCCCCCTGAAGAAATAAGTCCTGCGCGGGAGTTCAGGACGTTGCCTGCGGAAGATTTGCAATCGCTTGCCGCTGACACACACTTGCACATCCGCCGCGCCCACGCATACCAACTCGCGTTACGGGAATTGTTTGGCGCCCGCAACCCCAGCGAGCATTGCATTTGGCAGGAATTGTCGGTATCCCGTGCGCGGTCCGTCGTGGAGCAGGCAGCGGCGGTTCGCAACTATCTGGGCATTACTCTCGAAGAACAAATCCGCTGGAAGGGTGATGAGCAGGCGCTGAAAAAATGGCGGAAAGCGATAGAGGACAAGGGCATATTCATTTTCAAGGAATCTTTCGCGCAGAAGGATATTTCCGGATTTTGTCTTGTTGACAGCCAATTTCCAGTTGTTTATTTGAACAACGGCACGACCAAGACAAGGCAAACTTTTAGCCTACACCATGAGCTTGCGCACCTGTTGCTCAGTGTTAACGGGCTGAGCAAGTTCGATCAGCGTTATGTTGAGCGCCTGCCGGATCAGGAAAAGCAGATTGAGCAGTTTTGCAATGCAATCGCTGCGGAAATCCTGATACCTTCGCCTGATTTTCAGATACAGGCAAAGCAATTTCCGGCAGACATCGAGCGCGCAACCGAACAGCAGTTCTCTGACCTCGCCGCGCGATACGGTGTCAGCCGCGAAGCTGTGTTGCGCCGGTTCCTGGATCAAGATCGCGTCACCGTCACCGCTGCTTTCTATGAGCAGAAGGCAAAAGCATGGGCGGCGCAGCAAAAAAAAGGGGGGCAAGGAAATTGGTACGCATCTCAGAATGTTTACTTGAGTGACCGTTTTGCGAGAGAGGTTGTCAGCCGCCACTACAAGAACCAGCTTAGCGTCGAACAGGCCGCTGATATGCTGGGGATAAAACCCAAGAACTTTGCTGGGTTGGAACAGCGTATTCTGCAAGGTGTCGCTGCATGACCTATGTGTTCGACACCACTTCAATACGCTCACTCCAGCACTTTTATCCAAGCGTGTTCAAAACCATCTGGGATGGATTGGATGGCTTGGTGCAACAACAAAATCTGATTTCAACCCGTGAAGTCTGGAACGAGCTTGGGCGGCAAAACGTAAGTGCGGACGTGTTGGCGTGGGCGAAACAAAACAAGCAAATTTTTACCACCCCGAACGCCGCCGAACTTCAGTTTGTTGCGCAGATATTCCAGATTCAACACTTTCAGAGCTTGATCGGAGAGCAGCAGCGGTTGAAAGGAATGCCCGTTGCCGATCCTTTCGTTATTGCCTGCGCCAAAATCAAAGGGGGCACGGTTGTTACGGAAGAGCAACTGAAACCTAACGCGGCAAAAATTCCCAACGTATGTGCGCATTTCAATGTGCCCTGCATTGACCTTGAAAAGTTCATGCAACAGCAAGGATGGGCATTCTGATAATGAAAAAACAGAAACTCGAACTCACCTGGATCGGCAAGGAGAACCGGCCCAAGCTGGAGCCGCGCATTTTGCTGGAAGACCCGGCGAAAAGTTATCACGCAAAGCATCGGGTGACGGATAACGACATCTTCGACAATCAGTTGATCTTCGGCGACAACCTGCTGGCGTTGAAGGCGTTGGAGGCGGAGTTTGCGGGGAAGGTGAAGTGCGTGTTCATTGATCCGCCGTATAACACCGGCAGCGCGTTCACGCATTACGAGGATGGGGTGGAACATTCGATCTGGCTGTCGCTGATGCGCGACCGGCTGGAGATCATCCGGCGGCTGTTGTCGGATGATGGTTCACTGTGGATCACGATTGACGACAACGAGGCACATTACCTGAAGGTGTTGTGCGATGAGGTATTTGGCAGAGTAAATTTCGTATCAAATTTTGTTTGGCAAAAGAGTTACGGGGGAGGGTCTAAAGCCCGTTGGTTTGTTGGGCTTCACGAACATGTTCTATGCTACGCAAAAGACATGGCGAAATTGCCAGACATGTGGCTACCTCCTGATCCGGAGGCGGTAAAGAAGTATTACAAATACTCGGACAATAAGTTTGCAGAACGTGGCCCTTATCGTTTGCAGCCACTTGCAACGACAAGTATGGATGATCGTCCCAATCTCAGATACCCGATAGTGTTAGAGACTGGCCGGGAAATATGGCCAGAAAAACAATGGCAGTGGTCAAAAGAGCGGGTGGAGCGTGCCTTAGCTAATGATGAGATTGTCATCACCGAAAAAACAGGGAAGCTAACGGTTTCATACAAACAGTACCTACGCGACTCGTCGGGTGAAGAGCGTCGTCGTAAGCCAGTAACAATTATCACAGGACACTACACGCAGCACGGTACATATGAAAGCATGGAGCTATTCGGTTTGGAGGACAAATTTTCTTTTCCAAAGCCGGAAGGATTAATTCATATGATCTTGGAGTGTTGCACCAACCCCGGCGATCTCGTCCTCGACTCCTTCGCCGGTTCCGGCACCACCGGTGCAGTCGCTCACAAGATGGGCCGCCGCTGGATCATGGTGGAGCTGGGTGAGCATTGCCACACGCACATCATCCCGCGCCTGCAAAAGGTGATTGACGGTGAAGACCAAGGTGGCACCAGCAAGGCGGTAAACTGGCAAGGGGGTGGCGGTTTCCGCTATTACAAACTCGCGCCCAGCCTGCTGCGGCAGGATGCGCACAATCAGTGGGTCATCAACAAGGAATACAACGCGGAGATGCTGGCGCAAGCCTTGTGCAAGCTGGAGGGCTTCACCTATGCGCCCAGCGATGCTCAATACTGGATGCACGGGCATTCCACCGAGCGGGATTTTATCTACGTCACCACGGCGAACCTGAACCACGAGCAGTTGCAGCAGCTTTCCGATGAGGTGGGGGCATGATGATTATTCGCTGCAGGTGGAGAATTTGCCGAAAGCTCCACCACAAAGCCCTTCGACAGGCTCAGGGCGAACGGTTGGGGGAGCCGGAGCGCGCGGGGTGAATACAGCCCAAGGCGGATTGTTTGATGAAACTACTGATGAGATTACTAGCCATTCCGCTAAGCCCCAAAATGCGGGGCAAGCGGCTGGTTATAGCCATTCGACTAGGCCATCCAAAGACGATAGCCAAGTCGCTGGTTATGATGAAGGGGATGCGAAATGAACCGCCATGTGAATGCCATCGCCGGGCGGTTGAGTCTGCGCGCGCCGCAACGCCGCTCGTTGGAGATTCTCGACCGCATCACTGAAATCGTTCCACCCAGAAAAGGGGCGGACGTTGCCGCCGCGCTGGAGATTATCCGCAGCGAGTTTCCCTCGGTAACTGACTTCGAGCGAGAATTTCCGTCATTGTGTTTTGCGCTGGCTACCGGTGTGGGCAAGACGCGCTTGATGGGCGCATTCATCAGCTATCTGCACCTGGCGCACGGCATCAACAATTTTTTCGTGCTGGCACCGAACCTGACCATCTACAACAAACTGATTACGGATTTCAGCGACCGCACGCACCCGAAGTATGTGTTCAAGGGCATTTCTGAATTCGCCATTGATGTGCCCTCCATCATCACCGGCGACAACTACGACCAGCACGATCCGGCCAGCGGCACGCTGTTCGGCGGGGTGCGCATCAACATTTTCAATATCTCAAAAATCAATTCCGAAGTGCGTGGCGGCAAGTCTCCACGCATCAAGCGGCTGTCGGAATATATCGGCGAGAGCTATTTCGATTACTTGGCCGGGCTGCCAGACCTGGTGATGCTGATGGATGAGTCGCACCGCTATCGTGCCAGTGCCGGGATCAGGGCGATCAATGAACTGAAGCCGATTCTGGGGCTGGAGCTGACGGCGACGCCTTTTGTGGAAGGCGCCAAGGGCGCAGTGCCATTCAAGAATGTGATCGTGGATTACCCGCTGGGCAAGGCGATGGCGGATGGCTTTGTGAAAGAGCCTGCCGTGGTGACGCGCAAGAATTTCAATCCGGCTGGAATGTCGCCGGAAGAGATCGAGCAAATGAAACTGGAAGACGGTGTGCGCCTGCACGAGAGCGTTAAGGTGGAGCTGGAAACTTACGCTCGCGAAACTGATAACAAGATCGTCAAACCTTTTCTGCTGGTGATCGCGCGCGATACGACCCATGCAGGTTCGCTGTTGGCGTTAATTCAGTCGGATGGTTTTTTCGAGGGACGCTACAAGGACAAGGTCATTCAGGTGGATTCGAGCCGCACCGGTGCCGAAGAGGAAGAAATGATCGAACGGCTGCTGAAGGTGGAACACACCGAAGAACCGACCGAGATCGTCATCCATGTCAACATGCTGAAAGAAGGCTGGGACGTGACCAACCTCTACACCATCGTGCCGTTGCGCGCCGCCAATGCTCGCATCCTAATCGAACAGTCCATCGGGCGCGGCCTGCGCCTGCCGTATGGCAAGCGTACCGGCGTGACTGCGGTGGACAGGCTCAACATCATCGCGCATGACAAGTTTCAGGAAATCATCGACGAAGCGAACCGGCCTGATTCCGCCATTCACTTGAAGGCGGTAATACTGGATGACGATGACTTCGGCCAGAAGACAGCAACCATTGTTTCGCAGTCGCAACTCGCTGCCAAGCTGGGTTTGAAACCAGTCGATGCGACTGCCAGCACGAAGGTGGCTGGCCAGGACGTGCAGCCCATCTTCGCCAAGCCAGAAGAGCAGAAGGTTGCGCAAATCGCTTACGAGGTGATCCGCAAACTGGAGAATCAGCCGGCGACCGTACCAACGCTGGCGCACCTGAAGAATCCCGAAATTCAGGCTGCAATCGTCAAGGCTGTGCAAGAACAGCATCGCCCCTCGCAGATGGAGTTGGAGGGCGTCACCGAGCAGCTGGACTTCGTCACTGTTGTGGCAAAGACGGTCGAGTTGGTGACGCAGCAAACAATCGACATTCCGCGCATTCTCGTTGTGCCCAAGGGCAAAGTGAAGGCTGGGTTTAAGGCATTTACCTTGAAGCTGGATACCCTGAAATATCCGGCGGTGTCCAACGAGCTATGGATACAACACCTGCGCACCAATCAGCTTGAGGTGGTAGCGTTGGGCAGCGGCTGCACTGAGGAGAAACGGCTGGAGGATTATATCGTCAGTGGCTTGGTAGATTTTGATGACATTTCTTACGACGACCACGCCGATCTGCTCTACGACCTCGCCGCCCAGACTGTGCGGCACTTCCAGACATACCTTTCCGAGGATGACATCCCTAAGGTGTTGAGCTGCTACCAGCGAGACATCGCACGCTTTATCCACGCCCAAATGCAGGATCACTACTGGGAAGATACGGTTGGCTATGAGGTAAAGGTGAGCAAGGGATTCACCGAACTAAAGCAGAGTGCCTATACCTATTCAGCGCAGGAGCCACCCGCAGACTATCGGGTAGCGCCAGCGGATAAGAGCAATATGGCGAAATATCTGTTTGGTGGATTCAAACGCTGCCTCTATCCAGTGCAGAAATTTGGTTCTGATCCGGAACGCAAGTTGGCAGTAATTCTGGAACGCGATGCCATTAAGTGGTTCAAGCCCGCCAAGGGCCAGTTCCAGATTTTCTACAGACAAGGGGCGGATCAACTGGAATACCAGCCAGACTTTGTTGCGGAAACAACCGACACGATCTATATGCTCGAGCCCAAAATGCGCAAGGAACTGGAAGACTTGGTTGTCATCGCCAAGAAGGAAGCCGCCATCAAATGGTGTACGAACGCCTCAAATCATGCGGAAAATTATGAAGGCAAGCCATGGCGATACTTGCTAATCCCGCATGACGAGATCGCAGACAACATGACCTTGGCAGGTTTGGCGGCGCGTTTCTCGGCCTGATTATCGGAGAGAGATTTAATGGCCAAAGTGGAAGCATTCGTACAAGAATTGGGTAGAATAATCGAGCGCGGCGGCATCCAGAGTACACCACAAGCAGGCGGATCAATCTCATCTTACACACAAGGCTCAATATAAATAAATTATAAATAGCTAGTTATATATTTATTAATATAATATTTTTTGTCTTGTGTATCGAAGAAACTTTTCAAGTCATTGATATATAACAATAGAGAAAAGCGGCACGAGAAGTCCCCAAGCTAACAGTAACTGGCGAGCAATTCTTTGGCAGATTGGCTTACAGCGCCCAGGGGTTGAAGATTTGTGGGTATAGCGCGAAATCCTGCACGTTGCGGGTGACCACGGTGAGGCCGTGGCATTGAGCGGTGGCCATAAGCTGTCAAACAGCGGCGCAATGTGTGAAGGGGTAAATACTCCATCAGTTGTGCGAACACCAATTTGCCTGAATGCATAATGAGAAACCGCGCGAGGAAATCCCCAGTTTCGCAAAAAATCCACATTCAAATCGGTGACACCCCTAAACATACTATTTCCTATTCCAGAACAATCTGTTATATAACTGTCTGGGCAAAATTGCCGGACACTACTGAAATAGTATAATTATTATTGGCTTATAGTCGAAAACCGGGTCAAAACATGACTTGGCAAGAGCATAATCGGGAAAACCCTGCCGCACACACGCACCAAACATTTACATTAACCACAGAATTCTTCATTGTTATCAGAAGCTTGCTTCAAAACTGGCCGATGTCGCCGAGGTTTCTCCTGTGCCACTGGAGGAAACCAGTCCGTTCTGCGGAGCTAAATTAGTGCTTGGTATTATTTTAGTTTTCACTCGAAATCTAAAATAATATTCGAACTCTTCTTTACGTTTAACCTCAAATAGCTTTACAATTATGTAAATATTGCTTTACGTTTAATTTGTCATGACCGCTGACCTGCGCCGTTCCATACTTGATGCTATCGCCCATGATGGGGGCAATGTCGCTGCCCGGCTGGCGGAACAGCATGGCGTATCGCGGCAGTCCGCCAGCGCCTGGCTGGCGAAGCTGAAGCGGGAAGGCGTCATCACTTCTTCCGGCGTGGGGCGTGGCGTGCGCTACCAGTTGGCGTTACTGGTCGACGCGCGGCAGGTTTACCAGCGCGCTGGGCTGAATGAAGACCGGGTATGGCGCGAGCTGATCGCGCCGCATCTTGCCGACTTGCCGCCCAATGTGCGCAATATCTGGCACTATGCGGTAACGGAGATGGTGAACAATGCGATAGATCATTCCGGCTCGGAAAAGGTGCTGGTGCGGATGGTGCGCGACGCGCTGAATACTTCGGTCTATATTACCGACGAAGGTGAGGGGATCTTCCTCAAGATTCAGCGTGCGCTGAATCTGTACGATCCACGCGAGGCGATTCTGGAGTTGGCCAAAGGCAAGCTGACTACTGATCCGGTGCACCATACGGGCGAGGGGATTTTCTTTTCGTCGAAGGTGATGGATGCCTTCGACATCCGTTCCGGCAAGCTGCATTTCGTGCATGATGCCCGGGGCACGGATGTGTTGCTGGAACGCGCCGCTGATGCGCCCGGCACGGTGGTGTTGATGCGCTTGGCCAATGACAGCCAGCGCAATCTGAAAGAGGTGTTCGACCAGTTTGCCGCACCTGAGGAGTACACCTTCTCCAAGACTATCGTGCCGGTGAAGCTGGCGCAGCATGAGAGGGAGAAGCTGGTTTCACGTTCGCAGGCAAAGCGCCTTACCATGCGCTTTGAACGGTTCCAGACCGTTGTTCTCGACTTTGCCGGGGTGGAAGAGATCGGGCAGGCATTTGCCGATGAAGTGTTTCGCGTTTTTCAGCAAGCCCATCCGGGGACGCGCTTATCGCCCATCAATCTGACCACGCAGGTCGGGAATATGGTGAAGCGGGTGATGGGGGCGGCTTGAGTAGTTGCAATTCATGGGGGCGAATCAGGATGAATGCGAACTGGTCGCTAACGGAGCTGCGTGCCGCAGGGAAATGTTTACATTTGGCCGACGTGAAACCTTTCATTTGGACGGCGCAATAATTACACTTGGCTGCCATGATTGACGCCGTCACCAGTCAGGTTGAGAACTACAACCTGGATGCCATTATTTCAGTGGATCATCTGGGTTAAAACCATGAAGAACCTTTTCAACTCCTTAAATGACGCAGAAATCGACTGGCTTGACCGGTTTCTGCTCGACCGTATCGACGAAGATGCCGACACGGAAGGCAAGGACGAAGGCGTGCTGGATATCTCGGAGTTGGATGGTTTTTTCACCGCTCTTGTCAGTGGGCCGGTGATGATTCAGCCCTCGCGCTGGTTGCCTGTGGTGTGGGGTGATTTTGAGCCAACGTGGGAAAGTACAGAGGACTTCGAGGATGTCATTTCGTTGATGATAAGGCACATGAACGGTATCGCTGCTACGTTGATGGAACAGCCGGAGGATTTCGAACCGATGTTTCTGGAGCGCGAGCTGGAGGGGAAGACCTACCCCATCGTCGATGAGTGGTGCGAGGGCTATATGCGGGGTGTGGCGCTGGCGGCGGACTCATGGAACGCAGGCGGTCTGCAGATGAGCATTCTGCTCACACCCATCCGGGCGTTTTCGAGTGAAACGGAATGGCGGGCGCACGATATGTCCACTGATGCAGAAATTGAACATATCCGGAACGCGATTACACCCAATGTGCGCGAGATCCATGCCTGGTGGTTGGCGCGCCGTGACGATCCTGCGCCTTCTTCAGCGCCCGCACACCGTGCCGAACCGCGCGTCGGGCGCAACGATCCCGGCCCCTGTGGCAGTGGCAAGAAATACAAGAAGTGTTGTTTGCACTGATATTTCCGGATGGCTCACCAGGACTACGGCAGGTAGAGATTTTCAATGGGTCAGAGGGGCATGCCGCCGACAGCAAACTAGCGGCACGACAATCAGCATCATATGATGTATGCTTTGATACAAATAATCTCTGAATGAGGTGTTCCCATGCGCACAACCCTGAATATTGATGACCAATTGCTGGATGAAGCCCAGCGCATTATGGGTATGTCCGAGAAGGCCAGCCTGGTGCGGGAGGGACTGCGCGCACTGATTGAACGCGAGAGCGCCCGGCGGCTGGCACGTCTCGGCGGCAGTGAGCCGCAATTGGAACCGGTACCTCGTCGGCAGCTTACTTCAGAAGCATGATCCTGGCCGATACCTCGGTCTGGATCGATCACCTGCGCGCCGGTGACGCGGAGCTGGCGGCGCTGCTAAATGGCAGCCAGGTGCTGATGCACCCCTTCGTGCTCGGCGATCTGGCATGCGGTAACTTGTGCAACCGGACTGAGGTGCTGGATCTGCTCAAGGGTTTACCCATGGCAGCACTTGCCACAGACGAGGAGGTATTGTTCTTTATCGAGCGGCACGCACTCATGGGCCGCGGTATTGGTTACGTCGATGCCCATTTGCTGGCGGCAGTGACATTGGGCGGTGTGACGAGAATCTGGACACGGGACAAACGTCTGCGAACAGTGGCCGATGCAATGGCACTGGCGTATGG
>ERZ1292630.5754-Hain-H41-02um-R3-5754-length-10026-cov-7_pt1 | contig 10026 bp, 8 predicted proteins | sample MGYA00564408_ERZ1292630 | MGnify/ENA primary metagenome ERZ1292630 (study PRJEB36523, sample SAMEA6512641) | groundwater metagenome | collected 2019-01-08 | study: AquaDiva: Metagenomics assemblies of 32 groundwater samples
GCGTCATTCTTTCGCGGCCTTTTTTGCCGTCCGCAACCGTATAATGACGCCGTAGAGCATTTCAATAAGGAGAATAAAAAGACCGGTGCCAGTGTCCGGGAAACTTCGACCCAAAAGGGGAACCCGAAATTACCGCTTAATGTCCCGGATGATCGGGTGGCGCCCGCGGCTGGTCAAACCGCCGACCCGGCGCAGCAACAAGCCGCCGAACTGCAGCCACAGGTTCCAACTCAGGCATACGACATCAAGAGCGCTCTTGCGGGCTCATGGATATGGAAATCGGACAAAATTACTTTCGGGCGTGACGATCGCGGCACGTATTACCGGGACAACGCGGTATGTTTTGAGTTTTCATATACGGTGCAGGGCGACGTGCTAACAGAAACCGCTGATTCGCCTCATGGTTGTGGTAGCGGCTTAATAGCAAGTTACCGAATCTCAATTGCGAAAGAAAATCTCACGATGAAACATATTGGGACACCATATGAATCACAATGGAAAAAATCCCCTGAATGACAAGGGAGAATAGCCAGGGATTGAAAAGGGGTCTACTCGAATTTTCTCCAGGGTACCCGTACACGGTCGGGTGCTTGCGCGGCACGTCGAAGCGCCGCGGCCTCGGTCTTGCCCCAGGCGTTGCAGCCCGGAAGGTCCGGCACGACGGCGATGTAGCCTTCGTCCTCGTCGCTCCAGAAAACCTCAATCGGATACTTCATCATCTAGCGATCATACTGTATGCGGTATCAAGTGTAGCCCCGTCCATCCAGCTTATCGGGAGCAGTCTTGCGCCCTGTTCCGGTTTCCGCCCCAGTTTTTGTTCTGGATTACCATAGAGCCTGCGAACAGGGAGCGACGTCATGCCGGATCGCACAAAGAATCAGGTAGTCATTCTTCACGGCTGGTCCGACACCTGGGATTCGTTCGCGCCGCTCGCGAATTTTCTCAAGGCTAGTGGCTTCCAGACGTTCGACCTTTTTCTCTCCAAATACATTTCGATGGACGACGACGTGTCCATCGAGGATGCGGCCAAGGCGATGCAGGCGGCGGTCGAGGAAAAAATCGCGGGCAAGGAACTCACACCGCCGTTCGACCTGATCGTGCATTCGACGGGCGGCCTGGTGGCGCGCACCTGGCTCTCGGCCTACTGCGCCGGCATGAAGCCCGAGAAAATGCCGGTGCAGCGCCTGGTGATGATCGCGCCGGCCAATTTCGGTTCCAAACTGGCCGACGTGGGCCAGACCATCCTCGGCCGCGTCGTCAAAGGCTGGGATCACGGTTTCCACACCGGCAAGCTGATGCTGGACGGCCTCGCGCTCGGGTCGCCGTTTCAGTGGGACCTCGCGTCGCGCGATCTGTTCGCCCTGGACGCGGGTGACGACGCGCCGATCTACGGCGCGGATCTCGTCTGGCCCTTCGTCATCGTCGGCTCGATGCCCTACCAGCACGGATTGCGGCAGATGGTGAACGAGAACGGCTCCGACGGCACCGTGCGCGTCGCGGCCGCCAACCTGAACGTGTATGGGGCCACGCTGGATTTCACCCGGGACAAGGCACCGACCGTGATGCGCATGACCGGGGCAGCGAGCGTAGCCGCGGCGCAGGGCGCGTTGATCCCATGGAAGCGCAGGTACGACGAAGCGATGGAGTTTCCCCTGGCGGTGATGGCGCACCGGGACCACGCCAGCATCACCGACCCGACCATCCGCGGCGACGACGAGACCGACAAGCAACAGGAGGAGTTCCGCAATTGCCTGCTGGGCGCGCTGGGATGCCCGTCGTATGCGCAGTACCAGGGCCTGCAGCAGGCGTGGAAAACGATTTCGGACGCGGTCCAGGATCCGGGCTCCGCCGACGAGGACCACCACATGCACCTGCAGCTCAACGTGCGCGTGGTCGACGAGTACGGGAAGCGCGTCACCGACTACATGATCGAGTTTCTCGCGCCCGATTACGCGCAGAACACCGACCTCACGGGGCTGTTTCACGACAAGGTGATCAAGGACGTGCACAAGAACGGCCAGGACGCCTCCATCCGCACGATTTACATCGACCGGCAACTGATGCTTCAGCTGTTCTACGAGCAGATTCCCGCCGGCCGGCCGAAGGAACTGCGCCTGAGCGTCAGCGCGACCTCCCCTGGCGACAACGTGAAATACTTTGCCGATGCCTCCGGCGGAAAAGGCGAGTTCGTGGTGCACTCGCAGGAGGAGGCGGACCGCTGGCTGCGCCGCAATGCCACTCACTTTCTGAAGATCGTGATACCGCGCATTCCGTCCGCGGGTGTGTTCGAGCTCAAGCATCCGGACTAGCCGGCTGATTGGGGAGCCAAGCCTTTGGTTACAATGCGTGCTCGTTCACCAGGCAGCTCACACAAGGAGTTCCAATAATGATCCACGTCGTCGCCGTCATCACCGCCAAGCCCGGCATGCGCGATTCGTTTTTGCAGGTATTCCACGCCAATGTCCCTGCGGTCAAAGCCGAACCGGGCTGCATCGAGTACGGCGCCGCCGTCGATTTCGAGGACGGTCCCAAGTTTCAGACGAAATACGGCCCGGATACCTTTCTGGTGATCGAGAAATGGGAAAGCATGGAAGCGTTGAAGGCGCATGCGGCCGCGCCGCACATGGCGGCGTATGCGGCGAAGACGAAGGACATGATTGCGAGCCGGGTGATCCACATCCTCTCGCCGGTCTAGGCGAGCACAGACCTACGCGAGAACCGCCTCACCCAGCGCCACCGGCGTGAAATCGACCTTCGACGGCACGTCCGGCGCGATGTGCATCACGCGTTCGCCCAAGTCCATCACCACCGAGGCGACGGTTTCGATGCAGGCCTCGGGCGCGAGCGACGGGTCCGGCCGGCGGCAGATCGACAGGGTGCCGTCGGATTCGTCGCGCAGCATGCGCTGCAAGTCGGCGGGCGAGAACCTGCCTTTGTGCGCGCCGGTGAGCGCGGTGATGCGCGCTAGCCGCGGCACGGTCGACAGACTGGGCGCGAGCGAAGCCTGGTGCTTCGCCGCGGCCGGGGCGAGGAAATGGTTGGTGTGGCACAGCGCCGCGTCCGCGCCGCGCACGACCTCCAGGCCGCGCGGCGAGAACTCCAGCGCCGCGGTGTCGCCGGCGGCATCGGCGCAGAGCACGTTGGACGAGGCGCCGAAGCCGAGCTTGGATGCGAACGCCACCGCGTCGGCCACGCTGTCGCGCTCGAGCAGGGCGCGCAGCAGCACGTGCACCGGCACGCCGGGATGACTGCCGTCGTCGGACGAGCGCAGGATGTTGAGGCAGACGCCGAAGCCGCGATTGTTGAGGCCGATCTTGGCGAGCATGCCCGCCTCGGTCAGCGTGAGGCAGGACGCGCCGCCGGCGTCGCGCACGCGCAGCAGCACCAGCGCGGCGCGCTGCGCGCCCAGCCAGTCCCAGTTCTGCGCCAGGAGCGTGGTGCCGGTCGTGCTCTGCGCCGGCTTCACCGCGACGGCGGTGCATTCTCCCCAGTCCGGCACGCCTTCTTTCGCGTTGGCGGCGGCGATCTTCTGTAGATTCGGATGCGGCTCGCCGGGGTAGCTCGGCGGCAGGATCTCGGTGCGCGCGTTGAGCGCGAGGATTTCATCGACGTGCCGGCCGGCGCCTGAGGCGATGCCTTCGATCTCGGCCAGCAGCGCGGGATCCAGATCGCCGATCACCTCGCGATAACCCGCGCCGAGCCGCTGCGCACCCTGCCAGTCGATGCCGCAGTAGGCGAACAGACGCGCGTAGGTCGCGATCGAGCGCTCGACGCGCGCCTTCGCCTGTAGTCCGTGCTGCTGCCCGCGCTCGCGCGCGGAACCGGAAACTTCGATCAGCGGGAACATGCTGCGACCCCTTGTAATCGCGTGGCGTCAATAATACCCTGTTCCGGCACGAGCACGGCAAGGCCCGCACCCATCTTGATCGAACCGACTCCAACTATCCCGCTGCTGGTTCTGGACACCAACGTCGCCCTCGATTGGGTCGCTTCGCCGTACTTGCCCCCGATGCCTTTATCCACCGGATGACAGAGCCGGAACATGGATTGCTGCGAAGCTGAACCGCGGAATCCGGCGCCAGCCGGGCTCCTCCAACCAGCCCGGCCGAAAAGCCGGCAACGTGGCAAAATCCGCATCATGTCCAATACGAACCCATGGGCTTTTGACGAATCCCTGCAGCCGCGCGCAGAGGAGCTCGACTTCGATCTCGCTAAAGTGCTGGACGCGGTCGTTCTGCTGCGCGCCGAAATTCCAGACGATGCGTTCACCAGCAGCATACTTGGTACCGAACGCGTCGGCTACGGCGTGGTGATCCGCGACAACGGACTCGTGCTTACCATCGGCTACCTGATCACCGAGGCGGAGAATATCTGGCTTACCACCAATGCCGGCGTAGTCGTCGCCGGCCATGCGCTCGCCTACGACCAGGCAAGCGGCTTCGGGCTGGTGCAAGCGCTGGGCGATCTGCGCGCGCCTATGCTCGAACGCGGCTCCGCCGCCGCGGTGGCACCTGGCGACCAGGTGTTCGTCATCGGCCACGGCGGGCGCTCGCATGCGCTCAAGGCGAAGGTGTTCGCCAAGCGCGAATTCGCCGGTTATTGGGAATATCTGATCGAGGACGCATTGTTCACCATGCCGGCGCATCCGCAATGGGGTGGTGCGGCGCTGGTGGACAAAGGCGGGCGGCTCGTCGGTATCGGTTCGCTGCTGTTGCAGGAGACCGTGGGCGAGGAGGCCGATCAGGGGAATATGTTCGTCCCCATCGATCTCGTCGAACCCATACTCGAGGACTTGATCGCGCGCGGACGCGCTGCGCGCGCGCCGCGACCCTGGCTCGGCATGTACACGCAGGAAGAGGAGGGCCGCCTGACGGTAGGCGGCCTGGCACCGGGCAGCCCGGCGGAGCGTGCCGGGGTGAAGGCGGGCGATCTGGTACTGGGGGTGGCGGGCGAGCGCACCGCCAGCCTCGCCGATTTTTTGCGCAAGGTCTGGCGCCTGGGTGGTCCGGGCGTCGAGGTTCCCTTGATGCTGGCAAGGCAGGGAGACGTGCTGCGCCTCAACGTGCGCTCGGCCGATCGCAACGATTTCCTGAAGAAACCGCGGCTGCACTAAACGGGCCGTGTGCGGAAAATGCGGTTTCGGATAATGGCAATAACGGTTTGGGGTTGCTTTTTATCCAAGATCGCCGATTGCGCACGGATGTGCTTTTCATCCGCGAATCGGCGATCCGCGCGGACGGCTGCCGTCCGCGCAAGCCGGGCCGCTGAAGTGCGAGTCGTCCGGATGCATTTTCGGATTGCGGACCGTTAATCATTGCGCGCTCCGCGCGCCAACCGTGATTTCCGCGCGGATGAAAAGCGCATCCGCGCGGAAATCACGGTTATGGTTAACACCAAACGGGGCGCAGGGGTTTCGTCCGCCGAAGGTCAAAACTTTGCAACGACGCGTGGCGCGATTCAAGTCACCGCGTATGAACCGTAGAGGGTTTTCGCAGTTGCGAAACCACCTCTAAGCTTTCTCCGCGCCCAGGCGCAGGCTGACGTAAGAACCGGGCGCATCCTCGATGACTTTGAGCTTGCCGTCACCAGGCACGCGCGCCGCGACTTTGACGCCGCCGTTATTCGTGTCCATCCACGCCTGCCAGTCGTTCCACCACGAGCCTTCGTGGCGCTTCGCCGTCTGCAGCCACTCTTCCGGGTTCTCGGCAAACTCGGGGTTGATCCAGTAGCAGTATTTTTTCGCCGCGGGCGGGTTGACGATGCCGGCGATGTGGCCTGAGCCGCCGAGCACGAAGCGCACCGGGCCGGAGAGTACGCGTGCCCCCTTATAGACCGATTTCCAGGGAGCGATGTGATCTTCGGCAGTGGAGATGAAATACGCCGGGATTTTGATTTTTCCGATGTCGATCGGCACGCCGTCCAGGGTGATGCCGCCCGGGTCCTTGAGTTTGTTCGCCATGTACATATTGCGCAGGTAGAAACTGTGCATTTTCGCCGGCATGCGGGTTGAATCCGAGTTCCAGTAAAGCAGGTCGAACGGGAACGGGTCCTTGCCCATCAGGTAATTGTTCACCACGAACGACCAGATGAGGTCGTTCGAGCGCAGCATGTTGAACGTACCCGCCATCTCCGAGCCTTCGAGGAAGCCGCGCTCATTCATGCGCCGTTCCAGGTTCTGCACCTGCTTCTCGTCGATGAATACGCCCAGTTCGCCGGGGATGGAGAAATCGAGCAGAGAGACGAAGAAAGTCGCGCTGGCGGCGCGCTTGTCCTTCTTTGCCGCCATCAGAGCGAGCGCCGCGCCGAGCAAAGTCCCGCCGAGACAGTAGCCGATCACGTTTACCTGCTTCTCGCCGGTGGCCTGCTCGATCGCGTCCAGTGCGTCGTCCGGACCCTGGTGCAGGTAGTCCTCGAAGGTCTTGCCCGCGAATTCCCTGCCCGGATTGACCCAGGAGACGACGAACACCGTGTGCCCCTGGTCCACCGCCCACTTGATGAAAGAATTCGACTCGCGCAGATCGAGGATGTAGTACTTGTTGATCCATGGCGGAATGATCAGCAGCGGCCGCTGGTACACTTTCTCCGTGCTCGGCCGATACTGGATCAACTGCATCAGATCGTTCTGGAATACGACCTTGCCCGGCGTGGTGGCGATGTTCTTGCCCATGGTGAACGCCTTGGCGTCGGTCATGCTGATCTTGAGCTGTCCGTCACCGCGTTCGATGTCGGCCAGCAGGTTGTTCAGCCCGCGCAGCAGGTTCTGGCCGCCCGACTTGAGCGTTTCGCGCACGACTTCCGGATTGGTCAGGGCGAAATTCGAGGGCGACAGCGCATTGATGTACTGGCGCGTGAAAAAATCCACCTTCTTGCGCTCATCATCGGGCAGATTTTCCACCTGCGACACGGCCTGGTGGATGTGGCGCGCCGCGATCAGATAGGACTGCTTGACGTAATCGAACAGAAAATTGTTTTCCCAATCCCCGTGGCGAAAGCGGTTGTCGCCCTTGAGCGGGGCGGCGACCGGTTTGACCTTCTGCCCCATCATCTGCATCCAGCCGCTCTGCCACAGGCGGGTGTAATCCCAAAACATTTTCATCTGCGCCTCGGCCAGATGCTGCGGTTTGGCGAACATCAGCGCCGAGAGGTCCATGAAAGCCTTGGCGATACCGAATTCGTCCGCCATGACCGAGTTCTTCGATTCGGCCTGGCGCTTGAGAAAATCCGCCATGATGCGGCTGGATCGCTGCGCCACTTCCGCGAATACCTGCGCCGAATCAGCTTCTGCGGCGGCAGGTTTGGCTTGCTCCTTGCTCATATTGCAACTCCTTTGCGAAATGCTCCGTCCTGCAGATAGCGGATCACGCCGTCGGCGGGCGCGCCTGGGTGCCGAAATTGCAGGATTTGCCGCGGGTCCATGTTTGAGGCGGGTCCGGCTTAGGCTAGAATGCAGCTACCGTCTGGCTTGGCAAGCTGCAACAGACGCAATTTTCGCAAATATTTGCGATTCCCGCCATGTAATGTTGCTACGCAATATGAGCTCCGCAACCCGCCACCACGAAGAAACATACAGCATCAGCGACTTGGCGCGCGAATTCGATGTCACGCCGCGCGCCATCCGTTTCTACGAGGATCAGGGACTGCTCGCGCCGCAGCGCTCGGGCAGCCGGCGCATTTACGGCAAACGCGACTATGTGCGCCTGAAGCTGACCCTGCGGGGCAAGCGCCTCGGCCTTTCCCTGTCCGAAGTCGGCACGATGTTCGATTTATATGACTCGGCCCGGGACGAGAAGCCGCAGCTGGCGCAATTCCTTGCCTCGCTGATCGAGCGGCGCGAGCAACTTGAGCGGCAACGCGCCGATATAGACGAGATGCTGGGGGAGATAGCGGTATTCGAGGCGCAGAGCCGCAAGATCCTCGCCGGCGGGCGCAAACCGGGCGGCAAGGCGCGGGCGCATTTTTAATGAACGGATGGGTGAAACGATGATCGACTTTCCTTCCCTGCCTTTCGATTTCGGCGAAGAGATCGACATGCTGCGCGACACGGTGCGCAATTTCGCCGCGGGGGAGATTGCGCCGCGCGCCGCGGATATCGACCGCGCCAACGAATTCCCCGCGGATTTGTGGCGCAAGTTCGGCTCCCTCGGCCTCCTGGGGATTACCATCGGGGAAGACTACGGCGGAACCAATATGGGCTACCTTGCCCATATCATCGCCATGGAGGAAATCAGCCGCGCATCGGCTTCCGTCGGCCTCTCCTATGGCGCCCACTCCAACCTGTGCGTGAACCAGATCAACCGCAACGGCAGCCCGGCGCAGAAGCAGAAGTACCTCCCGCGGCTGCTGTCCGGCGAACATGTGGGCGCGCTGGCGATGTCCGAACCCGGCGCCGGTTCGGACGTGGTCAGCATGCGTCTCAAGGCCGAACATAAGAGCGGAAAATTCATCCTTAACGGCAACAAGATGTGGATCACCAACGGGCCGGATGCCGACGTGCTGGTGGTCTACGCCAAGACCGACGCGAGCGCCGGACCGCGCGGCATCACCGCCTTTCTGATCGAAAAAGGCTTTCCCGGCTTCTCCACCGCGCAGAAACTGGACAAGCTGGGCATGCGCGGCTCCAACACCTGCGAACTGGTGTTCCGTGATTGCGAAGTGCCGGAAGACAACATTCTCGGCGGCATGGGCCGCGGCGTGAACGTGCTGATGAGCGGCCTCGACTACGAGCGCGCCGTGCTCGCCGGCGGGCCGCTGGGCATTATGTCCGCCTGCATGGACGTGGTCATTCCCTACGTGCACGAACGCAAGCAGTTCGGCCAGGCCATCGGCGAATTTCAGTTGATGCAGGGCAAACTCGCCGACATGTACACCACCATGAACGCCTGCCGCGCCTATGTCTATGCCGTGGGCAAGGCGCTGGACCGCGGCGACCTCAAGGGAACCGGCGCGCGCAAGGACGCCGCCGGCGCCATCCTCTACGCCGCCGAAAAAGCCACCTGGATGGCGGGCGAGGCGATCCAGGCTTTGGGCGGCATGGGCTACATCAACGAGACCCCGACCGGACGTCTGTGGCGCGACGCGAAACTGTACGAAATCGGCGCCGGCACCTCGGAAATCCGCAGGATGCTCATCGGCCGGGAGCTGTTCGGTGAGACCAGATGACGCCGTTCGACGTGGGGCAAAGGTCTGCCCGAGCCGCAGCCGTGATAATCGTGTCTGATTTTTGAAAGGAACTGCCATGAACGATCCAGTCGTTATTGTCTCCGCCGCACGCACCCCCATGGGCGCGTTCCAGGGCGAACTGAAGCAATTTGCCGCTTCCGAACTAGGGGCGGCCGCGATCCGCGCCGCGGTGGAACGCGCCAAAATCAAACCCGAGCAGGTGGACGAGGTCATCATGGGCTGCGTGCTGCCCGCGGGCCAGGGCCAGGCGCCCGCGCGCCAGGCTTCGCTCGGCGCCGGCCTGCCGCTTGCCGCCGGCTGCACCACCATCAACAAAATGTGCGGCTCGGGCATGAAGGCGGCGATGCTGGCGCACGACCTGCTCGCGGCAGGCACCAACGACATCATGGTCGCGGGCGGCATGGAGTCGATGAGCAACGCGCCTTATCTGCTATTGAAAGCGCGCGGCGGTTACCGCCTGGGGCACGGCCAGCTGCTGGACCATATGTTCTACGACGGACTCGAAGACGCCTATGAAAAAGGGCGGCTGATGGGCAGCTTCGCCGAGGACTGTGCCGCCAAGTACGCCTTCACTCGCGCGGAGCAGGACAAGTTTGCTGTCGCCTCGCTCGAGCGCGCGCAGGCGGCGAACAAGAACGGCGCTTTCGCCTGGGAGATCACGCCCATGGCGATCAAGGCGGGCAAGGACGAGCGTTTCATCGAAATGGACGAGTCTCCGTTCAAGGCCAATTTCGACAAGATTCCCGCGCTCAGGCCGGCGTTCAAGAAGGATGGCACCATCACCGCGGCCAACTCGAGCTCCATCTCCGACGGCGGCGCGGCGCTGGTGATGATGCGCCGCTCGAC
>ERZ1292630.5755-Hain-H41-02um-R3-5755-length-10024-cov-30_pt1 | contig 10024 bp, 9 predicted proteins | sample MGYA00564408_ERZ1292630 | MGnify/ENA primary metagenome ERZ1292630 (study PRJEB36523, sample SAMEA6512641) | groundwater metagenome | collected 2019-01-08 | study: AquaDiva: Metagenomics assemblies of 32 groundwater samples
AGCCTCTCTTATAAAAATAAGGTAGAAAAAAACGGCCGACCCAAGGGCAATTTTTCTAGAAGCAGTCATGCTGTAAAATAGCGCGTAAAGCAAGACAACTCCCATAAACGGCAAAACGAAATCGCATAAGGCAAACAGAGTTGGAATTGAGATATGGAATAGCCATGCTATTCCGGCAAAAAAGCTTTCTGCCAAAGGCGGGGCCATAAACGGCTTGTCTTTGTGTTCCTTAATAAAAACATTACCCAAACCACGATGCCCCTCCAACACCTCGTGCGTTCTGGAAAAATAATACTCCTCGTCATCCGTCAAAATTGGATAAATACCCTTAAACTCTTTAAAGCCAATTCCAGAAACGGCTTCTAGATTGGGTTTAACAACGATAAAACCAATTATAATCGCTACTATTATGATCAACCAATGCAGAACGATAATCTCCTTTGTTTTTTTAAACATATTAAAGATAAACTACAACAAACCAATTATAAAACTTTATAAATATAAATAAATGGTCCGCTTTTTTCCAACTTCAATATCCCTTTCCAGTTATCAGGGCTATTAAGATAATCTGTATCCAGCCCCTTTTCTTCAATTTCTGTGTTTTCTGTAGGCTTGAACGCTTTAACCAGCTCAAGTTTATGAAATTTTTCCACATTCGGCACAGTTGTTTTTGCTTCACTGCCGGTCAAAATGTACTTTGTCTTTAGTCCGGCTAATTCTTTATATCTTTTTGATTTTCTGTCGTGCATTAAATTTATGCCTGAATTATAAAAAGTTTCTTTTTGGGATAAAATGTAGTTAACTTTTTTTGATTCCACATGGTTCATTTCTTTGTCCCACAAAGCTGAACTGTATGAAGGCGAAGCATACATAAGCGGGTCAAACGAATAAACAATTTCTCTGTTTTTTACATTCTGTTCTAACCAAATCATCGCTTCCATATAAGTATTGTTCCTAAGTAATTTCAGCCAATTTACGGTTATATACATACTTGGCAAGATTATTATTGCCATAAAAACGCCTATGACCAATTTATTTAATTTTTTATTGATCAAAAACTCTGCGAACAACCCAGCGGACAGAGGCACAGATAGAGTGGCGCTAATCAATAACCAGCGCGGCATATGGGGCGCCGCCATAATTGTAATCAGCAATAAATAATTAAACAGCCAGCCAGCCAAAATATATCTGGCATATCTGTTTTTAATTAAAAATTTAAAAGAAAGTGCTGTCATAATAATAAACGCCACGGTAAAAACCGGGTCAATGTTAAAGTAATCGCGAAAGACATAATAAAATCTTTCATATCTCCCCACCGGCATCAGGCTTGAGTAATTAGTATTGCCGTAATATCTCATTTGGTCATATAGCATATAGATAAACCCGCCATAATTTAAAGAGTAAAAAAATAAAGATATGGATGTGTAAAGCGCTAAGGCTTTAACTAAAACATTACTGCTAAATAATTTTCTATTGGCAATTATGGCGTAAAGTGGAAAAATAAAAGCGGATATTCCAATATAATGAATTGACAATGCGCCGGCCGCGCTTGCGACAGAACCGTAAAAAAATTTTACTTTCTTATTCTCTTCAAACTTCAAGGCAAAATACAAAGACAACGCCAAAAAGAAAACCATAGCAGAGTGCACTTTTCCCCAGTGCGACAAAAAAACAGGAATCAAGCTGACTGAATAGGCAAAAGTCGCATAATACAGGCTGGCTTTATTTTTAAAAATATATCCGAATATTTTATATATCAAATAAATAGTGGCTGTCCCAAAAAAAACAGAGTACCACCTAGCAATTATGTGGATTTGCCCAACTCCGTTTATCAATATAAAATTTTTTATTTCATTTAAGCTGGTTAAATGATTCACAACCCCAATGTATGCAATCTTAAGAATAACTGCCGGGATGTATAAAAATGTTAAAAAAAACGGATAAGGAGAAGGAAAATATTGCAAGAATATTGTCTTATTTGTCATTATTTCCAATAAATGAGATATGTTATATATTTCGTCCCAAATGAAATTAACGCTCGGGTAATCAAAATACACTCCGTAGAAACGAAGCGAAAATCCAAATAAAATAATACCGGCTAATATATAATTATGTTTTATTTTTTGTATTGCTATTTTAATTATTTTCATATAATTAATTTTTAGTCGCAATAAAGTCAGTATAAAAATTTTTATCTTTTGCTTTTTCGTTATAATCAATTCCCTCTTCAAAAAACTTAATTTTAAGCCCATGGCTTTTTAAAAATTGCAAGTATTCTTCCGCGCTTGAACCGGCCTTTTGCAATCCGTATGGCCATAATTCTCCAAAAACAATAATCCTGCCCGGCTGACGCATAATTTTACTCATACCTTTTAAGGCTATTGGTTCATATCCTTGGATATCAATTTTGATAAAATCAATTTTTGCGTTATCAAAAAAATAGTCATCAAGAGAAATTGCGTCTACTTCTTCATACTCCCTGTCTTCTCCAATGTCATAAGACTGATGATCTACATTTAAATCTTTTGAGATATAAAAATTGATTTTCCCAGTCTTGTCGCTCACCGCCTTTTTTTCAATAACTGTGTTATATAATTTTTTGACGCTTTCTTCCAAGTGTTTATAATTTTTAGAGTCGGGCTCAAAAGCAAACACCTTTCCAGTTTCTCCGACCAATTTTGAAAACAATATCGTATAAAATCCAATATTGGCGCCCAAATCCATGACACGCATCCCCGGCTTAATAATTTTTTTAAACAAAGATATTTTTTGTCTATCGCTGATATTTTTATAAAAAAAGTAAAGCGGTTTATAAATAAAATAACAGTGTTCAAATAATTTATTTGCCAACTTAAAAAGTTTTAGTTTCATTTCCATCGCAATAATATTATTTAAACTTAAGCTTATTCATCGCAAAAAAAACCATTTTCAAAAGCAACCAGCCATGGCTAAAACGCGAAATATTGGTTTTGCCATACTCTCTAGTTTTATAGCGAATTGGGATCTCAACAATTTTCAAATTCAACTTAGCCGCCCCAAAAAGCAAATCAAAGTCGCCGAAAGGATCAAAGTCGCCGAAATATTTTTTATTGGCTTTTATGTCTTGATAGTCTTTTTTCCACAAAACTTTCGTCCCGCACAAAGTGTCCTTGATTGGCTGACCAAGTATCCAACTGAACAAATAGCTAAAAATTTTGTTTGCCAAGTAGTTAAGGCTTCTCATTGATTCATCTTCCAGAGAATAAATTAATCTAGAGCCGTTGATAAATTCCCCTTTCCCGTCAGCGATGGCATTATAAAATTTTTCCAAGTCTTTGGCGGGAACGGTCATATCGGCGTCATAAATCGCCAAAATATCGCCTTCCGCCATTTCAAATCCTAATCGCACGGCATCTCCCTTGCCCTTGCCGGTTTGGATGGAATATTTCAACCTTCTTTCCAATTTATATTTTTCAACCACTCTTTTAATCTCCGCCAAAGTGTTATCGCCGGAATGACCTTCCACAAAAATAATTTCAGTAAACACTCCCAGTTCTGGAATTTGTTGGACAATTTTTTCTATGGTTCCCATCTCATTTCTGGCCGGTACAATCACCGAAAAAGATGGTTTTATTTTTTTTTCGCTGATAGCAATCGGCCTGGCAATGACATAGTTGACCAAAGCCAGTTTGTTTAGCGGCCACAGATTGATCAAATAATTATTAATTATTTTGGAAACAAGAGGAATGTTTTTAGGGAACAACAGTTTTTTACCCGATTTTATGGCTTCAAGCCCGGTTAATTGCAAAAAATTATTGATGTCTCCCAAGCTGATCCAATTTTGAACAAACAAGGAAGGCATCCTTAAGCCGGTCTTTGAGGCAAGACTCAACACCGGCTCCCACAACTGGCTGTATTGAGTAATAATAATTTTGCTTTGTGGATGAACAATCCGCGACAATTTCCTGAAAAAGTCTTCGATGTCCGGCAAATAGCCTATCAAATCCGACAAAATAATATAATCAAACAAGCCCTCAACATCGTCTATTGTTCCAGCCTTAAATTCTATTTTTGGATTGGAATTTTTCTGCCGAGCCAATTCTATCATTTTTTCGCTTATATCAACACCCAAACTACAACTCGAATTTAATTTAAACATCAAGTCTCCCGTTCCACAGCCGATTTCAAGCACTCGTTTGTTTTCAGGCACGAGAAAAGATATGAAATTTTCCAAATGGCTGTAATAATAACTGCTCTTCTTCTTCCACTTGTCCCGTTCCGGAGCAATATTATCAAAATATTTCTTTATATCTTGTTCTTTCATACAAGCAAAATAATAACATAAATATGGTATAATGCCATTATGGAAATAGAGAATATCGCCGACATAAAACCACCCGCATCGTTAAAATCATATCCAAGGTGGATATTGAGCAAATTTCTGGCAATATTGCCTTCTGGCTCTCCGGAATTTATATATACAACTATCTTAAAGCCAAAAATCTTAAAAAATACCGCTAACTATATATTGAAATTTATTATACCTAAAGAAACTAAAACCAAAGAAGGTATTTTTCTGGAGCTTGACCAATCGGACCCGGTCGCTTCGGGAGCAATAGCCCTTGGTGTTTATGAAAGGTACGAATCAGAACTTTTTCGTTCCAAAATAAAGCCCGGTATGGCAATAATTGATATTGGCGCCAATTTGGGCTATTACACCGCCATCGCCTCTCGCCTTGCCGGAGAATCAGGCTCGGTAATAGCCTTTGAACCGGAACCAAATTTCTTTAAATTGCTTTCCAAAAATATCAGCCGAAATAATATGAAAAATGTGGCTTGTTTTGAACTGGCGATTGCCGAAAAAGATGGTTTAACGGATTTGTATTTATCTAACGAAAACAAGGGACACAACTCCATAATTCCTTCCGAAGAATTAAAAACTTCCGTTCAAATAAAAACAACAACCCTTGATGCTTTATTAGCTTCTCAAAAAATTACAAAAGTGGATATGATAAAGATGGATGTTGAAGGAGCCGAAATTTTGGCGTTGGAAGGAATGAAAAATACGCTTATCCAACATTTTCCTTTGTTATTTTTAGAATTCTCGCCACATTCAATTATAAAAATAAAGAGAAATCCTATGGATTTTCTTTCAACTCTCCAAAAGATTGGGTATTCTATATTTGAAATCAATAAAGCTAGCCAATGTTTAAACAATGTAACGGACATTCAAAAATTTATTGAGAGTATTCCAAAAGGAAAATATACCGATATTTATTGTGAAAAAATAGCCACTTTATAAAATCCGCCTTAAAAAAATATAGAGGATGTTCTAATGAAAGAACACCCTCTATTATTACTCCTTCCTCCCCATAACTCGATGCAACATCCATGTTGCTATCGTCAACATAAATATCGTCAGGGCTAGCCCCATACCCATGTCCAATGAATGACTATATTGACCAGTCACAACACCGATTATAATTCCAGCACAAGCAAGTCCAATTGTCGTTTTGCCTGATGGTCGGAGAATCTCCCCATGCAACCATTTGTTGTATTCATCCTCCCTGTTGAATATCCCCACCTTACGAAATGGATATAACCAATTTATTCCATGTCCACCCGTCCACTTAGAATCATGGAGATAATGCCACATCAGGCAAATCTCCACTACAATCGACCAGAAAATTAGGATGCTAGCACCATTGCATAGGAAAATTAACAATCCTCCTATTAAGGCAACTGTCGGCAACACAAGAAGCGGATAATGAGGTATTTTTTCATGGTGATGTTTTTTTTGATATACATCACCACTCATCACATTATATGATGTGAAAATATCCAAGTCTGGCGATAATGCCGCCAATGCTCCAATAACATAATAATACCAAGGAGCAACAATGCTATATCCCCAAACACTAAAAATTTTCAGCAATACCGCTACAACAAGCGAACCGACTGCGAGATCTAAACTTGCCGCAATGACCATTCCGGCAAGCTTGAAAAATCTGTCTAAAATCTTCAATCTTCACCCCTCCTTTAAAAAGTTAAAAATTAAATTTTTTTATTTTTTCTGCTTCATCTGTCGCCTCATCATCAGGGGACCAATGAGCCCGAAAAATAGTTGCCACAAAATATAATTAAATTTTGAGGAACTGCAAAGCCAACTCCTCAATCGCGTGGTGTCTAAATGCCTCTCGATTTTCGTGTTAACTTTTACCAACTCAATAAATAAATGGCTTGGCAATACCATCTTTAAAGAGGCAAAAACTCGAGGAGCGTGCCACTTTTCAGCCACAACAACTAGGCTAGCCCCGCCAGGGATAATTTTTTTTATTTTTTCTGCTTCATCGAAACTGTCCATCATCTCTGGGATGATGGTGACATACTTCATACTTAAGCCTGCGGCTAAAACCATTGCTTCCTTTAACTCAGCTTCCTTTCTCCATAAAACAGGACGAGAGGTTGATAAAATCAAAATTGGTTTGATCCTGCCCCCGCCAAGAAGCGTCTTGGCGATACGAATTCCTTCTTTGGTAGTTTGCAAGCTCATCTCCGTTAGTCTGCTACCGCACGCCGCCAAACAGTAAGATGGCACATAAATAATTTTCTTCAATGCTTCCTCCCTTCCAAAAAACAAAGTAAATTTTACCTATATTCAATTCTAAAAGAATCTTTTCAGATTGTACACCTTTTAATAAAAAAGTCAAGCTTTTACAAGTTGTATAAAAACGGCTTAATACAGGTATTTTACGGTCCCTAAAGATACTCAAAATGACCGATAGTGAGAAAAAAAGATCCTGGCATAAGCTTGCTTTTTCCTTTCAGCCCCAATTTTTGAAATGTCTTTTTTGTAAACATTTCTTCATCACTGAATGTTATTTTTCTCCCCAGTTTGCGATTTATGGCAAAAAGCCAGCGAAAATAAAAAATGTCGTAAGGCACTTCTATAAAAACGCATTCCTTTGCTATCCGTTTTTGCTCGGCTATTAACTTCAACTGTTCTTCTTTGGTATAGTGCTCCAAAAAACCAAGAGAATAAACCAAATCAAACTGCTTGTCTTTAATGTCGGATAAATTAAAAGCATCTCCATAAATAAATTCGCATTCTTTGTTTGAATTATTCGCCATATCAATCGCTTCTTGAGAATAATCCACTCCAACGCATTTTAACGCGCCCAACTTCTTCAAATGAGCCAAAGTAAGCCCCGACCCCGCCCCAATCTCGCACACTATCTTATTTTTTATATCATAATTTTTAGAGATAAATCTAGCAAAATATTTCGCAAAATAATACTCTCTGGCAACGGAAACCAAGGAATTGAAAACTGTTTTTTTGTTCTTGTTTTCGTCCCAATATTTATCCCATTGCTTTTTGTCATCCAAATATTTCATTTTTTAAAAAACATAATTATTTTATAAAAACTATAATTGACTATTTGACCAAGAAACAGTAAAAACTCTTTTGTGTTCAGTTTGGATGTGCTGTATTTTCTCATTCTGAATGTGTATGGAAATTCTTTAACTTTAGCGTGTTTTGTCTTTACTAAAATCTCCAACACTATTTTATAACCTTTTGTTTTTAACTTCAAATCGTTCACCGCGCTTCTTTTCATGAAAAAATATCCGCTTAACGGATCTTTTGTTCCGGTAAGAATTCTGGCCATAAAAACTCCCGCGCCTGAAATTATCCTTCGGTGAAATCCCCATTTTTCAACAACACTCCCTTCTTCAAACCTGCTACCGATAACTATATCATAATCAATCAAAGAAGAAACCATCTGATTCAAAATAGATGGATCATGACTCATATCTCCATCCATAACTCCCACATACTCCCTGCTAGAATGCTTAAAGCCATCCACCACCGCCGTGCCCAAGCCCAATTTACCAGCACGATGGATAACCCTAACTGGATATCTGTCAACCAATTTTTCGGCTATTTTACCGGTGCCATCGGGGGAATTGTCATCTACGATTATAAATTCCAAATTTATTTTACTCTTATCCACCGCCTCAAAAATCTCCTCTATTAAAAAAGGGATGTTTTTTGCTTCGTTATAGGTGGGTATAATTAAGGAAACATTAAACATTTGTTTTTGGCTTTAGAAACTCAATAATCTTTTCAACTTTTTTTTGCCAAGTGTAGTTTTTTACCTTTTCGTAAGCGATTTTCGTTTTTCCATCAACATCTTTTGTGTCAATCGCCTGTTTTATTTTTTCCGCCAAATCTTTCGGATCGTCTGGAACAAATCCATAACCGCAATCTGACAAGACTTCTTCCACAAGTTCCAATTTGGAATAAACAATCGGTCTTTGGCTAGCCATATATTCATAAACCTTCATTGGGAATCCGTATAATCTGAAATGAGGCCTGTCCGGATATGGGATAACTAAAACATCAACAGCCTGTTCATATAAATTCACTTCCTGAAAATTTTTCCGCTCCTCAAAAACACACCTTTCCAAAAGTCCTTCGTTTTTAGCCATTTTTTGGTATCCGGCAATTTCATCTTTTTTTCCTCCAATAAAAAGCATTATCTCATTTTTACTTAAATTTTTCAACGCTAGAATCATAGCGCTGATTCCCTTCTCCATGCCCATTGTTTTAAACAATCCGACATAGCCAATCATTTCCCCATTAGTCGGCAAACCCAGTTTTTTTCTAGCTTCCTCTTTGCTAATATTCTTATAATTATCAAGATCAACCCCGCCGTACGCAACTAAGACACTTTCCGACTTAACGCCAGTTTTGTTTATTAATAAATTTTTTAGTTTTAACGAAGTAGTGATTAAAAAATCGCTGTTTATGGCAATGTGTTTATCGCGCCAATTATTATTAAGCATATGCCAATCGGAACAAATCTCATATTTATATTTGAATATTTTTCTTAGAATTATCAGATAAGAAAGCAGGAGTGATTCGTTGGAGAAAAAAACAATCGTCCGTTCTCGTTTTTTTTTAAAAATGAAAAACGGCAACCAAAAAAAATAAAAAAAATAAGGCGACCAAAAATTCAAAAAAACAATTTTCCACTTTCTAAGACGCAAGTTAATAACATCAACCCCTTTAAATTGATCGGGGTGTTTATTTGCGACAACTATGGAATAATCGCTTTTCAGCAAATTATTAAATTGTTCGGCTAAGTTAAGAATATAAAAATTATCCGCGCTTAAGGCTTGAAACTTTTTTGTCGTTATGTGGACTAATTTCATTTTACCAAGTGTTTATTATCATCAATGGCGCACAAACAATCTTCCATCACCAAATAATCAATCCCTGAATCCAAGAATGCTCTAATGGCATCTTCTGGACTCGCCACTATCGGCTCTTCGTGCATATTAAAACTCGTATTTATCAGAGTGGGGATACCACTTAATTTGTAGTACTCGTTTATTATGTCGTAATAGTAAGGATTATCCTCCTTTTTTATCACTTGAGGGCGAGCCGTTCCGTCCAAATGAACACAAGCTGGCGCTTCCTTTTTCATCTTATCGGTGCAGTTATAAGTAATAGTCATATACTTTGCCGCCAACGGATCATTTTGTATGCCGATATAATTTTCTTTCGTGTGCTCCGCCATTGTTGCCGGCGCAAAAGGCATAAACTCGCTACGGTTGAGCTTTTTGTTGAGCCAATCGTTTGCGGTCGGATCTATTGGGGCATAAATTATTGATCTGTTCCCAAGCGCTCTTGGTCCGTACTCCATCCTTCCAGAATAAAACGCGACAATTTTATTATCATAAATCAACTTGGCTATTTCTTTCGCCGAATCGGTCATTTTTTTATAAATTACTTTGTTTGTTCTTAGAGATTCTTCCACTTCTTTTTTGGAATAACTTGGACCGAAATAGACCATGCCAAAATTTTTGGGAAGCAATCTGCGTCCCTCTTTTATTTTTAAAACGGAAAGAAAATAAAGCGCCGCGCCTAAAGCCAATCCGCCGTCAGACATTGCTGGGAATACATAGATATCTTCCACCTCGGGCAATTGAAAAATTTTCTGATTAAGCAAAACATTGGCAAAAACACCACCAGAAAGAA
>ERZ1292630.5757-Hain-H41-02um-R3-5757-length-10023-cov-30_pt1 | contig 10023 bp, 8 predicted proteins | sample MGYA00564408_ERZ1292630 | MGnify/ENA primary metagenome ERZ1292630 (study PRJEB36523, sample SAMEA6512641) | groundwater metagenome | collected 2019-01-08 | study: AquaDiva: Metagenomics assemblies of 32 groundwater samples
CACAGCACCCTGTCGACCACGTGGCTGGGGCGGCGGATCGAACTATTCGACAATCTTCCTTCAACGAACCGGGAAGCCGTTCAGCTCGCACAGGCAGAAGTGGAGCATGGCACGGTTGTCGCCGCCGACAGCCAGACCGCTGGACGCGGACGGCTCTCCAGAACCTGGTTTTCCCCGTCTGGCACCAATCTCTACTGTTCCGTCATTCTTAGGACAGCACGCCCACCGGAACGACTCACTGAATGGCTCTCCTGGTTGCCGCTGGTCACAGCACTGGCCGCAGCCGAAGCAATCGAACAGGTTTCGTCCATCCACGCCTCTGTGAAATGGCCCAACGATCTCCTGATCTCGGAACGGAAAGTCGGCGGAATCCTCTGTGAAAGCGGCACAGGAACGCGGTCAGGCCCTTTCCAGATCATCGGGATCGGCATCAACGTCAACGGTGACCATGATGACTGGCCCACTGACCTTCGCGACTCAGCCACGTCGATATGGCAGGAACGGAAGATCGTCGTCGACCGCAACAGACTGCTCGCGCAACTGCTCCTCGAGCTCGAACAGTGCCTCGATGAATTGGCCCTTCACGGAATGAGTCGGCTCGCGTCAGCCTATCACCAGCGCTGCTCGACCATCGGCCATACAGTACGAGCGACGTTAGGTAATGGAGACATTGTCGTGGGGCTTGCCGAGGAAATCGGCCAGGATGGATCCTTGCACGTACGGCCACAGACGACTCAATCTGGCTCAGAATCGCCGGAGGTCATCCACTTGCGCGTAGCCGACATCATCCACGTGAGGACTTAGCATAATGCTGAAACAGTCCTCCAGCGGCGTTCTCGCATCGTTCAGACCCTCAACGTACCCCAGAGGGTACGCCTCGGCCCTTCACTCGCTGCGGCCTTGCTGGACGAACTGTTTGAGCATTCTGCGGAGCGTGTCCTGTTCTCCCATACATGCGGATCACCGGATGTCCGGCTGGCCAACATAGTTTTTTCGGAGACCGCTGGCCAAACCGCCCAGTTGAAACGTACAATATCTCCTATGCTTCTCGTCGTCGATATCGGCAACACCAACATTGTCTGGGGCGTCTATGACGACCGCACCCTGGCGGCCCATTGGCGAATCGCCACGGACGCAAAAAAAACCTCCGACGAGTACGGCATTCTTTTTACCAGTCTCCTAACAGCCGCAGGAATTTCCACGCAACGTCTCACCGGCGCCATCATCTCCAGTGTTGTACCGACATTGACCGGAACCATCGAAAATATGCTCGAACAATATTTTCACCAGCATCCGATGATCGTCACCTCGGATACGGACACGGGACTTCGACTCCGTTACGACAATCCAAAAGAAATCGGCAGCGACCGACTGGTGAACGCAGCAGCTGCGTATCATAAGTATCGACGCGATCTCATCGTCGTTGACTTCGGCACCGCCACGACCTTTTGCGCCATCACAGCAGAGGGCGACTACCTCGGAGGCGTCATCGCTCCCGGCCTCGGAATCTCGGCAGAAGCCCTGTTTGCACGAGCCGCCAAACTGGCCAAGGTCGAATTTATCCGTCCGAAGACGGTGATCGGTACCGATACGGCCGGCAGTATTCAATCCGGCCTGTTATTTGGATATGCAGGATTGGTCGATACGGTCGTCCGGCGAATGGAACAGGAGCTCGGACACTCAGCCTACGTCATTGGCACCGGAGGACTCAGTTCCATCCTGGCAGCAGAAGCCACGTCCATTCAAAAAATTGAACCGCTCCTGACGTTAGAAGGTCTTGAGCTTCTCTACCGACGAACCAAGGGTCTTCCCTCTCCCACCATGCAGGTCTAGCAGCAGAAGACCGTTATTGGGTTTGTTTGGTTTGTCTCGTTTGTTTGGTTGAACGAAACTAACCCAATGAACCAGATCAACCCTCAGCCTCCTAAAGTCCACCCTTCCCTCCACAAGTAATTAATTTTTCTGGGCCGGTTGACTTTATAGGCCCTATGGCTATCTTCTGTCGGACAGAGGAGTCTTAGATGCCTGAAGAACACAAGAATACGAATACAATCGGGAACTTGGGTACTCCATCTTCCGACGATTGCACCGCCACAGAGGACACAGGTTTGATCGAAGAGCTTCAGCTGGCGCTTACAGCAAAGGCTGAAGAGGCAAAGAGCTTGAACGACAAATATCTCCGGCTTGCCGCCGAGTTCGATAACTATAAACGTTTGATCCAGCGCGACCAGCGCGACCAGATCCGATTCGGCAATGAGTCATTACTTAAAGAACTTTTACCAGTTGTCGATAATCTCGAACGGGCCATCAAGGCCTCGCACGAGGGGGGAAATAACAAGGCTCTCATCCAGGGCGTGGATCTCACCCTCAAGCAACTGACGGGCGCCCTGTCACGGTTTCATGTCACACCCGTCCAAACGATCGGTCAGCCGTTCGATCCTGCCATGCATCAGGCGGTCGTATCCATCGCGTCGGAGAAGGTTCCAGCGCAGCATGTGCTGGACGAGCTTCAGCGAGGCTATCTCTTGCATGATCGTATCTTGAGAGCGGCCATGGTGAGCGTATCCACCGGACAGACAGAGAATGGCGCACCAGGAACAGACAACACGATTCGTTCATCGTAATATTTATCAAAGCCAGACCTAGTGAGGAAGGAGTAGAACATGGGCAAAGTGATCGGCATCGACCTTGGAACCACAAATTCCTGCGTTTCCATCATGAGTGGTGGTGAACCAATTGTGATCGCCAACGCAGAAGGAGCCCGCACCACACCGTCCGTCGTCGCCATCACAGAGAAGGGTGAGCGCCTCGTCGGGCAGATTGCCAAGCGCCAAGCGATTACAAATCCTGAAAATACGATTTTCTCCGTCAAGCGCCTGATGGGCCGCAAATTTCGCAGCCAGCAAGTTACCGACGCTGCCAAGCGGCTTCCCTATAAGATCTCTGAGGGAGACAACGGCGACGCCCACGTCGAATTGCGCGGTAAGCGCTACAGCCCGCCGGAAATCTCCGCCATGATTTTGCAAAAGATGCGGCAGACGGCGGAGGACTATCTCGGAGAAAAAGTCACCGAAGCAGTCGTCACCGTCCCGGCCTACTTCGACGACAGCCAGCGCCAGGCCACCAAAGATGCGGGCCAGATCGCCGGATTGAACGTACTCCGGATCATCAACGAGCCGACCGCTGCAGCCCTCGCCTACGGTCTGGACAAGAAAAAAGATGAGCGGGTTGCCGTCTACGATTTGGGCGGCGGTACGTTCGACGTCTCCATCCTTGAGATCGGTGACGGCGTGTTCGAGGTCAAGTCGACCAACGGCGACACCTACCTCGGCGGCGACGACTTCGACCAGCGTGTCATGGACTGGTTGGTCGACGAGTTCAAAAAGGATCAAGGCATTGATCTTCGAAAAGACCGGATGGCTCTCCAACGTTTGAAAGAGGCAGCGGAGCGCGCCAAGATCGAGCTCTCATCGTCTCAGGATACCGAAATCAATCTGCCCTTCGTCACTGCGGACGCTAACGGACCGAAACACCTGGTCGTGAAACTGACCCGCGCAAAACTTGAACAGCTGGTCGACGACCTGATTCAACGATCGATCGAGCCCTGCAAGAAGGCCCTGTCCGATGCAGGCGTCTCCGCGCGTGACATTCATGAAATCGTCCTCGTCGGCGGCATGACCCGCATGCCGAAAGTCATTCAGGCCGTGAAAGAATTCTTCGGAAAAGAACCGCATCGGGGTGTGAACCCTGACGAAGTGGTGGCGATCGGCGCAGGCATTCAAGGCGGCGTGCTCAAGGGCGAAGTGAAGGACGTCCTGCTTCTCGACGTGACGCCGCTGTCGCTGGGTATCGAAACCCTCGGCGGTGTCTTCACAAAGTTGATCGAGCGCAATACGACTGTCCCGACGAAAAAGAGCCAGGTCTTCTCGACGGCTGCCGACAATCAAACGGCGGTCACCATTCGAGTGTTCCAAGGCGAACGCGAGATGGCGAACGACAACAAGCTCCTCGGCCAGTTCGACTTGGTCGGCATTCCTGCCGCGCCTCGTGGGATGCCGCAAGTTGAAGTGACCTTCGACATCGACGCCAATGGCATCGTCCATGTCTCGGCCAAAGACTTGGCCACGCAGAAAGAACAGTCCATCAAGATTACGGCCTCCAGCGGCTTGAGCAAGGAAGAAGTCGAAAAGCTGGTGAAGGATGCGCAGGCCCACACCGACGAGGATAAGAAGCGGCGGAAGACTGCCGAAGCCAAAAACCAGGCCGACAGCCTGATCTACCAGACGGAAAAGAACCTAAGCGAGCATGGCGACAAGATCGCCGCAGAAGACAAAACCAAGATTGAGGAAGCCGTGGCCTCGCTGAAAAAAGCGATGGAGGGAACGGACCCCGAAGCAATCGAGTCCGCCACCCAAACATTGACGACCGCCTCCCACAAGTTGGCGGAGGAAATGTATAAGAAGGCTTCGGCATCGGCTGCGGCCGGCAGTGACGCCAGCGCCGAAGGCGGAACCGGAGCCGGCGAGACCAAGACGGATGAAAAGGTCGTGGACGCAGAGTTCGAAGAAGTGGACAAAGACAAGAAATAAGTTAGAATACCGTCAGTGAGACCGAGCTTCGCCGATACAGGGGGCTCGGTCTTGCTGCTCTTTCATCCTGAGAGACGGCGTCCGTGTCCAAACCCAACTACTACGAAACCTTAGGTGTCGAGCGAACCGCGTCCGAGGACGAGCTCAAGAAGGCCTATCGAAAGATGGCCCGCCAACACCATCCCGATCTTCAAACGGGAGAGGCACAGAAGAAAGCCTCTGAAGAAAAGTTCAAAGAAGTCAATGAAGCCTACGAGACCCTGAGCGATCAGGACAAACGCAAGCGCTACGACATGTTCGGCCACACCGGAACTCAGCAGGGCACCGGACCGGATGGCTTCGGATTCGGCGGAAGCGGCTTTGGCGACGCCTTCAACGACATCTTCGAGGATTTTTTCGGAGGCCAGCGAGGCGGCAATCGGGCAGAGCGCGGCAACGACCTCCAATACAACCTGGAACTGACTTTCGAAGAAGCCGTCTACGGGAAAGAGGCCAAACTCAAAATCCCGCGCTGGGAAATGTGCACCGACTGCAAAGGGACCGGCGCCAAGAGCGCGGCATCGGTCAAGACCTGCCCCAGTTGCAAAGGGGCCGGACAGATGAGGTTCCAGCAAGGGTTTTTCAGTATCTCCCGTCCTTGCGGCCAATGCGAGGGAGCAGGACGAATCGTCACAGAGCCCTGTTCGGCCTGCCAGGGCCGCCAACGCACCTATCGAGAACGGACCATCGCCGTACATATTCCGGCCGGCATCGAGTCAGGCATGCGTCTGCGCCTCTCGAACGAAGGGGAGCACGGAACCAACGCAGGCCCGCCGGGCGATCTCTATGTGGCAATTACCGTCAAGCCGCACCAACTCTTTCAGCGCCAAGGGCAGGATATCCTCTGTGACGTCCCCATTCAGTTCGTCACAGCCGTACTCGGAGGAAAGATCGAGGTTCCCACGCTGAAAGGCAATACGATCATCAAGATTCCTGCCGGCACGCAACAGGATAAAACCCTGCGCATCAAAGGCCTGGGTATTCCCAGCCTCAAGAACCAGGGTACCGGCGATCAGGTATTTGTCATCAAGATTCAGATTCCCACCAAACTGACCGCTCGCCAGAAAGAATTGCTCAAAGAATTTGCCAAAGAGAGCGGCATGTCGATGGAAGAGGACAGCGACGGCTTCTTTGACAAGATGAAAACCTTCTTCGAATAGCGCCATCGGTCATCAGCCCGGACACCCCCCATGTCCACATTCTTCGTCAACCCTGACGCCATCACTCCACCCACGATCAGCATGACCGGTGATCTCCTCCATCATCTTCGTGATAGTCTCCGCTTGCGCCCGGGAGACGCCCTCACCCTCAACGACGGATGCGGAACCCGCTATCGCGTGGAAGTGACCCACGTTACCCCGCAGGCCATCGACAGCCGCATCATCGACCGACAGACCGAACCGGCACACAGAACTCCACCGATCGTACTCGGCCAGGCCTTGATCAAAGGCGACAAGATGGACTGGGTCATTCAGAAATCCACAGAACTCGGCGTCGCGACCATCCTGCCCATTCACAGTACACACAGCGTCATCAAGCCCAACCCGGAACGACTGGAACATCAGCGGTCCAGATGGGAGCGCATCGCTCGAGACGCGGCACAGCAGTCGGAACGATGGACGCTTCCCGCTATCGCAGACCCGGTAAGCCTCGCAGAGATCTGCCGACGGTATGCCACGGCGCCGCTGAAAGGCCTGTTCGTGGAACGCTCCAACGGCTCCTCACTCGCAACCATTCCATTGCCGGTAGATCGTCAGCAACCGATTATCTTGTTGATAGGGCCGGAGGGGGGATGGGCGCCGGACGAGCAACGTCTTGCACAGGAGCAGGGTTTCCTCCCGCTCACCCTCGGACCACGAATCTTGCGTGCCGAGACTGCAGCAATCGCCGCGCTCAGTATTCTCCAATCAAGGCTCGACGAAACGGGATAGGAACGGATGTTCTGCTTGTTCGAAGTTCTAAGTTCGAGGTTCGAGGTTTCCGGAACCTAGCACTTCGAACCTCGAACTTCGAACCTCCGATTAGCGGCCAATAGTCAGGCGAACGATCGTGCCTTTTTCCCCGCTGGCCCAGCCCTCCGTCCTATTAGGAAACGAAAGGCCGAATAACGAAGCCTTTGCGATTGCACCCTGCTCAGTCCAGGTAAAACCGCTGTCGATGCTCCGATAGACCATGCCCCGTTCCCCCACAATCCATCCAGTCTGGGGATCGGTAAATCGCACTTTCAGGAGATCGGTTAGCTTCGTACAGGTGCTGGCGCAGGGCAGCGTGCGATCGATCCATTGATGGCCGCCATTGCTCGTGTGAAAGATGGCTCCGGCATTTCCAACGGCCCATCCGGTCGACGGATCGGAAAAATACACATCGAACAGCGTGACAGCCCCCTGAGTCTCTTGCGGAGTCCAGGTGATCCCGCCGTCGTCCGTCATCAAGACAGTCCCTACTGCCCCAACCACCGTCCCGTGCTGTGCGGTAAGAAATTGAATGCCGTAGAGCGCTGCGCTCGTCTTGCTCGCTTGATCGACCCAGTGCAGTCCACCATCCTTCGTATGGAGAATGGTTCCGTTGCCACCGACTACCCACCCCTCGCTGGGCGACACAAACGAGAGGCCGTAGAACGCCACCTGGGTATCGGCGAGTTGTGAGGACCAGGTCTCTCCTCCGTCTTGGCTCCGTCGAATCGTCCCATTGGCTCCAATGGCCCATCCCAACTTCTCATCGAGAAAGAAAACCCCCGAGAGGCTCGCTGTTGTGCCGCTGACGACCTTCTTCCACTTCTTCCCCCCATCGACCGTCTTCACAATGGTACCGCCGGCCCCCACCGCCCAGCCCAGCAGAGACGTATGAAAATAGATCCCCATCAGGATCGCTTCCGTATGGCTCGCTTGAGGGGTAACCGTCAGAGGAGAGTCAGCAGCCCACGAAGGAGTGGCGCATAGCTGCGTCGCCAGCACCACGACCGCAAGGCATCCAGGCAATCCGTATCTCACTGGGTAGTATCGGCGTCGGGGCGAGTGCTATTGAAGTAGCCTTGATCGGGCATGCCCTTGGCGAGAATGGTAAACGTGCCCGCTTCCAACGTCAGCCACTTCTTCGGAGTACAACAAGTATCATCGGGCTGCACATCCCAGGACCCGCGCCGCACAATCAGCGGTCCAGTCGCAAGCTCGTTAAAGAATTCATTGCGCTTCCCGATACCATAGAGATTCCGATGAGGCACTCGCACAACGATCTCCGTATCCGTCCAGGACATCACCTGCGCCGCGACATTGCTGAACAGCACTTCCGTACGCGAGACGTTCTCGTCCATCTCGATATCCCGCCGCTTATAGGCCCCCTGATTGAGGCCCAAGGAGGCATGCTCGGCTGTTTTCAAAAACGTGCCGAAGCCGGACCCTTTAATGGTGATCAGCTCATCGAGCCCTCCCGATTTCGGACTGAAGGAATCGATCTTCGGTGTCACGAGGGTAAAGACCCCCGCCTCAGTCTTGAGAGTCTCCTTCGTCGCACAGCAGGAGCCATCCGGATTGGGCTTCGTTGCGCCCCGATAGATGATGACCGGTCCGGTTTTCGCACTGAAGGGTACCCACACATCGATTCGATCGTCCTGCCAACGATAGATGACGGCGCGGACCCCTCCGATATCGACTCGATTCTCTCCCGTATTGAAATCGGTAAAGGCGTAGGGCGTCGCTCCACTTTCCGAATAGAATCCGAAATGTTCGCCGCTGATTCTGAGTAGCGTACCGATGGGGGCGGCAGGAGGATTCATCGCTGTCGCTTTTGGCACATGAACCGCAAAAGTCCCGACCATTCGCTCACGCCCTTGCATCGTCAGAACGATCGGTCCGGTCTCCGCATCCATCGGAAGATGTACGACGATGGCGCTATCCGACCACTGGGCGATGGTGGCAGGGTGCCCGCCGAACGTAACCATGTCACCGGTTCTCCTCTCAGAGCCGAATCCTTGGCCAAAAAAAACGACCTTCGTGCCGACCGGCCCGCTCACCGGATCGACCCGAATGCTCGGAATCAGTTTCAGTGGCACAGCGTTACTCACTGTGTACTGGACCGGAGCGCAACAAGACCCGTCCGGCAAGGGATCGGACGATGCCAATCGAACCATCACATCCCCCGATACCGCATTCGCAGGAACCTCGACTTCGATGAGGTCGTCTTTCCAGCGACGCGGCCTGACGAGTACGCCCCCGATCATTACGTCGTTGACTCCGAACATCGTATTGGGATCGCGAGAACCAGCCGTGACCCCAAAATGCGCACCGGCAATCTGCACCGAATGGCCTGGTTCGATCTCTGCCGGCGTTATTGCCGTAATCGTTGGCTGTACCACTGTCAATGTCCCGGCAGCCATCTTCTTCTTTCCAACCATGATTTCAACGGGACCGGATCGCGCTTGGAAGGGAACCTTCACCTCGATCAAGTCGGACTCCCAACGTTGAATCAACGCAGGGAACCCACCCACAGTCACGCGATTGACCTGCACGGATTTAAATGCCCCGAACCCCTTCCCGCCGATTGATACAGTAGCGCCCGGTACCGCCGTTGCCGGATGAAGCTCGAGCGCAGAAGGAGTAGCCGCAAAGGCGGCAACAGTCAGGCCGACCCACAATGTCAATGTACCTACGCCGGTTACAAACACATTCTTTATCTGGTTCATCTGGTTGATTTAGTTTGTTTCGTTTATTTGGTTCATCTGGTTGGTCGGTCTATCTAGTTTGCCTGATTCATCTGTTTAGTTTCATTCAACCAAACAAACGAGACAAACCAAATAAACAAGAACAACCAACTATAGCAAGCGGTTTTTTCGAGAGTCAATCCGGCGAACCTGCGCGCACCCAGGGTTCACATCAGGTTGCAGCGACCAAAAACAGATGTGGCAAGCCAGCAATTCGTGAGGCGTGAATGGAAAGAGCTGAAGGGCTCGGAATAATAGTGCTCTGCCTCCTACGCTTCACGCTTCACCTTTCACGTTTAACGGTTTGTGAGACCGATCAGGAGACGGAGAAGATCACTTCAATTTCGACGGGGGCCCCGCGAGGTAACTCAGCAGCCCCCACCGCCACGCGTGCATGACGACCGGACTCTCCAAAGATCTCAACCAGGAGGTCTGAGGCGCCGTTGAGAACTTGGGGCTGTTGTATAAAGCCCTCGGCCGACGCCACATGCCCGACAACCTTCACGACTCGTGTGATACGGTCCAACGTCCCAAGTGCCTGCTTGGCAATCGCCAGGGCATTCAAGAGAGCAAGTCTAGCCGCCTCCATCCCCTGCTCCACCGTCAGATCACGCCCGAGCTTGCCGGAGAAGGCCAACTGCCCGTCTCGCATAGGAAGAACGCCGGACAAAAATAAGAGGTTCCCGGCCTGGACCGCCG
>ERZ1292630.5761-Hain-H41-02um-R3-5761-length-10018-cov-4_pt1 | contig 10018 bp, 6 predicted proteins | sample MGYA00564408_ERZ1292630 | MGnify/ENA primary metagenome ERZ1292630 (study PRJEB36523, sample SAMEA6512641) | groundwater metagenome | collected 2019-01-08 | study: AquaDiva: Metagenomics assemblies of 32 groundwater samples
TATTTCTCTTTCCGAATGCCAGGTCCCGATCTACTTCGACAACGGCTACAAGCTGGCATCCGACAACTTTCTCCCCACCCTCAATTTTGACTATGATGAATATCATCTGATAAAATTGGCCCTCGAATCGACGCCGCTCCGCAAAACTCCCAGATATGCCGGCGTTGTCAAAAGAGTGCGGGCCAAGATCGAAGCGGGGTTGTCGGATGGGGTCAGGCAGAAACGGAAGTTTTCTTCTGAAACAACGCGCATCGATATCACCTCCGATGACGAAGTCAAAAAGGGGGAGCGCTTTTATGGTGTTATTGAGGAAGCCATCTCCGGTGAACAGTGTCTGCGACTTGGCTACGATTCGATTACTTCCGGCATGACCGACCGTGTCGTGGAGCCGTATTTTATCATTTTCAAAGGACGAGCCTTCTACTTCGTCGCCTTTTGCCGCTTGCGAAACGATTTCCGAACCTTTCGCATCGATCGCGTACATAAGGCAGAAATTCTTCAGGAATCGTTTCGGAAAAAACGGGATGTCAATGCCGAGACCTACTTTGAGGACAGCTGGCAAATTTATATTGGAGAGCCTATTGAGGTTGTCGTTAACTTTGTCGGCGCCGCGGCTCGGGTCGTTCAAATGTCGTCGCATCATCCCCGCGAATCAGTGAAACCACTGGCAAATGGCGCGGTCGAATACCGGGTGGTGACACGGGGTATTGAAGAAATCCAGCGATGGATTCTCGGATTCGGGGCCGATGCCAGGGTGGTCTCGCCCGGATCCCTTCGCGACCGCATTCGGGATATAGGCAGGGTAATCGCTGGTTAAGCCGAGTCAACTCGCCCAAAATCTCCCCAAAGCCCTCGTTTCCCTTTAAAAAAAATCAAAAACTTCAATTTAGACTGACAGAATCTGTCAGGGGAACCACAGATATTAGTCGCTGACCGCCGGAGGAGGAAGACGACGCGTAGCGGGGTGAATAAAGTTCACCGTATGTGTCGGGCCGCAAAGCGTGTGCTGAATTAGCGGGTGATGATGAAATGTTTATTTCTGTCATTCCGGCCAAGCGAAGTGCGAGCCGGAATCCATCTTGTCCTAAGTGGCGTAAGATGGACTCCGGCTTTCGTTGGAGGGTCGTTCAACAAGTCTCGATGGAAGGGATAACTAAAAGACAGAGTCACTGGAAGCCGAAGTGTATGATCACTGATAAAAAGGGGTAACGATGAGCAGGGCTGAACGATTGGTGCATCTTGTCAATTTGATCTTAAATCGCGCGGGGATTCATGTCAGCGATATGGCCAGTCATTGCGAGGTTCACGAGAGAACCATTTATCGTGATATGGGGGCGCTCTCACGAATGGGCATCCCCATCTACTACAACAATGGCTATCGTGTCATGCGCGACACGGCATCGCCGATGGTGTCGGTGTCGCATCTCGATCTTGATCTGCTCTGTTTCGCCGTCAGCAACTCAACGCTGACCAGATCGCCCTATTTTCGGTCTCGTCTCAAAATCATTGTCGAGAAACTTCAGGCCTCGAAACGAAGACGCTCTCCTTCAAAAGAGCCGGATCTCGTTGTCTACGATCGAAAATCAAAGACAATCCCGACTCATTCCAGTAATCCCGTGATCCTTGATTTTCTGAAAGCGTCGCTGGAACATCGCTGGATAGTTATTTGGGGACACGATGGCGATGAAAAACGCCTGACCTGCATTCCCGTCGCTGTCAAATTTGTCGACGACCGCGCCCATTTTGTTATCGCGCGCAACGAAAAATCGTCGTGGGAAATGGTGCCAATCACGAAATGGCTCCGTGTCCGTTTGGCGCGAGACTCGTTTGCTCACCGCCCCCAAAACAAGGGCTGATTTGCCCACCGAAACACGGGGCGGGGAGAGCCGGAAATCCTTGAACGGCATAAAGTTTTTATTATTGACATCTGTCCCGGTCTCCGATACGTTGAGCGCCAGTTTAGAAGAGACCTTATTCGATTATAGGAGCGTACATGGAAGCACTGGGAATGATAGAGACGAAGGGGTTGGTCGCGCTGATCGAGGCCAGCGATGCCATGGTTAAGGCCGCCAAAGTGACCCTTGTTGCATATGAGAAAATTGGAGGCGGTTTGGTGACCGCCATTGTCCGCGGAGATGTCGCCGCCTGCAAGGCAGCCACTGAGGCAGGAGCCGCCGCCGCTCAAAAAATCGGCGAACTGGTTTCCGTTCACGTCATTCCGCGCCCGCACCAGAATGTCCACGATGTCTTCCCGACCAAACTCCCGGGCGGACAATAAGCACAAACTTTATGAAAGGCCTGACCAACCGTCAGGCCTTTTTCTTTTACTACGATGGCTGATTCAAAACAAAGTCCCGATGTCGACAACATTGTCCGTCTTGTCCTTGGTGAAATAACCAAGCGAGGCGCTCAGACACCCGATATTCCAGCGTCATCCAATGTAACCCCCGCACCGATGGCCGTCAGATCGGCATCTGCTTCTTTGCCGCCATCCGCCGATGGCCAGTGCGTTTTCAATGACATGGATGAGGCGGTAGCGATGGCTCGTCAGGCGCAACGCCGTTTTCTCGATATAAGTCTGGAGAACCGATCGAAAATCGTTGCCAATATCCGCATGCGTTCCCTCGAACAGGCCGAGCGAATCGCCCGGATGGAAATCGGGGAGACCGCTCTCGGCAAGTTCTCCGACAAGATTCTAAAGATTGTCCTTTGCGCCAACAAGACTCCCGGCCCCGAAGACCTGCAATCGCATGCTGTCACTGGAGACAGAGGCCTTACCCTCACCGAGCTTGCCCCGTGGGGAGTGGTGGCCTCGATTACGCCAGTCACCAATCCACCCGCGACAGTGCTTAATAATGCCATCTCGGTGCTCTCAGCCGGCAATGGGATAGTCTTCAACCCCCACCCCTCCGCCAAGATGGTCTCAGCCGAAATGGCGCGTGTGATCCACGATGCGGTGGTTGAGGCCGGTGGCCCGGCCAATCTGGTGACCTGTATGGCCAGCCCGACAATCGAGTCGGCGCAGGCCCTCATGAAGCACAAAAATATCGATTTGGTGGTAGTAACAGGTGGCGGCGCGGTGGTCAAGCAGGCAATGGCCTCAGGGAAACGGGCTATCTGCGCCGGCCCCGGCAACCCTCCAGTAATAGTTGATGAAACCGCCATTATCCCGCAGGCCGCCAAGGACATAGTAAACGGCGCCGGATACGACTACAATATCCTCTGCACCTGTGAAAAGGAGATTTTCGCAGTCGATAAGATTGCCCACAAGCTAAAGCGTGACATGGTCGCCAATGGCGCCTTCGAGATTGAAGGAATCGCTATCGACAAGTTGACCAAGCTCCTCGTGGAGTCCGATCCCGACAAGAGCGGTTATCGTCACGTCGCCATCAATCGCCGCTTTGTGGGGAAATCTCCCGAAGAGATTCTCAAGCAAATAGACATCACTCCGCCGCCGGGAACGAAGATTGTCTTTTTCGAAGCGCCGTGGGATCATCCGTTGGTGATGGCCGAGCAGTTGATGCCGGTGATTCCTTTTGTCAGGTGCAAGTCGGTCGAGGAAGCGATGGAGAAGGCGGTGATTGTCGAGCACCAGTTCCGGCATACCTTTGTCATGCACTCGACCTCGATAGTGAATCTTTCAAATATGGCTCAGCTGTGCCGGGCGAATATTTTCGTGAAGAATGGCATGAATCTGGCGGGGCTTGGTTATGGGGGAGAGGGATGGACTACCATGTCGATTGCCGGCACCACCGGCGAAGGACTGACCAAGGCTTCAACATTCACGCGTCCGCGCCGATGTACGCTGGTTGATTATTTTCGGATAATTTGAAATTGGAATTGTCTGGTTCCTTCGACGTCAATCTCATTTTAGCTTCATTATTTGTTCCTTGTTCTTATCGTCAAGTTGGGTACGAATAAAGTCGTCAATCTGTTCGGGTGGCGGGTTTTTCCCGATTGGATCAATCAATGTCTCATAACTCTCACTATCCACGGGGTTTTCAAAATACATTAGCCCCAGCCCAAAACGTGCACACTCTTCTTCCAATCTCCGAAGAGTCACATCGTCTTTATCGTATCCGTCGGGTAAGTGCAAGCATAAGAATGTCTTGTGTGAGAATCGAGAGTGAGATGCAGCCTCGTATACCCACGCCACATCCAGGTACCCAGCGGGTTTGATTTCAAAAGTAAATACTTGTAGAAAACGCCCCGGAACATAGCTATATGTCTTAACTGACACTACGGTAACGTCTGGCCGCGTCCACTTGCCTCCCGTTGATTTGCTCCCAGCATTGGCCGTGATCTGAACTACACTATCACGAGAATCGATGGCATTCTCCGGCATCCATGTTGAACCAATATAAGTTGCAAACGGTTTGTATAAGCTCTGCTCTTTTGTCCACTCACCCGACATCTTTGTTCTTGTCGGTTTCGTTTCTTTTGCAGCTAATCTGTAGACAGATCCCCCCATTCCTCTGCCTCTTGCAAGCACTCCGCGGTCTAACAGTCGCTGACGAACGCTCCAGTATTGGTCTACCGGGAATGCTTTTTTTGCAAGCTCTGTTGTAAGAGCCTTATTGCCTATTGGCGTGCCGTCTTCGGGTACAAGTAGAAAGAGTTGATCTTCGAGCTTAACGGTCTCATCTTGTGTCATTCCATACTCTCCAGTTCCCAAATGTGCTTTGTGATAGATCCAATATAATATAGGATACGGACAATATTCTGTAAAGTCGAGTGGGTCAGGGCTGAACTTTCTCTGTTCTATCAGCTGGGTGGCCCACCTTTCAGGTGGGTTCCCGTGGATCATGTAGTGAATGGAGGCGCATCCTTCAGAGCGTGAAACTTACAGAATAGACACTCATCCACCCCACGATAAATCGTGTGACTACCGCACTAACATCCAAATCACACTTAATCCCGCCCAGTGGGGCTGGGTGGCCCACCTTTCAGGTGGGTTCCCGTGATTCTTTCGCGAATGGTGGCGCGTCCTTTAGGGCGCGAACATCACAGTTTAGATGCTCATCCACCCCACGATAAATCGTGGGGCTACCGTGTTCAAAGCACTATGTAGCGCAGTCTTCGTAGGGCTGGGTTCCGGAAGAATTGAGCGAAGCGAAATAATGGAGTAACCCGACAGTTTTGATTTGACAATAAGAACGGTGTCGGGTTTCTCCTCCCGATGCCACAAGCATCGGGACTCGGAACGCCGACCTACAAGAGACTGCCGTTGTGATGATGTGAATATGCACCCACCGCGAAGCGGTGGGTTACCGAGGTAACGTGCCAAAGAATAAGACTGGCGGGGTGGCCCACCTTTCAGGTGGGTTCCCGTGATATGAGATTTGACAGAGAGGACGACCACCGTGCGTGACTCTTTGCTTTGGTGGCCCAGGCAATGCCTGGGTACTTTTAATCTGCCACCATTGTACCGAATCCCGCCCAGTGGGCGGGCCACCAAGGCGAAGAGAATTCAAGATGGGTTCCGGCTCAGCGCCCCGCTTGTACGGGGTCTTGGCCGGAATGACAGAGAAGATGCGCCGTAAGTGACAGTGGGGAGCTAGCAAGACAATCCCGAGTAGGTCAGGAGCCCTGTGCTCCTGACTCCAAAATCAAAGACGTCGGAACCACAGGGGTTCCGACCTACTCACTGTTTGAACGCGCACCAAGGGGCAGACGGGACGTCTGCCGCCCACAGAGATGCGCCTACAGCCACTCCGCCATAAAGGTGCGAATCACAGTGCGCAGATCGGTGCATAAGGCCGCATATGACGTCATGTCCTTCGCCGCCGCTGACTCCGCCAGTTTGCCGCACGCTTCGTTAATCTTCGCCATCAATGCAGTCACCTGCGCCGATTGTTCGTTGAGGTCTTCGGGAATCATAGTGGAGTCAAAGCCTTTTGCCTTTACAACGAGAGTAGCGGTGCTGGCCTCAATACCTTCCATATTCTTCTCGGGGAGGTGCTTGTCAATGATTACATCCATTGTTAGCAGAATTCCTTCCAAATGCGGGAACTCAATCGGTCCAAGAAGAGAACCGCTTTTCTCAAACGCCTCGTGCACCTGTGGCATCAGTTCATAGACCTTCGCGCTGTCCATCTGTTTGCAGGCAGAGGCATACACAGCAACTAACTCATCAAATGCTTTTCGCGCCGCGATGAACTTCTCTGTTCGCAGTTTGCTTTTCATAGCAGGGACAACCGAATCGACCGCTTTGATTCGCGAGGCGAATTCGTCGCCAGCCTTGAAGAGTGAACCGAAATCTTTCGCAGGCCATGCGGTATGCCAGGCCGGAGCCATGACTTTGTGGAACGCATCATAGGCGGTGTAGCCGCGTTCAGCGGCTTTGTCTGCTGGGCACTGTTGTGGTTCGGCCGAGAGGGATGCGACGCCGAGAAGAATCAAGGCGGCCATAAGTAGTTGAGCGAATCGTCCGGTATGCATATTCAATTTCTCCAATGTTAGATGTGAGGTTAGTTCATATGGTTAGATTACGTTAATTTCTTCGACTGAAACGCCCGCCGCGAAGCGGCTGGGTGCGAGAGGGGAGATATCGATTGTCGGCGTCTTACTGCAGATCATTTCCGCCGTAACAAGCCCCGCTCCTGGCGCATGCATGAACCCATGACCGGAAAAGCCGGTGACATGAAACATTCCGCCAACCGATGGCTCCCATCCAATGATAGCGTGATGATCGGGAGTGGTTTCATAGAGTCCTGCCCATTGGCTGGCGATTTCAGCATCGGCAAGAGCCGGTATTCTATCAAGGGCGCGTTCGAGGATGCCATCGGTGTATGCAGGATCAATGGATACATCATAAGACGGTTTCACGCTCTTGTCGGCCCAGCCAAGAAGCATCCCGCCCGATTCTTTGTGGCAATACAACCCGGATGCGACGTCGACGACCATAGGGAAGAAGGGTTTCACAAAATCCTGCGGCGCAGTGGTCACGATTTGTCGTTTGAGCGGTGAGACCGGTACATTGGCGCCAACTATCTTGCCGATCTCCGAGGCAAATGGTCCGGCGCAATTGATGACCAGCGGAGTGCTGATGTCACCACGATTGGTATGAACCGTTGTAATCTTTCCGTTGGCAACAGACAGACCGGTGACCGCGGTTTCAAGCTCGACGTCAACCCCCATCTGTCGATTGGCTTTATCGTATCCGGAAAGAAATTCGTGCGGGTCGCCGAGGCCGTCGTCTTTGCAGATCGTTGCCATTAGAACATCGTCACGTCTGACATGGGGGGCATAGCGCGAAATATCATCGTTCGAAAGCTTCTCCACTTGCAGACCGAGGCTACGCTGGAGTTCATAACTCTTTTGAAAAGTGGGAAGGTCGCTTTCGCGCGTGACGAGGAAGAGGTAGCCGACCTGATCAAAAAGCGCGGGTGATCCGGTGTCGCTCGCGAATTGTGTGAATAGGCGTTCGGAGAGCATCGACATCTCTATATTTACTCGGGTCGAGAACTGTGCCCGAATACCACCGGCGGCCTTGGCAGTGGCCCACGAGCCGAGAAAAGGCTCTTTGTCGACCAGAACAATTTGGCCATAGCGCGCCTTGGCGAGGTAAAATGCCACCGCTACGCCGACGATTCCGCCGCCTATTATGACCGCATCTGCTTTTTGACGCATTCCCGTTTACACTCTGATGTCGCCCATGTTGTGGGGCGGAAATATTTGCATGATCTGATGTGAACCTTTTCACGAAACATACGGAAAACTGTCCCCGATAGTCAAGCCGCCTGTTATCCTTCGAACCGCTTGAAGCCGCGCCGCACTATCCGTAGATTGCGCCCATGTCGGCTTATCCTCGTTTGCGCACTGATCTGATCGCAGTCTCCTCGGAAAGTGACGGCGTTGCCTACGTGACGGTAAAAGATCCGGTAAGCGGCTCATTCTTTCGTCTTCGGGAGCCGGAATACTGGCTGATCCAGCAGATGAATGGGCAGGCGTCGCCCGAAGAATTGTCCACCCGGTTCACTGCAAAATACAAAACTACGCTTTCGCCAGATTCAATCCGCGCATTCACAGAAACACTCGACGCACATTATTTCCTCGAAGGACAACGAGTCGAACAGATGCGCACTCGGAAGGGGAGCACGCATTATGCCCGCGGCAATTTCCTCGTGCGTTTGCTCTCGCTTCGACTCGCCTATTTCAATCCCACGCGTCTTCTTGACCTGTTGGTTCGGATGTATCGGCCACTTCACAACCTGTGGGGATTTCTCCTGTCGCTATTTGTTGTTGTCTGGGGACTGGGTCTTCTCCTGGCAAACTCCGAGCATTTCTATTTTGATCTTGCTGATGCCTTCAATCTTGGTTCGTTGGTGACCATCGTAACCGGGCTGTTTGTCATCATAACGATTCACGAATTTGCCCATGCCGTGGTCTGCCGCTATTATGGCGGAGAGGTACGCGAAGTGGGCTTTTTGCTTCTCTATTTTCAACCCTGCTTCTATGCCGACGTCTCCGATGCCTGGCTCTTTCAGAAAAAAAGTCAGCGACTCGCGGTCACCTGGGCCGGACCGTACGCGCAGTTGCTCCTGCTCTCAATTGCGGTGATTGGCTGGCGCGTGACGGTGCCCGGGATTGCGGTGAATGATCTTTTTCGCATCATCACGGTCGTCGCATGGATCACTCTGCTTTTTAATTTCAATCCCTTGATTCGTCTCGATGGATACTATCTGCTGTCTGACCTTGTCGCTATTCCCAATCTTCGCGACAAATCGTTCGGCTATTTGCGCTATCTGTTCACGCGATACATTCTGGGGTGGCCGACCGCCAGTCCGGAAATAAATACCCGTCAGAGAAAAATTTGTCTGACCTACGCTTTGACTGCAGGCGCATTTTCCATCTTTTTGGTCGTGTACTTCCTTTCAGTGGTGGCAGAATTCCTCATCTATTCTTTTGGGCAGGCGGGAATCCTGTTGGTGGGGCTGTTGTTAGTCCTTATCTTGTGGACACCCTCACGTGCAGTGGCACGCGGAATGGTACGGCAGGTACGATTTATGAAATCAGGTTCGATGACCAAAGCACGATTGATCGCATGGGGAGTAATCCTTGTGGTCGTCGTTATCATCTTTGGCATTATCCCCTTTGAGCATAAAATATCTGGTGACGTTGTGGCTCGTCCAAGCGCCGAATATTCCCTCTCTATCAATGAGTTTGGCCTTTTGGAAAGCCGGCTTGAGATGCGGGGCGCTTCTCCAGAGACAAAATCGAATTTCCTTCAGATGACATCGAATGAAATGGCAAAGCTCGAGCTTGTGCCCTATGTCAAGGACGGCCAGCGCGTTATTGAAGGGGACACGCTTGCAAAGCTCATTTCGAATCAGGTCATCAAAGAGTTGGTAGCAGGGCGCTCCGAGCTTGAACGCCTCGAAGGACAACTGGATCTGATAAAATCCCCTCCCAAGCCGGAGGCGGTGCGCGAGGCCGAGGCCGAGGTTAACTCGGCGAAGGCAGTGGTGGAGCAGAGTGAGCGTGAGCTGACAAGAGTTAAGGGACTCAGTGAACGCGGTCTGGTTCCGAGCAATCAGGTCGAAACAGCCCAGCGCAACTATGACGTCGCCGCCGCAACGCTCGCCAACAAACGTTCACGGGTGCAGCTGGTTAAATCTCCACCAAAGAAAGAGGAAGTGACCGTCATTCAAGCGGAAATAGACAAGCAGAAGGCCCGTCTTCAGTTTCTTGATGTACAGGAAAGGGCGCAGTCGATCATTGCACCGTTCGCCGGTGAAGTCGTATCAAGCATCGCCGATGGACGCATTCTGACAGTCATGGCGAATGACATGGTCGAGTTGCTCGTTCCGGTATCGGATTTCGAAATCAAACAGATAGAGATCGGACAACATGCGAGGGTAAAATTACGATCATTCCCCGACAGCCTCTTTGATGGCTCGGTGGTTCGTGTCCCGACCACGGCCGAGGAAGGGCAATCAACTTCGCACTTCTATGTATCTGTGTTAGTTAGTAACCCTGACCATCTGATAAAGCGGGGGATGACCGGCTACGCCAA
>ERZ1292630.5762-Hain-H41-02um-R3-5762-length-10017-cov-26_pt1 | contig 10017 bp, 9 predicted proteins | sample MGYA00564408_ERZ1292630 | MGnify/ENA primary metagenome ERZ1292630 (study PRJEB36523, sample SAMEA6512641) | groundwater metagenome | collected 2019-01-08 | study: AquaDiva: Metagenomics assemblies of 32 groundwater samples
AAATTTTTGTTTCATTTTCACCGAACAGATAAATATAGGTTGGAGTCGACATGGGCAATAGATGTTTGGTTTTGTTTGAATGGGTTATGCAAAGCTATGCGATTTTAGATGGTTTGCGGCAACAATAATAGATTATTGTTAAAAAGTGCGGCGCAACCATATATTGGCCAGCATGATCATGGTAATGCCCGGCATCAGTGCGACCAGCGCCGGATTTAAGCGCAGAATCAGCCCGGCATTGGCGATGATTTGATCCAGCAGGTACACCGCGATACCGATCAGCGCGGCGAATACCAGTTTGTTGCTCAAGCCGGTGCGTATCGATCCAAACACAAAGGGAATGGATAAGAGCAGCATGGCAATGGTCATCAATGCGCTGCCCACTTTACGCCATAGCGCCAGTGCATAGGAATCCGCATCCTGACCGGTGCTGCGCAGGAATTCCACGTGCCGTACCAGCTCAAGGGGTGAAAGGCTCTCGGGCGGCTTAGTGAGCGTTGCGATATCTTCCGGATTAAGAAAGGATGTCCAATTTGAAGAGTTTGCGCGGGTTGCCAGAATCTGGTCATCTTTAAATGTTCTGACGATGACATGGCTTAACTCCCAGATATCGTTATCAATAATATCCGCGTATTGTGCCTGGGTATGCGTGAGCAAGAAACCTTCCTTATCCAGATGCAGAATTTCAATATCGGCGGCCCTTTTGGCGTGCAACATATGGCCAATGCGTAGAATATTCTGTTCGTTGCGGGTCCAGATCCCGAGATTTCTGCCGAGCTCAGCGCTTTGCTCCAGGGCGATGGCGCGATAAGTAATCGCCTTTTGTTGCAGTTGAGGCGCCACAAATTGCTCCAAAATGGCGACGCACAGCAGCAGTAAGATACCGACTCCTAAAGGGGCCAGACTGATGCGGCGGGGCGAAACTCCAGCCACCCGTAAAGCGATCAACTCTGAATGGACCGCCAGTTTCCCCAGGGCAACGACTGTACCCAATAAAGCGACAAAGGGTGCGATTTGAATAAACCGGCGGGGTAACAGCATTGCGGTATATAGAAATGCGTCTATGGCGCGATAAGTGCCACTGCCCACATAGTCCAATTGATCCAATAAGTCAAAGAAGCTGAATAAAGGCAATAAAACCGCAGTGGAAATAATGAAGCCGATCAGTACCTGATAAGCGATATAGCGATAAATGATCATCGTTGACGTAAAAATTGTTTTTGCCTGGGCAACAGGGCATAGATGCCAAGCGCTATTAGCATGAGCAGATATAGCCACCAAACACCCGGTATACTACCGACGATACCTTGTTCGACCCAGGTTTTAGCCAGCCCGCTCAGATTATAATAAACGGCGAAAACCAGGGCGGCGATAAGATAAGTCCGATCCGTCTTGTCCTGGCGTGGCGTGGTGCGAATAAATGTCACTGCGATTAAAGCTAACAGGAGGGTAGCGAGCGGACGGGAAATTCGCCATTGCAATTCGGCAATATCGCGCGGCTGATCGGATTCCCACAGCGTCCGGGTGGCTGCTGCCTTGCGCCTGTAGTTCAGAACATAATCACCATCAATGAAATAAGTCATATGCTCGAACTGGATGACGTCATCGATGCTTGCTGCATGGGTCAGGCGATAGATGGAACCATCGGATAGCTGGATGTGCGGCCTTTGTTCCGGCGTCATGGGTTGAATCTGGCGGGCTTGCCGGGCAATGACAATTTCGCTGCTGTCCGGCTTCTTGATATAATGAAAGATATTTTCCATCTGCTTGTCGGCATCATTCTTGCTGCGCACATAAACAATCCTGCCGGTGCGCTCGCTGCCATGAAAACGCCCGGCCTGGAACCGGTTGGTATTGAGCTCGGCTTCCGCCTGCGCATCCAGAATATAGCTTTCCGCATAGGCCCAGGGGCGGACATAAGATGAGAGCATGCCGCTGACCAAGCCAATGGGTATTGCGACAGTCAATACGGCGAGCACAATGCGTTTGCCACTGACGCCGATAGTACGCAGCACATTCAGTTCCTGGTCTTTGCTGAGCCGGCCAAGACCCATAATGATGGAGATATAGAGCGCGATGGGGATTAATACTTCCAATGCAATCAAGGTTTTCAGAAATACCAGTTTGAGCAGGGCGGCGATTCCCAATGTTTCAGTGACCGCTCCTGCCAAAAGCCGGGCGCTGCTGAAGCTGGCAAATAAGCCCACCAGAATAATGATGACTACCGTAAAAGGCAGTAGTATTTCGCGCGCGATATAACGTTCAATTAACTTCATAAATCTGCTTGATTAGCATTACGTTTGTTTTGCATAAGGGCAGAGCTTTGTTGGGAGAAGAAGGTGAAAATCACTGATCAGATTGACGGTTACTATAAAAAGAATGGGGTTTCCGGTTCAATATGGATTCGGCAAGCACTAAATCTTCGATTTTATCCACATCGATACCAGCTCGCGGATCGTCGAGCATAATGGCCTGTATTTTTACTCCCGATTTCTCTGATACCGCATCCAGGGCTTGTTGCAGTGTTAAAAAGCCGAATAAATAAGAAAGTACCATTCTGAGGCCAAGCACTTGTGCGATTAATTGCCAGGGGCGTTTTCGCAGGTCTTCCGCCTGCCGCCAGAATCTGACCAGTGCCCGTCCTCGTGGATTAAAAGCAAACAGATTGCAGCCGCAAAATCCACCATCTCGTAGTCGTGTGACGGTACGTTTGGAGCCAGGGAAAGCAGCAGCAATTTCTTTTTGCCTGACCAGGCCAACGGTAGCATCACAATCCGTTGCCAGTGATTCACGTAAAAAGCTTTGTACCATGTTGGGGGTCAATAGCGCATGATCAGCGGTAGTTAATAATACCGGCATATCCCTTGGCACATGACTAAAGCCGTTTTCAGCGCTGCGGCTGGGAGAGTCCAGATTCGGTAACCAGGTGACTTGACCTGAGGCAATGCGCTGTTTTAATTCGGGGCAATGTGCGTGCAGGGATTCGGGGGGGCCGCAAAGAAGGGTTGTTGCAATCAGATCACAGGCGGCCAGCGCATCCAGAACGCGAATAATCATGGGAATTCCGCCGATGGGCGCGAAGGCCTTACAGGCTGCACCCGTATGTTGAGTGATGGGATCTTTAGTTGTACGGTCAGCAGCCAGAACCAGTGCTATGAATTGCCCGGGATTCTTGTTGGGTTCATTGTTCACAATGTTTTTCCATAAATACGATAACGTTTGTACTGCTTGCTGCCGATACTGTCGAGAATTCCACGCATGGCGGTATTATCTTCAAGTATCCATGACATCTCAACTTCCTGTATGCCACGGGCGATTGCCGTTTGTCGTGGCGCATCAATGACTAGGCAAGCCAATGCCAGGCCCAATGGCGTATTTTGAAATTGTTTACGGACACCCATCAGCGGTATGCGGCCTGTATGTATTTCATTATTCTTGATTCTTTTAATCAATTTGAGCCAGCCAAAGGGAAACAGGCTTCCGTTTAATTCGGCCAGAACTTCATTGAGATTGGGAAGTACGACCATAAATGCCGCAGGTTCACCATTGACCTCGGCAATCTGGATGTAGTCATCGGGTAGCAGCAGGCGCAGGCTGCTGCCCAGTTCTGCAAATTCGGCTTTTGTAAAAGGAATAAAACCCCAGTTACCGGACCAGGCGTCATTAAAAATATCACGCAAAATTTCCATTTCTGCGTGGAATTGATTGCGTTGCAGGGTGCGTATTTTGATCTGTGAAGAGAATTTATTAATCAGAAACTGCATGGGGCGAGGTGCTTTAAAATCGACGTTTACCCAGTAGGCCAGTAAATCCTTGACTGGCAGATAGCCTTGTTCTTCCAGTAAACGGCCATACCAACGAGGTGAATGGGGCATCATCACCACGGGCGGCGTGTCGAATCCATCCACCAGAACACCGCATTCCTGATTGATGGACAGATTGAATGGCCCGCTGACATGAAGCGTTTGTCTGGCGGCCAGCCATGCTTCGGCATGCAGCATCAGCGCAGCAAATACTTCTGCATCGTCTATGCATTCCAATAAGCCAAAGTGGCCGCTGTTTGCACCGTAACGTTCCCGGTGCAGCGAATCAATTTGCGCGCTGATTCGACCGGCCGGCCGGTCATTTTGATAAGCAACCCAGGCTTGCCATTCACCATGCTTAAAAAAAGGATTGAAGCGGGAAAAATGGAAACGCCGTTCCAGGCGTAATGGAGGCACCCACAGGGGGTCATCGGCATAGATATGCCAGGGTATATCTATGAATTGACCCATATCACGATAAGACATTACCGGGCGTACCGTTACAACCTTAGAACCGGTTGGCTTATTGTGTTTGTTCATGGCCAGTTATAATGAATGAGGCGGTTTGATAATGATGCTAATGCATCCGATTGATAGCGCATTATAGCGATTATGGAAGTATCTACTAATAATGTTTAATGGAATATGCTGCCGGTTTGGTTTGATAACCCGTGTCAATTGTGATTAATTAACACCGGTTACACCGGGTTTCAATCACTGATTAATTGCATGGATAGCAACAGAATAAAGAAATTTTTATATATGAGTATGCTTTAATAAATCCGCAATGAGTTTGTGGAAAACTTCTTTGGGATCCGGTTCTTTGTGAGTGGATTCCTTGATATCGCCAGTAGTATCGGATGCTGAGGATTGCTCTGCAGTTGCACATTTTTCGTCAGTGATATTGCGGCAGAAATCACAGAAATTGTTCCAGTCCGTGTTGTAGTTAAGCAGGTTATCCTGAGGAATAAATACCCTTAAGACTTCAAAGTTATGCTGCATTTCGGGTAAGCGGGAACAAAGGTATGTGTTGATGTTTTTGGGCCAGCCCTTATGTCTGGGGTATAAATCAGCCAGTTCCGTTTCAATCGTGTAACGGAAGTTATCAATCGCATTGGCGCGGCGCTTTCGATTCAGAATTTCAACAAATACAGCGACCAACCCTAAAAAGCCGAACAAGATAAATGGCCATAAGGGTACGGTTCCAAAATATCCGGTGATTTGATTAATGTTTTCGTCCAAGGCCGCCTCAGTTAAATAGATTAGAAAAATACGCAGCGGATTCTTGCATGATACCGCAACCGAACGCCGTATCTTGCCATAGTAAGATGCATGTATCAATATTGATCGTTTTAAGGGCCTTGGTAGCGAATTTTATTGTTTGATCAAAAGAATCAGCAAGCGTATGTAGCTAATGATCCACGCGGCTTTTCAGATACTCACTATTAACCCGAATATTTCATAAATTGGCACGTGTCCTCACTTGCCTTTTGATTAATAAGAAAGATTTTGCTCAGTCGGGTGTATGAGTCACTACACCACTCTTTCTCAAAACTTCCCTATTAATCAAAATCCTGCGTGATCATCACGCGAATTTATGAAATATTCGGGTTAAATTCCGGCAGGGATAATAATGATCATTACTAAATTTGAATTGACCTGACACTGCTAATTGCGTTATTTTTATCTGTTTTTTGTAATAGAAACACTTATTGTTTATATTATCCTGGAAACTGCGGTTTTCAGGATAATCTTGCTGGCTTAGTTTTATGACCAAATCTTCTAAAAATGCTGCTTTATCTCAGCCAGAAAGTTTTGAAGCGGCATCGGCCGAACTGGAAAAAATAGTGGCTGCCATGGAAGCAGGACAAATGTCATTGGAGGCTTCTCTCGCAGCGTATCAGCGCGGAGCCGAGTTATTGCAATATTGTCAGAATAAACTGCAAGGCGCGCAGCAACAGGTGCGAATACTTGAAGCAGATATGTTAAAAAATTTCACAAGATCTGACGTTGATGACCATTGATTTTCAGAATTGGACCCGTAATTGTCAGGCGCGCATCGAAACATTCCTGGGATCAAGATTACCAGCCGCTGATTGTGTTCCTGAGCGATTACATAAGGCCATGCGCTATGCTGTCCTGGGCGGAGGAAAGCGGGTACGTCCATTGCTGTCTTTTGCAGCGGGAGAACTCGCTCTTGCAGATGTTGAACGCGTAACGGTAGCTGCCGCAGCGGTAGAACTCATTCATGCCTATTCTTTGGTGCATGATGATCTGCCCTGCATGGATGATGATATTCTGCGGCGCGGCAAACCCACTTGTCATGTCGAATTTGATGAAGCCACGGCTTTGTTGACGGGCGATAGTTTACAGACGTTGGCTTTTGAGTTATTGGCAGAGAAACAATTGGCCGATGCGCCGGAAACACAGTTAGGAATGATTGCGCAATTGGCACTGGCTGCCGGTTCACGCGGTATGGCAGGAGGGCAGGCATTTGATCTGGATAGTGTTGGGAAGACTTTAAGCCTGCCGGAACTGGAATTCATGCATATTCATAAAACAGGCGCATTGATTCGTGCCGCCGTAATGCTGGGGGTTCGTTGCAGCAACCGTTTGGATGATCAGCAACTGGCTGGACTGGATCACTTTGCCAAATGTGTCGGTTTGGCATTCCAGGTGGTTGATGATTTGCTGGATGCCGAAGCGACAACGGCAACCTTGGGCAAAACAGCCGGTAAAGATGCCGAGAATAACAAGCCCACTTATGTCAGTATCTTGGGTATCAGCCAGGCGCGTGAATTGGCGGAGAAATTGCAGCTTGACGCCTACCAGGCTTTGGATAATTTTGGTGACGCGGCATTAAGATTGCGTCAAGTGACTGACTTTATAATTAAACGTAAATTCTAAGTATTATTTTCCACATTTCTATTTTCAGGTTCTGAATGTATCCACTGCTAGATGCTATTAACTCGCCATCCCAGTTGCGTGAACTGGATCAAAAGAAGCTACCACAGTTTGCTAATGAGTTGCGTAGCTTCCTTATTGAATCGGTAGCGAAAACCGGTGGACATTTGTCTTCCAATCTGGGCACGGTTGAATTAACCATCGCCTTGCATTATGTTTTTAATACGCCGCATGACCAATTGGTATGGGATGTAGGGCACCAAACCTATGCGCACAAAATTCTGACCGGCCGGCGCGAAGGTATGAGTCAATTGCGTATGCAGGGTGGCATAGCCGGATTCCCGCGACGGGATGAAAGCGAATACGATGCGTTTGGTACCGCGCATTCCAGCACCTCCATCAGTGCTGCGCTGGGTATGGCGGTAGCCGCGCGATTGGAAAATACAGGCCGGCGTGCAATAGCGATTATCGGTGATGGCGCCATGAGTGCGGGCATGGCGTTCGAAGCGCTGAATAACGCGGGCGTAATGGATGCCAATTTGCTGGTTATCCTGAATGATAACGACATGTCGATATCACGTCCCGTTGGAGCATTGAACAACTACCTGGCTAAACTGATGTCCGGGCGTTTCTATGCTACAGCGCGACGTGCCGGTGAGAAAGTGCTGGGTGTGGTGCCGCCCATGCTGGAACTGGCTAAACGCGCCGAAGAGCATATGAAAGGCATGGTAACGCCGGGTACGTTATTTGAAGAGTTCGGATTTAATTATATTGGTCCGATTGACGGGCATGATTTAAATGTATTGATTACAACGCTGAACAACATCAAGCTTTTGGACGGCCCGCAATTTCTGCATGTGGTGACCCGTAAAGGCGCTGGTTACAAGGTGGCGGAAGAGGACCCCGTTCTTTATCATGGCGTGGGTAAATTTGATCCTGAGCAAGGCATCGTTGTTAAGCCGGCGGGAAAACCGGCCTATACACAAATATTTGGCGATTGGCTGTGTGATATGGCAGCACAGGATTCCCGTTTAATCGGCATTACCCCGGCAATGCGTGAAGGATCAGGATTGGTCCGTTTTTCTGAGGAATACCCCGAGCGTTATTTTGATGTGGGTATCGCTGAGCAACATGCGGTCACATTTGCGGCGGGCGCGGCCTGTGATGGTTTAAAACCGGTCGTGGCTATTTATTCAACTTTTTTGCAACGCGCTTATGATCAATTGATCCATGATGTGGCCATTCAGAATTTGCCGGTGGTATTCGCCATTGATCGTGCCGGTCTGGTGGGGGCGGATGGTCCGACGCATGCAGGCAGTTTTGATTTATCCTACTTGCGCTGCATCCCCAATATGACCGTGATGGCGCCTGCAGATGAAAATGAATGCCGGCAAATGCTTTATACCGCCTTTAAGCTGGATACGCCATCAGCGGTACGCTATCCAAGGGGGACCGGAGCGGGCGTGCCGGTACAAAAAGAAATGCATGCATTGCCGATCGGCCGGGGTGAAATCCGGCGCCAAGGGGAAAAGATTGCTTTGCTTGCCTTTGGCAGTATGTTGACACCGTGCCTGGAAGCGGCTGAAGAACTTAACGCAACAGTGGTTAACATGCGCTTCATCAAGCCGCTGGACGACGATCTGGTGGCATCTTTGGCTGCCAGTCATGACTGGTTGGTGACCGTTGAAGAGAATACCGTGATGGGCGGGGCGGGCGGCGCTGTTACGGAATCACTCAATAGCCAGCGGATTGATGTCAAAGTGCTGCAACTGGGACTGCCCGATGTTTTTATAGATCAGGGTGATCATGCGCAGATGCTTGCAAACTGTGGATTAGACAAACACGGTATTATCCAGTCAGTACGGTCAATATTGCCTGGGTAAACCCCTATGCCCATTCTTTCTTCAACAGCATTAATCCTGACCTGGAGTTGGCAGAAGCCTGATTCAATCGGTTGCCGGAAACTCCTCATTGCACGGGAGAAAATAACATGAACAAACAGACAGATTTGCCGATTGCCGATGTGCAGAGCTCGCCCGATACCCGGCGGATTGCAATCGACAGGGTGGGAATCAAAGCCATACGTCACCCGGTGGTTGTGGCTGACAAGGATGACGGTATGCAGCATACCGTGGCGGTTTTCAATATGTATGTGAATTTACCTCATAATTTCAAGGGGACGCACATGTCCCGTTTTGTGGAAATACTGAATAGCCATGAACGGGAGATTTCAGTCGAGTCATTTGAGACCATTCTGCGGCAGATGATCCAGAAACTGGAAACGGATTCAGGTCATATTGAAATGACTTTTCCCTATTTCATTAATAAATCAGCGCCGATTTCCAAGGTAAGAAGCCTGCTGGACTACGAAGTGACATTCATTGGCGAGATCAAGCATAATGAATATCTCTTTACCATGAAGGTCGTTGTGCCTGTCACAAGTTTATGTCCATGCTCCAAGAAAATTTCCGATTATGGCGCGCACAATCAACGTTCGCATGTGACTATTTCAGTCCGTACCAACAGTTTTGTGTGGATTGAGGATGTCATCAAAATCGCGGAAGATAACGCATCCTGTGAACTATATGGTCTTCTGAAGCGCCCTGATGAAAAATATGTGACTGAAAAAGCCTATGACAACCCTAAGTTTGTGGAAGATATCGTCAGGGATGTGGCCGATGTTCTGAATCAGGATGTGCGGATTGATGCTTACATCGTAGAGTCGGAAAATTTTGAATCGATTCATAATCATTCGGCGTATGCATTGATTGAGCATGACAAGAAGCATCGTCAATAACACGATTACCCAAGAGCGTGCCGCCGGTGCCATTATGGGCGCTTTTATCGGTGACGCTCTGGCTCTCGGCCCTCACTGGTATTATGATCTCGCTGAACTGCGTCGCGATTACGGGGAATGGATTACTACCTACACCGATCCCAAACCTGGCCGATATCATAGTGGACGCAAGGCCGGTCAGCTTTCTCAAGCAGGTATCATTCTCACGCTCACGCTCTAATCCCTCGTTGAACAGGGTGGATATAATGAAGCGGATTTTTGCCGCCGGATGGATCAAGAACTCTTTCCGTTTCTAGATGGCACACCAATGAATGGACCAGGCGGTTACACCAGCCAGTCAATTCGGGAAGCATGGCGGCGGCGTGTAGAGCAGAAATTGCCATGGGGACAAACGGGTAGTCATGCGGATGATACCGAAGCAATTGAACGCACATTGGCTTTAGCCGTTCGCTACGCATTTCAGCCTACTGAACTTGCTACCGCAGTCGCGAGTAATACTCGCTTAACCCAGAT
>ERZ1292630.5763-Hain-H41-02um-R3-5763-length-10015-cov-4_pt1 | contig 10015 bp, 8 predicted proteins | sample MGYA00564408_ERZ1292630 | MGnify/ENA primary metagenome ERZ1292630 (study PRJEB36523, sample SAMEA6512641) | groundwater metagenome | collected 2019-01-08 | study: AquaDiva: Metagenomics assemblies of 32 groundwater samples
GTAATTATTATGGATTCTGCCGGAGCATCAACTCCGGAGATGGTCTCTGAAACGGTTTCGCATCTTAGCCGTAATATTGAGATCAAGGTCGGTTTTCATGCGCATAACAACATGGGGTTGGCTATCGCTACTTCTTTGATCGCTATTCAGAACGGAGCATTAATTATTGACGGGACATTACGTGGATTTGGAGCCGGCGCAGGAAATTGTCAATTAGAGGTATTGGTTGGCCTTTTGTCAAAAATGGGTATTTTTAGCGGTCTTGATCTCTATAAGATGATGGATGTAAGCGATAATATCGTTTCTAAAATAATGAAAAAACCGCAGGAGATTTCTTCAATCTCCTTAATCAGTGGCATTGCCGGAGTATTCTCGGGATTTGCTAGTCATGTAAAAAAAGCAGCAGAGCGGTTTAAAGTTGACCCCAGGGATATTTTCATGGAGTTGGGTAGGCGTAAGATGGTGGCCGGTCAGGAGGATTTTATCGTGGATGTGGCGATGTATTTAGCCAGCAAAAAGAGTTCAGAGAAAGAGAGTTACGATATTGAATCTTTGCTTTAGGAGGTATTTTTATGAGAGTCGCTGATTTTATTTTTAAATTCTTAACTGACCGAGGAATAAATACCGTATACATGGTTTCAGGTGGGCAGGCAATGTTTTTAGTTGATGCGGTTTATCAGAATAAATCACTCAAAACTATATGCACGCATCATGAGCAGTCAGCGGGGATGTCGGCGGATGCATATGGTAGGTTAACTGGTAAATTGGGGGTTGCTTTAGTTACTGCTGGCCCGGGTGCGGTAAATATTACTAACGGAGTGGTTGGAGGATGGACTGATTCTGCTCCGATGATGGTTATCTCTGGTCAGTCCAGCTTATCTTGCGTAGAGTACCAACATGAACATCCTATCCGTCAATTTGGTATTCAGGGCATAAATATCAAGCCCTTGGTTGAGAAGGTAACAAAGTATTTTGTTACGATAGATGATCCGGCAAAAATTCTTTATTATATGGAGAAGGCTTATTATCTGGCTTTAAATGGCAGGCCTGGTCCAGTATGGATTGATGTGCCACTTGATGTGCAGAAAATGCAGGTACCTACAGGGTTATTGGAGGAGTTTAGGCCTCCCGTTGAAAAAATAAATAATCTTACCTTAAAAGAAGAGGTGGTAAAAGTTTTGGAGATGTTATCCAAATCAAAGCGGCCGATTATTCTGGCAGGCCAAGGGGTAAGGTTAGCCAATGCAGTCGATGAATTTTCAAATCTTGTGGCTAAACTAAAGATCCCGGTTTTGACATCAAGGTTAGGTATTGATTTAATAGATAGTGGTAACGTGCTATATGTCGGCCGGCCGGGCAATTACGGCGAAAGATCAGCTAATTTTGCGGTCCAGAATTCCGATTTAATCATTTCGATTGGCTGTCGCCTTGCTTCGGCATTGGTCGGCCACGATTCTAAATCTTTTGGTAAACATGCGAAAATTGTAGTTGTGGAGATCGATGAGGAAGAGTTAAAGAAACCCGGGATAAAGATAGATTTAAAAATTAATAATGATGCTAAGAGGGTGCTTAGGGAGGTTTTGCAAGCATCCGATAAAATTAAGATTCCGAAATTTAATCCTTGGATTGATCAATGCAATTACTGGAAAAAGACTTATCCCGTAGTTCTCGATTCCTATAAGAATGAAAAGCCGGTCAATTCATATTATTTTACGGATAAGCTTTCTGATTACTCGAAAAAAGATGATATGGTTATTGTTGATACCGGCACTTGTTTTCATGTTGCCTGTCAGGTATGGAAGGTAAAAAAGGGCCAGAGGTTCCTTACTACCGGAGGCCTTTCTTCGATGGGCTACTGGGCAGCTGCTATAGGAGGATGCGTAGCTAATAATTACAGCAGGACGATAGTTATTACCGGGGATGGTAGCTTGCAGATGAATATACAGGAACTTGCTACAATTAAACATAATAATTTACCGATCAAGATCATTATTTTTAATAATAATGGTTATTTACTTATCCGTCATACTCAAAAAAATTTTATGGATGGAAGATTGCTGGGGGAGGGGCCGGATACCGGGGTCTGGTGCCCGGATTCATTGGCAATTGCTCATGCTTACGGGATAAAGGGAGTAAGGATCAGTAAGGTATCGGAGGTTGAGTCTAAAATAAAAGAAGTTATGGAGTTCGATGGCCCGGTTATCTGTGATCTAATGACGCCAGAGTGGCAATTGATAATACCCAGAATTTCTTCGGAAAAGATGCCGGATGGATCTCTTCTAGCCAAGCCCTATGAAGATATGTATCCGTATCTCTCCAGGGAAGAACTACACAGGAATATGGTCGCCGATAGTAAAGATGAGTAAAAAAATTGCGATTTTCGGAGCAGCCAGCCATATCGCTAAGGGGCTGATTTATAACTTTATTCGTGAGAACGAATGTAGGCTATTTTTATTTGCCCGTTTTCCTGAAAAAGTAAAAGAGTTTTTAAAGCTTAATAGTTTAAAAGGAAAAATCGATTTAGTTAGTTTCAATGATTTTGCACATAAAGAATATGATTTTATAATTAATTGCGTCGGGGTAGGAACCCCGAATAAAGTTAGGGATAATCCTTCTTTAATTTTTAGCATTACCGAGAAGTATGATAATATGATTCTAAATTATCTTTCTAAGTTTATCAAGACGGGTTATATTAATTTTAGCAGTGGCGCGGTCTATGGAGGAAGTTTTAAAGAGGCTGTTGGCGAATTTTCAGGGCACAATATTTCTCTGAACAATTTTGACTGGCAGGATTATTACGGTATAGCCAAGATCAATTCTGAAGCCAAACACCGCGCCGAGAAAGGTTCAAACATAGTTGATATCAGAGTCTTTGCTTATTTTAGCCGTTTCGTAGATTTAAAAGCTGGATATTTCTTGACTGACCTTATCGAAAGTATCAGACAAGGAAATCAGTTTATCACTAGCTCTTGTGATTTTGTTAGGGATTACCTACATCATTCTGATCTCTTTGCCCTAATTAAACTAATTATGGCAAGAAGGCCTTTTAATACGGCCTTGGATGCTTATAGTAAGAAACCGATTAGTAAGTTTGAGCTCTTGGATTATTTTTCTAAAAACTACGGCCTGAAATACAGAGTTGATAAAAATTTAAATTTTTCCTGTCCCACAGGAGAAAAAAATTTCTATTATTCTAATTCAAGAAAAGCGGCTGATTTAGGCTATAAGCCAAACTATTCATCAATTGATACTGTTATGAAGGAAGCATCTTTTATCTTGGGAAAATCTAATGAATAAACAGGACAAGCTTAGGAAGAAGATTTTACAAGAAGTAAGGGATTTCTATTTTATTTCACAAAAAGAAAAGTCAAGTTCCGCTAAGGTTTCTATACCATATGCTGGAAGGGTGTATGATCAAAAAGAAATTGTAAGTTTAGTAGATTCTTCTTTGGATTTCTGGCTCACCTCTGGTAGATATACGCATAAATTCGAGAGCAATCTGGCAAAATTTCTGGGAGTGAAATATGCTACCTTTGTAAATTCCGGATCTTCGGCCAACCTTTTGGCAATAACAAGCCTTACTTCTTCCAAGCTTAAGGACAGAAGGCTTAAGGCCGGAGATGAAATCATTACTACTGCCTGTTGTTTCCCCACGACTTTAGCGCCGATTATCCAGAACAACTTGGTGCCGGTATTTGTAGATGTTGACTTAGGAAATTACAATATACAAACCGAGAAAATCGAAAAAGCGATAAATAAGAGGACCAAAGCAATATTTATCGCGCATACCTTAGGCGTACCGGCAAATATTAGCTTAATTTCTAATTTAGTGAAGAAATATAAACTATGGTTTGTTGAAGATAATTGCGATGCCTTGGGTTCTAAATACAAGAATAAGTTTACCGGCTCTTTTGGGCATATTTCTACTTTAAGTTTTTATCCTGCGCATCATATAACTACCGGAGAGGGCGGGGCACTGATAACCAATGATAGTGTTTTTAACCGAATTATCCGGTCCTTTCGCGATTGGGGTAGGGATTGTTGGTGTGAGTCTGGCTATGATGATTCCTGTCAAAAGAGGTTTAATTGGAAATTAGGGAAATTACCTTTTGGCTACGATCACAAATACATTTATTCCCATATAGGTTATAATCTTAAAGCCACGGATATGCAGGCGGCCATCGGAGTGGAACAGTTGAAAAAACTTCCGGGTTTTATCGATAAAAGGAAAAATAATTTCTTTCTGCTTTATAATAGTCTTAAGGCTTACGAAGATAGCTTGATATTGCCGGCATGGGAAAAAGAAGCAGATCCGGCTTGGTTTTGTTTTCCGATTACGGTTAAGAACGGAGCTGGCTTTAGAAGAGAGGAACTTACTTTATATCTGGAGAAATCAGGAATTCAGACCAGGTTAATCTTTGCTGGTAACATTTTAAGGCAGCCGGCTTTTATGAATATAAGACGTCGCGTTGTTGGTAAACTGGATAATACCGATAGGGTAATGAAAAATTCATTTTTTATCGGAGTTTACCCGGGGATAGGGGCAAGAGAGATAGGTTATATTATCAGGCAATTTGATGCTTTCTTCAAGGAGCGAAAATAAATGAAATTGACAGTTGTGGTCACCGTTTACAACGAAAAGAATACAATAGTTAGGGCCATTGAGGAAGCCAAGAAGATTCAGTTGGACAAAGAGATTATTGTTATTGATAATTGTTCAACCGATGGAACACGCGAGATCCTTAGGAGCTTAAAGGACAATAGTTTAAAAGTTGTTTATCAATCTAAGAATTATGGTTATGGCACCTCGGTACTCACGGGTATGAATCTTGCCCAAGGGGAGTATTTGTTCATACACAATTCCGATCTTGAGTATGATCCAGTTTGCGTATATAAAATGCTAGACGCAGCCGAGAAGGAAAACTTGGATGTGGTTTTTGGATCAAGGCTACTTGGCAGAAGAAGTGAATCAGTTCTTAATATCATTAAAGAAAGGCCGTTTTATCTGGGAACAATTATTACCACCTCTTTAGTCAATTTGTTTTACGGAAGAAATTTCGCAGATATAATCGGAAATAGGCTGTATAGAACAGCTGCTTTAAAGAAGATTAATCCTAAGGAGCCGGCGATAGGGTTTGATTTTGAAGTTGTAAGCAAGTTATGTAAATTTGACTTTAAAATTAAAGAGATACCGGTAAAATATTCTCCGAGAAAAAAAGGTAAAAAGGTAAAAGTTTATGACATTCTTCCTGCAATATTAACGATTCTTAAAACTAGGCTTAGCTAGTCTGCCTATTCCAAGATGTTATTTGAAAAAATATTGGTAATAAGAAATGATCGATTTGGTGAATTCCTGCTGATTATTCCCGCCTTGCGCGGGCTTAAAGAAAAATACCCACAGGCTAATATTACTTTAGCCGTTGATACTTATGTAGTTGATTTGGCGAATGCGGTAGAAGGGGTTAATGATGTGATTGTTTGGGAGAATAGAGAACATTCATTTAAAGAGATTTTCGCGTTTAGTAGGCAGATTAAAGGAAGGAATTTTGATTTAGTGGTAATTTTTAATCCTACACAGGGATCTAATCTGGCATGTTCTCTGGCAAAGATACCTATTCGTGTCGGTTATGACAAGAAATGTGGTTTTTTGCTTACCCATAAAATTAAGGATGAGAAGTATCTCGCTTTAAAACATGAAGTAGAATATAATTTGGATCTAGTCGCATTGGTTGAGGCTTTTACAAATGATAAGAGCCTTAAGTTAAAAATAGCTGATACTGGTTTTTTAGCAGCGCTTAAAGGTTCTTGTGTGGTTGCTATTCATCCCTGGACCAGTGACCCGGTCAAACAATGGCCTCTTCCAAGATTTAAAGAATTAATAAAGAGGCTTGCCGGGTTGGATATAGTAGTTATCGGCGGTAAGGATGAATTGACTAAAAACGAAGATTTTTTCATCGGCATACATGAGTTGATTATAAACCTTGTTGGTAAAACTAATTTAATCGAATTGGCCGGGGTCTTAAAAAAAGTTAATTTGCTTATTTCCGGAGATAGCGGGCCGGCTCATCTAGCTGCGGCAGTAGGGACGCCGGTAGTCGCGTTATTTAGAAATGATTTACCGGGTAAAACCGCTAGGAGATGGGGGCCATGGGGAGAAGGGCATACGGTTATCGAGAAGAGTAAATTAGAAGATATAAGTGTGGATGAGGTGGTGAGAGTAGTAAAAGATAAACTTCAGAGGCAGTCCCCTTGGAGTAAGCTATAAACAGAAGCGGAGGTATTAATAGATGACATACGCGGTGATCTTAGCAGGGGGAGTAGGGAGTAGGTTTTGGCCGTTTTCACGCGAGCTTGAGCCGAAGCAGTTTATGAAGATTATCGGTGAGAATAGCCTTTTGCAGACAACAATCGAGCGGCTAAATGGGGTTGTGGAGCGAAAGAATATTTACGTAGTTACCAATAATATTTATTTTTATGAAGTTAAGGCGCAGGTTGCTAAGTTTGGCATACCGGATAAAAATATAATTTTAGAGCCACAAGGGAAAAATACTGCTCCGGCAATAGGGTTGTGCGCTAAATTAATTAGCCGCATTGATAAAGAGGCGATACTATTGGTTCTACCTTCAGATCATTACATCAAGAATTTAGAAAATTTTAAGCGTACGCTCAAAAAAGCAATAGCTTGTGCTAAAAATAATCTTTTGGTTACAATAGGCATCAAACCGACTATCCCCTCTACGGGGTATGGTTATATAAAAGTAGTTGGAAAAAAGAACGGATATTTAGTCGTTGAGAAGTTTCTGGAAAAACCGGATTTAAATAAAGCCAAGAGATACTTTAAAGATAAGCTATTTTATTGGAATAGTGGAATTTTTATCTGGAAAGCTTCGATTTTTCTGGATGAGGTTAATGAGTATTTACCAAAACTGTATGCTAATCTGCAGATGATTAATTCGGTAAATGATATTTCTAAGGTTTGGCCTAAAATTGGGGCAATATCGGTTGACTATGGGATTATGGAGCATTCTAAGCGTATCGCGCTCATTCCATCCAACTTTTTTTGGACGGATTTAGGTAGTTGGGATGCTTTAACGGAGATATTTCCCAAAGATAAGAAGGGGAATATCTCTTCGGTTAATGTTTTAAATCACAATAGCCAGGGGGTCTGTGTTTTTAATCGCGGCAACAGGCTGATTTCTACTATTGGGTTAAAAGATATTGTGATTGCTGATACCGCGGATGCTTTATTGGTTTGCGATAGGAGTAAGACTCAAGATGTAAAAGTTTTAGTGGAAAAATTGAAATTGCTTAACCGGAAAGAACATTTAGTGCATTTAACCGAACATCGGCCCTGGGGTTCATTTACTGTTTTACAGAAAAGTTTCGGTTTCAAAATTAAACTGATTGAAATTCTACCGGGGAAAAGATTAAGTTTACAGCGCCATAAAAAGCGTTCCGAACATTGGGTGGTGGTTTCGGGGAAAGCCCGGGTTACGGTCGAAAAGCGCTCATTTATGGCCAATATTAACCGTAGTATCTATGTGCCGATGGGTAAAAAGCATCGCTTGGAGAATCCGACAGATAAACCGGTTAGAATAGTAGAGGTGCAAACCGGAAGTTATTTAGAAGAGGACGATATTGAGAGATTTGAAGATGATTTTAGAAGATAAAATAATGGGGACGGTTCTATTTTTCAGAAGAAAGCTTAGATTAAAAAAAATAGAACCGTCCCCATTATTTAAGAAGATATTGATTATCAATCCCTTTGGTATCGGGGATGTTTTATTTACTACGCCGATAATTAAAGCAATAAAAGAAAAGTATCCGGATAGTTTTATTGGATACTGGTGTAATTTAAGAGTTAGGCCGTTATTAATTTCTGGTTTTAGAGTTAATAAGATATTTGCTCTCTCGCGTGGAGATATAAAAAAGTTATACCGGGTTTCGTTTTTTAAAGGCCTTTGGGAATCTTTAAAGTTGACCGTGAGCCTAAAAAAAGAACGTTTTGATATTTGCCTTGATTTTTCGCTTGATCACCGCTATAGTTTATTTTCTAAAATAATCGGAATAAGGAGAAGGGTTGGTTTTAATTATAAAAACCGAGGCAGATTCTTAACCGATAAGATCGATGTAAGTAGTTATAATGAGAAACATGTGGTTGAGTATTATCTGGATTTGCTGCGGTTATTGGATATAGAGCCCAAAGATAAGTCCTTAACCCTATTTGTTCCGGTTGCGAGTGAGATAAAAGCTAAAAATATTCTTAGCCTAGCGCATCTGGAAGAGGGTGATTTGATAATTGGTATTGCTCCGGGAGCTGGGGGGAGCTGGGGGAAGGACGCGGAGTATAAACATTGGCCGGCACTAAAATTTGCGCAACTTGCGGATAAATTAGTTTTAGAGTTTAAGGCAAAAATTGTTTTAGTTGGCGATGGCGTAGAGAGTTCTATTGCCGATGTGATAGTAAGCGCTATGCGCAGTAAGCCGGTGAATTTGGTGGGAAAGATTAGTTTAGATCTTTTACCGGCGTTAATTAATAATTTCAATCTTTTTATAACTAATGACGGTGGGCCAATGCATCTGGCAGTGGCTTTGGGAGTAAAAACGGTTTCGATTTTCGGCCCGGTAAGTGAATTAACCTATGGCCCGTTTCCTCCCAGTAGTGAGCATGCGGTTATGAAGTGGGATATGGATTGCCGGCCGTGTTATAAGAATTTTCGCCTGCCGATTTGCGATAAAAATAGGGAGTGCTTGAGGCAGGTGAGCGTTGATTTGGTTTTTGATGCGGCAGCAAAATTATTTCCCGTGAAGCGGGATCCCGCCAAATAAAAGATAGTTGAACGGGAAAGTTAAGGAGAAGTATGAAAATATCCGCGTTTGATTTAAAAAGACAAATTGTTCCCATCCGTCAGGAAATTGATTCAGCCATAAAAGAGGTAATCGATAATACCAGTTTTATCCTTGGAAGAACAGTTCAAATTTTCGAAGAGAATGCGGCAGAATATTGTAATGCTAAGCATGCGATTGGGGTCTCGAATGGTACTGATTCTATTAGTTTGAGCTTGATTGCATTAGGTGTTAAGGCCGGCGATGGGGTAATCTGTCCGGCATTTACTTATTATGCAACTGCCGGAGCTGTGGCTGCTATTGGTGTTGTGCCGGTCTTCGCGGATATTGATCCAAAGACCTATAATATCTCTATCGAGGCTGTTAAGAAAATTTTAGCTAAAAAGAGTAAACTAAAGATTAAAGCGATTGTCCCGGTGCATCTTTATGGCCAGTGTTGTGATATGGATGGGATTATGCAGTTGGCGCGTATATACAAATTAAAGGTAGTTGAAGATACCGCACAGGCCTTTGGGGCTTTGCATAAAAGTAAAAAAGCAGGAACAATCGGTGATTGCGGGAGTGTAAGTTTCTACCCGGGAAAGAACTTAGGTGCGTTCGGAGACGCGGGATTAATTCTAACTAATGAAGCCGAGGTCGATGAAAAAATAAGAGTTCTACGCAATCAGGGGAATAAGAGTAAGTATGTTCATTTGATTTTAGGGCGTAATAACCGGATGGATTCAATTCAAGCTGCGGTTCTTAATATCAAATTAAAATATTTGGATCTTTGGAACAGAAAAAGGCAGGAACTGGCCCAATATTATAACAATAATTTATCAGGTTTTAAAGTTAAGGTACCTTTTGTTGCCGATTATTCGAATCATATTTATCATCAATATGTGTTAAGGGTGCCAAAACGAAGAGATGGATTGATAAATTTTCTGCAGGAGAAAGGAATTGATTCGCGCGTATTTTATCCGATTCCGCTTCATCTGCAAAGATGCTTTAAATATTTAGGTTATAAAAGAGGAAGTTTTCCGGAGGCAGAGAGAGCGGCAAGGGAAACTTTGGCGATTCCGGCTGATCCTAGTTTAACTTTTGAGGAAAGAGATTATATTGTTAGATTAATAAAGGAGTTTATGCATGATTAAATTATCAGTTGTAGTTTTAACCAAGAATGAAGAAT
>ERZ1292630.5765-Hain-H41-02um-R3-5765-length-10013-cov-18_pt1 | contig 10013 bp, 10 predicted proteins | sample MGYA00564408_ERZ1292630 | MGnify/ENA primary metagenome ERZ1292630 (study PRJEB36523, sample SAMEA6512641) | groundwater metagenome | collected 2019-01-08 | study: AquaDiva: Metagenomics assemblies of 32 groundwater samples
ACTACAACAGTTGACGCTGGTGATGCGAGACGAAATCGCCCATGCCCGCATGGTTCCGATCGGTACAGCATTCACCAGGTTTCGTCGAGCGGTCAGAGAAATCGCCAGAGCATCCAACAAGGAAGTATCTTTGGTCACATCGGGCGAGCAGACCGAAGTGGATACCGGAATCGTTGAACGATTGGTGGATCCATTGGTGCATTTGGTTAGGAACGCTGTCTATCACGGTATCGAGCCGGTGGCAGATCGAATCGCGAAGGGTAAACCGGCCGTCGGAACTGTCTACCTCCATGCGACTCATCGTGGGAATTCGGTCATCATCGAGGTGGAAGATGATGGAGCAGGGTTGGATTTTGAGAAAATACGAGCCAAAGCCGGCAAGATGGGATCAGCGCAATTGCGCCACATCCAAGCCATGTCGGATAGGGACGTCCTGCAGTTGATTTTTATGCCTGGCTTTTCCACGGCTGACAAGGTGGGAGATCAAGCAGGTCGAGGCGTAGGATTAGATGTGGTTAAACGAGTAGTTGAAGGCATGAACGGGCATATCGAGGTGGAATCTGAACCCGGTATTGGCACCAAATTTACCTTGAATCTCCCCCTCACTCTCCTGATCGCAACGGCGTTGCTCGTGCGAGTCGGCACCGAAAAATATGCGATTCCACTCCTGAGCATCCAGGAAGTCACGATGCCGACACCTTCCTCGGTGCGTGAGGAAGGTGATCGTACATTCTTACAGATCAACGAACAAATCGTTGCAATACACTCCCTCCATCATATCCTCCGTCGAGAGCCGGGAGTCGTCGATTGGACTATGCCCGTGGTGATCGTTCGAACAGGGGGAGCGACGATGGGATTAGCTGTCGACGAACTATTGGGCCGTCAAGAAATCGTCGTTAAGCCCCTTGGACCATTGAAAGCGTTGGAACATTCGTGTTTTGGAGGCGCGACTATTGATCCAGAAGGACGAGTCGTTCTTGTCATCGATCCCAACCGATTGACGACGAGAGAGCTGAAGGAGTCAGTTGCACACACGCTCTTTTTCAAAGCCACGATTCTGTCGGAAGAGTCCATACCCCACGAGTTACCATCGAATGAGCCGCAAGAGGCTCGCCTGCTTTTGATAGACGATTCGTTGAGTATTCGAAAGTTCGTCGGAAGGATGTTGGAGGCAGCTGGATATCCGTTTGATACGGCAGTTGATGGAGAAGATGGACTTCGCAAGGCATCGACGACCACGTATCGAATGATCCTCACCGATCTCGAAATGCCGAAGCTCAACGGATTCGAAGTGATTCAAGCGCTCAGAAGTCGTCCGGAAACTCGACAAACGCCGGTGGTCGTCATGACGACCAGGGCACGAGACAAGCATCGACAGATGGCGATCAACCTCGGCGCTAATTCGTACATTGCGAAGCCGGTAGAAGAACGGATGTTGTTGCAGGAGGTGGCACGATGGCTTGGAAAGGCGCCAGCGCTGCGCAGGTAACCTTGCGGAAATACTCGTATCAATTGACGAAATGAGGCTTGTTACGGAGAATGAGTAAAACGGTTTTGGCTTGGGTGCCCGGGAACCGATGACAGGAATTTCATCGTTAGCTGTTCCATCACGATTTCTGATCGTAACATTAGGCGGACGGTATCTGGCGTTGGATGCCGAGTCCATAGCAGGGGTCTGCACGCTGGAAGAGGCTGGATACGTTGACGATCCCACGATTCACGGCATGGTGTACAGAACTATCAATCTGGCTGATCGCTTGCGCATATCGAATAGTCAAGATGCGGCGAATACACGTATCGTGCTGCTTGCTGAGCGAGGCGCGTGTGGGAGCATTCGAGGCACTACGATACAGGGTTTGCTAGAACTCCATCGCTCTCAAGTGCTGCCGATTCCTCCGCAGTTCCGTGGCCCTGAACGACAATGGTACCGAGGCATGATCTTATTCAAAAAAAGCATCGCTGTGGCGCTTAATACAACGTGGGTTCTCGATGAGCAGGTGTCGAGCGCAGATGGCAGTGATGGACAAGGAAGCATTTCTCGACTCGTAGCGACCCCGCAGATCTCAGTGAGTGATGGCCGGGTATGTTGAGGACCTCTCAAAAGCATCAGCGGGAGACGGGGTGTCAATCATGTCAACTGTTGGTGTTTTCCGTGGGAGGGAGGCGACTGGCGGTGAAGAGCTTGGATGTTTCGGGCATTGTCCAATGGGCTGAACCTATTCCGGTCGCTGGCCAAACTCCCTTTATCACATCAGTCATTCGTCAGGAGCAGACCGTGTTGCCGGTATTTGATCTGGCCGCCTCCCTTCGTCTTACCGTACAAGGAAGCAATCCCTTATGGTTGAGGGTCAAGCATCCCTTCGGAGAAATGGCGATATGCATTGATGAGGAGATTCCCGTTCTTCATACGTTGGACTCTGCCACGATTCAGCCATACCACGGCAAGGATTTGCCGGCCGACGGCAGTTATACCACCGGCCTGGATGAGATCCCGATTCTCTCGGTTTCACAACTAGGGTCGACTGTGTGATGATTTCTCGTGTGTCGGGTGAAGGAAAGGTGTAGGCATGCCGAAGATCTTAGTAGCCGATGACAGCATTGCAGTTCGTAAAGTGGCTGAGCGGCTATTGACTGAGGCCGGCCTCGGCGTCACGCTCGCGGCAAACGGGGAGGAAGCGTTGGCGTGTTTAGCTAAGGAACGGCCGGATGTTGTTGTGTCCGACGTCATTATGCCGGATAAGAGTGGGTACGAAGTATGTGCATTTGTCCGTGGGAACGTAACCCTCGCCTCGACGCCCGTACTCCTCATCTCTGGAATCGTGAACCATGAAGTGATCAAACAGGCCGAGTCCTGCCGCGCAGATGGGGTCTTGAAGAAGCCCTTTCAAGGTACGTCCCTCAAGGATCGAGTCCTCGAGCTAATAGCGAAAGGGCAGGGAGCAGCACCGGCTTCCGTCGCCGGGCATGTCTCCACTCCTCAGGCACCCATCGGTGAACCGGCGATACAGATGGCGGACCGACAGCAACAAGGACTGCATCAGGAGGTTCGCATACTCAAAGAGGTTGAAGACCAATTACGGGTGGAACGGACTCGCTCCGAAGAGCTCACCAAACGGCTGTCCGAGTCCTCGGAGCAGCTCGCCAGAGCCAAGGCAAGCGAAGTGCAGTTGGCCACCGAGCGCGCACGTGTCAACGATCTTCAGGAGACACTCGCCAAGGTCGAGCAACAAGTATCAAGAATCCCTGAGCTCGAAGCGGCACTGAAGGTGGAACAGGATGCGGTCAGTCTATTCAAACAAGAAATGGTGCACTGGGAAAAAGCTTCTGGTCGAATTGCAGAGCTGGAGTCCACCTTGCATGCCGAACGGGCGGCGGCAGAGCAACTCGTGCAACAACTGACTGAATTTGAGCAGCTATCGACCAGGACACGAGAGATGGAAGCGGGACTCGCGAATGCGGAACAACAGACCGCCGAGCTTCACCGAAAACTCCAGGAGCTCGAAGCCGAACTGCTGATCGAACGGCGGAAGGGGGCAGAGGCAGTAGGACATCTTCAAGAATTGGAGCGAGTGGCGATGAACATTCAGGAAATGGAAGGGCTTCTGACCGCAGAACGAGATCGAAACGGAATGCTCACTCGGCGAGTAGCCGACGCTGAACAAGCTGCCGAGAGCTCCACAAAACGGCTTGAGGAAATGGTACGCAAGTTAGGCGAGATAGCAAGCTTGGCCTCTCAAATTGGAAATGGAAGGGGACAATCCTAATCCACGTAACCGGGGTCGTTGGATGGTCGTATTCTTGTTAAAGGGCCGAAGCCGATGTCCGTTGACACTGAAGATGCGTTCCAGAAAGAGCTAGTTGAACTGTTCGTTCAAGAGGCACAGGAATGGCTTCAGCAAATTCATGTCGCCCTTGATGAACTCCAGCAATCTCCACCTCTCGAACGCCATCGTGCCTTGGCTCAGACGATCACGGTTGGTATCACGAACCTCGGTGGGTCTGCGGCCACACTCAATCTGAACGATGTCGAGCGAGCCAGTTTCTCAACCCTTCCTTTTGTGGAAGCTGTTCAAGACCCTTCCGTGCACATCTCCACCGATGACTTCATCGCGCTTTGCAAACAGCTGGGGCACATTCATGGAGCCCTGACCCGAGCAACGGGTGTGACTTTTGAGTCAGAAGAAGTCCCATCGTCCGCCGAAGATCCGCCAACGATGATCGCGACGAAGGAGTTTGTGGCATTACTGCGTGGGCTTCAAACTCAAGGCACGGCGTCCAGCGCATTCCATCGCAATTTGGTTCAGATGATGATGGCCCAGGCAGAAGGATTGATGGGGCGCGGGATGGAACAATGCAATGTCTCGTCCATCCAGGAGTTTCTTGACCGATCTGCAGACGGAGAGCAAGGCTTTCTCGACGTTGTTCGACAAGAACTTCCACATCTGACGGCCGTCCTTCAGACCCTCAAGACCGAGGGCGGCGCTCTTAGCACAACATCCTCCGACTTGCAGAACACCGTTGAACGTGTCGCACAGCTGTGGTCTGCCGCTCAGCAGGTCAATGCCTCCCATGCGATGGTATTTTTCATGGGACTGCATAGCTTTCTCACAATCGTGATCCAACATCGCGTGGTCGTGGGGGCCACACGCTATGACGCGATCCAATCACGTCTGCGCCAGAGCGTGAAAGGGATTGAGGAATGGGCGGAAGACGGACGGACGGAGCGCATGGCAATACAACGCGTCTTGCCGCATTGAACGCACGCACCCCTAGAACCTCGCTCTGACTCGGATACCGACATGAGAAGGACTTCCTAATGCCACTTGCCGATGCGGTACAGAATCATACTTGGACTCACGATTCGGCCTATGAGCCTCATTGGGAACCGCGTCTCCGTCAATTTAGAAATGTACGGGATCCAAGGTTGTATGTTCCGTCGGCCAAATATGAAACGGGCACGCAACGAATGCGGTATAGGATCCAGGTTTGTAAAGGGATCGTGATGTGGATCGGAGAGATTAGAAGTGGGAAGACGCTCATCAGTCCGGCTATGATTCTTAAGCGTCCTCAAGCCCGGTATACGATCGAACTCGCATCGCACTTGACTGTTCCGAGGAATGAAGTGCATGGCGACATCTTGCTCCAACTCAGATTGGGTCCATTCAGATCAGAGGCGCATTGGTCGAACAAGTCCGGACTGAGGCGTTGCATCGACAAACCTATGCCGGCACAGAGGTGATGTCGTGACAAACTGGTATCACGAGGCAGAACAAGCGGTGGGTGAGATCGCGACTGCCGTTCAGGAGCACCGTTCAATATCAGTAGAACGTCTTGAAGCTCTTGCAGGAGACGTCGTTGCTTCGCTGCAGCACAACGATGAGCTTGTGGTGGAAGCACTCGCGGGACCGTCCGGGCCACCACTCATCACCAATCTGATCAATGTGGCCATACTCGGAACGAAGGTAGGGATCGGTCTTGGGTACTATGGGGAAGAATTGTACCACTTGGCGCTCGCTGGATTTGTCCATGACATTGGATTATTTGCCGTGCCGAAATCCTTGATCACGAAGTCCGGCCGTTTGACTCAGGAAGAGCGGGCACTAGTCGAACGGCATCCTGAGCTGGGATATCAGGTCGTTGAGAAGTGCGGACCTGCCTATCACTGGTTGGCGCAATTGACGCATCAGGCTCACGAACGATTCAATGGGCAGGGATATCCTAATCGACTGACGGGAAGGGAGATCAGTGAAATGGCCATGATCGTCGGAGTGGTCGATGTATTTGATGCATTGGTGAGCGAACGCCCCTATCGCCGTCGCCTGCTCCCGCACGAAGCAGTCAAGGAACTTCTCGTCGCTGAACGAAGGGCCTTTCCTCGAGAAATTCTGAAGGCACTTGTCGAGCAATTTTCGGTGTACCCACTTGGGACTACCGTGCGATTGACGACCGGTGAAAGAGGCACGGTGGCCAAAGTGAATAGCAGCTATCCCCTTCGCCCGGTCGTGCGGCTGGATGATCAGCAGGAACATGAGGGAAGTAGCTCTTGTGAAATTGATTTGAGTCGCGTGCCATTGGTATCGATCGCGGAGATTCTCCATCCGCCCATGGTCGGGCGGATCACATTTTCTGGAACATCTCCGAAGGCGGCAACGTCTGCTGTGCCGACTGCTGTTTCCGATTCCTTCACCTCATTGCTGGAAAGTCTTGACGCGGTTGTATTGACACTGCAAGGAGCGGTGAACGCCAAGAGGACTTCGTGAAAGTCCCCAGATCTTGGCCCTGATTGCACTACGATTACCGAGAGCGATCGGCGGCCTCACATTCAAGCAGATATCCTCTTCCTGCCTCTGCACAGCTCAATCCAATACCACAGTATTCTGCTCACGATGGCCGTTTGATAGCCGTGCGCGAGTGGACCACAGGATGTCCAGAAAACACACGGTTTCGTTGGGAGAGCGAGTAGTCAACCCGTCCTCTATCAGATCGAAATCAATGAGCCCCCCTTGCGTTCTCCCCTTTGCTGCGGAGATCCAGATGGTTATAATGCATGGGTCTTTGAGTAGTGTGACCATTGCGGAGGGAATCGCGTGCCGAAACTCATCAACGTTCAACATCCGCAGCAGACGATGCAGCAAGCCCAGGAGTACGTGAAGACATACATCCTTATGCCATCCGGTCTGCTCGGACTGGTCTGTGTGATCGGGGCGGTTGGAGGTCTGGCATATCAATGGCTAGGCACTGACAGCTATTCCTGGGATACCTTCTATCAAAGTTCAGCATTGTTCATGTCAGGCCTAGGCTTGGGGGTGGTGCAGACGCTCTACCAGCGGTATCTCCTACGGGAGTTTCCAGAAGTTCTGGCGGCTCGCATGAAGGAAGGCCTGAGTCGGCAGAGAGGAACGCTCAAGAAGAGGTCGGACGCGACGACGATCGAGCATCCGGGGCGTCAGTTCGTTCCATTCGCATATCTGCTTGGGGTCATCCTCTTGGTAGGAGGGACCATTGCAACATTTGCCTATGAACGAGTGAGCATCGTGCCGGCGCTCTTGATGCCCTGGGCCGGATACTATTGGGCGAGGCTCTTCTTATGGCGAAGAGTGATCAAGCTAGGAAAGGTAGAGAAATGAGAACCTATTTTTTCTTGGACTGCCTCGCCTTTGATCGTGCGGGTCGACGCACCGACTCTTTGGCCTGATTTTCAAGCGTGACCACGCGCTGTTCCAAGTCTCGCACGAGTTGTTTCAACTCAGGCAATTGGAAGATAACGCCCTGAACCCTCAGGGCTTTTTCACGCACCATCGCGGGACTTCCTCCGACGATCTGGTTCGACTCCACGCTACGATTGACGCCTGATTGCGCTGCAATCATCACCTGGTCGCCGATGGTAATGTGGTCGGAAAGTCCGGCTTGGCCACCGATCATCACGTGACGGCCGATGGTTGTGCTACCGGCGATGCCGACCTGCGCAACCAGGATGCAGTGCTCTCCCACTGTGACATTGTGGGCAATCTGGACGAGATTGTCGACTTTGGTGCCCTGTTTGACGAGGGTCCGACCGAATGTCGCGCGGTCGACCGTCACATTGGCTCCCAGCTCAACGTCATCTTCAATGACGACACCACCGAGCTGGGGGATCTTATGATGGCGGCCTTGATGCTGTACGTATCCGAACCCATCGGCTCCAATCACGGTTCCACTGTGCACGACCACTCGCGCCCCAAGTGCGCAGCCCTCGCGAACGACGACATTGGGATAGAGAACGGAATCGTCCCCAATCCTTGAATCCGATCCGATAAAGACCCCCGGATAGAGCGTGACGCGATTGCCGATTGTCACGCGGTCGCCCAGCGTGACACATGGCCAGATAGAGGGATCGCTTCCGATCTGCACATCCGATCCTTGGGTGACAGACTCGGCAATGCCGCGGGGCGTAGGAACGGGAACGAAAAATTTCTGTGCTACGCGTGCGAAGGCCAACATCGGATGGTCGACGACGATTTGCGGCACGGTGAGATCAGGCAAATGCCGATGGACCAGGAGCGCCGCGACGCGAAGAGTGGCCGCCGCCTTCGACATTTTGTCGTTAGCAACAAACGACAGGGCGTGTGAATCAGCTTCGCCGAGGCTTGTCAAGCTGGAGATTGGTGTCTGGTCGTCTCCGTGAATCGTCCCTCCAACAACTTCATGGATTTGAGCCAATGTGATTGGAGAAGGCAGTTGTGGTTTGCTCATCGGGCTGCAACTTTCTTCTTCCTGGACGTACCTGCGGATGTCTTCTTCGACTTACTGGCCGAAGCAGACTTTACTGCAGTCGCCTTCATGGGAGACGGGGACTTAGCTGAGGTTGTCTTGCTCTTGGTTTTTGGCGACTTGGCTGATTTCGACTTGCTGGCAGCAGTCACGGGCTTGGGCGATTCAGGCTTGGACTCCGTTTTCGATTCAGCGAGCCGTCGCTGAACATACGCCGCCACGGTACCAACGGTACTCAACCCCGGAAGGTCTTGGTCTGGAATTTGAAGCTTGAATCGTTCCTCGATCTCGAACAGCAGTTCGATGATCGCCACCGAGTCGAGGCCGAGGTCATCACGAAGATGATGAGCCTCAGTAATCGACGCTGGATCTCGTTTGAGGTAGCTGGCCAAGGCCTGAATGATTTTAGCGGTAACCGTGGGATCGATCCGTTCAGTCATTATTAGGTACTCCTTCAAGTGGAATGAGGCTCCTCGCATGTGAATGCTGCGACGGGACCCTCGATATCGTTCAACCGTTGTTATGCCACAAATTTCTTGAAGACAACCGTGGCATTGTTACTGCCGAATCCGAATGCGTTCAAGAGGGCGTAACGAACCTTTCGTTCTTGGACGGCACGTGTGATCCCGTCCAAACGGCATGCTGGATCCGGTTCCTCATAGTTCGCTGTGGGATGGATTTGCCCGGTATGGATCGAAAGAGTCGTGGCCACAGCGCCGATCGCCCCAGCTGCCCCCAATGTATGGCCGATGAGCGATTTTGTGGCACTGACGGCGAGTTTGTCCGCGCGATTCTTAAACAGACTCCTGATCGCTTTGGTCTCAACGGCATCGCCGATCGTCGTGGAGGTTGCGTGAGCGTTGATGTAGTCGACCTGATCCGGTCCGATGCCGGCCGAGTCGAGACCGATCTTCATGGTCGTGGCGATTTCCTGACCATCTTCCTGGGGAATGACCATGTGATAGGCTTCGCTGGTGGCCGCATAGCCGACAAGTTCCGCATAGACTCTCGCTTTGCGCTTCTTGGCATGCGCCCATGACTCCACCACTAATGCGGCAGCTCCCTCGCCCATGACGAATCCATCCCGGAGTCGATCAAAGGGACGTGAGGCTCGCTCCGGATCATCGTTAAACTCGCTGGAGAGGGCACGCAAGGAACAGAACCCGGCAAACACCAAAGGAGTAATGCTCGCGTCAGCTCCGACGGCGATAATGACATCGGCCTGACCGCTGCGAATGCATTGCAGGGCTTGGCCAAGGGCATGGGCACTGGAGGAGCAGGCCGTCGAGATCGTGAGATTTGGTCCTTTGGCACCGTGTGCCATGGCGACAATCCCCGACGCGGAATTCAGCGTGATCGTCGGAATGAAATTCGGATGGACGCGATGCGGTCGTTGCGTTTTGAAGAGTTGTGTTATTTCACGCTCGCCCATCACCATCCCGCCCATACCGGCTCCGACAATGACGCCGACACGATGGGGAGCCTCTTTGGCCATACTCAGATCGGCATCGGCGAGCGCTTCTTTCGTGGAGACCAAGGCGAACTGCGCGTAACGGTCCACGCGACTTGCCTGCATCGTCGACAAATACTGTTCTGGTGAGAAATTGTGGATCTGTCCGGCGACCCGCGAACGATAGCCGGACATCGGAAACCATCCAAGGGAAGGGATCGCAGAAATCCCCGAGCGCCCCGCAAGGGCTGCCTTCCAGAACTCACTGACGCCGATCCCGATGGGAGAAATCACCCCGAGACCGGTAATGACT
>ERZ1292630.5769-Hain-H41-02um-R3-5769-length-10009-cov-9_pt1 | contig 10009 bp, 4 predicted proteins | sample MGYA00564408_ERZ1292630 | MGnify/ENA primary metagenome ERZ1292630 (study PRJEB36523, sample SAMEA6512641) | groundwater metagenome | collected 2019-01-08 | study: AquaDiva: Metagenomics assemblies of 32 groundwater samples
TGACCCTGCGCGTGATGGTCGGCGGCACCGAGGCCACCGCCCCCCCATCGGGATCGTCGGCATCCACGTCGGCGGCGATGACCGGCACCGTAGCCCCCGTCCCGGCGACGGGATGGCATCGCGGTGCGCCACAATCATGGATCCCACCTTGCTCCCCCGCGAGCGTCGTCCAAGTCATCACGGCGGAGTGTACGATCGAACCCGCGCCACCCACCTCTACCGCCGAGGGGGTTCCTCGTGTGATTAGCGATCGCGTGGCCGCGTTCCTTGCTCAGAGGGTAATCCCGCTGCTGGACGCCGGCAAGGCAGTGGTGTGCTTGAACGGCGCGTGCTCCGCCTTCGTGGATATCGTCATCTTCCTGCCACACGGCGGAGCTATCTGGCTGCTCCAAGCGCGGAGGACGGACGACGCAACCCCGCTTCGACTCTGTGAGCTTCGAACGGCGCTGCGTCAAATGGGTTGTCACTCGCCCGCCATTGACATTGGCCCCATCGCTGCGGTGGCAGGACCTGCGGCGGGAGCGGGCGGATCTGGTGGGTCGACCGATCTTCAGGTCGCGGACGTCGCGAGCGGCGAGAGTGTTAAACTTGACCATCATCGAGAACAGGGTCACGGCCCAGCTGCAACGACACGCAAGGGAGCAGCAGGTGACGTCAGCCTGCAGTGCGAGTTCAGCGAGCAACTACGTTTGGCGGTCAACGCCTCCACGGTAGAGCGCATCATCATTGTTGCAGGTGCCGAGCCTGCGTGCGTGTCCCGCTTCACGCAGGGCCTGGCACACTTGGTGCACATCCCGACTGAGGATTACGGTAACGCGCTGTTTCCGCTCGTCGTTCCAGTGCTCCCCTCTATCGACGAGAGCGATTGCGAGTTTCCCGGCTGTAGACTGAACTTCGTCACCGCCACTTGACCATGTGTGTGTGTGTGTGTTAAAGAGTGGAAGGGGGGTGCAAGCGTGAGGAAAGAGGGGATCCATTGTGCCGCTCGGCCGGGCCGTCTCGTCAACGTATGCCAGAAGTGCACCTGCGGCAACGTCGACAGCTGGTCGGCGTCGCCAACTTGCCACTCGAACGGCCTCTGATTTTTTCCTCGAAACGCGTGTTTTCCCTCGAAACGTCGTGTTGGGCGATGTCGTTCGTATCGAGCATCGGATGACGATGGCTGTCGCTTTCTCTTTGTGATGCGGAATTCTGGTCACAGGTGTTTTGTTCGTGTTTTTCCTGGCCACTATTTTCGAACGCAGCCCCGTTACGATTCCGCATGTCGAGCCTCTCCTGCTGCTTGCTGCTGCTGAGCCTGCGGCCCTCACGAGCCACTGGAGGTGCATTGGCAAGGCGCATCAGTCTGATGCGACCGAGTTTGTGAGATTGATTCAGAGCGAACCACCGAGGAAGCTTGCTACGTCACAAACTCGGTCGTAAAGATTCCGCCCCCTCGGACAGAGTTAACACTGTCTCTCCCATTGTGCGCTGTACTTGTTAACTTTTTTTTGTTAACCCCTCTGAATGAATCTTCAATTAACTTTAACCTTGTTGATTGATCCACACTTGTCCCGGAGAATCGCTGGATGATCGGCGTTTTCGTTGCGCTTTCGAAACAAAACAACCACCGTAGCAGGAATTGCTTGTTGCCGTCCACTTCCCCCTCAGCCAGCAGCTAAACAAGTATACGTTACTTTTCGTTACTTTACTGGCCAGTATTGTTGCCGGCGCCGTTTTGTCGGACGAAAAGTATACTTTTCCGAGCCAAGCTGAGAAGTAGTACTCCCTCGGAAGGTACAGCCTCTTTGTCCCACGTTACCGCCAAGCGCTGTAGGCGACCCCTGGGCTTGACGGTGCAGAGAGAGCCCCCCCTTTCTCAACGTAATCTTACCTCCTCAACTCCCATTCTGGTCGCGTGATGTTTGGCAAACGAGTTGACCATCGTCATGTAAGGCCTGGCACCCTTTTATTGTTTCAGTTGGGCCTGGCGCACTTCATTCACACCCCGAAAGAGGATTATGGTAACGCGCTGTTCCCGCTCGTCATTCCAGTCCCCCACACGCCATCTGTCATTGTCACCGCTACGTCCTACTTCCTCTGCCTCTTTTCTCCACACAGTTCAACACCACTATTTTCACAGCGGATGCGCTTGAGGCGAGGTGTCCTATGGCCCCCACACACCGTGCGAAGCATGCACCAGCATGGCAGCCCACGACTCGGTGCTTGTGGCGCTTTTCGCGTGCTGGCCGAACAGTGGTGCGCTGCTCGTTATGCGTCCACGTGCCTGTCAATCTCTGTTAAGGCGTTGCCCGACGTCACCCTTTCGAGCCACCACGATATCACTGTCGTGACCGCGGTGCCCGAGTGGCCGTGGATTGCGACGCGAAAATCCGGCAACCTGCTTGTCCGCGCGACGCACTATCCGCCCCTTTTCGGCGCCGTTGCGCAAGCCCTCGACGCGGCAACCGACACATTCAACATCCTCCTTACCGGCCACCCGGGAATCGGCAAGACGTTCGGGGCGCTCAATTACGTGTTACTGCGCGCGCTCGGTGAACGGCCTGACGACATGGTCGTCACGGTGGATGCGTGGAGCTTCAACGTGTTTCGGGTGGCCCAGGGCTCCGTTCAACGAGACACATTTTTGACGGTCGACTACAGTTCTCGCGGCGACATGACCAGGGCGCTCGTCGCCCACGTCCGAGGCTTCAGCTCGCCTTCGACGACAAAAGTCCTGTTGCTCCACGACGTCAACCGACGGTGGACCAACTGCCGTACCAACTGGTGTTGCATGACGCGTTGCAACGGTCTCTGCTTGCAGCGTCGCCCAAGGAGAGCAATACAAGGACTTCTTGAAGGAGTGGCCGTACGAACGGTTCGTTCTGCCGTTGTGGACCAGTGAGGAGACGCGCCAGTTCGTGAAGGCTGAGTTGTCGGCGGGGAACCCACATCTCGACACCGCGTTCGACGAGGAGTTTTACGCTCGCGGCGGGGTGCCGCGGAACTGGATCGCCTCGAGATCCGAAGTGACGTCGATGCAGGATATCGCCTTCGCCAACGACCCGATCAATGTCTCGTCGATGCTGGGCCTGGGCCTCCGCACGCAGCACTCAAGCAAGCTCCTCGCCCTCGTGCCCAGCAGCGACTACAAGTCCACGTCGCACCTAACCTTCGCGACGGCGAGGGCCGAAGATATGGCTTGCCATGCGGAGCGCGACATGACCGTGGAAAGGTTGTCTCAACGGTACCTGTCCTCGGTCGACGCCCGAGACCCCCGGGATGTGCAGGGCCGGTTTTTTGAGGCACTGGCGCTTGGGATGATCACCTCCGGCTGGCCGCTGAGCGTCGCGACGCTGTCACCCGGCGGCCAAGCAGCGCAAGTGACGCTCGAGCCATCGCAGTTCAGGACGTCGGAACCGTGGACGGCGTCACTGCCGTCTGTGCGGCGATTTGAGGACGGGTTTCGACGAGGCCGTCCGCAGGGACAATCCTGTGTTGTTTATCCCGGTAATGAGGCATTTCGCGTTTGGGGACGGGATCTTCGTCCACAACGGCGAAAGCAACTGTGCTGCAAGTGCACGGTATCGCCCAGCCACAAACCTAAGGTCAGCACGTGGAAGATCCTGGCCGGCGTCGTTGGACACAGCGTCGTCATCGAGCGTGTCGTGTGGGTCGCGCGCCGATGTCATCGCCGTGGCGGACGTTCACGTGGCAGCGGCTGTTGGACGGGCAAGATGCAGCGTACGACGCGCTCGAACAGTACGTCTGCCCTGTGTACGCCGACGTTCGCAACTGCTTCTTCGTCCGCGGAATCGGTGCGGGCGATGGCGACTTTCTCGCAATCCCGAGCCCAGCCACGGGGGGAAGGTCGAGCGTGTCCGTCGCGACAGCCGTGTCAGCTTACGTGCGTGGCGCAACGGCGACGGTGCGGCCCGACACGGTCGACCGTGACCATGCCGTGTGGGTGTACCAGTTGCGATCTCGCGCTGCGAATGACGCACACGTGGCCGACTCGTGCATTCGGCCGAGCCCCGTACACACCGGAAGATTGGTTTGAAGATCCGGTGGTTGCGCGATTCACCACGCCTATCGGCGGACGATTCCAGAGCGCGTCGACGCTGCCGATGTCGTCTGCTACCACGAGCGCGGCTTCAAAGCCGCGTGCCGTGGCGTCGTGTTCTCGGATCCTTTCAGCCGCGTCGTTGCCGTCCACTTGGATTGGCGCACGCGCAACGTTGCCAGCAGACAGCGATGGACCAATGTGTGTCGTTCAACAAACATCATACAGTCAACGTCGCGGCGTTGATTTGGCACTACCAGTCGCTTTTGCCGTCCTGACAGAACTCCTGGGTTCTGGCCCAGGTGGGCATAACGGGTGTTGGGCTGCGAGGTGTTGGGCTGCGAGGTGCTGTCAACAGCCTTGCAGGGGTGATTTATGCTCGCGTGCGGGTCTACGCGCAGAGGTGTCGCGTTTTTTTTTTGCGCGACGAAGCTCCCGACGAATGCGGGCTGTGATCCCGACTCCCCGGTCGGTTGAGGCAGAGGCCAAAAGGCCGAGTGACCTTCCCACACCCGCCCCACCCCCTGGTTTTGCCGTGCGGGAAAAAGAGATGCCGACGGCCGTCGTCTTCGCGTACGAGTTTGCGGATCCCATTTTCAGTGGAAACGGCACGTGCGGTCGATCGCTCGTCGCGGCCGTTAGTCGGTGTCCGTTGTTCCGTTCGGAAATGCCGGCGAGCTGCATTTATGTCGTGACGGCGGTCCCTGTCCCGCCCACCTTGCTGGTCACATGCGTGCCATCGGGTGACTCGTTTTTCTCCCTTTGGGGGGCGGCTTCGCTGTGCGCGGCTGAGCTGCAGCACGCCATGACGCCGCGGTTGTTTCCGCCGAGTTCACCCGCGGAAGCCCCCGTGCTGCTCCTGCCCGTCTTAGTGCCGGAAGCTAAATGGAGGCGGCTGGACACCGCCAGCGCGTTCGAGGAGTACGCGAGGGGCAGCGCGGCGCTTCTGGACGCGGCTCGGAGAGTGACCGACACCGCTTCCATCGTGGACCCATGCTGGGCACCAGTCTCCACCGCCTGGGCCAACGTTGTGACCGTGTTGCGCCGCGCGTGGAGCGGCTCGACCGATACCCATGACGAGGTCGATGCCATGGTGTTCTACGTGGACTGGATCGGCAGTGCCGCGGCCCTTGCGTGCGGACAAGCTCTTTTCGGACCCCCATTTCGGACGACCCATCCGCGAGGTCGGTCGTTCTACCTCAATTTCCGAGTGTTTTCCGCGGCTGGGGCGGCGGCCGAGTCGGATCAGGCGTTCTTCGCCGAACGCGAGGCGGAGGCCGTGCTCGCCGCCGATGTTACATTTGCGTTGTGCCGTGCCGACGCGGCGTGTCTCCGAGCCTTGTCGACCGGACGGTCGCTTTCCGTCGCGCGACGGTGCCGGATCGACGTCCTTCTGCCGCCTGTGCGGAACCGCGTGCTTCATCTAGGTGAACAGTACTGGTCAACGGGTGCCCGCGGCGATCGCTCGGGCAACCCACGGATGAATGGCACCATCGTCCCACCTTCTGTTCCTGTTGCTGCCGCTGCTGGGGGTCGGGTTGGTTCCCGCCGCCGCACGGTGCTGCCGCTTCCCCAATGCGTGGTGGAGCAGCTCAACGGGATCGCGGCACGTCACCCAGCGTGGGCCGCGGCCATCGACGACTGCATCATTTCACCGCCGACGGCGTCGTGCACCGTCTTTGACGGACCAAGCGGAGGTAGCGTGAGCGGCGACGATGTATCCCCTGACGGAAGCCGCTCCATCGCCTTCGTGGTCAGCGCCGTGCGTTTGGACGCCCCAAAACGTGCGGCCTACTTCATCGAGTTAGTATCGCAGTGGCTGCGTCGTCATCGTCGTCGTCGTCGTCACGGCGGCGGCTCCACGACTGCGGAGGAGGGGGAGCAGGAACCTTCGCAGCTGCACTTTGCCGCGACGGCGGCGACGGCATGCGGCCGACACCAACAACATCGGCCGCCGCCGCTGAATGGCGTGTTATGGCTCGTCCCGTTGCTCTGCGGCGCGGCGGCCGAAGCCACTTACGCCGCACAGGTGAAGGCGCAATTGAGAAAGGAAACAGGTGGTGACTGCGTCATCGTCGATGAGTTCCTCTCGCCGGATGAGCTGGCCGCGATATTTCAGCGCACCGCGATCAACGTACATCCGTGCCTCTATGACGCGTATGGGCTCACGGTCGTCGAAGCGGGGATTTTTGGCACCCCGTCCCTGGTGCACCACACGACCATCCCCGATGCGCCATCCAACGGTCGCAGCCGACTGCTGACAGCCGCCGTCGCGGCGGTTCCTCGGGAAGCGGCGATTGTGGCGGACGACCGAACGGGGGTCCCGTCGGTTGGGGTCACTGACCTGTTGCGACCTTCGGAGTTCATTGCGTGGGACCTACGAGAGGCTCCGGACGCGGAAAGCGGGGTAGTTGCACGGCTGGACGATATTGTCGGCAACGCTGTGTGCTGCATCACGGCGCGCCACGTCGTCGACGAGGATGAGGTCGATTCGACCGTTTCTCCGGCGACGTGCGACCGCCATGTGCCCCCCGCGGCTGGCGACGGCGCCCAGGAGGAGGAGAGTGACCTCCCGGAGTGGGAACAAATCCGCCGGAGCGTTCGGCGGCGAGCCGCTTCACACACCGAGGATGTCTGCGGACAGGAACTGCTCATCGCGGCAGCACGTGGACCATCCTAACTATTGTAACCGTTGACGCAGAGGAGTGATCACAAGGACCGCCGCACGCCCCCACCGGCGCCTTGTGTGTATGCCATGAAATGCACATAACCCTTCTGCTGCCTATTGACCCGTTGTCGTCCCCCTCCCCCCCTCCTGCCCCTCCTCGTTCGTTTTTCACAGTGATCATCGCCGCCCCCCGATGGACGCGCTTGAAACAGAGGTGTCGCGGATCGCCGCGCAGCGTCATGACGAACGGCCGAAGAATGCTGTCGAGCTGACGGTCTCGCTCGTCACGCAGCTGCTCGACGCCTCCCGCGGTGTCGCCGATATTACCGACACAGCCCGTGCGGCGTGGCAAGAGCGGGCCGAGACGTGGGCCGATGCGCTCGACGACCTCTTGTGCGGAGATGAGGAGCCCTACCGTCACTTCATCGCGTTGCAGGCACGCATCGCCGTCTCCCAAGCGCTGCGAGATACTCACCGAGGCGCAGGCGCGGCAGACACCGCCGTGAAGTACGCCTTACGCGGGCTGCATTTGGAACGACGGCTGGCCGAACTCGTGGACCGTGCCGTGACCAAAGGTAACGCGTTCACATTGCTGCCGCAGCCGACGAAGGGATCAGGTGCCGGCGTGGACGTCGAATGGGCGATTCAGGACCTCAAATTTGACGTCATGGCGGCCATTGGTAGGTCACTGGCCAACCTCGCCGCGATGCAAAGTCAATCCCTCAGGCACGCGACAGCCGCCGCTCATGCGCTTCAGGCCTCGGAACACATGGCTGGGTTGATCGTAACTCTACGAGCGGCACTGCTTCACCATCTGGACAGCGACGAGCCGAGCGGCGCCGAACACGCCCTACGGACGCACCGGTTGCGCCACCGCACGCTGAACGCGTGCGGCGTCCGGGCGTCGGCCTTGTACAGTTACGCCGCGTGCGTCTTGCGTGGTCCCTCCTCGCCTTCGCCCGCCGGCGGTGTACCCCATCCGCAGAGTGCCGCCGGAGAGGAGAAGGGGGACCTCCCGCCACTCAGGGCCGCCCGCCACGCGCTGTTGGATGCGCTCGCCACCGCGAAGGAGGCCCCTCTCGCGGACGAGCATCCCCTCGTGCAGCGCATCGAGAAGGCGCTGGCGGACGTCAACGATGACCCCTCCACGACCGCGGCGGCTGATAACGAAGGAGGAGCCGACGCCTCGCGAGAAAGCAGCCGCAAAGGAGCGCGCCGAGCTGCTCGGGGCGCCCCAGACCGTCGCCCTCCCAGGACCTTTGGATTCGACACCCCTACTCAGTCCTTTGAGGCTCCGGGAAGCCGACCGGTCAGTGGAGGCCCTCCCCGTCACACCATGGCGGCGCCGACGGCCATCATTCGCGGTGTACCCGCGACGACGGTGCCGCTTCCGCGCTTCACGCCGCAGCCGCCGAGATCCGCACCGTCGGCGGTGACATCGAGGGCTGGAAAAGGCAGCCACATGATGGGCACGACTGATGGCGGCGACATCGCGCAGCCGCTGCGACCCTCCCAAATTCCACTCGGCGTGCTGGTAGCGGGGGCCGCGGTCACTCAGCACAACCAGCATGCCCCACCACCACCTGCGACGCCGGGCGGCTCCGGGTCAAGGACGTCCCCCACCGCCGCGGGCATGAAGGGGTCTTCGCCAACACATCGGCTCAAGCCGTCCGTGCCGCCTCCCTTGGGGCACCACCCGCCATCGACGAGTGCACCTTTTCCATCGTTGCTGCCACCACCGCCCTCCTTCTCCTCGACGAACGTCATCCTGCTGGACGCGTCGCCGCATCTTTTGGGGGCGTCGACAAGCGTCTTGGCACTGAGCCCGCCGCGCAGCGCGTCCGCGGCGATGGAGAAGCAAAAGCACCTTCAAGCGCAACGACGACTCCACAACATGTCCGTTGCCGAGAGCCTGGCCGAGGAGCACCAACAAAAGTTGCTCCGCCGCCATGAAGTGACGAGACGCTATGTCGTCGCCGTCACCGACATGTTCACCACACACTCCCTGCCGACGTATACGGCGCGTCATAACGCCGCTCTCCGGATTCAATGCGCGTGGCGCTGTGCGAAGGCGAGACTCCTGGTGTTCCACCGCCGACAAGTGCTCTTTCACTTCGTGCATCACTTTCAGCGAGCGGCCGCCCTTTCCGCGCTGCAGTGCTTTCGCACCTTCGTGGAGCAACGTCGCGCCAGGCGCGCGCTCGCCGCGGAACGAGAAACGTTCCGCCTCATGGCGGCCTCCGAGCTGCGCCAGCATGAATCGGCGCTGACCATCACACGCCACCTGCGGAGCTACATCAAGCGGCGCAAGGCGCGGGAGCGGCTCATGCTCGCGCTGCGGATCGAACAGGAAGCAAAGCTCCGTCTCTACGAGGCGGCGGCCATCATTGTCCAGCGATGGTGGCCGTTGGCAAAGACCGCTCGCGCGTATTGGCGCCGTCGGAACGCGGACATCGCCGAAGAGACTCGCATTGTGGAGGAGAGGAACCGCAGGGACCAAGCCGCGACGCGCATTCAGAAATGGGTGCGCGGCCGTCAGACGCGCCGCTGGGTCGTGGGATACCGTGAGCGGAGGCGAGAAGAGCGCATGCGAAAGCGCAGGCAGATTCACGAAGCCACCGATGTCCTCCGCATCCTGCTACGCGAATACCGCGCACGGTGCGTTCGGACGCACTTGGAGTCCGAAAAAGGGTTCCAACGGCGCAACACGGCTGCCTCTAAAATTCAGGAAGGCTGGTCGGAGGCGCTCTCCCGGCGTAAGATGAAGGAAGTGAAGGCCAGGGGCCGCGCCGTTCAAGTCGCCGCCCGACGCATTCAGCGCTGCTTTCGTTCCCACCGGGCCCGCCGCGACCGGCGTGTGCTCGGGGTCATTCGCCGCACGACGGCCGAAATCCGCATCGAGAAGGAGGCCAAGCGTGAGCGGGCGGCCAGGCGACTTCAATGCGCCTACCGTTGCCACCTGGCGCGAAGAAAAGTGCGCCGGGTCAAGGCGAGCCTCGGTCGGCGTATTTTGCAGGCCACGTGGCTCGTGCAACGTTGCGGGCGAGCTTCCGTCGCGCGCGTGCAAGTGGGTGGCGACCGAGCGCTACACCTCGCGCTGATGGCCAATGCCATCCGGCAGGCGGAGGCCCACCGGCACCGGCTCGCCGCCTCCATCCAGAGCGCATGCCGTGCATGTGGCAGCGTGCAAATGCGGCACGCCCGATTCGAGGCGGAATGCGCTGAAGAGGCCCTGATTAACCGGCGAGCGTTGGCCGAGCTGCAGCATGATCGTGCCGCCACGACCATCCAGAAGACAT
>ERZ1292630.387-Hain-H41-02um-R3-387-length-46661-cov-8_pt1 | contig 10007 bp, 6 predicted proteins | sample MGYA00564408_ERZ1292630 | MGnify/ENA primary metagenome ERZ1292630 (study PRJEB36523, sample SAMEA6512641) | groundwater metagenome | collected 2019-01-08 | study: AquaDiva: Metagenomics assemblies of 32 groundwater samples
CCCCTTCCCAGTATGCGTCGCACGCGGCCACCGAGTCGTTTGCCGTTCGCCAGCCGCCGGCCCTGTGCAGACTCCATTCGGCCCCCCCGGTTGCGTTGTACAGTGCGCGGAGAGCTGCGAGGTCGGCCGGATGCAAAGGGTAGTCGCATCCCGCCTCGGCGCCGAACACAACGGCGGAAGACGGCCTGCCGAGCGCAATTGCTACGACGAGAATCACCCACACCGCGTTTCTCATGGAGGACCGCCTGTTTCTTCCCTTTGTCTCTGAGAACTCACATGACCAGAGCCAGCGAATGATGATACACACCATGATCCATGAGTGCCAAACCCCCCCTCCTGTTATCCATCGCACAAAGCTGCGCAGCGTCCACCAACAGGGTGAGCTTGTAAATGATGACGCTCGGTTGGCTAGGGGGAGATACCTCTGTCGGGGCTTCGTTCGAACAATGGGACAAAAGAGCCGTGAATTTACTCAAACGAAAGAGACATGCATGGGGGGAAAAAAAAGGAACGACAGAGACTTTGAACTGACGGACGCCACGACAACTGACAGAAAAAAATTGGAGGGATGTGCTAGCGAGCCGACAGTTCCTTGTCTCCTTCGCCCTCACTGACCCGTAGAAGGGGGAAGAAGAAAACCCCCCAATAAGTAGACTGTGTGGCACGGCGTCTCATGGACTTCCGAACAGTTCCGGATCAGCCTGCAAAATTTGAGACTCAGGCAACCGGTTCATGAAGGACCGCAGCGAGCCGACAAGTCCACCGCTCGATCTTGGCGCCCCCCGCCGAGGGCCATGAGGGCCCTCATGTTCGAACGATGAGTATGACGCAACCAGCGCGCCACCTTCCGCATGGTGATGGCGACGAAGGGGCATTTTCGCCCCTGATCGCCGTGGAGGCAGCCGCCGGCGGCCGTAAACATCGGCTGGGTGGTATTCATCTCCATCCGGGTCACTTCCGCCTCCATCGTCGTCGTCGTCGTCGTCATCGTTGGAGGGTTTGCGACTGTGTCGCAATGATGTTGTCGAGCTGTGTTCAGCAGTTGGGCCCGAGGAGCTGAGTCGCGTCGCACTGCTGCGCTCCGCCGGTGGTGCGACAGAGTTGCGTTTGGGATTCTCGAAGGTAGAAGCGTTTAGGGGGCCATGCGACGGGTCATCCGTCGGGTGCATCGAAGGTGACACGTCGCCGTCACTTGGAGAGTCAGGACATCCCTGCGCGGCCGGCCTGCGCCTTCCGTAGAGCCTTCCCACCTTCCCCGCCGCGGCGTCCCTCACGTGGCAGACAAAGCCAGCGAGCATGAGCAGCACGCCGGACAAATGGGTTACCACGAACGTGTAGGTCGTCCAACGCGAGTGGCTTTCTGTCTCATCTGCACCGTCCACAAACACCACGCGGTCACTTTGGGCACTTCCTCCGTTGTCTGTAAGGGACCCAGAAAATGAGGCCACCGCGACCGAAAGAACGAGGCACGTGCTCGCGGCAATGTCGGCCCGGAACAGCCATTTCGAGAGGTATGGCTTCTGCCAGAGGACCACCGCGAGGTACCCAAACGAGGCCGCGAGGAAGAGCAGCAGCTGAGGCATCGCGTCCAACGGGGCCGCCGCGATGACGACGCAAACCAACTTGCGCGCCGAGAATAGGAAGTCCCAGTACCAGTGATCGCACTTGTAGTTCTGCACGATGAAGAAGAACACGGTCTGCGCCAAGCTAAACGACGATTCACCCTTGGGGCCATATTTCCCGTCGCTTGTTGCGTCTCCCACGTCACGGTGACGGACCGATTCGGAGGTTGTAGGTGCCGAACGCGGCGAACCGTAGCCGACCAGAATCGCCGGCGGACGCGAAGCCGTCTCGCTGTCATCTGTAGCACTCTCAGGACTGCCAGGCGGATACAGTCGAGACGACATCGAACTGGCATCGGACGGAATGCGGGGCAACGTTGCGTCCTTTCGCCGGATGGGATGCGACGACCAGTTCGTGTCGGTCCGTTCCAACACGTAGAAAGTCAACAATGCCATTAGAAGAAACACAACGCCGACGATGACGAAGACGAAGATCATCAGCCCGAAGGCGGGACCGTGAATGGGCTGCGGCGACCCGGGAAGCATCGTGCCGGGAACGTACCAGATGGTCGTGCTGTTGCCGTAGAGGCGTAAGGTTTCGTTCCGAAGCCGCATCGCGACGGACTGCTTCGCCAGCGGCGGAAGGGCGACACTGTGGGCAAACAGTGTCTGCGCCGTGGCGTCAACGATCGAGAAGTAGTAGATTTGGAACACTGTGACGATTACCGTGAGCCACTTGAACCGGTACGTCGGGCCGAAGCGGGAGTATATCGGCACGTACACGATGCACAGTGCCACGGCCAGCGACGCGTACACCAAACCGTCAAAGTAGCTCTCATATGCTGTCACCACGCACGGCAGCAGCGACAGCATGCCGAGGCGCGCGATCTGCTGCTGAATAGGTGCGACGATAGAAAGCGTACCCGAGGTCATCGACGCGGTGGCTTTGCAGCGAAACAGAATGGCCACGAACGCTAGCTGGTTGAGCAGCAGCTTGATGCACGGCATCACGCGGCTGGTGCGTTGCATCCAGCGCCGCACCGCGTTCGTCGGCTGCGCGGCTTGCCCCCGCCGGGCACAGGACATGACGCTGACGTAGACTGCAAGGAACAGAAACACGCAGACCAGCAAAAAGCAGCCCACAATCAATACGTTGGATGTGGCCGTATTCGGGCACTCTGAGCAGTTCCGGCCCGCTCGATAATATCGTTTATCGCAGTTGCTGCACATCACACCGGAGTATCCGTCGTTACACGACGTTCCGCTACGCTTCGTCTCATTCTGACACCCGACATGATGGCTGTCGCACGATCGAAAGCCAGTGAAGAGCGACGGCCGCCACGCACTCTTCGTGGTCGTCACGTTGATTGTCCCGTCGCACTGACCCAGCGCGGGACACTCCGTGCAGCCTTGTTGCATCGGCAGCGCCGCGAGTAGCGAGCCACAGACGTGGGTGAAACGCGGCCCGGCGATGCTGAAATTCTGCACCGGTGGGCAAGGGCACACGGTATCGTCGCTCCACCGCAGCGGCGAATCGGGCAGCCCGCGATCCACGGCGTAAATGGAAAACCACAAGCGATAGCCACATCCACCGAGCAACGTGCTGGCGTTGAACTCCATGGTCATCGTGCCAGCGTCTCCGCCCCGAGACGTGTACAGTATCGGCTGCCCATGCCATGCAGGGAGCGTCGTGGTGTCCGGGCACGTGGCGACGGAAGGCGACGACGACGAGTTCGACCTCGTCGGAAGAGGCGTCGTTTCAGCGGAGGAAGTCGCGTGAGGGGGATCAATGTTGGGCAATATTTGAAGCGTCGGCGTCACCCAAATTACAATTCGAGGAGTCAAAAGCATCACGACCCCGCCCAGTTGGTCATGAAAAATCAGTGTCACCACGATGTTGGACGACACGTTGTCGTACGTGAAAGTGATTCCAGTGCTGATGAGTTGTCCTTGCAGGATGTACTTCCGGATAGCAGCGGCCGAGGCACCCGCCCCATCGCCTTCGCCGGCCTGTTCGTGGTTCGACTCCGTCTTCGGAACGATGTCCTTCGTGTTCGTCGCACGGTACGCCGTTTCTGGGGATAAGCAGTCATTGCCTTGGGGATACCAAGGCTCCGGACATAAGGCCGAAATATTTAGAGTGCCGCCTAAGTGGTCTTCGTGGATCCCGGCGTCCGCGACGGGGCGCAACGGCGTCACATCTACCAGTTGCAACGGAAGCTCGTCGGCATTTCCGGGACAGTTCCGTGTTAGCGTCGGTGCGCTCGCGAAGGCGTTACCCGAAATGTCAACGACTCGAATGCTCGGCCACAGGCAAAGGTCGTTGATTGGCCGCGGACCGGTCAGCTTCACTCCCCGGAGGCTGAAGACGGATAGCGACGGTGCCATGCCCGTGACGACGATACTGCCGAGGAGCAACGATGCGGCCACCCCTCTTGGCACGACAACATCATCGAGAATGATATGTTGAAGCGACGGCCACATGCGATTAGCCGGCAGCCATTCGTCCTGCGTCACGGTCGTTCCCGCAAATCGCAAGGACTGCAGCGACTCTGTCCACGTGGGTGGTACGAAGCAGCATCGCATCTTGGTATGCGCGACGTTGATCACGGTTGGACGCCACATTGAAAAAGGTTGGAACGACCCTTCGACCGCCGTGTAAGATATGTCGAAGGAGGAGAGGCCGCTCAGTTGCGCCCATGACGGTGGAATGACTCCTTGTAGCCCTGGATTGCTGCTCAACGATAAACTCGAGAGTGCCAGCATGCCCCCTCCTTCCACTTCCCGCCCCCCTCCTCCGTCCGTCAGGCTCGGAGCCTGGCCTCCCCAGTCGCTGGGCAAGGTGCCTCGCAGCTGATTGGATCCGAGTGTGAGAACCGACAGCGCCGTCATCCTCGACATGGATGGTAAGTTGCCCGTGAAGCTACACGTGTCAAGGTAGGCGATGACCAACTTCAGCAAGCCGCCCATGTTATCAGGCAGTGGGCCGCCGACGTCGGGGTTTTCAGCGAGCGTGATTTTCGTCAAGGTGGCGTTGGCTTTCGCCCAGCCAGCTGGAAACGGTCCTGAAAAGCCATTGGCGCCGAGATCGATGGTGTCGATGGCGGTCAAGTTGCCGATCGTTTCATTGGGAACGGGGCCGCTGAAATTGTTCGCCCAAACCACAAGTCGTTGGAGCCGCGGGGGCCAACTTGTGCTATTGCACGGACCCGAAAAACCATTTGACGCGAGGTTGATTTCGAACAATTGCGAGAAGCTCGCGAGGCTGCAGTTGCGGCCTCCATCTGTCGCTAAGTCCTGTGGCAGGGGACCCGTATGCCCGTTGTTGGCCAGCGTGAGGCTTTTCAGCGAGGTGATGAACGGCTGCGCGACCCAGTCGCACCAGGGCACCTCGCCCGTCAGGCCGGGGCTGTCGACGATCTTCAAGCGGCCGAGCGCCTGAAAGGTCAAGCCACCGGGCAGCGACCCCACTAGGTTGTTGTTGACGAGCGTCACGTTGTCCACGAGCGCACAGGGGAACATACCTCCTCGGCCCCCGCCGCTGCAGTCGTGCCTGTTCGTGAAGTTGACCCCTTCCCAGTATGCGTCGCACGCGGCCACCGAGTCGTTTGCCGTTCGCCAGCCCCCATCTGCCCTCCGCCACATGGTCCCCCCGGTTGCGTTGTACAGCGCGCGGAGAGCTGCGAGGTCGGCCGGATGCAAAGGGAAGTCGCATCCCGCGTCGGCGGTCACGGCTGATGCCCTCCGAGCACCATCGGGACGAATCGTGGAAACGGCGATAGGTTGTCCGGCCGCACCACTTCCGGCTACGGTGACGGCCAACGTGGCGACCACCAGCCCCATCCACGCAGCATTCGCCCAACAACAACAACCGAGGCGGCGCATCGGACGATAGCGAGCGAAAAAGGCGACAGAAACCCCCTCCCCCCTTTTTGTCTGGCAGATGGTGCGCGTGAAGGAAGGAAAGGGAAAAAGGGGCGCAACCGTGTGATTGATTGAATCCTGGCCCCAATGACCTTCACGGACGATCACCCTCCATGGGATTTTGATGCCAAAAAAGAACAACATCCACCAGTTACACCGAAAATATCATAAAAATGAGGGTGTTTCTTGGTGGACAAAAGTTGGAGGAAAACAATATGACTGTTACTCCCTTTAAAAAACAAGATTTCACCGTTCCCGTCTGGTCGGGGTGAATATCTTTCTTTCATTGCTTTGTGCCGTCGTCCTCATTCCTCCCTCCTCCTTTCTTTGCCTAGGCTCCTCTTCTCTCTACCTTTCTCATTCAAACAGCGAAGGTGGTAGCGAAATGCCGTAGATGACGTTGATCTTGTCGGGCTGGCAGCTGCCAAAAATGGCCACCGGACCACGTTGCAGTTGTCCGTTGTTTCCCGTCGCCGGCGGCGCGGACATCACGAATCCACCTGTCGAGAACTGTTCGTCCACGGTGAACAGCTTTTCTCCCGTGGCAATGCTGAATCCCGCGATTTCACTCCCCCGCACCATCACATAGGCACTGCCGTAGATTTGGGCTTGGCCGGAAATACTATGTTGAGAGGGGCCAAACACCCAGCGCGTCGCGCCGGTGGTGGCGTTGAAGCCATACACCGCCGAGGCGCTGTGAACGACAATGGTGTCGAAGGCGTCGGCCAAGAGGGCCCGAGACGAAAATTCATCGTTGACCGTTTCGCTCGTCCACAAGAAGGCACCGGTTGCCGTGCTGACTTTTTACGCCGTGCTGAGCGTGACCAAAAAGAAGACAGTGTCGTCAATGACGCCACCTTTGCTCGCCAGGACGACGTTCGTGCAAATGGATGCTGCCTGCGACTGTTTCCAGAGCTGCTTCCCTGTGGTGCGGTCGTAGCCATAGAGATTGTTCTGGCCGTCGCCGATCACAATCGTGGAACCGACCAACACAGGCGGGCAAGCATAATTCGTATTTGGCACCGAGGCGTTCCACAACGGCGTGGACTGGTTGTTCCATTCCAGTCGGCAGTAAAACATCACGCCAGACGCCCCTCCGCCGTCAATCATTATCGCAAAGTGCTGATCATCGATCGGGTCGACATGGGCGATGTCACCCACGTCGAACTGATTGACACTCACTTGCTGCACCAACCCACTTCCAGGGAGGGTCGTGTCGATGACGCCGGCGGCGTCGGTATTGGCCATCAGCACGTAGCGCCATTGCATGACGTGCATCGGGATCATATTGTGGGCACCGAAGGTCGTCTTGGACCAGAGCTTGCCATCGTATTTACCAACACAGTACAGGTGGAACGACGTGGCGGCGCAAAGGGCGCTGGTCGTGACTTGCAGACCTGGTAAGGGGTGGAAGACCGTCAGCCGCTCCGTCATCGTCCAATTGGGGCGGCCGTCGCTGATGTGCCACGCGTAGAAACGATCGGTGTCCATTCCGAAGGTAACATCCATCGTCGTGTTATCGATCTGGGGATGAATCATCAAAAAGTCGGTCAGAAAGTTCCAAAATCGGGAGGTTGGCAACACCGACACTGCTTGGAGCGCTTCAATGGGCCACCCTGGCACTCCGAAGGAGTTGGCACTAACAATCAGCCCGTCGAAGATAGTGGGAACGAAGACGGGTGCCGAGATTGCGCCCATGTCAAAGCTCCACATCATCGTTTTCGTCGGCACGTCCACGAGATAGATGTTATTGTAGCTCACCACCACCGCCCTCGGCGACACCCGGAGGATGCCCTTGCAGCTCGCGTCGTCCCCGTCCCGGGCGGGAAGCACGTACTGCGGCTTGCCGGTACGAACATCGACGACGTCGAGCGCGCCGTAGGTGCAGACAAAGACGCTGCTCGTCAGATCGTCGAGGAACATCGCGTCAATGGAGTCCTTCATCGCATGATCGAAGGTGACGGTCCACTTCGTCACATCCACGGCAGAAAGGTAACTGCCAGAGAGCAGGAATAGCGTCCCATTGCGGACCATGGGCGAATGTCGGACGGCGCTCCCTCCTTTAATGGTGGGTACCTTACCGGACCAAGGCGCACCGGTCTGAGCGTCCAAGATGGCGATCGTGCCCTCATCCAGAGTTGCCACGACGTACTCTGGCCCTGCGACGACGGCGAAGTAGGACGGCGATGTGAAATTTCGTACCCACATGACCTTCCCGGTCAACGCGTGAATGCGCATCAAACCGTTGAACTCGCTGTTCGTGTAGGGCACATAGAGTGCGTTGCGCGACAGAGCAAAGTGATTATTGGTGTTGGCGTACGTGTCGTACTGCTCCCACAGCGAAACCCCTGACGTGAGATTAATGGCCACGACAGGGGCCGGAACGACGTCGTCACTGTTCGGCTGGGTGCCGATGAATCCCAGACCCCGGACGAGGTCGACCAACATGGTGACACTCGTTTGCCCGTTCGAAGAGAACGTGAAGCTCGCATTCAGGGAGTAGTTCCAAAGTGGGGTGCCGTCAAACGCATAGGCGCCGACGGTATCGTTCGTGACCACCGCGACGTGATTGTCAGAAATGGCGGCTAGGAACGTCGGCGTGGCGTCCAGCGTGATGTTCCAGTCCGACAAAACGGGAAACGGCGGTTCGTTCGAGTGCCGATCGACGCGCTTGCCGATGAGCTGGGGTCCACGAGTGCCAACGACGGCGACGTTTTGAACGACCACGACCTGGGTGCTGGCCGAGGCGTTGAACACGTCGGTCGCTGCCCAAAGCTTTGCGGGCGAATTCGCCACGGGTTGTTGGGCGGCCACAAGAGCGGCGGTGGCGAGAAGCAGTAACAAAGCGCTGGTCGGTAACATCGGCAGGCGTCCGTGAACATAAGCAAGGCCCGATGCCATTTGCAAGAAACGGCGGAAGGGTAGAACAATTATGGGAGACTCCGTTTTTTGGAGGTTAAAAAGGATGTTACTTATGAGTTTACAACCTCGCCAAAAACCCCAACCTGCATCATTCGCCAGCCTCGCGCGTCAGGTACGCAGAGATTCTGATTGCAACACGATCACCCATTATCGACCCACACGCACCCGAACGAAACGACAAATGCAAAAAATGTTTCGCTGGCATGATTTCTTCCTCTGTCACATTTCCTATTTCCATGTTCTCCCCTTTCGTATCCGCGGCAAACCGATCCCTTTACCGTTGGGTCAACTCAAGTCGGAAACAACATCGAGCATTGCGGGGTCGCATGCCAGACAAGATCCGTTTGAGAAATCACAACGGCTGCACAAACACACGTCGACAGGGATCGATTGACGATCGGGGGATACGGGACTTCTCTTTGGAAAACTCCACGGAGATGCAGCCTTCATTCTTGGTATGTTGAGGCAAGGACACTCGGCAACGCGCTTTTTGGCGCGGTAGCGAATTGTGGCTTCGCCAGTCGGAGAAGATCATCGGCGCGTCCCCGCTGACGTCAACAAACGCGTCATGCTCATCGAAAAACCGCTTGAACTGATTGGCGCTTTCCCAATTGATGAACGTCACGAATAGGTGATGGAATTCCATTGAGGCGTGACCCCCTTTGCCCCGGACACCACTCACGCGCACGATTGAATGAGCGGCTGCCGAGGACATAGGCGCGAGCACACAATAGAGGAACCGCATCGGGTTGAAGCTGACGTGGGGAATGTTCTGGATGACCACTGTGCAAGGGGCGCTTGGCAGCACGAGGCTCTGGTAGCACGTCTCGGCGGTCGGGAACTCGTCCCAGGAATAATACTTGGGCTGTGCGTCAGGAATCGCCTTCCGATCGTAAGGGTCATGCGTCCATGATCCTTGACGTTGGCCATTTGTGGTCATAACGTAGCGGTGGTGGTGCTTGTCGGTCGAAAAATAGAGAGAGAGAGAGAGAGAGAGAGAGACGCAAGCGATAATGGAGGGGCGTCCGCATTCATTCTTTTTTCCCAGTCAGTCAGTGTTACGTTTTTGTTAGCAGAGTTTACGGCCGTTTAGATCATCGTGTTGAACAGGTAGTAGCCTAAGGAGGGACAAGCAGCGGCGAGTAGCAGTAACAAACCGTTGGTCAGCACCGGCAGGCATCCGTGAACAGCCGCAGGGCCCCATGTCATTTATAAGCAACGGAAGGGCAGACCAATTGATGCAAAAGAAAAGATGTTGTTGTTTGAGTTTACAGACTGGAACAAAACCACCACATAGACACTCGCTGAAGCATTCTCCCGCCTCGCGCGCGTCATGGGAGGCGTACCCCCACGGCGGCGCATGCTGCCTGACCATCACGATCACCCTTTGTCGACCCACACGCACCCGAACGAAACAACACATGCAAAAAATAGTTTCGCGGATGATGTCTTCCCTTTGTCGCTTTTTGCATGTCTCTTCCCCATTACAGTTAGGTGAACTCACGTCGGAAAAAATGCAGAGCATTGCGGAATCGCACGCTACTACAAGATCCGTTTGAGAAATCACAACGGCTGCACAAACACACGTCGACAGGGATC
>ERZ1292630.5775-Hain-H41-02um-R3-5775-length-10002-cov-4_pt1 | contig 10002 bp, 10 predicted proteins | sample MGYA00564408_ERZ1292630 | MGnify/ENA primary metagenome ERZ1292630 (study PRJEB36523, sample SAMEA6512641) | groundwater metagenome | collected 2019-01-08 | study: AquaDiva: Metagenomics assemblies of 32 groundwater samples
TCTGGGAAAACCTCCGAGGTTTTAACCGTTAACCTCGGAGGTTAAAGAGGATTTGAGTAAGTACTACATTACTTAGGAGTCCAATGTTAAAAACACTGCCAAGTGTTCAATCTGTTGACGAGGCTCTCAACCCAGTCCTTCGTCAGATGGAAGATCGGGGTGTTCTTCTTGATGTCGGCTATCTGGAAACGGTGGCTGTTGACCTCGCAGATCAGCTGGCGGAGCTTGAACGGCAGATTTTTGAGGCAGTTGGCCACCCTTTTTTGATATCGTCACCCAAACAACTCGGCCAAGTTATTTATAGTGAACTCCACCTCGATCAGGCTGACGGAGTTAATATTCGGAAAAAGACGACCGGCCTGTCAACCGGGGCGGCCGAGTTGGCCAAACTCCAAGGCAGCCACCCCGTGATCGATCTTATTTTGAAATATCGGGAGGTTGGCAAACTTCTTTCAACGTATGTGCTGCCCTTGCCGCAACTCGTCGACAGTTCGAATCGGCTGCATACGAGCTACGCTCCGAATGCCGCGTCAGGTCGACTGTCGTCGCGCAAACCCAATTTGCAAAATATTCCAATTCGCACGGAGCTGGGGCGAACAATCCGTCGGGCATTTATAGCCAGCCCCGGAACAATTTTAGTGTCGGCCGATTACTCCCAGATTGAACTGCGAGTAATCGCTCACTTAAGCCAAGACCCGACCATGTTGGAGGTCTTTCAGACCGGTGGCGATATTCATGCCAAGACTTCTGAAGCGCTGGGTATTGGCCGGCGGGCCGCTAAAGCCGTTAATTTTGGTATCTTTTATGGCCTCTCGGCCTATGGGCTGGCCGAATCTTTGGCTGTCAGTCGAGAAGAAGCGCAAACATTTATTGATGGTTATTTGGGGGCTTATCCAGTGGCGGCGGCCTATATTGATCAGCTTATTCGCCAAGCCCGCGAATCAGGATATGCCGAAACAATGCTTGGCAAAAGGCGGCTTCTTCCAGAATTGTCGTCTCATAACGAATATATTCGCCGCGCGGCGGAAAGGGTGGCAATTAATCACCCCATCCAAGGCACGGCGGCCGAAATCATGAAACTGGCCATGGTATTGGTGCCTAAAGAACTGGCTGACCACACTTGTTGTCCGATGATTTTGCAAGTCCATGATGAGTTGATTTTTGAAGTGCAAGCTGACCACCTAGAGGCGGTAGCGCCAAGAGTTGTTAAAGTAATGGAAGGGGTAATTGAACTAGCCATCCCTCTCCTGGTCGATCTCGAAACCGGCCCCAACTGGGCCGAGATGGTTGCTCGACCGAGAGCGCAAAAAAACACGGTCGGATTATGAGTCCAATAACGCCCACCATTCTTTTCTTTTATGGAGAGGATACCTATCGCAGCGGCCAAAAATTGGCGGCCCTTAAAGCTCGCTATATTGATGCGTCTCTTGGCGACACCAACCTCGCTGTCCTGGAGGGGGCGACAATTCTCTTTGAGGATTTCGTTCGCCAAGTTCAAGCCTTGCCGTTTTTAGCCAAACGTCGGTTGGTGATCGTAAAAAATATCTTTGGGGGCGGTAAAAAAGACCTCCTTGATGCCGTGGCTAGTTATTTACCCAAGGTACCCGAGACAACTGTTTTAGTTTTTTACGAAGCGGGGGTACCCGACAAGCGCCTCAAACTTTTTACCCTTCTTAATCAGGCCAAGTCGGCCGAGGTTTTTTCACCCTTGGTCGGGGCTGAACTCACGGCCTGGATTACCCACCGCGCTCTTGAGGTAAACCTCGAATTGACTCCGCGGCTTGTTTCGTGGTTGGTAACAGCCGTGGGTAGCGATTTGGCTCGTTTGGATCAAGAGCTCATTAAACTAAATAGTTATCAACTAGCCAAGAAGGAGCCTATTTCGGAGGACGATCTGGCGGCGCTTGTTTGGCAGACCGTGCCAAGTGACGCTTTTCGGTTGGTTGATGCCCTCTCCAACCGTCGTGGTGCCCAAGCCGTTACCGAACTAACGGCTTTACTGACAGCCGGTCAGGCCGAGTTGCAGATTTTTGGGTTGATTGTTTTTCAGTATCGATCCTTACTACTGATAAGTGAGGCTTGGCAGGAGGGCCAGCGAAACGCGGCCGCTCTGGCCAAGCTTTTACGCCTCCACCCATATGTCGCCCAGAAGCTTTTGCCGCTGGCCAGCCGCGAGCCGCTGATGGTCTGGGAAGAACGCTATAAACGATTACTCGATTATGATGTCTTAATGAAAACCGGCCGACTCGAACCAAAATTGGGTTTGGAGCTCTTGATTGGCGAATTTTGTAATAAAAAGGACTGATAAAGGGTCTTTTAGTAGTTTCGTGCTTCGTGCTTCGGATTTAGGTAGAATGTTTTTAGTAATGGAGGGTCGTGATCTCGATCGGTTTTTACCACAAACAATTTTTCTTCTTTCTGGCGATGGCCGGCCTTCTCATCGGGATCGGTTATATCAGTTTGCAACAAACGAGCCAGGCCTCTGGTCGACCGCTGACCCTACCCGCCGGTCGGGAGAGCGTGATTATGGCGATTGGCGATCATGGTAAGGTCGTGATTGACGATATCGAAGTGGGGGGTGTGGTGCGATTTGGGCGCGGTCAGGATGAATTTTCCTATCTCCTTTTGGATCAGCTTGACCACGCTATTAATCAATTAACTGTCACCCTTCGCTGGCCGAGGCCGATTCAACCGGACCAGGCGACAGTCAGAGCGATTATCGTTCATACAGAACCTGTCCCCTGGACCTGGCGCTGGGTTGATAGCCAGACGTTGGTCTACCAATTAAGTAATATTGATCCGGCAGCAACGGTATCTTTGTTCGTTGATCTGCCAAAAGGCGCTATTTTGCCATCTTGGACGCAACGTGTTTTTGGAACAATTGAGAGCCTGCCACATGTTATTTGGCTCTCTTTGGCTCTGATATTGCCCCTTATGACGCTGCTGATGCTGGGGGTGATTTTAATTATCCAAGCTCGCAAAGAGCGTTTTAGCCGGACTCGAGAGAGCAGCCCGATTCTGCCTGACCAGCTGCCGCCCGCTCTGGTGAGCGCCCTTGTTGATGGTCACGTCTCGGCCCGATCCCTGGCGGCCACTCTTTTTGATTTAACCCGTCGCGACTATCTCGATATTGGCCGTGATAAAGATAGCTACACTTTTACTAAACGCCGTCGTCTTCTTAAGGACCAGATATCAAATGAACTTCGTCCGTTTGAATCTTCTCTTCTCCAAAAACTCTTCCCCGCGGCGAGCGCCCAGGTTTCCCAGGAGGATGTACGGGTTCGGATCGGCAGTAGTCTATTTTCTAAACAAGTCGCCCAAATTTATCTCGGCGTTTACGATGAAGTGACCGGGCGTGGTTATTTTCATACGAATCCATCCGCCGTCCAAGCCGGTTATCGTTCGGCGGGTCTGGCTCTCTTTTTTCTCGGTCTGATTGGTTTTGGGTTTGGGATAACTCTTTTTGCCAATGCGCCAACGCCACTCTTATTTTGGGTGGGGATGATTATTTCAGCTCTCTCAATTGTTCGGGTGGCACCGCGTATTTCCAACTATACGACGAGTGGTTTGGCTCGCCGGCGCGACTGGCTGGCTTTTCGCAATTATTTGCAAGCTACTGACTCGGTCGATTTTCGTCTGCAAAATCAGGAGGATTTCTTCCGCTATTTGCCCTACGCGGTTGCTCTGGGCGTAGAAGTCCCTTGGACCCGCCGTTTCCTCAAGTCGCCGTTTCAGATTCCCGACTGGTATAGCTCGAGTGATCGGGTGGTTCGACTCGAAGATTTTGTTAATGATATTTTTCCAATAGTCGGATTTCTGGGCCGCGAACTAGCAGCGGTTAAGGAACCAACGTTGAGTTAGCAGAGCTAACTAAGAAATTTTAAATCCGAAGCACCAAACCTGACAGGACTGACGTACTTTTGGGAAAACCCCAGGGGTTTCTGGGCGTCTTAACCCCTGGGATTAAGGAGAAAGTGCGTCAGTCCTGTCAGAAACAAATTCAAATACCCAAACTACTGAAACCTATTTTCGGATTTCTCTATTCGGATTTCGGATTTTAGAAACCGTAGGTTTCTTTAGGTACAAATCCGGCGTCTTTGGGGGGCCAGAGAATAAAGACGGCTTTACCAATCAAGAAGCGGCGGTCGGCCGCATCCCAAGTTCGGGAGTCATTCGAGTTGGGGCGGTTGTCACCAGCTAAAAAGTGATCGCGACCGCCAAGAATCCACCGGTTCTTGCCCTTAATCATAATTGGGGTCAGTTCACCAACTTTCAGGTAATTTTCCGTCAGAAGTTTGCCGTTGACGTAAAAATGGTCGTCACGAATTTCGACCGTTTCGCCCGGCAGACCAATCAATCGTTTGACGTATTTTTTATGTTCGGGGTCCCCCGGGAAACGCAAAACAACAACATCGCCGCGGGCCGGCTGGCCAAAGAGGTAGGTCCAGCGGTTGACCATGATAATCTGTCCGGTCGTGAAGTTGGGATGCATCGAACTGCCGTCAACGATAAATATTGTGGCCACAAAGAGATGGATTAACATAACGGTCACAGCCGCGATGATTACGCCGCCGGCGAGTTCAAAAAAACAACTGCCCGTATAAAACAGCCGTCGCAATAACCCCACTTACCCTCCTTAAAACGCGTTATTTTTTGACTGGTTTTTTGGTTCGTCTGGCCGGAGTCGATTTTTTCTTAGTCGCCGCTAGAACGACTTTCACGGTTTCTCGATTCGACAGAAGTCGGCTTTTTAGTCGGGCGGCCCGATTGGCATGAATAATACCGCGGCTGGCGGCTTTATCGATCGCCTGCTGGAGGGCAATCGCGATTTTTGCATCAGGTGTCTCTAAGCGTTTTGTTTGACGCACGAGTTTATCAATCGCGGCGAGGCGCACACGATTGCGGCTAGTTTTGCGGATGGCAGCCCGATTGGCTTTTAAGGCTGAACTGGTACGAGCCATGGAACTCCTCTCTGTATATAGACATCACATTCTAAGAATGCACTTTAAATCAACTAAAATTGTTTCTTACTTGTCCTTCTGAACAAAAAACTTTCTACGTACCTATGGGTACGTCTCAAGTTTTTTGTTCCTCCAGGACTGCGTAATAAAAGAATTTTCATTTGATTTCCTTAATGCATTCTTAGAATGTGATGTCTATGGGACCGGTTTGGGCAAAATTTTTCATTTCTCAACTAGTTTATGAGCCACAATGAGTGGCTGTTAGATGAATAGTAGCAGGAAATATTTTCCTTGACAAGGAGAGAAAAGTTGATTAGCCTTTTGTTTCAAGGAGGGCCAACCTTTGCGGTTTCGTCATGGGACAGCGGAGGATGAACGGAGGCCCGCGTGGAACTCACCCCCAAACAACAAACCGTTGAACTAATCCGCACATCCGAGCGGATTTTACTAGTGACGCATACGGGGCTGGACGGAGATGCTATCGGTTCGACCTTGGCTCTGCTCCTGGCTCTGCGAAAAATGGGGAAAGATGTGTCGGCCGCCACCCCAGAGACGCCACCGCCGGTTTATCAATTTTTACCGAGTGTCGCGGACCTGGCTCAAAATTTAGGTGGGACGAAAGACTTTATGATTAGTCTGGACACGAGCCGAGTTACTGTCGAGAAACTCGGTTATAAGAATGTCAGCGACGAGAAGAAATTGAATATCATCATCACCCCCCACCGTGGTTCGTTTAAGCCTGAAGACGTGACGTTTGGAACTGGTTCGCTCAAGTATGATTTGGTGATTGTCTTGGATAGCCCAGAGATTGAACGTCTCGGTAGTTTTTTTGACAGCCAAGCCCAATTTTTTTACGAAACGCCGCTGGTTAATATCGACCATCACGCGGGGAATGACTTCTTTGGGAAGGTAAACTGGGTGGATTTGACTGCCACCTCGACAGCCGAAATTTTGGTGGCCCTGCTGGAGAGTTTGGGGCGGGAAAAGAGCCTAATAGATGCCGATATTGCCACGGCCTTGCTGACGGGAATTACAACCGATACCGAAAGTTTTCAAAATGCGACCACCACCCCCAAATCACTGACGGTGGCCGCTCAATTAGTAGCGGCGGGTGCTCGGCAACAAGAAATTGTTCAGCAAATCTATCGAACAAAGACCCTTTCAACCCTTCGGCTCTGGGGCAAAGCGTTGACGAAGATTCAAGAAGAAGCCAGCTATCGGTTTCTTTGGTCAAAGATTTCGGCCGATGATTTGAAAGCCACCCAAGCTGATGAGTCGGAGCTGTCGGGAGTAGCTGATGAGCTCTTGCGGAGTGCGCCAAATATTGATTTTGTTCTCCTTCTCTCCGAACGCAAGGGTGGGTTTATTCATGCCAGTTTGCGAGGCGTCGGCCGTGGTATCGATGTTTCAGAAATTGCTAAGCTCTTCGGCGGCGGCGGCCAACTAATGGCGGCGGCTTTTCGTTTGCCCAACGCTAATCTTGATGAGGCCCAGAGAGAAATTATCGATCGACTTCGTACCTACCAACGTAACCGGTTGGCCCTTGGTGTTACCCAACCGCAAGTTGAACCTGTTGGTGCTGTTTCGACTCCGATTGGGTTGCCAGGCCAACAGCCAGCCGATAGGGTAGCGAGCTAATTCTCTCTTGCACACCGTTCTGATTTAAGCTAAACTACAAAAAGTTTATGGTCACAAAAAAAGCAACAAAAAAGGTTACGCTTCTCGATAAGTATCGAGCCCACGAGGGCGATACTGGTTCAACCGAGGTACAGGTTGCGCTTCTTTCAGAACGGATCGAGAGTTTGATTGGCCATCTACGTGAGCACAAAAAAGACCACGATTCACGTCGCGGTCTGCTTTTGATGGTTGGTAAGCGCCGTCGACTTTTAACCTACCTTCGTAAGGAGAGCGTCGAGCGGTATCAAAAATTGATTGCTGACCTGGGACTACGCAAATAATTTTCAATTTTCAATATATTACAATGATTCATTGTCACATTGGTTATTCACTGAAAATCGAGAATTAAAAATTGAAAATTTATTAAGCAGTTCAGGATTAGAGGTCCGAAGTTCTCATTTGGAGCTTCTCCCCCTGGTCCTGAACAGAAGGGACAGACATGACAACTCAATCGACGCAGCAGTTTTCGCGAGATTTTGGGGGACGAACACTGCAGATGGAGACCGGCCGGGTGGCGGGTCTAGCAGACGGAGCGGTCACACTCCGCTACGGAGATACCGTTATTTTGGCTACTGTGGTGGTTGGTAAAGAGCCCCGCGAGGGCGTTGATTTCTTTCCTCTCTTGGTTGATTACGAAGAGCGCCTCTACGCGGCGGGAAAAATTTCTGGTTCACGGTGGGTTAAGCGCGAGGGTCGGCCGAGTGAAAACGCGATTCTAACCGCCCGGTTGATTGACCGCCCGCTTCGTCCCCTGTTTCCCAAAACATTCCGCAATGATGTGCAAGTCATTGTGACGATTTTGGCTTTTGATGGCCAAAACGACCCCGATGTCCTGGCCATCGTGGCAGCCTCAACCGCTCTCCTCCAGACAAACGCCCCCTTTACTGGCCCAATTGCCGCGGCGCGCGTTGGTTTGGTTGACGGCGAATTTGTTTTGAACCCGACCCGTGATCAAATGGAAAAGAGCACGCTTGATCTCGTGGTTGCCGGCACGCCTGACCGCGTGATGATGCTTGAAGCGGGCATGAGTGAAATAGAAGAATCTAAAATCGAAGAAGCTATCCAATTTGCTCAAGCCAGCTTTGGTCCCTTGATTGACCTCCAGCACGAAGTGGCGGCGGCGACCAAGCGACCACCAGCCCAGCCACTCGCCAAGCCAATTACAACCACCTTTGATGATGTGCTTGTCGCGGTGAAAGAGACGATTGCCGATCGCCTGCCGGCGGCCGTGATTCTAACCGACCGAGTGAAACGCCAAGCTTTCCTGGCTGAACTCGGGGCCGAAGTTGCCACCAAGTTTGAAGGCAAATATAAACAAGCCGAGCTCAAAAATGCGGTGACGGTCTTATTTGAAAAAGAAATCCGGCGCGCGATTCTTGAAGACAACATCCGACCCGATGGTCGGGCCATCGATGAAGTTCGCCCGCTTGGGATTGAAGTTGATATTCTGCCGCGTGTTCATGGTTCGGCTTTGTTTTCCCGTGGCGAAACCCAAGTTCTCTCGATTGTTACTCTAGGTGCGCCAGGGGACGAACAGATGATTGAGACGATGGAAGAAGAAACCACCAAGCGTTTTATGCACCACTACAACTTCCCACCATTTTCGGTTGGTGAAGTCCGCCCGATGCGCGGAGCATCCCGTCGAGATGTGGGTCACGGGGCTCTCGTCGAACGAGCCCTCACCCCAATTTTGCCTGAGCGCGATGCTTTCCCCTATACCGTACGCGTTGTGTCCGAAGTTCTTTCGAGTAATGGCTCGAGTTCCATGGGCTCAACCTGTGGCTCGATGTTAGCTCTTTTGGCCGCCGGTGTGCCGGTGAAGGGTTTTGTTGCTGGTATCGCGATGGGTTTGGTGACTAATCGCGAACCTTCAACTGAAGCTGGTAAACCCTCGACCATGAAAAGTTACAAGGTGCTGACTGATCTGCAGGGCCTCGAAGATTTTTCCGGCGATATGGATTTTAAGGTGGCCGGCACCGACAAGGGTGTGACGGCAATTCAACTGGATATAAAGATTGACGGTCTGACGAAAGAAATTATCCACGATACGTTCGAAAAAGCCCGCGTCGGTCGCCTCTTTATTCGCGACAAGATGATGGCCGTGATCCCTGGGCCCCGCCCAGAGCTGTCCGAATTTGCCCCGCGTATCACGGCGCTTAAGATTGCCGTCGAAAAGATTGGCGAACTGATCGGGCCGGGCGGTAAGGTGATTAATAAGATCATCGCTGACTGTGGCGGTAAAGAAGTTCTGACGATTGATATTGAAGACGATGGTATCGTCACTGTTTCTTCCCATGACGCCGAAGCAGCTCTCAAAGCGATCGAAATGATTAAAGGGGTCACGAGTGACGTCGAAGTGGGTAAGATCTACACCGGCGAAGTGAAAGCCATTCAGCGCGATCGGATGACCGGCAAAGAGATTGGGGCGATTGTCCAGCTGACTCCCAAGCACGACGGGATGATTCATATTTCCCAGGTTTCCACCGAGCGCATCGAAAAAGTCTCCGATATTTTGCACGTGGGTGACAAAATTCCGGTGCTGGTGAAAGAAGTTGATAAAGAACGCGGCCGCATCTCCCTCTCCTACCGCGACGCCTTGGGCGTGAGTCCGGATAAAACTGAATAAATCAGACCTGCTGAATTAGCGGAAACAGAAAAATGAACCTCTCAAGGGTTCATTTTTCTTTAGATTTTCGATCGTAAATGAAAGTTGTTTACCCATAGAGCTGGCTATGGGTGCCAATAAGGGCAAAGATGATATGCTGCTCTTTCTCTTTAAAATAGAGCGCGCGAACGTCACCACTAATATTGATACTCCAATAGCCAAAGTATCTCCCCTTCAGGGGGTGATTCCGCAGCCGGGGATGGATTGGGTCCATCATAAAAAGCCGCAGTCGTACGTTAAATTGGCTCTGCATTTTTTGGGGTAACCGTTGATACTGTTTCTTGAAAGTATCCTGATACTGAACGATCATGACGTTGATTACTTTTTAAGGGCTGTGAGAAAGTCATCGGCATTCGTAAACTCTTGACTGATTTCACCAGCCTTCCGTTCAGCCTCAACCTTGCCAATGAGTTTTTCGAGCTTCGGCGTCATTGGCTCGGGCGCGAAAAATTCAATATGGCGCGTCGCGCTAAGCTGGCGTAAATAGGCATTAACAAGGCTACTTAATGTCAGTCCGGCACTTTTGGCCACTTCTTGCGCCGAAGTTTTTACGTCTTTATCGATCTTGACACTCATAACTGTTTTCATACTACAAAGTATATACAATGTAGTATCTATGTCAAGCCTCCAAATAAGAGGAACTTTTACTAATAATGGTATTTTTCTTCTGTTTCAGATTAAATAGGAATGGTCCCTCAG
>ERZ1292630.5778-Hain-H41-02um-R3-5778-length-9995-cov-9_pt1 | contig 9995 bp, 4 predicted proteins | sample MGYA00564408_ERZ1292630 | MGnify/ENA primary metagenome ERZ1292630 (study PRJEB36523, sample SAMEA6512641) | groundwater metagenome | collected 2019-01-08 | study: AquaDiva: Metagenomics assemblies of 32 groundwater samples
CTTGATTCGTTATTATCGTTGTTATTTTTACTGTATTATCTTTGCTGATAGCTGACTGTCCACCTTCGGCGGATCCGCCTGAGGCTGGACTGATAGCTGTCGTTAAATCCGGCTGACTCATATTGATAGAGATTGTATTTTGATAAATTGTGTTTCCACTCTCAAAATGGACGCTGTAGAAAATATCCTCACCGGTAATGTCGTCAAGGGGCACCAAGAATGCAAGTGTTGTTGGCTGTGATGAGAGTGCAAACGATTGCATGACAGGGTTAGACCTATAGCGCACTATAGCCATGTATGTGCCAGCCTCCGTCTGTGAGAGTTTTGAAATAGTCAGAGTTACCAATGCGGTGTCTCCGTCTTTGTATGCTTCTTTATCGAGAGAGGCTGTTACTTCAACATTGATTTGGTTTACATGGAATTTCAGTTGTCCACTTGTTCCTTGAGAATTAATAGGAGTAAGGATATAATCGGCAAGGTAGTCGTTTTCCTCTGAATCTTCCGGCACAGTAAAGTTAAAGGTAAACGATTTCTCTTCACCAGATTTAAACGATTCGGTTATTGACTGATTTAGTACATCCATTGCTTTCACCGAAAAGCTCGTTGTGCCTTCGAGAGTTCCTGTATTTTTTACGGCAAAGTTCAAACTTGCCTGTTTGCCCGCAGTAAATGCAGGATATTCAGGCAGAGAGGTAATCTCGAATATAGGCCCTAGGACTCTGACCTGAGTTTCATTGGATGCAAGCTGCTGGCCCGAGCTGCTATAAAGAATAATGCTGGTCTTATATGCTCCGGGAGTTATACCGGCTGTATTTATATTAATCGTATAGTTCATTGATGTTTGAGACTTAAGACCGGATACTTGTGTCTCTCCTCGCCAGATGACCTTTTCCTGATTATCTATCACCGACAGCGCAATATTTCCAGTTATGTCGTTATAGCCTTTATTCATAAGGGTTGCCATCACAGGTATCAGTCCGCTTGTCTGTGTACCAGCGGATACCGTCATATCCACTTTATTCTCTTTCTGTACTGAGAAATTAGACTGAGCAGTGGCTGCTGGCAACTGACTACTTGCAGTTATCTGATAGCTGCCTTCAGTTAAGTCATAATATAATGTATCAGTCGTGCTTGAACCTTTTGGTATGAAGTAAGATTTATTTTGGCTGATAGCTGAAGGCTGTAGGCTGAAAGCTACGTTTAGCGTTTCATCAAGCAATCCTGTATTCGTTATTGTCACCGGTATCGCAACCTTGCCTTCCGGATAAACGGTTTGCGGGCTAATGGCTATTGTCGCCGCGAGACCGTAAGAGACTGTCTTCGTTATCGTCTGATTAATATCTCCTGTGAAAGTAAATGTATAATTTGTGTTGCCTGTTATCTGCTGACTGTACTGAATTGTTTTGGTTTCTCCCGCAGGTATTGTTATCTGTTGATTGTCAATTATCTGTCCCTGGCCGCTGATAGCTGATAGCTGACTGCTGACTGCTACTTTCCCCTCATTCTTCATCTCTACATTTATATCAAACGATTCATTTCCTACGACTTCTGACACAGACACTGACACTGACACTTTCGGTTGTGCCACCTCATACTGGTCTGCTATCTCAACCAAAGTTGTATTATTCTGTGTAACCTTGCCTGTGAGCGTATATGTGCCTTCGGTAGATGAAGTCGTAGTTATTGCAAACGGATGCGTTCCATTGGCAGGAACATCAAAGGTTGCTGAGTATAGGTTCTGGCTGTTAGCTGATAGCTGGAGGCTGAGCGCTGATGCCGTAAGCGATGCCCGATTCTGTACCTCTCCTGTGATTGTCACAGTCTCATTTGGCCTGTAGTACTTTTTGTCTGTTGAGTAAAGAAGAACTGTATTTCCGTCCACAATATAAAATGGATATTCTGATGTTGCTGTTGTCTGGCCAATACTGTTCTTTAATTCTGCATTAAGATAGAGCTTGCCTGTGGCATTTAATATGCCTATGTTGGTTGTGTAGTCTTGAATTGTGTTGGCGGATTGGGTGATGGGAATGGTGGTTTCAAATAGTTTCTCAGAACCGCCTCCTGCATATGTACCTTTGTTAAAGACTTGAACTCGGCGATTACTGCTATCAGTAACATAGATATAATTACTATCTACTGCTACTCCATAAGGATAGACGAACTGCCCATCACCTGTTCCATAAGAGCCAAACTTTCCCACAAAGGCATAGGTGGTTTTATTGAAGATTTGAATTCGGTTATTAGCATCAACTACATAGATATATTGGGTATCAACTGTTATCCCGCGGGTGCGGGAAAACTGTCCATCCCCTGAACCATAACTTCCAAATTTGTCTACAAAGGCATATGTGGTTTTATTGAAGATTTGAATTCTATAATTACCGCCATCAGAAACATAAATATAATTATCATCTACTGCTATGCCTGCTATTGAATTAAACTTACCATTGTCTGAACCGGGACCACCGAAAGCTGTTACATAAGCATAAGGAAAAGTTTTATTATTGATAACAACCCAATTACCAACAATAACATAGATACGTTCAGAGTCTACTGCAATACTATAAGGATAGTTATAATACCCGAATTGATCAACATAAGCATAAGTGGATTTGTTGTGAATTCGGATGGTATTCCCCCCACCACTAAAACCATAGATATAGTTAGCATCTATTGCAACACTATAGTTATACCAAAACCCGACTTGACCAACATAAGCATAAGTGGATTTGTTAAATCCTTGAATTCTACCATTAACATTATCAGCAACATAAATATAATTATCATCTACTGCTATGTCATAAAGAGACTTAAACTGTCCATCGCCAGTTCCGTAAGAACCGAACTTACTAACAAATTGATAAGATTGCAAAGCACTCTTTGTCCTACTCACAGAAACTTTTAAACTCCCGCCCTCTATCCCAAACTGCCCATTCAAAATACTTGTTATCCCTGTTATTGCCTCTGTCTTGAGATACACGTCTTTATCCGTATGTGTCTGTAAATCCAATGTAATGCCTGCTATATCAAGAGGTTTTGAAAAGGAGGCGTAATTGCCTGTCTTGGAATCTTTGACCTTTACATTAAAAGAAACAGAACCTGCCGCAGCATTAGATGGAATCTGAATATCTGCAAGTGTCTTTACCTGTCCAGCCTGAATTGTGCCGAATGGATTTCCCTCGTAAATAGCTATTCCTTTACTGTCTGTGATAGAAAGCTTTTCTGTCGTATAACTTGTATCAACTCCACCTGTATTTTCTATTGTAAGATTTATCGTATCCCCTGCCGTAATCGCTGATGGACCAGAATATCTAATCACCAATGATGAATCAGGGATTGTGAGCTTTGTGCTCTGATTAGCAGAACTTCCAGAGGGGAGTGTTAACGTTACATTTACATCATGTTGCCCTGCATTTGTCGTTTCAGGAATTTGAATTGCATATTGTAGGGGCTGGGCTTGTCCCTGCCCAATGTTTACAGTTTTAGTATCTGTATAGCTGACACCGGTCACTAACACTGTCACTGTATCAAGATTAAATTTTCCAACATTGCTCAAGCTCACTGTTAGATTCGCTGTTTCTCTAACTTTGTAAGAGACCTTATCAAAGGAGAATGCAGCCGAGACTGAGTTAGCAATGGATGTTGTTGTCTGGCTGCCGGTCTTTGTTTCATCTGATAGTGTATATGTCAGGGTATAATTCCCAAATTTCAGGGATGGAATCATAACAGGAATGCCTACTGTCATGGATTGCCCTGTTGATAGACTAAATGACTTACTTCCTGTAGAGATGATATTACCGTCAGGGTCTTTAAGGGACATATTAATTAATCCGGAAGATACATTAAGCCTTCCGATATTATTCAGATCGAATAATATATTGCTCGATCCTGCATTTAGAGGAGCAGAGAAATTTGGAGTAATAGAAATCCTGCTCTGAATTGGAGTAACCGTGATCGTGACTGTAGAAGGATTGCTGTCCGTAAAATAGTCATTTACTATAAGTTGAAGGATATATGTCCCCGATTGGTCAGGAATGAAGGTCGGGGTTTTTGAGCTTGAGTCGGAAAGAGACGTCATGCTGCCAATAGGCTTGGAAACAAAACTCCATTTGAATTTCAATGGGTCGCCGTCAGGGTCAGAACTTTTGCTTCCATCGAGTGTTATCTCATAACTTTGCTCTCCGGTTTGGTCTGTGCCTACGTTGGCAATGGGAGATTGGTTGGAATTGGAAAGTGCTATTTCGCCTGTCGAGGAAGAAATCTGCATGCGGTAGGTTTCCACCATCCCAGAATATGCTGTACCGGTAATCAGTTGAGCAGCAGGGATTTCAGCACCGGAACTGGTCATGCCCTTATGCATAATAGTATAATGCCCATCGCCCATGCCAAACACTCTTAAGATATAATTGCCCGACGAAGGCTCATCAATCATTAGCACGTGTGTTGGTTCTGCCGGAGGTTCATCTGAATCAGGGTCCTCTAACGATTCTTCGGAATAATTTGCACCATAGATGTTTTCAACCCTCTCTCTTGTATCAGGATCATAGCCAGTAATAAGTCCATCGGAATTGACTATCTGATATTCAATAGGCGACAAATCCCAGAAATATGCATAACCCATTGTTGGAACTAACCAGTTAGTGAAAATGCCTTGATACCTGATAAGCTTAACGATTTGTGTCTTATGATTTGCATCGCAGGCCGGATAAAGCTGTTTTAAAAGCGGATATGGCTGATATGGATGTTCTTGCAAGTTAGCAGTCGGATATTTTCCGTTTGGTAACTGCCCGTATGGATTGCAAAGATGTTCATCATCAACGGGAGAAAGACTCAGACCGATGGTCCTTCCAGGGTCATAAACAGTGTAGTCAGGTTTTATTTTATTTCTATCGGGATTTATTGGATTGGCACAATATCCGCCTATTACAACAAAATGGTAATGCGGATCAATATTACCGGTTTTCTTATTCTTGACACATTTACCGTCAGTATCCTTTTTAAAATATCGGATTTGCGCTATAACAGGTCTTTTCGATGACAGATCATAATCAATAAGTTTCCTAAGCTCGGTCTCATCTTTTAAATTCTTAGGCCAAAAACAGTTACCCGTTAAGCTTGAAGGATAACAACTCTTGTACGGTCTCATATACTGCCAGAAACCTTTATAAGTTTCTGTTCCCATACCGCAATAATAAAACTTTTTCATAGCGAGCCAATCAATATTCGAAAGCCCATCATAACCATTATTATTTTTTAGCCAAGTGTTTAGATTCAATGGGTTTGTTTTCTTCGACCAGTCAACCTCGCACTGAGGCCAGCCATTTTTAGGGATATATCCCATTCCCGAATACGTCGCAACCATTGATAGAGATGTGAGTGAACATCCACAATTGCGTAGGGTTATTCCGCATTTACATGAGCTTGTACCACAGTAAGCGTAAGTTTCATTTGCCCATGGCGCCTGTGGGCCTCCTTGATAATACGTCCACAAATTAAGTTGCGTGTTTTCGCTAAGGGCTGCAGAGATAGAAGTGAATCCCATCAAGAAAATAAAAAATATGCCCATCCCTAATAAATGTCTTTTATATCTCATCGGTCTTTCCTTCCCTGAATTAATAAGTCTCCATTCCAATAATGATTACATCCTTAAGAGATAATATTTCTTCTTTGGCTGATTTCAGATCATAGACAAATAGCTCTCCATACTTATTGCCGGGGTTAAACTTTTTCCCTATCAATAAATGATCATTGTCTATCCATCCAATAGCATCGGCTTTGTTTATTTTTAATATCTCCTCACCTGTATCAACTTTTCGGATCGAGGCAAGGGTTTTGTTACCTGAGATAGATATTACAATTAAATCATTGTTCGGGGAAAAAATGGCATTTACAGGATAATATTCTTCGCCACTTTTTTTCCCACCTTTTTTACCATTGTTGGTATTATTAAATTCCTTCCATTCATCATAAATGATTTTAGATTTACCAGATGAAAAAGCCGTAATTGTGACAATGTTGTTCGTATAGTTTGATCCTCCACAGCATGTTCCATCAGTCGGTGTCCATGCGACCATTTGCTCATCGGATGAAAATCCAAGCACCTCCTCAATTTTTTTATTCATGAGCATTACGCGTTTATTTTTTAAATCGAGCCCATAGAGTCGTTTCGAGCCAGAATAAAGTTGATCTGCAAAATGTGTATTTAGAAAGATGCGGTCGGGGTTACCTCTAGACCAGTACAAAAGCTCCCTATTCTCGAAGTGATCCGCAAAAAAAGAACCGGCAGTAAATTGCTCTTTTAAAGCATTCTTTTTGCTTTGACCTGTTAGCGAGGCAACCTTGACATCATGTGCTATAAACGAAGTGCCATGATTGGCGTCATCGATTACTTTTGTCAGACGATTAATATTCCATGCAATCTGCTCGCCGTCAGGTGAAATCAAAAAGTCGTTGATGTAGATATCGGAAAAGAAAAGGTTGGCTTCTCTATTGTCTCCCTGCCAGTCGGAGTTTGTTGCAGTCTGATATTTTTCAAGCTTAATCCGGTGAGTATTTGTGCCATCCCACGTATAAAGATCACCTTCTCCATACGCCAGAATCCCAAATACAGTTAAAGTCTTTTCACCGGGCATCCATACCATTTTACCAGAACGAATTTTTATTGAGGACATTTCTTTGGGCAAGGCATGCTTGGGGATGGCATAAATAAGGGATTGTTTTTTGTCGGGGAAACAAAACTCTGAAACTTTATTTTGTGATGCATAGTAAAGACATGCCGATGGTCTCTTAGCTTTTTCTTCCTCTGCACTTCCATCAAAAGCATAAAATATAATCAGTAGAAAAATAAGTAACGTTAAATTCTTTTTCATTATCTTTCCTCCTCAAAAAAAGACCGCACTTCGGATGAAGAACTTGCATTATCTTTCTGCCTTATTTTTTCCCATTGCCAATATCGAGGCCACAAATAGATATCGACATCGCTATCCTTAGCTGGTTCTGCATAGGCAGACGAGAATGTAATCGTTAAAAGAATAGCAACCAATATTGAAATAAAAAATCTTCTATGCATAAAGTACCTCCTAAATGAAAATCTATTTATCTATTTTCTTTTCAAGAAATATCTCTGAAACATGCCAGGGATACTTGCGTATAGGTATTCTCTGTTTATCCCATGTTTTGCCACTATCGTGTGTTATAAGCATCTGCTCTTTCTCTGTTAAAATTACACCACGATCCTTATCGAGGAAAAAAATTTTATCAAAATAGATTTCTTTAAATTCCTTTTCTGTCCATGTCTTACCACCATCAGCAGTTTGAACAAGAATACCATCGCCGCTATATTCAGTAATTTCTCCTATTGCCCAGCCGTTGCTTTCATCTACAAATTGCAATTGCTGTAACCACATCCAGCCTGTCTTTTTCTTCCACTGAACAGACCAGCGTTCGCCACCATCTTTTGTATAAAGAATCGTTGATACTCCACTTCCCTCTGTTACCATATTCCCAATGATCCATCCTTTTTTATCGTCTATAAATTGGACCCTCCATAATTGTGATTTAATTCCACTTTTATTTCGCACCCAATTCTTGCCTCCATCCTTTGTATGAAGAATCATGCCATTATAACCTGCAACCCAGCCCAAATCAGGATTTACAAAAAAGACATCAGCGAAAGTATTAAAAATGTCCCTCTCAGCAGATGTTTTAGCTGTTTCTTTAAACTGTGATAACCATGTCTGTCCGCCATTATTAGTGTGGAGGATGAAATGATTACTGATAAAACTTCCACCGCTACGTTCGCTTCCCTTCTCCTGCCCTATGGCCCATCCCATTGTGGGATTAATAAAAAAGGATTTAATCTCTATACGAGCATCAAATGTCTTTTGAACCTCCCATGTTTTTCCGCCGTCTTCTGTTTTAACAATACTTCCTTTATTTCGCTTATAATCATTCTCGATAGCCCATCCTGTTTTGGAATCCAGAAAATATATATCCCAATGATATTTTCTGCTCTTTGCCTTCCACGTTTTCCCGTTGTCTTCAGTCTTGAATATCTGACCATTTTTTCCAACAGCCCAGCCCGTAGTTTTGTCAGCAAAGGAAAGTCCCCATATGGCTACGCTATAACCTTCCACCTCAGCACTCCGCCCCGGTTTTGTACCCAACCGCTCCGTCCATGTCTTTCCGCCATCTTCTGTGCATATAATACTCCCAGCAGCCATGCAGCCATTCTTTTCATCTGTGAATGCTATCCTGTCTACAGAATTTGAAACTTTTATGGACTTCCAAGTTTTTCCGCCATCCTCTGTGCTGAACATATAATCGAACCCTACTGTAGCCCAGCCTTTTTTTTCATTTATAAAATAAACGCTTCCCTGCCATCCATGTTCTCTTGGGCTCGGTGCTAAAAATGGGACTGACGGCAGTTCGCTCACTTCCCATGTTTTTCCATCCTTTGTCCTATAAACTTTCCCACCCGACAATGCCCAACCCATACTTGAATTCAGAAAAAAGATACCTGATATATCATCTCCTTTTGCACCGATATTTTCTTTATTCCAATTTTTCCCTCCATCTTTGGTGTGCAGAAATGTTCCTATGCCTCCGCCAATCCAACCTTCCTTTTCATTAATAAAGAAAACTATGTGAAGATGGTCTTTGGCATTTCCCTGCCTTTCCCATTTTTTACCTGCATCCGCAGTATGAATTATTACCCCGCCATTTCCCACTGCCCAACCAATTTTTTCATTCATAAAAGTTACACTCTTTAAATCCTCTTCTGTCCCGCTCTCCTGCGCTTCCCAGTTCTCCCCTCCATCCTCTGTATAAAGTATCGTTCCATGTTCACCAACAACCCAGCCTTTCTGTGGTGTGACGAACTTGACTCCTAAAAGGGTATTTTTTGTCGGATAAGGATTCTGATATATCCAGCCGTTCCAACTTCCGGCATAGGATGTTAATGTGAATAAGAAAATTGCAAGGATTAATGCTATTAAAATAATCGTTACCTTCTTCACCTTTTCCTCCATAAAAACGCTTTTAAACGTTCAGCCCGTTGTATCAAAAACCTTTCCTGTTTATATTTCGTTATGCGCTCTTTTTATATTGATCGGGAATATATTTGACCCTTGCATAGTTTTTTACCACAAGCTCTTTCATAATAAATTGACCGCCACGTCTCAGCATTTTTGTACGCCATATTTCATTGCTGCGAAAATATTGTCCCTCTTTTTCTATGAACTCGGAGTTTTTCTCAAAAATAGAATACGTAAACATCGGTTCAATATTCGTTCTTAATTCGCCTTCCAGGCACTTATCGGTTAACCACAAGTTAATTTGAAACTTAGCAGGGGTTCTATTTTCTACCTGCAAATCAATATAGTTGTAGAATACGGTTGCCCCGCTTCCGAATGGTAAAACCCTATTATTATCCGGAAATGGGTCATATCCGTGATGAGACCTTTCCGTTACAGTTAAATCGCTATGGAGTACCAACCAGTAAAGCAGATTTGAAATCTGACATATCCCGCCTCCAATCCCCGGCCTTGGGATGCCCTGAGAGATTTCCATGCCTTCAACATACCCTTTTCTTCGGGTAGGCAAACCAACTAACCTGCAGAATGAAAATGTTTCGCCGGACAAGATAACTATTCCATTTATCGCTTTTATTGCTATTTCAAGGTTTTTAATTTTGTTGTATTGCAAGTACATCTCGGATTCGCCCAATTTTCTGATAAGGACAGAGTTATGTGATTTCACGCTATGGGGAAGCTTATCCCAGCGGCGTCTTTTACTGTATCTTTTTCTACCAAACGTCCAAACAATATAACGCCTGATTCGATAAATCCAGACTGATAGAAAATAGAATATCGGATGTCGCTGACTTAGCAATTTTTCGCCCATTATGTTTTACATTTTCTCTTTGCTTCTAAACCCACCATCTCCACATGGGAAGGAATATAAAGCTCATATGAGTTGAGAAGGTCAAGTCTATA
>ERZ1292630.5780-Hain-H41-02um-R3-5780-length-9992-cov-7_pt1 | contig 9992 bp, 2 predicted proteins | sample MGYA00564408_ERZ1292630 | MGnify/ENA primary metagenome ERZ1292630 (study PRJEB36523, sample SAMEA6512641) | groundwater metagenome | collected 2019-01-08 | study: AquaDiva: Metagenomics assemblies of 32 groundwater samples
CGCGGCAGATCCGCGCTTGTGGATGCTCTTGCCTTTGGTGGCGGGAGCAGATCCCAGATTACGCTATATTTTCACTACACACCCACCCTCCGTTTCCCTGTGAAGTTTCCGCCCGCCGCCGGTGACGCGCACTATAGCCGGTAGGCGGCCTTCGCGGCCGAATCCAGCACAGCGCATGGGCGTAGCCATGTATGCGTCTTTAGAAGATTTCCCGGTCATCAAAAAAAAAGTTGGAGAGGAGGTTCGAGAGGAAGGACGCAAAACCTGAGTTGACAGGAAGGATGTTGTTGGAACTACGTTACTACGTTTACTTCATAGCCCAAAGCATAGTCCGGAACAAAAAATGTGCATGACGGGCGGCAAGGAGGAGAGGAACTACAGCTTGAAGGGGCTACCGAGGGGAAAAGTGGGCGGAGGGAAAACCGCGGCTGTGTTCGTCATGGGGAAAGAAGGGAAAGGAGAGGGGAACGGGGCGAAAGCGTACGTGCTTTCAAGGAGGGATGTTTTCCTGTTCGCCGTGGGGAAGGAGGGCGGGGTGGGAGGGAAAACATGCGAAAGCGTACTGTGTCGAACGTAGGAGGGGGATGGTCCAAACCAAAAAAGAGAAAAAGATTTATTCCACGAACGTAAGGCCTCCAGCGGCCGACCGTCGGCGCCGGCCGGCAGCGTCATGGTGGGCTGCGGCGGTACCTTCAGCGCCCGCGGGCGGCGCGTCCTGGTGCGAGAAGGCATCTCCCGACGACGCGTTGAACTGTGCCGCCGACTGCCGCCGTCGGCGGACAATGCCCACACCAGTGGCCAACCCCGTCGTGCTGCGACGACGATTGCCCCCCGCGGCGGCGGCACCGGCAAAGTCGAAGCTGCTTGTCATATTTCCTGGTCCGGCAACGTTCGACTGTCGCCGTAGTTCTGCAGACAAGGTATGGACAAATCCACGCAATTTCTCCTCCTGAACGGCCAGCCGCTGCCGCACGGCTTCGATGACGGGCAACGCCTCCAGCACGGGCCGCAATGCTTGCTGCAGCTCTTCCTGAATAATCGACTCGCGCTCTCTCTCATCGACGCTCAAGCTGCCCTGCACCTGATGAAAGTATTCCCAGGTAAGGTCTTTCCAGACTTCGCTGAGAAACTCCTCCATGTGACTTACTGTTGAGGATCCGCCCTCGTCTCCAATTGCAGGGTTCAACATTTCTGGAGGCACGAGCTTCAAAAAGTCCTCCTTGTGCAACACCACGTCTTCACACTCGTCGTAGTCGTGTCGCTTGGCGGCGTCCGCGTCGATCATCGCGTCTCGCCGGATCCTTAACTCGGCGAGCATGGACTTGACGACCATGGTTTGCGTGCGTCGGAAGCGGAGTAAGGTGAGTTTGTTGCGCAGGTTCTTCGGTAAACACTCGAACTTCGCGTCTTGAAACGCTTTGACAATCGACACGTCGAGCGGGATGGTGGCGCCTGCGTGTGACACATCGGCGAAGGCGTCCGAAATGACGGCGACCAAGAAGTTGAGTAAGATAAAGAGGCACAGCACGTGAAAGGACCAATAGTAGACGAGTGTAGTCGCCCGCGCTTCGTCAGACAAGTCGTCGTAGACGCCGTCGCCAAGTAACGTGCGCAAGAGCATCACATACGCAGCGCTCAGATTGCGATAGCCGTAGACACCGTTCCCGTACAAGGCGTAGCCTGAAATGGCAAACGCGAAGACGACGTAAACGAATAGGAAGATGACGCCGGCGAGCGCCTGCTGAGCGGCGTCCAACGTGCGAGTCAGAACGTTCAGCCGTTCGTTTAATCTCACGTACTTCAAAAGCTTCAAGAACGTCAGAATGGTCGTGACCGCCGTGCACCATATTTGCACTTGGTAGAGCGTCACGATTGCCTCGAGTTGACCGGGGTACTCTTTGCTGTGCAGCACGGCCGCGATGTCCGTGTCTGGGCCTTGCTTCATCCACGTGTAGCGATAAAAGTACATGACGCAAAAGGCGGAGAGGTTGGCAAACTCCATGAGCGTCCACCAACTCAACAAGAACGATAAGAACCGCGAGTTGCGGATCTCATCGTAGGCTTCTTTGATGAAAAAGTACACGAAGAAAAGAAAGAAGAGACCAAAGAAGGCCTCCAAGACGAGCACCCCGGACGCCCGCAAGCGGAAGATTTGATACCCGGTCTGACGACTCAAGCGTCCGACCCATGACCCACCGTTTGGAATCTCCATGATAAGCTGAACGTAGACGAACAAGTCCACCGCGGGATTGTACACGTGAAAGGAGACATCGACGAGCCTCGTGGCGTAGTCGTCGACGAAGCCAAGCGACACGAGGGCGCGCATCTGCGCCATGGCTTCGAGCAACGTGACGTTGAAGGGGATGTCGAGGAAGTAACCGCCCTGCGCGTAGGACTGCAGCTGGCCTTCGTAGCTAGAGCCTTCCGAACGGTTGGAGGCAAACCCGTAGGGCGCACCGACGGGCACACGACGAGCCGCCAGCCGCGGCGCTGCTGACGTAGGTGAGACCGTCGTGGTGGCTGTTTGAGTCGTCGTCGTTGTCGTCGGCATTGCTGTCGTCGCATTCGACGCAAGAGAGACGGTCGCGCTTGCCGGGGAAGACGAATCCGTGAAGGAGGCGACGACCGCTGCTGCCTGATCTTGAGAGTTGAGCGCAACCAGCCAAGCGGGCGGAGAGTAATCCACGGGAAGAACAATCGAAGCCGGGTTGGACAAACTCAAGTAATAAAGTAGGTCCAGCGCGTTGTCCGGGCACACGTGACCCACGGGCTGCTGACAGAAGAATGGCTCTCGTTCGTAATGGTGCTCCTCGTCCGAGGCGAAAGTTTTGTAGCATGGTACGGAAGCGATAGATGGCAGGATCGCTGTGGGGGAGCGGCTTGCCGCCGTCGTGGTCGTGGTGGTTGTTGACAAGGTCAAAAACGTCGTGTTGGACACATTTTTTCGTGCTGTCGACTGGGCCGCTGCGTTCGCATCGGCGATCGCAGCTGCGACATCGTTCGCCGACACGCGAGGCAACGGGTAACGCAATGCGTTGGCGTACTTTTCCAAATTCAGACGCGACGGTCGCCACTGGCAGCTCTGCTTGGACGCTCGCTTTGTCCTCACGCGCATCGCCCCGATGAGGTAGTTCTGCCCGCGGATCGTCATGCGGTTGGCATAATCTTTGGTCGCGTGCAGCTCCGTCACCGTCATCTCCATCCATCTCGAAAACCAATCCACGCTCGTGATATCCGTGAACGTCCGGGGCACCTTGAAGCTCGGCAGCTGCTGCTCACTGAGGGCACTGTTGATGGCGCGAACGATGTAAAAATTGTCTTCGATCGGGCGCGCGACGAGGAACATGAGGCAAAACATGACGAGAAACGGAATGTAGAAGAGCACTTCGCACGCGAGACTCGACGACTGCACCTTGACGTCGAGCGCCTGCACGACGAAGTTGATCGGTAGGGCTTTGTATAATTGCGCAACTTCATCGGCTGTGGCCGCTCCGGATTGCACGCGGCGCTTGTTCCGCATTTGTGTAATCTGCTCCACTTTCTCCTTCGCGGCCCGTAGTTCCTTCGCCCTCACGCCACTCAAAGGGTTAAACGGCCGCACCGTTTGCTTCGAGGGAAGGATTTCTTGCGCATCCCAGCGACAAATGCGGTGATCGAAGCCGGCCGTGTAGAGCTGATTGTTCTCCATCCCCAGTGACGCCACCTGCTTCACGTGGCCTGACAAGGTTTCAATTTGCGTGCCGGTCGACAGATTCCAGACGATGACGTTGGCATCCGCGGCCGCGGAAAAAAGGAGCGGCTCCAGCGCGAATAGGCGGCGCACTTTGGCGCTATGACCGTGCAGCTCGTGCACACAAATGGCACTCGTCGCGGGATTTTCATAGACGCGAATGGTCGCGTCGGCACAGGCGACCGCGATGCGGTCCCCGGATAGCTTAATCAGGTGCCACACGGTGTCCCCTCCTGTTCGGATAGTGCTCACGCAGCGGCGGGAAGAGATGGCCCAGACCTTCACCATGGCGTCGGACGCGCCGGAATAGACGAAATCATCGTCGCCGACGAGTGCGTTGACAGGGCCACGGTGGCCCTTGAACGTGTGAACGCACGCGCCACTGCCAATGTTCCACTGGTGAATTAAACGGTCATCCCCGCCGGTAAAGAGCCCCGTCCCAGACGACAGCGCGACGTGGCAGAGCCCTACGACGAAGCCGCGGTGACCCTCATAGATCATATTGTTTTGCATCGTTTCGGCGTTCCATTGGCGAACGGTGGAGTCCGCGCTGGTAGAATAAATCACCCCTGCCGATTCCACGAACAGTAAGGCGAGAACGCAATCGGCGTGGCCGGATAGGGTCGCCTCGTGTGTCCCCGTGCGGCCGTCGTACACTGCGATGTCGCCATTGGGATTGCCGCCGACGATCACATGGCCGCCTGGCATCGTCGCCATCGCGAAGACGCGCTCATCGGACGTCCAGGAGATCGCAGGGGTACGGCTGTCACTCCCGCCCGTCCCCGTCCCGAGGTAGGCCCCTCCGGCCCCCGCGCCATTGACGTCGAGCTCAAAGAGTCCGTCGCTGCCGATGCCAAAATTTCCTCCCCCGCTTGCGGCTTGCATGGGACTACCGGCGCCGCCAAATTGATGGCCCGTCGCGTCGGGGGTGGCTTGAAACGGAGACGGCTGCTGATGCTGCGTCGTGCTGCTGCCGTCGCTTCCGGCGGCGGGAGTTGCACCGCCCACGTCGGTCGGAACGCCGAAGGTGAAGCCGTGATCGAAGGTCGCCAGTCGCTGATTGCCACGCATTTTTTCTCCCCTCTCAAAAGCGGCAACCCAAAACGTAAGAACTGCCAGAATGTCCCCTCTTCTCAGAGAGGAAAGATAATTGCTTTCTGGTACTTATCTTTGGCAACTCTTTGCTCCTGATGAGGAAAATAGCAACCACAAAAATACAATCGAAATAAAAGAGAAACACTTCGTAGGTCGTGAGAGCCTTTCACTGATTGTTGGGAGTCTGCAAAAACCGAGGTTGAGTCTCGTGTGCGTACGTCCTTATGTTGATGGTGGCTTAGCTCGCGCTCGCCGTCGCCACGACAAACCAGGCCACGGCGCAGTGAACCCAGGTGCCCAGCAAGTTGTGGTTGCCACCGAGGAGCTGCCCTGACGTGAGAAGCCAACCGTCGTGGCCGTTGCTGCTGCTCACGACGATGACGTTGACGAATCGGGAAAGATACCCGTCGTGACGGCGGCGGCGGCGGAGCGGCGGTTTTGACCCTCCGCCGCCCTCCTTCCAAGAGGCGCCTGCAAGCGGATCACCCAAGACGTCATCCTCGTGGCCGCCATCGCCGCCGCGCTCGCCGGACTGTGACAGCTCGTCGAGGATGAGGGAGTCGCTGGGTAGGACGGGGTCATCGTGACCATGCAGAAACAAGCACGGCAGGCAGAGATCGTCGACGGCGCTCACGAAGCGCAGCCATTCGTGCCGCGGGGACGACGCGCGGAAAAGGGAGTCGACCTCATGGGTTCGCGAGCGCCGCGTGGCGAATGAGAGAGATGTCGTCGTCGTCGCCGCCGCGGCCCCATAGTGTTGTTGTTGTGAGGCTCCTACATCCGCCACGGACGCCTGTGAGTTGGGAACAGCCCCCGCGGAGGCAGCGCCATTGGGGCGCAGCTGGGCGGCGGCAGCCGTTAGGATCGTTGGGCTGAGCCGGCGGCGGCGATCCTCCGTGGCGTTCGACGTCGACGAGCTCAACGGCGGCGGCAAAAGCGCCCCGTGTGTCTCCTCCACGAACGGTGTCTTCGGCGTCAAGGGTACGCCCGCGCCCGCAAAGGAGGAGTCCAAACGGTGCTGCAGCGCGAACGACGACGTGGTCTCCGCTGTGGTCTTTGTAGAATGCGGTGCGCCTCGTTGTCCCAGCAACATGCGCGGGTCCATGGTGGTGCTGCTGCTGTCGCACTCTGGCATGTCGTCGCTACTCGGGAAGACGTGTCCCCAGTCAGGCATGCTCGCGACGTGGGGCATGGCGGAAAATGTTGGCATCGCCAGCGAGCGGACGTTGTTCCTCGCGTCCGGAACAATGCGGCCGCTGGACCCCCCTTCCTCTGTCCCCTTCTTCTGCTCGTTGGGGCCTTTGGCGGTCCGCTTCGTGCCGAGGGCATCGTCATCACCATGACCGGCTCCAACGTGACCACTGTGGTCCGCGAACAGCCGGCCATCACTGGACGATTCGCGAAACAAATCTTCCTTGATCTGCCGCGTGACGTCGTCATCGTCGTCGCCATCATTCTCTTCCATCGTCCGGTTGTTTTCTTCCTTTTCGGCGTCGCCTGTTTGCGGCGTCGTCCGAATAGCGCCATAATTCTGCTGCGCTGAAGACGGTCCGCGAGGAGTGGAGGTCGCATCTGCCGATGGTCTCGGTGACGGCACTGAATGAGACGCGTCGGTCGCGGCGTCGGTTAGCGATGATGATGACGACGACTTTGTAAACGATCGGCCGCTGACGGTGCGCTTCAGACTTGCCGATGAAAAGGACGCCCGCAGCCTGTGGCGGTCGGCGGCGGACGCTGCAACTTGCGTCGACACCACCGCCTGCATCAACGCGACCGCCGACGGCATCGACGTGCTGGTGACCGCGGTCGCCCCCGCCACTGAGGCCCCCTCGGGCGCCGGGGACGCGACGTCGTTCCACCCCGCCGCCGCCGTCGTTGCGGCTGCAGTTCGCCTGATCATGTTACGATGGCTGGCAGCCGATTGACGGCTCCCTCCGACCCGACGCTCTTCGGCGCCGCCATGTTGGTCGTCATCGTCGTCATCCGGCGAAGGTGACGTTGTCGTGTTCCCTCCTCGTCCCCCTTCCGCCTCCTCATCTCCTTCGTCCTGTTGATGCACCACGAAGGTCGAGTCACCAAAACTGACGTGTCGGCGCATGGCGATCAAACTGCTGATACTGTCATCTACGCTAAGCGGATCGCTCCCTCCGCCCTCCGCCGCCTTCTTATGGATGGTCGTCGTCGACGACGATGAGGAGGTTGGTGGCCGTATGGCAGAGGACGGCGCGGCAGCAGTGGTGGCCGCTGCCGCCGGATGCCCACGTCGCCGTGACGACACGGGAGACGACGCCGCTGAGGATGAAACGGGTGACGACGCTGTGGAGTCGCGTAGGACCGATGCCCCCACTCCTTCTCCGAGGAGGGTCTGCCGAGGGGGGGCATCCCAGTGCCGTGGGGACGCCATGGGCGTCATGCCCGCTAGGCGCTCCCCTGCGGTCTCGATCACGAACTCCGACTTCGTCGTCGCCAATACGTGACGCGACGGTCGTGTCCATTGAGCTGATGGATCGCTGTCTACTGACCGCGCGACCTCCAAACATCGCCTGCGAAACTGCCCGATGATCGACACCGAAGAAGATGGTGCTTTCCTCCCGGGGATGGCGGTTACGTCGTGGTGGCCTCCTCCTCCGCTGACCACCAGCGTGGATAGAAGGGAGTGCCACACGATGGTGTCGGCAGTCAGGATGGCTTGCCACACTTTCGAGTGCTGCCGGATGGTGTCGGTGAGAATCATCGGACGGCCGCTCGGCGGAGGGCGTCGACGTCGTCGACGCTCCCCAGGAGGATTGATTGGCCGTTGCGTCGCCCAGAGCCACGACAACCAGCCGCCACCTGCGGTCCGATCTTGTGCGGGCCTCGCTTCGCCGTTGTTGTTGTTGTTGTCGTCGTCGTCGTCCCCCGTGCTGCTGCTCGAAGTTCCGACTTCCACCTCACGGCGAGAGACTCCACTTACAAGTCCGGGACCGGTGCCTGTTGTCGCCGTATCTGGCGCCCGGCTGATCGCGGCCGCATCTCTGGTGGCGTCGTCGTCGTCATCCGAACTGCTGACGGCAGCGTCACGACGGTCATAGTGCAACGGTCGGTACGCAAAGCCGCCAATGCCAGAACTAAGCAGCACGACCGCATCCAGCGGGCAGCTACGACTACCACTAGCGTCTTGCTCACCATTTTCGTGCGTCGGAGTCCTCCCGTCTGCCCCACCGCTCTTGCGGGCCGCTGCCGCCGTCATTTTCCGCGCAAGGCGCCACCGGCTGATGCAGCGGCTCATGTCGTCCCCCGCGCTGCTGTCACAAACGGCGACGATGCGAGGAGCGCGCGGCACGAGGAGTGACGGCGGGAGGGTCAGCTGAGCTCGCAGCGTCCGAAATAGAGCGTCCAAAATGGCGTCGGGAGCCGCCAGTGGGCACGGTGACGATGATGACGATGGCTCTGGTAGCGACGAAGACGGTGGCGACGGATGCGACGGAGCGGGGCTCATCTGCCAGGAAAGGAGACTGCTGTGCGCGTCCAGTGCGCTCCACTTGTTGGCCTCCGCGGAGGAAGAAGCCTCCTCTTCCTCGTCGCGGTGCGGCTGCTGCGTCACGGTGTCATCGGCAACCTGACTGGTGGTGGTGGTGGTGGTTCGCACTGCGGGACAATGGAAAACGTCCACGACGGTGCAACTATACACGTCCGGGTCACGCCACGCGGAAGACGACGCCGCTGAAGGGTCGACGTCCGAGTAGTCGCGTCCCGGAGGTTCGTAGACGGCCCCCAAGGCCGCCAGAAGCTGAGATGGGTTAAGCGCGTCCACGCAAACGAACGGAGCCACACGTACGACGCACAGCAACGGCCGATGCCGTTCGCCGGAAAATGTCGACGTCGACGACGACGGAGGTGGTGGTGGTGGTGCCCCATCCCCCCTCGCGAGTAGTGTCACATCCTTTCCAATTAGCTTCGCCGCAGCGCTCGTCGTCGGGCTGTCTGAGACGACCGGAGGGGTGTGCAGCTGACGAAGGGCCTCGGGAATTTTCCCGTCTTTCCAATGTAGGACCACTACCACTGGCGCCGTCGTGGTGGCCGCCGTCGCCGCCGTGGCCACGTGAACGATGGAGGCGGTGAAGGGCGAAATTCTCGTCGGCGGCGCTTTCGTTATCGATGTTGCCGAGTCTACGCGGAGGGTTTGCGCGAGGGCCTCAGGGCTTTGCGACACGCACGACCGAAACGACCCTAGTGGAGAAGGCGGAGTCGTGCCGTCGTGGTGCACCACGCAGCGGCCCGTCGACGAGGGAGAGGAGGATGGCGGAGACGACGAAGCCCGCGGTGCGGCGGACGACGACTCCGAAGAGGTATCGGTGGCGACGCGAAGTAAATCGCGAAACGCACTTGACTGGGGTGGGGTATTGAGTTGCTCGGACGCCGCGGTGGCAGCAGAGGGCGATGCGCCGCTAGCGGCGCGAGTGAGGCCCGTGAATCGCACGGCCAACATGCTCACCACCCGGCCACCGTGGGCACGAAGGGTGTAGAGGATGCCGAGCGTACGCCGCCAGCGAGAAGGGTGAAGGAGAAGGCTGGTGGCAGCCGACCGGTCGGCGCTTCCCTCGCCACCACCTCCCGTCGTTTCGACGAGTGGCCGCTGCGAGCGCCAACCGGTTGTCGTGGATGGATGCTCTGGGCGGTTGAATGGATCGTGGCGCCACTGAAAGCGACGAGCCGCCGCGGCGACCCCTTCCCACCAATCGGAGGCGGCGGATGATCGGCTCGTCGCGCTGAAGGGCAACCACCGCGAAATTGACGGCGACGACGACGACGAAGGTGACGAATGAATCAGCCATTTCAGAAGCTTCCGCGCTCGGCTTGTCGGATCGCTATCAAAGAGCGTCTTTGTTGTCGAGTGGGTTATCGCGTCCCCTCCTTGTTGTGGCATCGCGCCTCCCTCGCCAACTGCCGCATCATGCGGAGTAATGCCCCTTGGCAGAGTTGCGCGAGCACGGCGATCCGTCAACGGAGTGCTGTTGCGATCTTTTGCCGACGGACTTGACGACATTCCAACACCGTGTGCATCGTGCGCACGCCTACGGCGGAAAGGATTCGCACTGCCCGCGGCGGCGACGAGCAGCTTCGCCAGGTCCCACGCCGCCACCAACGTGGCGATACATGCCGCTCGGAGGACGAATTTCCAAAGGAG
>ERZ1292630.5782-Hain-H41-02um-R3-5782-length-9991-cov-3_pt1 | contig 9991 bp, 5 predicted proteins | sample MGYA00564408_ERZ1292630 | MGnify/ENA primary metagenome ERZ1292630 (study PRJEB36523, sample SAMEA6512641) | groundwater metagenome | collected 2019-01-08 | study: AquaDiva: Metagenomics assemblies of 32 groundwater samples
TCAATGCTATGTTCAATACTGCAAATCCAACAAATAAAAAATGCCCGCTGTGTTACCTTCACAACGGGCATTACCAACATAACAGGAGGAACTAGAAAGACACTCAGTTGTTTATAACAAAACAAACACATCTTGAAACAACTGTTTGCCATATCTATTGATGCTCTTGTTTCTCTTGAAGTTGCTCAAGAATAAAAAAAAACTCCGTAGTCTTTTCAGATTACGGAGTTTTTAGTTTTTACAATCAATTTTTGCTAGAAACTGAATATACCAGAAAACTGAATACGTCTTCCAGCACTTAAAATATCAGTTCTGATTCTTCCAAAAGTTGACGAATTAACCACAGCAGTGCCAAATCCATAAACAACTGAATTTAGGACATTTCTAGCATCAATCCTTAATTCAAAATTCATTCTTTCATTAAACTTGAATTTCTTTGAAAGCGAAGTATCAAATCGAAATTCAGGAGGTGCAATAAAATAATTACGTCCTGTATTTGAAAACGCACCTGGGGCGGGCTGTGTAAACATCGCCCGTTTTGCGGCATCAAAATAAAACGTTGTTCCGCTTTCAACTACAACTTCACCCAAATCACGCGGACAACCGTTACAATTTGCCGGAGTTGAAACATTATTGGAAAATGTATTTAACCCTGAATAAACTGTAAAAGGACGACCTGATGAATAATTTGCCAACCCTGACAATTGCCAGCCTCCAATTACCCAATCAAGTGCCCCCGGAATATTTGACCCAAACATTTTGCCCTTTCCAAAAGGTAATTCATAAACAAAAGTTAGATTATAAACATGGCGACGATCAAAATCAGACCACGCATAATTCAAACTTCTATCAGCATTTCTAAAAGGTGTGCTGCTTGCTGATTGGACAGTTCCGGTGCTGACAATTGTAAAGGTCGGGTCAAAAGAACGTGTGTCCTTTGAAATTGACCAAACATAGCTTCCTTGCACACTTAATCCTTTTGAGAATCTACGTTTCAAGTTTATTTCTAAAGCCTGATAACGGGAATAGTCTTCCGTTTCCAAAACTCTAAGCGTTCCAAATTGTGGAAATGGAACGAATAAAAAAGGACTAAACCCATTAACTGCAATTAATTGGTTACTACCTGATGTTCTACTTGAAACTGCGATTGCTGCCGAAGCAACATTTCCATTAGCAATATTAGTTGCATTAGTAGAGCGAAAAGTAGCTGTTCCAGCGTTATTACTTGCATCTCCCGTAAATAGTGCATTCAATAAAGGACTATTATAGGCAGCACTTGCCCTGACAGAATTGAATTCAGTTAGAAAACTATTAAATCCGGCAGGTTGAGCATTAATATTCGCCTCGTTAGCATTATACGCTCCAAAAAGATTCTCGCCTTTTTTATAGAGATAATTAACCTCAAGCAAATTATTGCCAAACAATTCTTGCTGAAAACTTGCTGACCAAGATTGGATTTGAGGATATTGTGCACGATTATCAAAAACCGTTTGAAGTCCCGATCCAAAGGCGGCAGGCTGACGCTGTATGGTTGGTGTAGTTGTTGGTGTCAAAACCGGTAAACCACTTCTCAAAAGTCCTCCGCCTTGACCAAATACTGTATTGGTTACACCGACATTATTTCCCGGAGCACTCTGAAAAAGCTGTGCACCATTTACTTGTGAATTTAATCGGTCGTAAGCCAGACGATAATTTGCACGAATTGACGTTTTACCATTACTAAATGGATCCCAAGCAAAACCAACTGATGGCGAAAAATTATTCAAATCATTTGGAAAAAGTTTTCCTTCCACCCATCTTACTGTATTACTTGGAGTTCCATCGAAAGCAACAAGCTGACTTGGAGCTAATATTGGCAACCCACCAGACGAAGGGGAGAATTTCAATTCATATCTCAGACCCAAATCTAATAATAAATTAGGTTTCAAACGCCATGAATCTTGAAAATAAAAATCTAACTCCCGATAAAAATGCTGGAATTCCCAACGCGTCCCCGGAGCTTCAAAAGCAGTTCCTCCGGCATTTGAAACAAAGGCTTGAGAAACAGTTCCAACCCGACCAAGAAAATCTCCTATTTGACTACGCAATCTTCCAATATCGTTGGAAGTATTTATTCCGGTAGTGGGTAAACCAAAAGCAGTTGTTTGTGCCGTATCAAATGTGCTTGAAAAGCTAACACGCCCTTCGATTTCTGTTCCTGCAACTGATGATCTATCATCTGTATGACGACCAAATCTGAAATTGACACCCCCTTTGAGAAGGTGATTCCCTTTCACCAAGGTTAAATTATCTACAAATTGAATTGTTCTGACACTACGTGAATTTCCTCTCACATTTGTCAAAGGAGTTGTTACCAAATTAAAAGTGTAATTTGCTGAATCAAAAGTATCTGGAGTAATAAAATCAAATGTAAAGGTGCTGTAACCAAAAATAAATTCATTTGTTATATTACTACTTGGTGAAAATCTGTGGTTAATAGCTAAATTTTTAGGTGTTCTATCGGTATAAACCAAAATTGGAGTTCCCGGAAATGCCGAGCCGCCGCCATTTACAGAATCACCAAAAGATTGTTGTCGTCCTTCCGCATAGCGACCGTAAATTGCATTTGTTTCAGAAAATTTATAGTCAAGTCTCGTCACAAAATCATATTGTTCTTCTCTTTGCGGAACCAAAAAATTATATCCGGCAATATTCAAACCATCGCCAACCGCAAAATCATTCGGTAAAGGCATTGAATTGATTACAGCTAATAAATTTGGGTCAACCCCAATTCCCGAAGGATTATTCGCAATATTATAAGAATTGATACAATTTGTTGTAACTGCACCGCTACAAGTTGGTAATAGTGAAGCCCCACTTGAGTTGACTGTTGCACCAGTTGCCCCTGCCGGAGTGTTTCTCAGTCCTGTTCCCGTCCCATATCTAAAAAGTCCATTTCGAGCTTCTTGAGTATAAACCGTTCTGGAAACCCGGCTTGTTTCTAAAGCTCTCAACATTTGTAAATTAACAAAAAAGAATGCTTTATCCCGCATAAAACCGGGTTTAGTTCCTTCACCAAAACCCGGATTAAATAATGGACCGCCAACGCTACCACCAAAGATGTGTTGGAGAAAATTGCGTCTTGGAACGCCCGTTAGATTACTAGCAGTTTCATTTGCATTTGCACCGGGAGTTTGGAAATATTCAAATAAACTACCGCGTATTTGATTTGTTCCGCTCCGAGTCACAAAAGTGACCTGAGCTCCTGTGCTTCGACCAAGCTCTGCCGTAAAATTACTGGTCACAATTTGAAATTCCTGAATAGAATCAGGATTTGGACGTAAAGGGGTAAAGTTTGAGCCACCAGCACTAGATTCATTGATGTCAATTCCATCAAGGGTGTAATTAAATGCACGATCCCGTGAGCCATGAACGTGAACTCCACCACCGGTATTTGCACCAACAGAAGCTCCGGGTTGGAAGTTGACTAAATCAAGCGGGTTACGACCTCGTAATCCAATAATAGGCAAACTTTCGACCGCTCTTTGGTCAATTGTCGAACCGATATTCCCGGATGTGCTAGTTTGAACTTGTTCTACAGACCCTTCAACTGTTACAACCGCTGAAACATCGCCAATCTCTAGCTTAACATTTACAGTTGCTGGTAAATTCAAGTTTGCCGCGTTTCCTGTAGAAACTGATTTCTTGAATCCTTGTTTTTCAACTGAAACTGTATAGGTTCCCGCTTGAATTAAATCAAAAGTATAAGCTCCACTTTCATTTGTGGCAGCAGTTAATATACTTCCGGTTCCTTCGTTCGTTAGTGTTACTAATGCACCTGCAACAACTGCACCAGAATTGTCAGTTACTACACCTGTTACACGAGACGTTGTTCCCTGCCCAAAGGCAATAAAACACAAGCAGAACAGGCAAATGAACGAAAAAAACGGAGTTATAATAGATTTCTTTGTCATCTTTTATCTCCTCGAAAAACTAAATTTAAAAACGAAAAACGAATAGCCTTAGAATACGGCTTTAGAGAAACTTCAATATCAGTAATTATTATGAATTATTCAAGATTGTCAATCATTTTTATTGGATATTACTTTTGAGTTAAATTATCTAAAAAACAAAAGAAACCTCCAATTGGTTTTTTGCAGCTATTTTCCAATTTGAGATTTCTTTTAATTTGATGAAGTTATTATTCCTATCGGATGAGTTTGAGAATTAAACCTTTTTTACCAACAACCCAATTACTTCTTTTATCGCTGTAAAGACCATAGATTGCTTCGTTAGTTTTGCTTTCTTGTTTAATCCAGGTTCTACCTTTATCATCGGTTTTTAGAATCATTCCTTCATTTCCGACAATCCAGCCTGTTTTGTCGTTAATAAAATTAACTCTTAACAAAGATTTGGTGGCAGGATTTGAAATATTTTCCCAAGTTAATCCACCATTTTCAGTCCGCAAAATCGCTCCTTTGCTTCCAACGATGATGCCAAATCTTTTATCTCGAAAATCAACATTGAATAAACTTACTTTTGTTCCGACATTGAGTTTTGTCCAAGTTTTTCCATCATCTTCGGTTTTGAGAACTAATCCTTCGTCGCCGACAATCCAACCTGTTTCGTCAATAAAATCAATGCCATAAAGTTCTTTCTTTTCAGAAGGGACGATAACTCTTTGCCAGCTTTCACCGCTATTAACTGTATGAAGCACAATGCTATCAACCACTTCATCTTCTTTATTTGTAACGGAACCAACAATCCAACCCCGTTTTTTATCGGCGAATCTGACACTCAGGAATTCAGGAGTTTGCTCAACGAAATCGCCAACATTCAAAACTCGATTTTCCCACCAACTTTTTCCACCATCGTTTGTAATAAAAATTCGTTTTCCGACCAAAACATAGCCGTTATCGTCATTCCGAAAGTAGATTTCATTTACATTGTCATTGGTATTTAATGGCATTTTTGTCCAAGAAACACCGCTATCAGTAGTAAACGCGAAATAGCCACCATCGCCACCGATAAACCCTTTATCGGATGAAGTAAAAAACACAGATACCAAATCGCCTGGTGTTTGGCGAAATAAGGGATTCCAACTACCCTGCGAGTAAGCAGTTTGAAAGAAAACTAAACAAATAAATAAAATAAAGACAAAATATTGCCAACCGGATAATTTTTGACGCATTACTAAACTCCGTTTTAACTTTAATAAAAAAAGGGGACGCTTGAACAATAAGATAAACTTTCTTACGTCAAATGTCACCCGAAAATTGTCTTGAGTAACGAGAGTCGGATTATGATTTGCCTCTCGTTACTCTAAGTTGCTGTTTATTTAACAATTCGATAAACTTTACCTTTCCAGACTACAACAACCTGTTCACCAAGCGAGAAATATTGAGCCAAGTCTTTCTCTTTGGCAATCAAATCGAAGAATTCATCTGAAGCAAATTTAAGTTTTATTTCAGTTAATTTGGTTTCTTCCTTAAATTCGCCGTCAATCCAAACGCCGTTTTCTTCGTAGAAAGTTTTCACTCCTGCTTTTTTAACGTTATTAGATTTTAGGATTTCATCATCTTCTGCTGTTACTTTTTCAGCTTCCTGTTTAACTTTCCGGTCTTTGCTGGCTGTAACAGCTTGCTCACCACTTACCGAAGCATTTGGATCGCCATACCCTCTGCCTGCCCCACCTGCACTTGGAGTAGCTTTTGGAGAAGGTCGTTTCGCGGACATACCATCTACGCTAATTCTATTATTTCCTCTTTGTTGCATTGGTAAATCTGCAATTTGACGCTCACTACCATCAGTTGCCAAAAATGAAGTATAAGGCGTAACAATACCGAAACGAGTTCCTAAATCAACGATTTCATCACGGACTTCTTTGGTCTCGCCATTATTACGAATTTGCTCCATCAGCCAACCAACACGGCGAGTCGCCCACAGACGCGGCAGAAAATTATTGTCTTCGGCACGGATTGGAAAAGCGAGATTTTCGTAATTAAAAGTCCGCATTTCTTTACCCGTTTTGCCTGTTAATTTAACGGTGATATTTTTCAAATCGTTATCATTTTTATAACGACCAATCATCATTAACTGATTTCCCCTAAATAAATCTTGTGTTTTGCGTGGATAGACTAAATCGGTGCGGACACTTCCAAAATCAAGATTCAACCCAGTCAAAACAGGCGAATTAACTTTCGTGAAAAAGTTTCCTACTTTAACTTCTAAATCTTCTTTCGGCTCAATATAATCCGCAGTTCCCGAATTTTCTTCAGCAACTTTGTCGAGCAACTTTGTATTAACATCGTAACCAACTCCAAAGGTGAAAAGCCTTAAACCGTCAACTTTGACATCTTGAGCATTTTTGATGATTTTTTCGACATTTGTTTCGCCGACTGTCGGCAATCCGTCAGTCATAAAGACCAACAATTTCGGTCGGTCTGATGAATCAAACTGTTTCATCGCGGCACGAAGGGCATCGTTGATATTTGTTCCACCTGTCGGGGCTAATTTCTTGACGAACTCTTCACCGCGTTTACGACCTGAATCGTTGGCGGCAATCAAACCGTTTTCCATCAAATGCTCTTCACCTGCAAAATTTATGACGTTGAACCTATCTCCGTCTCGCAAATTCTTAATACCGAAAAGCAAAGCGGAACGAGCCTTTTCCATTTTGCCTTCATCAGCCATTGAACCCGATGTATCAAGAACAAAAACTATATCTTTGCTGACGATTTCAGATTCCAAAACCTTATCTTTTGGCGAGAGAATCATCAGGAAATAACCATCTTTGCCGGGTTCGCGGTAGGTCATTAAAGACATTCCGAAATCTTTGTTGGAAAGCCCGTAAAATAGTTGAAAATCCTGATCTTTTCCGGTTGATTCAAAGGTCATTTTTGCCTTCGTTTCGCCCGTTCGTTTGATGTCAATATTGTGCGAAGGAGAATAAATATTGCGTAAGGCTTGCGGGGCGTTGATTTCAATACTTCCCGAAACTGTGCCGATTTTTTCAGGACGTTTTCCTTCCGAATAATTAACATTTCGCACAGGAACGGGCTGATTTATTGCCCAAGCACGATTGCCTGTTCCGAGCGGATACCGATAAGCAACTGTTCCAGATTCAGCTTTCAAAACCTGAGAATATGTGATTTCGAGTTTTTTATCGGAATTCGGTGGGATTGGAAAAATCGAGGCTTGAAAAAGGTCTTTGCCTGCATATTCAAGTAAACCCGGATCACGCTGACGGCGAACAATTTCATCATAAATCCGACGTGCTTCTTCCCTGCTTCTCACTTCTCCAACCAGCTTTTTACCATTTTCCCAAATTGCGAATTCAACGATTGAAGCCGTTTCGGGAATCGGGAAAAAATATGTTCCTTCAAGCGTGTAAGGAGAATCATTGCGAAATACCTGCTCAACGTGAGTCGTCGCAACTTGTTCGTTAATTTTTACTTCAACATTTATTGATTTGATTGGTAAAACATTCGGAACAGGAAGCGGGCGAGGCGGACGCGGAATCGGCGGACAAGGACGACGTTCGCAAATAATCGGGATGATTGTTCCTTGTGCATTTGCAGAAATAACCGCCGAGAATCCTACCATTAAGGCAAAGAAAAAACTCGTAACATACTTAATTTTCATCAATTTATCCTCACTAGCAACGAGCGGGAGAGTTGCCCGTTTTTTTGTTTGACGAATTAAGGAACGAGTTTAGTTGCTTAAACTTGCAAGATTTTTATTTTATTTTACCTTTTTTTCCTTTTCTAATTCCTTAAAACCTTCCCTTTCGTAAACTTCTTTCTTTTCTTCTTTATCAGAAAGAAAATCTCCGGTAAAAAATTCAACTCCATTTTTCACCAACCCGACAATTGGAATTGCATCAAGCCCCGAATTTATTACACCTTTGACAACACCTTTTTTCTTGATGTCATAGCCAACTAATCCGATTGTCAGCAGACTTCCTACTACCGGAACTTGTTTGGCAACTCTTTTAGCTACTTGCCACCCGCCTGCTTCTGCAACCTTCCGTTTCAAACTTTTCTTTTCTTTTGCCATATTTCAATATCCTTTACTTGCACGATTTAGATGACAAACGCATACTTTTATTTTACTGCGATTTTTAACCTTCTTTTTTATGACGTTAAAAATAAATAAACTTTCTAAACGATACCACAATAATTGGGTTCTCCGCGATATTTCATTTGAAGCAAAGAAGGGAGAAATTCTAGGAATTATCGGCGAAAATTCCTGTGGGAAGTCCACACTTCTGCGTTTGATAAATGGAACAGAAAAACCAAACAGTGGAGAAATATCTTTTGGTGATGATAAAACTCTCGCCACCTCTTTTATCTCAAACAATTCGTCCAAAAACTGGAAAGATATATTTTCCAAGTCTTTACCGATTTCTGAAAGTGAACATCAGCAAACTCTATTTTATGAAGAATTAGAGAAAAACAATCCAATCCTTTTAATTGATAATGCTTTTTCTAATATTGACCCGTTCAATAAAGCCAAACTTTTCTCCAAATTCAAAAACTTCGTCAAAGAAAATAACCTAATTGCAATTTTAGCAACGAATATCGAAGAAGAAATCTTCTCACTCTGCGATCAAGTAGTTGTTTTATCAGATGGTTATGTGGCTCAAACGGAAACTCCGCGAGAAGTTTATGAAAAGCCTAATTCTGTTGCTTCTGCTCGCGCGTTAGGACGTTGTAATTTGATTGTTTCGCGTCGGATTACCTTCACAAATGATTATATTTTAGAATTTCAAACTCTAGTCGGCGATCATCAATTGCTTCTCGATAAAGCTCCTAAAGCAGCACTTGGAGCAATCACCAACAATGTTTCTCTTGCCATCCGCCCCGAACATATTTCAATTTCTTTCGGTGCTTCTTTTCCCGAAGATAATCTATTAAAAGCACAAATTGTCGGTATTGAATATTTTGGCGCAACCACTCGTTTGCAGTTGAATGCTAACGGCTTAATGTTGGAAGCATTAGTTTTACGGCTTGTTGGATTAAATATCGGAGATGAATGTATGGTTGGTTTGCCGCCTGATAGAATTCGAGTATTGAAAAGTTAATCGAAAAGAACGTTTTATCTCAAAAATCTTAAGATAAAACGCTCTTTTCTCAAATTAGCCTGAATTTAATTAATATTCGGAACTAAAATAACCTCAACCCGACGATTTTTTCCACGATTTACATTGGTTGTATTTGGTGCAATCGGCAAAGTTGCCCCAAAACCTTTTGCTTCAATCCGGCTTTGGTCAATTCCAAGTGACATCAATTTATCAGCCACTGCCTGCGCTCTTTCTTGTGTCAGGAGCTGTAAATCTTCAGGCGTTCCTTTGTCATCAGTGTGCGATTCAACCACAAATTTGAAATCAGGATTATTCACTAAAACATTGGCTAATCCGCTCAATTTCGGTTCAGAAACGGTCGTAAAACTACTAAACCGAGTTCCTGCCCAATAAGTTTCGGGAAGGGTTAAAACAATTCCACGCTCACTCTGGCGAACAACACCGAATGACTTCAGAGATTGCATCAAAATAGGAATATTTGCCTGAAAACGATTTCGCTTTTCTTCTTCTAAACGTTGATTTTCTTTCTCTTGACGAAGTTTTTCAGCCGCCTCACGTTCTCCTTCTGTTTTCGCCAATTCGAGTTTTACTTGATAGGTTTCTTGTCGTGTTTTTTCTAATTCGTCTCGGAGTTTATTATTTTCGTCCTTTAATTCTTTCACCTGACGCGTATAATTTTGAAGGTCACGTTCAACTAATTCACGATTTCTGGTTTCTCTGGAAAGTTCAAATTTGAGATTTTCGATTTGCTGCATCGCATCTGAATATTTTTCCTCCGTTTGTTGCAATTCCGCATCCTGCCGCGATCTTTCGTTACGTTTATCACGGGCTTCTTTACGGATATTTGCAGTTTCTTCCGCTTTAACGGCAGTGCTGATAGCTCGACGCGCAAGTATATCTATTTCATCATCTGAGCGTCCTGCTTTC
>ERZ1292630.5783-Hain-H41-02um-R3-5783-length-9989-cov-8_pt1 | contig 9989 bp, 3 predicted proteins | sample MGYA00564408_ERZ1292630 | MGnify/ENA primary metagenome ERZ1292630 (study PRJEB36523, sample SAMEA6512641) | groundwater metagenome | collected 2019-01-08 | study: AquaDiva: Metagenomics assemblies of 32 groundwater samples
CCGCCGCCGCGTTGGATCGCGAAACGCTGCTGTTCCGACTGACGCAAACGAGTCTTGACGCCACGGCCGATGATGCGGGTGGGGGCTACCAGGACGACGACGACGACGACGATGGCGGTGACATCGACAGTCAAAGTGGCCGGTCTCAGGACACCAGACGTGGAGGAAGTGCGGCCTCGGCGGCCTTCGCGGAGGTACTAACCGGTCCCCCGGTGCGACTGCGGCATCATCACTCGGTGCCCAAGCCGTTCGTGCAGCGCATCTCGTTGGTCGACATTCGCGCGCTGGACGCGAAGAAATCGGGACGACGTACTGGCCCTCCACTAGGTCGGAGCAGCAACTGCTCGCGGCCAATGTCCCCTTCGGCCGATGTTGAGCGTCGTGGCCCTCCGGCAGTGGAGGCGGCCGCCTTGTCCCCCGCCAAGCCTCCCACCTCTCGGCTTGTTCACTTTGGGCGGAACACAACCACGATTTTAACGTCACCGAACAGCATCCGCAGAAACGACAAGAAGACAACAATGACATCACCAACCTCGCGCATCGCCGCAACGACAACAGGCGTTGGCATCGCGTCGCGGCCGAGGCCGTCCGTCACACACGTCACCAGGGACGCGGTGCTGCGTCGCCCCCACGGCACGAAGGCTGACGCGGATATCGCTTTGAGCAACAATTCTGCGAGAAGCAGTCGCCAACCGGCGACAACCGCGACGATGGCGTCCGGGGTGACCAAGCTGCTGTCCACGGCGATCCCCACCACGGCTCTAGTCAGCGACGACTCGGAATACAGGCGCGCGGCCAAGCTGGCCCTTAAAACGCTACGACCAACGCTGACGGTGGAGCAACGAAGCGTCGCGAGGGCGATGGCCGCGACCAACTCTGAGTTCCGCGGCCTCGTGCGGTATCGGCAGCAAGACACGGTCGCACGTGGTGACGAACGGCGCCGAAAAGTCAGCCGTCGGCGGCGCCATGTGCACAAGCAGCTGCTGCGCGACCGACGATTCATGCTGCACACTCCGCGAATGGGCGCTGAGGGGGGGGACCACGATGGAACAGACGACGCGACCCGTCGGTGGCAGCGGTCGCCCAGCAGCAACAACAACATCCACCGTTCCACCGACGACGCGTCCGAAGACTCGTCCGACCCTTTTGGCAGCAGCTTTTCCGATGGAAGCTTGTCCTCGTCGTCGGCGCTCGGCCTGTCCAGCGGTGACGTCAGTCGCTCCTCGTCCGCTGCCGGCCATCGAAGCAGCGCCGCACGAATGGAAGAACTCAGCGAGAGCCGACCCGTCGACAGCTCGCTGATTCCACCATCCTCAGGGGCCCTGCACCGCAACCCACGCCGCCGCGACCAGAACCGTTCCGACTCCGTCAGCGATGGAACGGCGGGGGCCGAGGGTGGGACCAAACGGGGGGCCGGTGTGGTCTCCACCACTGTTAACGACGCCGCGCTTAGGGTGGTAGTGCCTGACAATGAGCATCGGCACTTGCAGTTTATGCGGCAGATGCGTGACGACGACAAATTGCTGTATGGTCAAGCGGCAACGGAGGTCGACCGGTGGAACGGCGACCGGCAACGAATGTACGCGGCGAAGCAAAAATCGCTTGCGGCTGAGGCACAGCTTGGCGACTGCACATGGGAGAGGGCCGCAAAGAGGCTTCGGGCGGAAGTTTGGACGGCATTGGAGGAGCAGTTTGTCGAGGAACGCGCCAACATTCAGAACTTATTTCGAGAAGCCTTCGTCAAAGAATTCCTCGCTTTATTTCCGAAAGGCGTCAGTTCCGAGACGCACCGCATTCTCACATTACTGCAATCCGGGCTGTCGCTCGGACGCCCATTCGGCGGTGTGCAAGTCGAGGAGTTAGTCCTCACGGTGGCGCCGGACTTTTTCTTCCTCGACGATGTTGTGAGCGCGCTTTATTCCATTGGCGTGGCCCTCAACGTGCCCGCGCGGCATTGGCTTGCCCATATCTTGAAGCAGACGGAGTTTCTCGTGCTGGAAAAGGACGTGGATGGGCTCGTCGACGAAGGCGACGTGGCGAGGCGAATTTTGTCGTTGCCCACGAGCCCAGTCTCGAGCGTCGCGTGGGCGTTGCTCATCCACGGAGGCGGCATTCAGCTTCAGCAAGACGAATTCAAGTCCTTGACGTTATCGTGGACTCCGAGGCGTTGGGCCGAAGTTGCCCTCGCCGTCATGGCCGGCGTGCAGTCGTCCATCGCAGGGATCGCTTTCACGCCACCTCAGCCGCCTCCCTCTGCCGCTAGTGCGGCTGCTATCTCATTGTCCAGCGGTGGGAGTGGCCTCGCGGGGGCCGATTCGTCCGGCGCTGCTGGGCCTACACTTGTCGTGACGAGCAGCATCAGCATCTCCACACCTTCCGGAGCGGGAGGAGACCTCACCCCTGTCCAGTCCATCGCCTTCGGAGGCGCAACGGCCGCTGGCAGCATCGGCGTGAGTGGGCGATCAACCGCAGGTGTCGTCGTCTACTCGACGAGTCCGCGAGGTGGCGGAGGGGGATCGCTCGGCATTAGCGACGAGACAGCCTCCTCGATGACGACTGCGGCGACTGTGCGCCCGTCTGATCGCAATAGTAGTGGCTTTGTCACCACCACGCCACCGCCCGTGCTTCTGTCCTCTCTGGCGGAGACGACGGTCAAAAGCGTCATTCCGAGGGCCAAGAATCCCCTTGCGGCTGCATTGAAGTCGCTGCTCGCCACGGAGGGACCTCCCCCGGCGGCCATGATCGTCATCGCAGCACCGCCCCCTGGATTGTCACATGTGCCGTCGTCACCTCTTCCCACGTCGTCGGATATGGCCTCCCATTCACAACGCCCCGTGGCGGCAGGGGGTGGGACAGTAAGTCAAAGTGCATCTCTTCATCATCACGGTGCCGAGGGCGTGGCGGTGGGCGGCGGCTACCACAAGGGGTCGATTGGGACCGTGTCTGCTACGCTTAGCAGTAGTGGCAACCACCATAACGGCTCGGTGGTGGGTGGCGGCGGTGGAGGGCTCATCGTGCCTCCGCTGATGCTCGCCTCGATCGGCGGAGGGGTCGGAAACGGCAATGTCACTTCGACCACTATGTTTTCGTCCACCGATTGGTTACGATTGCAGGCCCTCTCAAAGGCACTCAGATTGTTTCTGTAGCTGGTGGGAAAGCGATGCCTCCCTTTTTTGCCTTGTCTCCCACAGCGCCCATGACCCGGCCACAGAGGATCGAGAGAGAGAGCACAGTGTGTATCTTGCGTTCGTCGTCTGGGTAGTCACGGTTGGGTGCCCGGACTTTACGGGGTGTGTGTCACGTCTTCTGTTTCTTCGACGACCGAAGCACAGAAATAATCAGAACCCTTTCCCATTTTTACATTTGTGTGTCTTTTCATGTCGACGCGCTCCATGCTTCTTGCTGTGTTCACGGCAACGAGCGTGGCGGTCCTCAAGATGTCGATGATTCTTTGTCTTGATGTCGAAACGTCGTTGGTCATGGCCACGTCCATCGGGTCCGTTTATGAAGTTGCCGACCCTGGCTGCCAATCTTGCGTCGACCCCAATGCCGGTGACGGTAGTTGCTCCTGCTCGAGCGGCCAAACGATCACGGCGTCCTTGCGAACGCTGAACGACTGTGCCGGGCCTGGCATCCTGCATGGCGGCAACATTGAGATCTGTTCGACCACCTTCGGGACGTCGTCTGGCGGGGTCTTCCAAGTCGACGACAGTGTGCCCGGTGGAATGGGCTGCCGCGCGCCAAATTCCATGACTGGGGGGTGCTCTTGCCCTTCCGGCTACGTCACTCAAATGTTGCGCACGTTAGCGGACGTTCCCGGAGGAAGTTTTGTGGGCTCCAATTTCGGCCTTTGTCTCAACCCTAGTGGCCGCGACGCCTTCTTCGGAGGCGCGTATCAAGTCCACGATGATGGAGCGTGCTCTGCCGGAAACGAGTACAATGCGGGGCAGTGCTCGTGCCCCCCTGGCTATACTGGCACCACAACGCGCACCATTGTCGACGGCCCGAGCGGCGCCGAGCTCACATGGTGCACCAACACCACCACGTCGCTGGTTGAAATCTGCCCCGGTGTGTACGCCGACGCGAACGGCCTCAGCGACGCGTCGCCGGCGATCAATCAGTGCCTCGCGGCGGCACCGTCGGGAGGGACGGTGAGCCTCCCGCCTGGCGTCTACGGCGTCGCGAGCCAAGTGACGATCGCCAATAAAGCGGTCACCCTGACGACGAGGGGCATCGCAATTTCAGACGGCAGAGTCTGTGAATATTCTTCGGGCATGCGCCACGGGGCATGCGCGACGCTGCGCGCTCTTCCCGGCTGTTGCAGCTCGGGCGGGATTCTCACCCTCTCAGGGGCCCATGGCGCGGTCGTCGCACACATTGTACTGGACGGCAACCGCTTCGCGCGACTAGAGACGGCGGCCGGGCTTTCCTGCATCAACGGCGCCGACAACCGTCAGATGGCCACCAATGGCTATGTCATGTCATCCGATAACGTCACTTGGACCGGCTCTGCGTCGATCAATGCGCTCTGCGCAAGCGGCCTCGAGTGGTCGGGTGACGGCTGTAACATCGCGAATAGTTTTTTTGGCAACAATGGTGACCATCCCAAGCGCGTGTCGGACGGCTTGACGCTTCTACAGTGCCGCTGGGGCACTGTGACCAATGTCGTCTTTGTGGACAACAGCGATGTCAATTTCATCCACGGCTGCAGCCAAGGGACCACGGTCACGGGCGTCACGATCCAAATGGTCGCGTCGAATTCCTACGCGGGGATCATGCTCGACGACTTCGACGGCTCCACCTGCGGCAATTACGAGGGGATGGTCCTGTCGCAGGCGACCATTCAATGCGGCACGTTTCAGTGCGACTTTGGCATCGAGGTGGGGCCCTTGGCGTGGTATGAAGCCCATAACGTCATCGGAGGGACCATCGATACGGTCTCGATCATCGGTCCGAAGCAAGGGGTGAATGTGGCCGGTGGGGGAACGGCTGCCGCGCCCACTACGATCGTGAACGTCGCGCTTGCCGGGAATTATCCTCCTTCCGCGATGTTTAATTGTGGCCCGCACCAGACTTCGGCGTTCAATATCGCACCTGGAAGCTACGTCAACCGAGGAGGGCAGAACAACCCGCCGGCGACGTCCTTCGCATGGAATGGCTGCCCATGACGAGGCCGACTCGGACCCAAATGCCCTCACCGAGGAGACTTTTTCCCCGCCATATCTCTGGGATTGAGATTCGAACGCCCACATCAGCGCGTGTTCTGACAGAAAACAGCAGTTTCTCCGCTCGTTAATTCGTCTTCACGAAACGAACGAGTCTTCGTGCACACGTCAAAAAAATTTGATGGACCGATGCCAAGCCTTGACAACACGTTTGGGTCTTTCCCTTCCCCCGAAGTAACCGCATAAAACGAATTTCACTATTCCCCCTTTTTTCCATCCTCCCTCCACGGACGACAAGAGGATCGAGTTGGTGGAATGGACATCGTCATCGGTGCGCTTTCTTCCGTCACGGCAGACTTCGTCGCCGATGCCGATCTCATTAGCATGTGGCGGACCTGCCGTCGATGGCGCCGAGCCACATTAGCGAACGGTCGCAGTTGTTTCTTAGGTGCCTACTGCAACGTCATATTGGGCGGCGAGGAGCTCATCACGCGGCGAGGAGCGCACCAAGGCCGGCTGCTGCAAAACGCAAAAGGGGACGACCCCGCCGCCGTTGATGTGACCGACGGCGACGTGTGTGCACCCAACCAACATCATCATCATCATCACCAAACAGAAGTTGAGCAACAACAACGCGAAGAAGAGGTCATCCTGTGTCTTGAAAAGATTCTTGCGGTGGCAGACGGCTCAGTGTTGTACGATCGGGGAACCTCGAATGGGAACGCACAGTCGTTCCGAACGGGCATGAAGCGGGCCGTCCCTCCGCCGATGGCACGATGCATCATGGACGCCATCGTCACGGGAGTGCTTCGCCCAGCCGCAGCCAAGGCGGCCGCCTTCTCCTCCGCCTCGCCACCAACAACAGGAGCGACGACGACGACGACGACGCCGCATACGGATGGACCGCGGATCATCCTCGCGTGCGGCATTGTGGGAGCACTTTGCCTGCTTCCTGACTGCATCCCTGGTGGTAAAGAAGCTTGGCACCTCGCCGACGTGGCGTCGACCGACGCCGGAGAACTTATGTTGGCGTTACTGCGTCGCAGCACCACCACCACCTTCTCACACTTGCCAAGCCACAATGAAGACAGCAGCGCGGCATCAACTCACGGCACCGGGGGGGACGAACATGCTGTGGTCGCTGCGGTTTGTGCCGCACTGGTTCTCTTGATCGCACCGTTTACGAGTACCTCTGGGTCGGTGACTGAGGTGGAGACCAAGCCTGCGAATTTTGATGGCGCGACGGCGAAGATGGTCGCGTTGGTCGATGGGGTGGGTCGAGCACTCCTCGACGCACTCACCAAGCATCTCGTCGTACACACAGGTTGCAGCGCAGAAGTAGCAGTGCCCATCGTGGCCAAGGCCACCCAACCGATTCAAGCGATGACGTCCTTGCTCGCAAAGCTTAGCCGCCTCGCCGCGACTGACTACAAGGAGGAGGTCGAGCTGCCGAAACAACCCTTGCTAACTTTATGGTTTCACGTCCTCTCCCGTTACGTTGGCGTCGACGACATCGTCTCGACCCACGCGTTCGACGGGTTGCTCGCCCTGGTGGAACTTACTCCTTCGGGCAGCCAAGATCCCTTGTGGCGGGACCCGCCTCCGCCTCTGCCTCTGCCTCCTCGATCCTGTACTCATCAATCGACTGCCTCAACGCCGCATCCTCTGCCCCCCCTGCATCCATCGTCGACCTCCCCGTCGTGGTCGTCGTCGTCGATGGTGGCGGCGGACTTTGTGCTGCGGGCGATCGTGACCGTGACCGGGGAGAGCGAAAAGCCCTATACGCCCTATGCGTTGCCGTCGCAACCAACGTCGTCGGCGGAGGACGTGGCGACATCAACCACGCTGCTCAAGCTCAGTGCCCTCGCTTTAATGCACCGGACCATGACATGCAACGTGATCGGTGTCGAAGAGTGGATCCGCCTCGGCGCCATCGACGCGTTGTGCGGCGCGCTAATCGATCGCCCTAAACCGGCGGAAGCCAACACGCTGGAAGCGCTCAAGTTGCTCAAAAAATGCATTGAACACTGCGGCTGTCACCCCGAGGCGACGACGACGGGACTTGAATTGACTCGGCGGACGATGACGGTGCTGCCACCGTCAAAAATCGATGCTCTGTTGAAGAATGTGTTCAGCGTCGCGGCTGATCGTCAACTCGAGCAACCGGCGTCGTTGATATCCGTGCTGGTCGCCCTCCACAGCCTCGTGGACTACGAAAAGCGAGGGGAGCCAGTGGGAAAGCACCTCACCGCGAACGAGTCTTATCGGCACATCGCCCACATCATGACGATACTTTTTGGCAGTCGCGACCGGCGAAGCACTGAAGATGTTATGTCGACGTTGCTCGCGAACGACGATGACTACCTGCTTTACGTGGACACGCTGTGCTTAATGATGCGCCACCCGAGCGCAAACGCGGAGTACTGCTTGCGAACGTTAAATCAACTGAAGGCGACATGGACCGCGGTGCTCGCAGGGGCGACGGTGGCGGCGGGTGAAGGCCTCCGCGTCGCGGCGCGGCTGTCATGGCTGCGCGAAACGATCCGTCGGCGCCAAACTGCCTTGCAGGTGAAGCGCGTCGTGAGTTGGTACACGGATCAAATCCCAGAGCATCAATCCTACATGAACGTGGATCAGTGGTAGCCACCGGCGGCGGTGTTTTTTTTCCCCCCCTTTTCGCTTCGTTTGGACAAGTCGATTATCACATGTTGTTTTTCCTTTTGCTGCACCACGCGTACCAATTCTGTGCCCGCCTCTCGTTGCTCCTCCCCGCCTGTCTAGGGCTTGACCGTTACCAGAGAGAGAGTGTGTGTGTGAGAGAGAACGCAGTTGCTGTCCCAAACCTGCCGACATGCGCTGCTGCGTCACTAGAGTAGCCGCCATCACGCGACGTGTGCTGCCGCTGCTGGCGTTGTTCTCGCTGGCCTCGCTATGTCTCCGAGTGGGCTTCTTCGGATGGTTACTCTTTTCATCAATGGTACCACTGGGCACAAAGTTCAAGTTCGATGATGCGCCTGCGCTGAGGCGAAGTCGACCTAGTACCTTTGGGTCTGCCTTTTTGGCAGTGCTGCCGGTTGACGCCGCGGGTCACCACGACCCAGAGCATCGTACTACAAACGCACATCATCGACGGCTTGGTGCGTCACCTGCGACCGTGGAACGATTGATTTCATGGGCGCAACAACGCGAGATTCGGTGGCATCCTCGGGTCGCGTTTGTCCAGTCGTCATCGTCCGCATCGTCTGATTTGGGGGGTGATGATGCGGCGGACGAGGACGACGCTCGGCGACCACCATGGACGTGGACGGCGGTCGCGGTGGCGAGTGACCGACCGCTCCCCCCCGTGACAGCCACCCTAGCGGACGTGCAGCGCGAGGCCGAACTCGCCAATGACGGCTTGCCGGTGTCACAACGCCCGGTGGTCATTCCTGGGGGTAGTGGCGTCATCGAGGTCCCTTTCGACGCCATGATCTCCGCCGCCTCGGAAGCCCAGCTCATTTCCAAACTCGAGCGACGATTCGATTCGTTGGAGCCACCACCCACTGGAGAAGACGACGAGGAGGGCAGCCATAATAATCCTGCCGATGACGACGACCCGGCTGGCTTTCGTGCCTTTTCCAGCTCGGCAGACAACGCATACCGCTTGAATCGCAATCCATTCACGGAAGTGCTAAAAACGACGCATTACACGACGTTCTACTCCTTGTCCTGGACGGAAGCCGCTCGGTGTCTCGGCCCTCGATTTTATAGAAAATATGCCGCCAAGTTCACCACCGGCGCAGCGGAGGGAAGCAGAGGTAGTGCGGCTGGCGGCATCCAACCGCAGATGTATCAGCCCCCGCTCGCGACCCCCGTCCTTGCCTATATCACTCGCGGCTTCGCCTTCCGCGATCCTCCCATGGAAGCCATGATTCCGCTCGTCGATTTGATCAACCACAACTCCCACGAGGCCAACACTCGCGTAGGGCCCAACCCGAAGCGAAAAATTGGTCTCGTTTGGTCGGTTGCCGATATTCATGACGGGGAAGAAATCACGTGGCAGTATCACCGGACTCTGACGCCGCTGGTCGCGGTGTCCAACTATGGCTTTTTCGATGCGAAGGAGATCACGATGGTGACGCTCTCGCTGATCGAGGAGATGGGAGGCGGTGGCATCAGCACTGCCATCGGCCGCGCCATCGACGCGCGCGTGAAGGACCCGGCAGTCGCTCAGCAGTGTCGTGACGTTGAGAATGCGCTGAGCTTTGATCTTTCTGGATTTCCGATTGGTGGGACATTGATCTGTGCGGAAATCTTCTTCAACCATGCCGAAGAAGCGATGACCGAAGCGTCAGACGAAGCACTTTCGCAGGCGAAGGAACCGCCGCCGGCGGACGGAGGAGCTGTGTCGGTAAACGTGCTGCGCGCCATGATTCAGCTTGCGAGGAAGCAGCGAGATCAGTGGTATCCTATCCGCTACGAGAATCGCGCCGCCATCCCACTCGATTGGACGCTTCTCCCTCACTTGAACGAATCGTTCGTCCCCACTCGCTCGTGGGTTGACTGCTTAGACGAGGAGAGTACGGCGCGGGTGCACCCACACGATAGAAGACGTGAGACGCTCGAAGCCGTCTTTGCTGCCGAGGAGTTTATGCGGGTCGCTCTCGGGAAAATCGTCTCTCGATGCGAAGAAGAGTTGGATCGGCTGATCACCGTCACGGAGTAGCTAAACCCCTCAGTAGATTACCCCTTCCAGCAGCTGAGGGGCCTCTCTCGTTCCGGCGGATGTTATATTGGTGGGGAGTCCTATCTGTGTGACGGGGAAACAATCCACAAGGGAATGAA
>ERZ1292630.2659-Hain-H41-02um-R3-2659-length-16278-cov-4_pt1 | contig 9988 bp, 7 predicted proteins | sample MGYA00564408_ERZ1292630 | MGnify/ENA primary metagenome ERZ1292630 (study PRJEB36523, sample SAMEA6512641) | groundwater metagenome | collected 2019-01-08 | study: AquaDiva: Metagenomics assemblies of 32 groundwater samples
GTTACCTGGTGATCTTCGAGATTCACGAGGCCCCGGAACCGCTCACCCGCTTCGCCGAGATCCTGCTCGAGATGATCCGCGAGATCCACACCGTGACCAAGCTGATCTGGGATCTCGGCAACGAGCGCCGCGTGCGCGAGTCGGCGGTGCGCATCTCCGTGCTCGAGAACCAGGGTGACGACCTTTATCTCACGGTCATCGCGGATCTCTTCCGCGCCGGCAGCGGCAACGACCCGATCCAGACCATGAAGTGGAAGGAGATCTACCAGAATCTCGAGGACGCCTGCGATTCGTGCAAGGAGTTCACGCACATCGTCGGCAACGTGGTCATCAAGAACGCCTGAACCGAGGCCACTGCCGATGACCGTCCTCGTCGCCATCATTCTCGTCGCGCTGATTTTCGACTTCCTCAACGGCTTCCACGACGCCGCCAACTCGATCGCCACCGTCGTTTCAACCAGGGTTCTGAAACCGCAGCATGCGGTCATCTGGGCCGCCTTCTTCAACTTCGTCGCCGCGTTCGTGCTCGGCACGCACGTGGCGAAGACGATCGGGAAGGGAATGATCGACATCTCGATCGTCACCCAGGAGGTGATCCTCGCCGGCCTCCTCGGCGCGATCTTCTGGAATCTGGTCACCTGGTACTACGGCATTCCGGTGTCGTCGTCGCACGCCCTGGTCGGCGGCTACGCCGGCGCGGCGGTCGCCAAGGCCGGACTCGGCGCGATCCTCTGGGCCGGCTGGACGAAAACTCTGATCTTCATCGTCCTCGCGCCGACGATCGGCCTCACGCTGGGGTTCCTGCTCATGGTCGCCGTCACCTGGATCTTCCGGCGCGCCCGCCCGTTCAAGGTGGATCGCTTTTTCCGCCGCGCCCAGCTCGTCTCGGCGGCGCTCTACAGTCTTGGTCACGGCGGCAACGACGCCCAGAAAACCATGGGCATCATCACGGGCCTGCTGGTGGCGTCAGGTCAACTCTCGAAGTTCGAGGTGCCGCTCTGGGTGATCCTCATCTCGCACTTCGCGATCGCCATGGGAACGCTCTTCGGCGGCTGGCGGATCGTCAAGACGATGGGCACGAAGATCACCAAGCTCCAGCCGGTCGGTGGCTTCTGCGCCGAAACTTCGGGCGCGATCACGTTGTTCGGCGCCACCCTCGCCGGCATTCCCGTCTCGACGACGCACACCATCACCGGCGCGATCATGGGCGTTGGCGCGACGCGACGCTTGTCGGCCGTGAAATGGGGAGTCGCGGGTCGGATCATCTGGGCCTGGGTGGTGACCATCCCGATCTCCGCCCTCGTCGCGGCGATCTCCTATCTGGCGGTCTCCCGCCTTCTCTGATCCAATCCGCCGCGCCATGGCACGGCGAAAACTGACTCCGCGGGCGACCGCCAACGCCGCCACGAAGCGACGGCGAGCGCCTCGGCGACGCTCCGCTCCGGGCGGCGAACGACTCGCCGCGATCGACATCGGTTCGAATTCGATCCACATGGTGGTGGTCGAGCGCGGCGGGGCGGGCGGCTATCAGGTGCTGGCGCGCGAGCGCGACATGGTGCGCCTCGGCAAGTCGGCGCTCGCGCAGGGTCCCGGGGGCGGCGCGCTCTCTCCGAAGGCGGTACGCAAGGGGCTCGAAGCGCTGCTCAAGATGACGACGCTGGCGCGCCTCAAAGGGGCCGGCGAGATCGTCGCCGTGGCGACGAGCGCCGTCCGCGAAGCGTCGAACGGTCGCGAGTTCCTCGCTCAGGTGCGCGCGCTCACCGGCATTTCCGTCCGCGTCCTTTCCGGAGAGGAAGAGGGCGCCCTCATCTTCCGCGCCGTGCGGCACGCGGTAGACCTTTCGCACCGGGCGGTGGTGCTGGTCGACGTCGGCGGCGGCTCGACCGAATGGTGCGTGGCCCGGAAGGGCGAGCTGCGCTCGGTGCAGAGCGTGAAGCTCGGTTCGCTCCGCTGCGCGGCGCGGCTGACCAGCGATCCGCCTTCCGGACGCTCCATCGACCGGCTGCGCGAAGAGATCGTCGAGACCCTGGGCCGGATGAAGACGCCGGCGCGCGTCGACATGATGATCGCCACTTCGGGCACCGCCGCCTGCTGCGGCGACCTCGCGGACCTTTTCTCCGGCGGCGGAGGCGCCAGCGGATTCGCGCCCGGAGGACTGAAGGAACTCAAAGTACGCGCCCTCGGCCAGGTCGCCGACCGCCTGGCCGGCATGACTCGCAAGGAGATCGCGGACCTGGCCCCGGTCGGAGAGCCGCGGTCGGGTTCGATCCTCGCCGGCGCCATCCTGCTCGAGGAACTGGCCCGCCGCGCCGGCGTCGACCGCCTGCTGCTCTGCGACCGCGCGCTGCGCGACGGCCTGGTGCTCGAAGCGCTCGATGCGACTGCGCCGGCGACGCCCAATCCGGGAGAGGTGCGGCGGCGCCAGGTGATGGAGCTCGCGCAGCGCGCTCCCGGCATGTTGCAGCACGTCGAGCAGGTGGCGCGGCTCGCGGTGAGACTCTTCGATGTCACCGCGCCGGTGCACAATCTCGGAGTCCGCGAGCGCGAATGGCTCGAGCACGCCGCCTGGCTGCATGACATCGGCTATTCGATCCATTTCGAGCGTCATCACAAGCACTCTCACTACCTGATCGCGACCGCGAACCTCGACGCCTTCGATCCACGCGAAATCGAGGTGATCGCCGAGGTGGCGCGTTACCACCGCGGCGCGCCGCCGCGAGCGCGCCACGCGAACTTCGCGGCGCTCAGATCGTGGCAGCAGAAGACGATCGAGAAGCTCGCCGCGATTCTGCGCATCGCGAACGCCCTCGATCGGACGCACGCCGCGCGCGCCGTCGAGCTCTATGCTTCGCTCAAGAAACGACGCGAAGTAGTGATCGAGCTGCTGTCGCCGTTCGACATGGGGCTCGAGCTGGCGGCGGCGCGCCACCGCGCCGGCCATTTCGAGCGCGTTTTCGGCCGCGAAGTGACCTTTCGGCAGGGACTCGAGAAGCGCGTCCGCCGGCGGTAGGCGCCCGGGGCCACGTGAACGGCCGCAATGCGGTCGCGGTAATCGCCGTCGTCACAAGGAGTTAACACCCCGGAGGGGCGAGCTTTGGCGGCCGCTGCGGAAATCGTCCTGCCGCGCCGCCAGGCGGCGCCGATCCGGCGTCGCGTCCGCAGACATAACTCTCTCCCTTCCAAGCAGTTAGTCGCATTGCACAAGACTTGGTGCAGAATGCTGGTGAAGCCCGTACCGAGCGCCCTTCGGCTCCTCGGAGCGACGTTTATCCACAGTCTTTTCCACTTCTTCTGCGGAGAACGATGACACCCCGGCGTAACCGCGGCTCCTTATACTCCGCGCGGCCCGGCCGATGACCGTCACCTACGCTCCGAAGCTCCGCCTGGCGCCGCTCTGGCCCGCGTTGGCGGCGATCGTCCTCGCGGCGACGCTCGCGGCGCTCCTCCTGCCGCGCTCGTTGCAGGAAACGGCGAAGCAGGAGCTGGCGCAAGAGGCGCATCTTCTCTCCGCCGCGATCGCCTGGCCTTCGCCGATGACGAGAGCGACCGTCGACGGCACGCTGCAGCGCCGGATCGCGGCGCTCGCCTCGGGGACGCACTATCGGATCACGGTCATCGCTCTCGACGGAACCGTCGTCGCCGACAGCAGCCGCCCGCACGACGCGCTCGCGACCCTGGACAATCATGCCGGCCGGCCGGAGGTCGCCGCGGCGCTGGCGCGCAACGAGGGCACGGCGTCGCGGAGAAGCGACACGACCGGAGACGAGACGATTTACGCGGCACGCCTGGTGCGCGACGGCGAGGGCGGCCGCTGGGTGCTCCGCCTCGCCAAGCCGATCTCGACCGTCGACGCGCTCCAGGCTGCGTTGGCGCGTATCCTCCTGCTCTCGGCGCTCGCCGCTGTGGTCCTGGTGTTACTGGTCTCCTGGTGGCTCACGCGCTCGCTCTTCGTGCCGCTCTCGCGGCTGATCGGCGCCGCCGACGCCATGGGGCATGGCGACTACCGCGCCGGCTTCGAGATCCCCGGGCAGAGCGAGCTCGCCCGTCTGGGGCAGGCGTTGCGCCGCATCGCCGAGCGCGCCGACGCACAGATCGCCGCCGTCGCGGCCGAGCGCGATCATCTCCGCGCGACCGTCGCGGGCATGACCGAGGGCGTGCTGGTGATCGACCAGGCGGGACGCGTGCGTCTGGCGAACGCGGCCTTCGCGGAGCTCTTCGGCGTCGAGCCTGGCGCCGCGGCCGAAGAGGTTCTCGACCTCGCGCGCGCACCGGAATTGAGCGACTTGATCCGGCGAACGCTCGCCGGCGCCGGCGAGCAGCGCGCCGAGATCGAGCGCCTTACGCCCGAGCGTCGCACACTCGCCGTCGTCGCTTCACCGCTCGCCTCCGGCGAAGGCGCGGTCGTCGTGGCGCGCGACATCACCGAAGCCGAGCGGCTGCACCGCATGCGGCGCGACTTCGTCGCCAACGTCTCGCACGAGCTCAAGACGCCGCTCGCGGCGATTCGCGGCTACGCCGAAACGCTCACCGACGGCGCCGCTTCCGAGGCCGAAACGGCGCTTCGCTTCTCGCGTCGGATTCTCGAACAGTGCCGCCGCCTCGGCGCGCTGCTCGACGACCTGCTGACCCTCTCGCGGCTCGAGGGAACAGAAGCGCTCGCGGCACGCGAACCGGTGAACTTGCGCGAGCTCGCGACGGAGGCGATCGATCTGCTGCGACCGACAGCCGAGGCGCGACAGGTCGCGCTCGAGCTCGAGACCGGCGCTTCACCCGTGGTCGAGGGCGACGAGGACGGGTTGTTGCGCCTGATCTCGAACCTGCTCGACAACGCCATCAAGTACAACCGACCGAGCGGATCGGTGCGCCTGCGCCTGCGCGCCGAGAACGGCCACGCCCTCCTCGAGATCGAGGACGGCGGCATCGGCATCCCCGCCGCCTCCCTGCCGCGGATCTTCGAGCGCTTTTACCGCGTCGACAAAGGCCGCTCGCGCGAGGAAGGCGGCACCGGACTGGGCCTCGCCATCGTCAAGCACGTCGCCCAGGCCCACGGCGGCAAAGTCGAAGTCGAAAGCCGCCTGGGCGAGGGCTCGCTTTTCCGGGTGCTCTTGCCGCTTGGCGCCGCCTCAGGTTGAGCGCAGGAACTTCTCGAAAATCTGTTCGTCGGTGAGATCCGGCGCCTCCGTCGGCGCTGTCGCAACGCTGTCACGCGGGTGTCGCAGGTTCGCGCGGACTCGCCGCTATCGTCCCCTGGACTCGAAGCCTCGGCGCCCCCTTCACGGCGCCGGGCTTTAGCCCCGAATCGATTCCGATCTTGAACGACGATGGACTCTAAGGAGGAGACCAGAATGCGCATCACCATTCGCGGCACCCGCACCAGCGCCCTCACCGGCGCGCTCGCCCGGCTCTCCCGCTTCGCGATGATCGCGCTGATCGCGAGCCTGGCGACCCTGGCAGCTCCGGCAGTGGCGCAAGGCCCGGTCATGGGCCTGTACTACCAGGAAGTCGAGAAGGACGGCCGGGTCTACGTGTTCAACACGCCCGAGCGCTTCAAGAGCTGGTCGGAGGGCGGCGAGATCGGCACCGCGATCACCCTCATCGGCCGCGCCGAAGGCGGCCAGACGCTGGTCGCCGAGAACGAGAACGCGGCGGACCTCTACCTGTTCAAGCACAACCTTCCGGGCTACGAGCGCACCAGCCAGAAACCCTACACTCCGCCGTTCGACGTCTCCTGGAAGGACGGCAAGACGACCTTCAAGGTCAAGGGCGCTGAGATTGCCATGTCGACCCGCATTCAGGCGCGCTACTCCTACTTCGACCCGGAGAATCCGGCGATCGAGGACCGCGGCGTGTTCAACATCCGGCGCGCCAAAACCGCCTTCGAAGGCAAGACCGGCGACTGGAAGTTCAAGCTGCAGGCGAACTGGGTCGGGGCGGGCTACCTCACCGCCGCCTCTCTGGCGGGAACGACGCTCAGCACCACGGTTCGCCGTGGTCCCGAGCTCGAGGACGCCGAGATCTGGTGGGCGAAGCACCCGCTGGCGACCGTCTGGGTCGGCCAGGGCAAGGTGCCCTTCAGCCGCCAGGAGTACACCTCCTCCGGCAAACAGCAGTTCGTCGATCGCTGGATCGGCAACGCGCTCTACGCGCCGGGCCGCGACCAGGGCGTCCGCCTCGAGGGCATGACCTCAGGGAAGAAGTTCGAGTACGCCGTCGGCGTCTACAACGGCATCGCGCGCAACATCAACGTGAACGACAACGACGAGTACCTCTACTCCGGTCGCGTCGCCTGGATGCCGTTCGGCGAGTACAAGTTCGAAGAAAGCTCGCTCGACTACCCGGACTCGCCGAAGCTTGTCCTGGGCCTCGCCGCGCTCCAGAACACCGTGGGGACGGGAACCGCGGCGATCGACGTCGACCGGCTGGGCTTCGAGGTCGCCTTCAAGTGGCGCGGACTCAACTTCCAGGGCGAGTACTTCGACGAGACCGCCGAGAACCAGGCGGGCCTGGAGTCGGACAATCCCGCCTACTACCTCCAGGCCGGCTACCTCTTCCCGGGCAAGAAGTTCGAGATCGCGGCGCGTCACGAGAACATCGAACGCGACTCGACCTTCTCGGTGACGAACCTCGGCAGCGCTCTCAAGGACTTCGAAGGGAACGGCGTCGCGCTGAGCTACTACCTGAACAAGCACGTGCACAAGATCCAGGCCGACTACTTCATCTACGAGAACAAAGTCACCGGCGCTGAGCTCGACGAGTTCCGGCTCCAGCTCCAGGTGATCTTCTAAAGCTCCCTCGGGAAGGGGGGACCCCGACCAGCCTCCGGGGTCTCCCCGCTTTTTTCCCCTTGCCGCCGCCCGCCGCTAGCAGGAGAATCCCCATCCTATGGAACGCCATCGCGATCAGGAATTCGAAGCCATCCGGCAGCTCCTCCTGCGCATGGGCGGGCTCGTCGAGCGCATGATCAGCGAGGCGATGGCTTCGCTGGTCGAGCGCGACACCTCCCGCGCCCAGGCCGTGATCCGCACCGACAGCGAAGTCGACCAGATCGAGAAGGACCTCGACGACGCCTGCCACGCGGTCCTCGCCCTGCAGCAGCCGACCGCGGTCGACCTGCGCTTCCTCGTGGCGGTGATGAAGATCGCCAATGATCTCGAGCGCATGGGAGATTCGGCGGTCAATGTCGCGCAGGCGGTCGAAGTGCTGAACCTCGAGCCGCCGCTCAAACCCTACATCGACCTGCCGCGCCTCGCCGCCATCACCCAGGAGATGGTGCGAGACGCGCTCGACAGCTTCGTGCGCCGCGACGCCCGCGCCGCTTACGAGGTCACGAAACGCGACGACGAGGTCGACGGCCTCTACAAGCAGCTGTTCCGCGAGCTCCTGAGCTACATGATCGAGGATCCGCGCACGACCACGCGCGCGCTCCATCTACTGCTCATCGCGCGCAACTACGAGCGCGTCGCCGACCACGCCACCAACATCGGCGAGGACGTCGTCTTCTACGTCGAGGGCCGCGACATCCGCCACCTGGAAGCGACCGACCTCGCTGACATCAGATAGCCGCGATCGACATCGCCGGGCGCCACCGGACCCTCTGTCACACCGCTGTCACGCCTCGTTTCCTCTCCTGACAAACGCCGTTGAAATAGTTGCTCCGCCGGGTTCGCGCTTTGGCGGCGGGTCCGGCGCTTCGCAACTCGACCCGTTCCGCCCGGCGCTTCCGCCGGACCCAGAGACTCAAGGAGGAAGGCATGAAGCGCACCTCGACCCTGGCCCTCGCGGCCATCACCCTCACCCTCGTCCCCGGCCTCGTCGCAACCGCAATAGCTCAGGCGCCCGCGCAGGTCGACGCCAGCATTGCTTCCTACGCCAAGACCAGCGGCGTCTCCGGGAACCTGAGCTCGATCGGCTCCGACACGCTCAACAACCTGATGACCTTCTGGGCCGAGGGCTTCCAGAAGCAGTATCCGAACGTGCGCATCCAGATCGAAGGCAAGGGATCGTCAACCGCCCCGCCGGCGCTCATCTCGGGAACGTCGCAGCTCGGGCCGATGAGCCGCGCGATGAAAGCCGAGGAGATCGACGAGTTCGAGAAGAAGTACGGCTACAAGCCCTCGGTCGTGCGGGTCGCCGTGGACGGCATCGGCGTCTACGTGAACAAGGACAATCCGCTCGATCGGCTGACCCTGGCGCAAGTCGACGGGGTCTTCTCGAAGACCCGCAAGCTCGGCGGCAAGGAGGTCAAGACCTGGGGCGACCTCGGCGCGACGGGCGAGTGGGCATCCCGGCCGCTCTCGGCCTACGGCCGCAACTCCGCTTCGGGAACCTACGGCTTCTTCAAGTAGATCGCGCTCGGCAAGGGTGACTACAAGGACACCGTCAAGGAGCAGCCGGGTTCCGCCTCGGTCGTCCAGGGCGTGACGGAAGACACCTACGGCATCGGTTACTCGGGCATCGGCTATCGGACCTCAGGCGTGCGGCCGATCGCTCTCGCCGGCAAGGACGGGCAGTTCTACACCACCGGCGCCGACGACGTGCTCTCGGGCAAGTATCCCTTGGCGCGCTATCTTCTCGTCTACTTCAACGCGGCGCCCAACAAGCCGCTGGATCCGCTGGTGCGCGAGTTCCTGAAGTTCGTCGTCTCGAAGCAGGGGCAGGAGATCGTCGTCAAAGACGGTTACCTCCCCGTTCCGGCGAAGCTCGTCGGCGAGGAGCTCGTCAAGCTGAAGTGAGTCGGCGAGCAGCCGAAGGCAAACCATGGCGCTTCTTGAAGTCAGGTCAGGTGACGTCGCGACCTCGGCCCCGGATCGCGCTCCGGCGCGTTCGCGGACTGCGCTCAGGCGCCTCTGGACCGATCGCGTCGCGCGCTGGATCGTCACCGCCGGGGGGTTGGCGATCATCGCCAGCATTCTCGGCATCCTGCTCTTCATCCTCCTCGAAGTCGTGCCCCTCGCCGGAGCGGCGAGGGTCGAGGTGGCCGGGTCGACGCGCCTCGACCACACGCCGTCGGCAACCCTGGTCGACCCGTATCTCACGCTCTTCGCCTCGCTCGGTCTCGACGGCAACCTTCGTGTCGGCAGGCTCGCCGACGGCGATGTGGTCAAGACGAAGGCGCTCGGTCTCGCGCCGCCGCCGGGCACGACGCCGGCAATATCGGGCGACGCCTCCCGCGGCGCGCCGTTCACCGCCGTTCAGGTGCCCTCCGGATCGGAGGCGCTGGTTGGCGCCACCGCGGACGGCCGTATTCTGGCGCAGGTCGTTCGATGGGACGTCACCTTCGTCGCGGGGAGAGCCGAGCGCAACGTCGATGCGGCGCTCGGCGCTTCGATCGAGATCGCCCTGGACCCCGAGAGTCGCCCCCTGGGAGCCTTCACCGCGGCCATCGAAGGCACTGAGCGTGCCGCCGCCGCCGCCCAGCTCGCCGACGGTCGCGTGGTCGCCGTCCGGCGCGAGACCACTACCAACGATTTTTCCGGCGAGGTGCAGAGCTCCGAGGAGCGTGTCGAGCTTCCCGTCGCGCCCCGGCTCCACTCGATGGTGATCGACCGCGATCAAGTCAACCTCTTCGCCGGCAGCGAGACCGGCGAGCTCTTCTGGTGGCGCCTCGACGCCGGGAATGGCGCCGCTCCCCAGATCGTCGCGGCTGGCTCGTCGCCGGTGACCGCGCTTGCCTTCCTCATCGGAGATCGCTCGCTGGTGGTGGGCCAGGCGAGCGGCGCGATCTCCGTCTGGTTCCCGGTGCGCGGCGCGAGCGACGAGAAGCTGCTCACGCGGATCCGCGACTTCCCGCCGCAGGGCGCCGCCATCGACCGCATCGTGCCCTCGCAGCGCAACCGGACCTTCCTCGTCGCGGACCGGAGGGACGGCCTGGGCCTCTACTTCTCGACCTCGGAGCGTACGCTCTGGCGCGGCAAGTCGCCGGTCGACGGGGCGACCGCGCTGGCGCTCGGGCTCGGAGAAACCGCACTCCGGTCACGCAGAACCATGA
>ERZ1292630.5787-Hain-H41-02um-R3-5787-length-9984-cov-3_pt1 | contig 9984 bp, 8 predicted proteins | sample MGYA00564408_ERZ1292630 | MGnify/ENA primary metagenome ERZ1292630 (study PRJEB36523, sample SAMEA6512641) | groundwater metagenome | collected 2019-01-08 | study: AquaDiva: Metagenomics assemblies of 32 groundwater samples
CTCGTACAATTTTTCCAATCTTCAAATTAAGCATTTTCATATGTGAACTTGGAATTATTACACTGGCACTATCTCCAACTTTTACAATTTTTGCAGTATAAACAATTGTTCCCATTTTTATTAGTAACCTCAATTATAATATATTATTATACATACTTATATATAAAATTATTGTTTAGTTAATTTAAAACAAACGAATACTACCCTTAACTTTTAAATATAAGTTGTTTTATTCATAAAAGAAGTAATTAGGTGGGGAATAAAATAACTAAAACAATAAACTCGCTAGAACAGGTCATAGAACATGTCATTTTAGCGCAAGGAACAACTTTTAAAAAAGCTCAGAAAAGCCTAAAAAGAGAGATTGCATTAGCTAAAAAAGAGTTTGGCAACGTTTTTAGTGAGTTTGAACATAGTGATATTTATGAGGCAGTAGCGGCAGTAAATGAAGAAGAAATTTCGATTGGAAAAAATCATAGTCCATATTTAGCTCAAGGAACATTTGTAGGATCAAATTATAAAAGTCTTGAGAAAAAAATGAAAGAAACCTTTAATGGGCATCAATTCACTGTTTGTAATTTAAGGATAAGACAGATATATTATATTCCTTAAGATTTTTAGTAATAATGACATAAGTCAAGTTAATTCTATAGATCTCTAAAAGGAAACCTCTTTATATACCTTAAAAGTGAAGGTTTGGTAAGAATAATTTTTGTCATCATGCTTATTATCCTGTCACGGCTTTCATTATGCAGGATTTTTTTCATTTTTTTATCTGAAAAATCAGAAATAAGCATGTCCCAATCTTTTTCTGTGAAATTTTTCATAGTTTTATGAGCCAATAGGTGAACATATAATCCCGGATAAAGTTTTTTTTTCCATTCTTTATTGTAATCAAGACCTTGTTCTATAGACTCTGCCAATATTGCGGCAGCTTTAAGACTCTGGTTAATACCGCCGCCTGAAGTTGCTTTTACAAAAGAGGCAGCATCTCCAACAATATAGACATTATTTTTCTGGACTTTTACTTTTGGGTAGAACACAGGAATTACTCCTGATTGATTTTCTATTGTTTTTCTGTCATAATTTTTCCCTATTTTTTCGCTAACAAATTTTTTGAAAATATCAACCGGGTTTTTATAGGAAGCAACACCAATTCTTACAGAATTAGGGGTTACTGGCACAATCCACGCATAGCACCCAAGATAAGGGTAAAATTCCACAACATTGTCATTTTTCATTTTTGCTTCTATCTGGGTTCCTATTATGAATTCCCTATTTTCAAACATACCTGCAGACTTTGCAACCTTGCTTAAAGGCCCGTCGGCGCCAATTAGAATATCCGCTTCAGAAGCTATTGTTTTTCCTTTATTTTTAATAGTCGAAATTAGTTTATTGTTATTTTTTTTATATGAGTCGAAACAGTGGTTGAGATAGTATTTTGCTCCGGCTTGTTTTGCCATATTTGCCAGATAGCTGTCAAATTTTTTCCTGCAGACAACATAATTTTTCTTTATTTTCGTACTTATATATTTACCATTAGGACTATAGATTCTGGTCTTATCCACAACATTCAGGACAAAATCTTTTTTTGGTTCCATTATTGTAGTGAAATAATCACTTAGAATCCCGGTGCATTGCACAGGAGAACAAATAATATGATTTTTTTCATACACCTTTACAGAATGACCTTTCTTAGCTAATAAGTAAGCAGAATAGCTGCCTGCGGGCCCAGCCCCAATAATATCAATTTCCATATAAATAACAAATTCATTTAATTATATATAGTTAGTTTACTACCATACAATAACTACAAAAAGAAAAGCTTTATATAATAAATATAATTACTTGTTGGTAGTTATTTAAATAATAAGAGGAGAAAATATGGGGAATTTGTATAAAACACTAATACCTTTGGCTATAGCATCTTTAGTTATAACAGCGTGCACACAGTCTCTAAGTTCACCTCCAGCACAGGATTATATGCCAATATTTATGTCAACACCTACATTAGAACAAATGATTGATACTCCAACATATACTCCTAGCGCAACGCCAGATATATTTGCAGACAAAGCAATAGTCAAACTTTTGAAATATGATGATATAAACAGAAATAATATGCCAGATAAAGGAGAGTATCCTATTGGTTATGGGTTAGATTTAATATATTATCAAGGAGGCATTAAAAAAGAATGTAGTTTTGCATTACCTTCTCCAAGGTATCAAATTGGGGAAATTGATTGTTTTGACCCTCTGACATCTGAAACAAAACTTAAAATTCCATACGAGTTTCAAGGAGATAACTTACTATTTTTACATTTCACCGAAGGTATGTATAGATTTATAGATACGTTACATCCTGGGTGGATTAGACTTTCTCCATTCACTGAATCCATTATAGTTGATGTTACAAAGCATGATGTGAATAACAAATTGCTTGTCCATCCACCAGTAGAATTTAGAAATGGTCAAGGGTATATGCCAACAGCAACTCCGACACCTACCCCAACACCAACTGCAACGCCAACATTTCCATATGTGTCAATAAAGACACCAACTAGCCCATACATACCGACACATAAACCAACAAATCCACCTTCAACAAATCCACCTTCAACAAATCCGCCTCCAACAAATCCACCTTCACCCGAGATTATAATATTTCCACCACCAACAAATGATCCACCAACTGATCCACCACCTCAACCTACAAACATAAGCATTCCATAAGGAGAAAAAATGAAAAAAATAACAATACTATTCACGATTTTTATGATTTTAGCTGCAGCTTTAGCTTTTGCAGCATATACAGTTAACTGGACCATAAACACCAATGCTCCTTTTTATGCAAGGGCTTATTTTTGCCCTGGAAATGTTTGTTCTAATACTACCGCAACATTATACCAGACATCTTTTGGAAATACTTCAGCTAAGTTAAATTTTACAGGAACAGGTTCGCCTGATAGATACGCAATATTCATATATCCGGAAGATGCATGTAAAGTGCCTACATCATTACACGTTGATTTTGTAGGTTCAGGCAATCCTGTAAGCAGTTATACTTTTTTCAAACAGGAAAGTTCATTTTGCGGTTCTAATGTAAACCACACATCAGTTTCGGCTAATAACATAAGCTTAGGAAGCACAGTTACAATAACCTCGGATTTACAGAGCGCTTGGGGTTTTGCTGATCCTGCAGTAACTTTTACACCAGCTGATTTAGCAGTATATTATGACTCAATAGTTGATGTTACTTTCACAGTAAATGGGTTGGCACATACCGCAAAACAGATTAAAATTTCACCCGGGAGTATAATCCAATGGAAAGCAGTATCTTACAATTTTACTCCAAATGCTACAGGAAATTATACATTAAGAATAGCAACAAAGATGGATAACGATTGTAAGTGTAATGGAAGCAACTACAAATATGAAGAAGTCATAGTTAAGGTTACAGCTCTCCCATGTGTTGACGAGTGTAGTTTAGGAGAATATTGTACAAATAATACAGCATATGAATGTGGTAATTTTTATGCAGATTCATGTCTTGAATTAAAAAAAATTGAAACATGCGGAAACTCAACATCAGATTTATCTTGTGTTGGCGGAGATATTACAGAAACATTCACAAATTCAACATGTGTTGTTAGTGCAGGAAACGCATATTGTGAAGCAGATACAAACGCAACAGTAATTGAAAGTTGCGGCCTTGATTTTTGTACAGAATATACAGTTCGTGATCCTGAAATTTTAGAATATGTTCGCGATGAAAATACCTGTTCAAATACAGGCATACCTTATTGTGTATATGACCCGGGTAAGGTCTATGACTTTTGTCTTTCATCTGATATACTTTTACAGGCAGTTTGTGTAGGAGATGACCAAGAGTTCCAGAGTTATGATTGCAATACAAAAGATGGTTGTTATCCATTTGATGTACCTGGAGGAAGTTCAGAAAGCTCTTGTGGTTATGGTTGTTCTTTAGGAACCTGTGAACAAACATGCCCAAAAACAGGAATGTTATATAGAAATTATTCATGCGGTACAGGAGCATGTTCGTATGTAAATCTTACATTAGAAGACGCAGATTCAGATTTTGTAGATGATAGGTGTGATTCATGCATAGATAAAGATCATGATAGCATATGTGATTCAGTAGATAATTGTCCTTTTGTAAATAACCCTACCCAGGTTGATACAGATGACGATGGTCTTGGAAACGCATGCGATGAGGATAAAGATAGTGATGGTTATCCTGCAGGACTTGATTGTAATGACTGGAATAAAGAGGTTTACCCAGGAGCTCCAGAAATACCAAATAATGGTAGAGATGATGATTGTAACCCATTTACAACTGATAAAGGAGTTGCAGAGCCAAGGCAGATTATTTACATAGATACTTTATATAATGAAGAAATGATACAGCCTGGCGGAGATTTTGTAGTTATAGTTTCAGTTACAAATACAGGCAAGACCAAACTAGATGATTTAAAAATAGAAATAAGTTTTCCAGGATTTCAGGAAAGACAATCACAACTTTTGGGAGACCTTAGGTCTGCTGGAAAAGGAACAAGGCAGTTTATTTTACATATGCCAGCTAAGTTCGATGCAGAATATGAATATCTAAGAATAACTGTTAGTAATGATGAGTATAGCAGGAAAATTTATAGGGAATTAAAACTTCCAATAAAATAGTCATTATAAAATAGTTACAATTAGTATTCACTAAGAAATACTAATCCAAACGAAAGCTTTAAATATTAGGTTAAAGTCATTCAAAACAAATATCCTACTAATAGGATTACAATATCAATAAATTCAAGGAGGAATGCAAAAATGAGATCAAAAAGTATTATGTTTATAGTAATGACGTTAGTTCTAGCTTTAGCAAGCATTTTCGCAGTAAGTGCTTCAAATTCAAGCACACCATGTTGCGGAACAGATGCAAACACTTCAAAATTAGATGTTGCTGAGTGTTTAGTACAAGTTAACGGCAGAACAGTTTACAATGATGTTACTGTTCTAAAAGCGTTCGATAGAGGAGAGGGTTTAGAAGTAGAAATAGAATTCGTATCCTTACAGGATGCTGAAGATGTCCAGGTAATAGCTTTTCTAACAGGTTACAAGAGAGGACATAAATTTGTTAATGATGTTTTCGATATGACACCAACATTTGATGTAGAGGCAAATGTATAATACAAGAAAACACTAAATCTGAAATTACCAGATGACTTTGAAATTGACTCAGGCGATGAGCTTAAATTAAGAGTTCAGATATCAGATAAGTATTCAAGTTCATACATCAGAGAATATAATCTTAAAGTGGAAGCACTTAGAGAGAGTGTTATTATACAGGATATTATTCTAGACCCTGCAGGAAGAGTTCAGGCAGGAAGAGGTCTGTTTGCTGCTGTAAGAATTAAGAACATGGGAGAAGACACAGAAGAAAGCCTTAGGGTTGAAGTGTTAATGCCTGTTCTTGGTATAAAAGCAACAGAATACATAGACGAGCTTGATTCAGATGAAGCAACAACTTCAGAAGATATGTTCCTTAGATTACCGGCATGTGCTGAGGCAGGAACATATGTTGTTAGAGCAACAGTTACATACGCTGATGGCGATGAATCTGTTTCAGAAGAAACAACAATAGAAGTTGGTGAAGATCCAAGTTGTCAATTATCAGGCAGAGCAGATAAAACAGTAGTTACTGTTCCAGGTAACCAGGATGTTGTTAAAGGTTCAGCAGGAAGTGTTTATCCATTAATGCTTCAGAACAATGGCGCAACAGACAGATCATATGAATTATCTGTATCAGGTCTATCATGGGGAACATACAGATTCGACCCTGGTTCATTTGTGCTTGTAAGAGCAGGAGAAACTAAAACAGTTTACCTATATGTTACAGCAAATAATGATGCACAGGCAGGCGAAAAGGTTTTCATGGTAACAGTTGGAACAGCAGGAGATCAAAAACAAATTGCTTTAACAGCAAATGTTGTTGGCGGTGAATCAGCATCAACTTTAGGCGGTTTTGGAGATGTCAGAAAAGCACTAGAAATAGGAGTTATCGTTTTGATAGTTCTGTTAATAGTTCTAGGGCTTATCGTTGGCTTCAACAAGCTTAAAGGCAACAACAAGGAAGAAGAAGGCGAAGTTTCAGGCCAAACCTATTATTAATTTATTTTTTTACTTTTTATTTTATATTAGATTTTTATGATAACTAGACAAAGAGGGCGTAAGAGTTGACAAACAAAAAACTACTATTGGTTCTTTTTCTTAGCATAATGACTCTTGCTATAGCAAATGCCCAGTCAAATGAGAATGTAGAACACGAGTTTACAGTGTATAAATATTATTATCAAACACAGGTTGTACCTGAAATAATTGTTAACCAAACAGAGCAAAAAAGAATGTTAGAGATAACAATTAGTACAAATAAGACAAATTATACAATAGATTCATGTGATACAGCAGCACCATCCTTTCTATTAACTAATCCAAGTACTGAACAACACATATATAGTTTTAGCATAGAAAACTATGTTGGAGAGGCGCAAGTTCCAACAGATATTTTTCTTCCAGGCAGAAGCGCTGTTATGATAAATTTTGGTTTAACACCTAAATGTGGTAAATCAGGCGATTTTAACCCAAGACTTGTAGTTGAAACAGCAAATGAAAAAGCAAAACTGCCAATATTACTACATGTGCTTCCAGTTGATCTTTTAGATGAGGAAGACTGCAGCTTTTATTATAATGCATCAGTATGTGGTTCAAACTCATATGTGAAAATATTGCAGGGATCATCATATGTTATTGATTTATCTGAAATGTTTTATGATCCGGATGGGGATTATTTGAAATATAGTGTTGAATATAGCGGTGCTGCAAAAATTTGGATATGGAGAAATAAAGCTACAATAAAACCTAGATTTGATTGGTATGGTAAAGAAGAAATTGTATTTATAGCAGAAGATGGTAAAGGAGGAAAAGCAGAATCCAGAAAAATATTCCTTCATGTTGTTCCTAATAGGAAATCATATGCACAGAATTTTTTAGCTGCATATTTTATCCCAATACTTTCATTATTTGCTTTGTTGATAATTGCAATAGTTACAATAATTTTTTTAAAAAACAGAGGGCCAAAACAAGTATCTAAGAAAAGATCTAAATAATCTTTTTTTTGTTCTTACTTAATATTATTTCTTTTACAGCGTATAAAAACATACCAGATGACCATGCGAAAGGAGTTTCAGCCATATAAAGTAGTCTTTTTACAGGTTTTCCTGATTTATCATATACTTCATATACCTTCCCGTATTTTACAATTAAATCAGCTATATCTTCTAATATTTGCATGGCTTCTTTTTTCATTCCTACTCTATATTTACTTATGGCGCTTACAGAGCCAAGCCAGATCCATGATAGTCCATTGTGGTAGTCAGTAACACCTAAAAATTTTATTAGTGTGGCAGTCATCTTTTTTTTGTCGTATAAAGGATATACACATTCAGAAGGTACTTTGTCTATATTTATTTTTATAGAATAGTTGACTATTGATGCTGCTTTTTCTTTTGAAGCTATCCTCCATAGAATTGATAGCATGTTTCCGTCTGTTGAAAAATTTGCATGCTTTTCTTTATGTATCCAGTCAATGTAATATTCTCCGTTCCAAAATGCTTCATCTATTTTCTGTTTTGTTTTTTTGTACAATAGATTATATTTTCTTTTTTTATCATTAATATTAAGAATTCCAAACATCTCAGAAAGGCATTTTAAGGCATAGCAGTGGCATATGTTAGTGTATAATACTTTACCCTCTTTTTTTAGGCTGTCTGCCCAGTTGCAGTATGGTTTTTCTTCCATAAGAAAGTCATTGTCAATATCACAAGAAAAATCCCATAGCATTACTTTTTCTAATTTGTTAATGTTTCCTTTTAGGAATTTTATATCCTTTGAAGTATCTACATATTCATGAAAAGCAATTACAATTAAGGCATTCTGGTCAACAGACTTATTATTTGTTTTATCATTTATGTAATATGGTCCTCTATATTTATCCCATTTTAAGCCTAAATAATTCATTACTATCCCAAAATGAGAGTTGCCTATCTTTAATGGTGCTTGCAGTGCATCTTCAATATTTATTTTGAATTTCCCTATTTTTTTAGGAAGTTTCCAGCTCATACCAAGATGGTCAAGAAAAGTTGATAGATTTATTTTTACAATTTCATAGTCTCCTATTGAAAGGCTGCCAAAGCTCGCAAAACAAGAATCCCGTGCCCAATAATCCCTAAAATGGTGCATTCCTGCGAATATACCTTTTTTGCCATAGCACTTTTGTAGATTATTCTTGGCAATCTCGATAGCTGGCTTAATTTTACTCATTAACCCTTATTTGGCATAGATCTATATAAATTTTTCATAAGATTTAAATAAATACTCGACTATATTATATATCTAGAGATGGATTTTGACAAATTAATGAAATATCAGGACATACTTCAGAATAAATTGAGAAAGGAGCAGCTGGTAGATAAGAAAATAGAGATATTGTCTATAATAAATAAATTGACAGCCGGCCCGAAAAATATGGTACAGAAAGAACAGATTATTGTTGAAGCAGTTTCAAATGGTTTTTCTGAGGAAGACGTTGGTAAGCATATAGATAAGTTGATAGATGATAATATTATTTATGAATCTTCTCCCGGGTATATCAAGAAGAGATAATTATTCTAAATAATTAGGAACCAATATAATTTTTAATCCACTTTTTCTAGCGTCTAATATCTTATTTTTCATTTTTTTATCCAATTCATTTATTTTGTCAAAATTATTTGGATTATATACAGACCATGCTTTTCTTATTGGGTAAGTAATAATTATTTCTTCTTTTGTTATTGAATGTTTGCTAGATTGCACTTCAGAGACATAGTCAGCCATATATGGCCATAACTTATCATTATTAAAGAAAAAAGAAGGCATATAGGTTTCATTAAAATCATTTATACTATAAAAAAACGCATGTGGAACTATTATATTTACATCATTATCTAAAAGCCATGCTGATGTTTCATTTACTTTTTGGATATTTAAATTATCAACATAACCTGCAAATGCTTCTGTGAGGGCAGGTCTATTACCATATAATTTTTTCAGAGAATCTAATAAAATAGGATGAATTTTTTCATTATTAAAATAAAAGATATCATCAGTTCCGTAGATGTCAAAGTATTGTTGATGCGTGAAAAAATCCCCTTCATATATCACAGTTTCCCACAGATTTTCTTCTCCCATTATGTGTCCTGTTAATAACACACCATGTTTCTGTGTCCAGTTATGCAATTTTTCAAAATAGTTTTTTGAATATGTATAAGTTAGAACTTCAAAATAATCAATCTTTGTTTTCTCTGAAATTTCACCAGAATCCTCCCAAATATAGTATAAATTTTCAGAGAGGTTGTAGCCCTTTTGTTCATAGAATATTTCATCAAAGTTGTCAGTCCAGGTTATTGCATTATATTCTTCAACTGCACCATACAATCCAGGTTCATCAGTAAAAAAACCCATGATTGTAGTTCCAAAATATTCAGGGAATCTTTTGAAATATTCCTCATAGGTGAGTTCTATGAACAAGTCGGTTGCTTCTGAATCAAGGACGTCTATATATGGCTCATTTGAGAATTCTGTCACATAACTTCCAAAATCTTTGTAGAAAATAGCTATTTTTTCAGAATTTTCAGAAAAGATGCAATAGTCAATGATACAGTTATCCTTGTTAATCACGTTTATATCATTGTTAGATATGTCCAATATTGTGTAAATCATGTTCTTATTTGTTTTTATTTCTGTCAAATTTATCCTGTTATTTTCTATAATTTTTATTTTAAGATTTTTTGCTCTTAAATTTGGGTTTTCAGTAAGAACTTTGCCATTTGCTCTGCCACTAGGCCAGTCAAATTCATCATATATCCATGCCCTCAT